>MTLD01001233.1_pt4 | contig 25867 bp, 27 predicted proteins | sample 1982471 | NCBI WGS metagenome assembly MTLD01 (sample SAMN05712604, study PRJNA340218) | biofilm metagenome | isolation source: sample SPM anode biofilm adapted to -50 mV | place: USA | collected 2012-02-03 | reverse complement strand
CGGAGACCGCTGTCGCCGATGGTTAGACATTACTTGATGCCCATTAACAACAAAAATATGTTCTTACTTGGATAGTGCATCGAAAATTGAAAGATTTTTTGAAGAACAATGAAAAGTAGCATCGGGGTATAGAAGGTATACCAGAACACTTTTGATTCATTTTGATTGTCCTCTAACTTTGATTTTTTGATGGAAAGTTGATGATTTCCGGCCTTTAAAACGAAGTGGAAATAACAGGCCACATATGGAATTCCTACCCAAATCAAATATATGAAAGTCTCATCATTGTCGCCGTATGCAAATGTTCCGAATCTCGAAACTAGATACTGGGTTGCTATGAAGAAATACAGCACATACCATAACGCCGTTAAAACATTGGCGTAAATAATCTTTCTTACAGCTTCTGTGATATCGCCATAAACTTCTGCTTCGTCGTAGTTTTTCTGTTCTTTTAACTGGATAATCTTCATCAGCTTTTCCGTTATTGGTGGGTAAAGCAAGAGACAGAAAGCAATTGTAATTGCTGACATTACAATGAAAATCAATCCATGCTTTACACCCTCTGTCATACAGTCCTCTTACGAATTTAATTATTCTTCGATTTACTGTCTAACTCGTAGATCACAGGTTTCCGTATATAAGGAACTTGTTCCCTATATAAGCAATCAGTTACCTATATAAGTAACTTTGAGGTTACCTATATCTGGTGCCAAATATCATTTGCGCCACCCAATAAAAACCATCTCACCCTACCCCACGGCCACACACCTGTCAACGATCACATCATTCAGAATCACGACACCGGTTCCCTTGCATCTGCCTGGGGCAAATTGCGCAGAAACAGAAAAACAAGCGGCGGCAGGACTATCAGAAATGAATACAAAAGATAGCTGAAGGTCTGCCCTACCCCGCGCCTGTCTGCCAGCATCCCCACCAGCGGACCTGTGCAGACAAACAACAGCCGGAAGCAGAGTGACTGCAGCGAAAGGATACCGGCCCGGTTGGCGGAGGGACTTTCCCTGTGGGTAAGGTTGAGCATCATAGGTCCGCGCAACCCTCTCATACTCGTCAGCAGATAGTAGAACAGAAATCCCCACAACCCGCCAACCATCCCCAACCCCAGGTAGCCAGCCAGAATCAGGATCAGAAACAGGATCACCATGGCGCGGTCGCCCAGATAACGGCCGGTGCGGTGGCTGGCCAGGGAAAAGAGCGCCACGGTCAGGTTGGCCCCGCTCCAGATCGGGCCGAACCAGGTCAGCGGCACCCCGGCGTGCTGCATATAGGGCTGAATCAGCCAGACCGGATAAAAGGAGGCGATACCGAGCACCGAGTTGAGCAGGATCGTGTAGCGTAGACCCTTATTTTCCACGAAGGCATAACGGGCGGATTGCAATGCCTCTTTCAGGTGGCTGGCGGGAGAACCGATATTTCTGGGAGGCTCGACCAGTGTGCGGGTCAGCAGCAGGGCCAACAACCAGACTCCCACCTGGAGTATAAAGGGAAGTACCGGCGCGTAGGCGTAGAGCGCCCCGGCAAAGACCGCCCCCAGCGCTTCGCCCCCCTGGGCAAAACCGCTCATCCGCCCCTGGTAGCGGGCATAAGACAGCTCCGAACCTTCCGCCTTGAGGGTTTCGTACAGCATGGCGCTGTCCGAACCGCTGATGAACGCCAGTGAGATTCCCAGCAGGATTTCGGCGGCCATGACATGCGCAAAAGAGGTCGCAACCGTGTAGACGCCCCAACCGAGCATGCCGAGCAGGGCGGACAGTGTCAGGGAAACGCGGTAGCCGATCCGGTCGCTGATGTAGCCGCTGGGATACTCCATCACCACCATCACGACCGAGAGAATTCCCTGTAGCAGCAGGATCTGGGTCAGGGAGAGGCCGATGTGATCTTTCCAGAAGAGCGTGATGATCGCCATCGGAAAGAGCGTCATCTGCAAAAAGGAAAAGGCATACAGTTTTTTGATGTTGGAACGGGTGTTATTCATGATGTGTTATGGCAATCCTTAAATACAGCGCTTAGCCACAGAGTTCACAGAGGACACAGAGAAAATCAAAATGCACTTTACAAGAATGACCTGAATGACAGGGTTAAATAATTAAAAAAACGTGAAAGTACTTCTGCAAAGCCTTTGTTCTGTGTCCTCTGTGTCCTCTGTGTCCTCTGTGGCTAATTGTTTTCCAGGTTCAAAGCCTTAGCGCCAGCTTGCCTGTTCATCAAAATATCTCCGTATCATCAGGTTGTGGAGCGGAAAACCGAGTTCTACCGGCTCTTCGATCAAGGCGATCTCCTGTGTCTCCGATGACGAAAACGGTTTGAAGCAGCTTTGGGGCTGATTCGCAGCCAGTCCGAAGATCACTATGGTGTTGTCCAGACCATTCTGAACGTCATAAAGGCTGATTTCACTGATCGGCACCAGTATGCCGGTTTCCTCGCACATTTCACGCTGCGCCCCCTCCTGCCAGGTCTCGCCGCTGTCCACATACCCACCCGGCAGAACCAGAGTCCCTTTCCTTGGCTCGATGTTCCTCCTGGCAACTACCAGAGCACCATCCACCGGCACCAGCAGCACAACGACCGGGATCGGATTCAGGTAACTGGTCTTTCCGCACTTTGCGCAGAGCCTCGGCCACGTCTCTGCACTCCGGAATCCGGACCCGCAGTACGAACAGCAGGAGTTTTTCTCAAACATGTATTTCCTTCCCTTCAAATGGACTCATTACATTATTTATCAAGGTATGCAGGCATCATTCCGATTCGATGGTACAATCAAATACAGAACATGGGTTTATAATACTGTAGATATTATCCCCATTGGGGCCATTATCTACATATTGGGGTTCCTGACGGTCGTCTCGGAAATCAGGCGATGTCCGATTTCTCCACACTTCGCAGAGCAGCCAAACAATGACCCTGCTCGCAAACCCTCTAAAACAGCGCCATATATCATTGTTATATTTTTGGCATTGCCGTTGCAATGTATACGGCACAAACAGCGCATCCACAATTGGAGCGAAAATGAAAGGAGAATACCATGGAAACAGAAGTTCAGACAGAAGTAACATGCAGTGAAGAGCCCCGCATTCTGGAGGAAATCCAGGTTGAAGAGCTCGCAATCGACGGCATCTGCGGGGTTTACTAGTATGGCTGCGGCAGGCATAAAGCTGCATCCGTCCTGCCGCGCGCGGCAAGAGAGGTTCGGTCTCCTGTTTTACGACTGCAGGGGACCGCGCCTGCTCTTTGCTGCAACTGGCACACTGATACCGGCCGATTTTTTCGTGACACCGCGTCGCCGGGATGAGTTTCCCGACGGGACTTCCGAATCGCAAAAACCGGCTCTAAATAAATTCATATCTCAACTCCTGGAAAAAGGATTTCTCCATGAGCAATAAATACGTCGAAATGGGAATGCGTTCCCCGGTAAACCTGACCTGGGAGGTCACCCTGGCCTGCAACCTGCGCTGCAGCCACTGTCTCTCATCTTCGGGAGAAAAGGCCTGCAACGAGCTTTCCACAGCCGAGGCGCTTGATCTGGTTGAGCAGCTGCACACGGCTGGTGTCTTTCAGGTCAATTTCGGCGGCGGCGAGCCGTTTATCCGCCCCGACTTTGAAGAGATTCTGGCGGCCTGCCACTCCCACGGCATCATGACCTGCATCTCCACCAATGGCACCCTGTTCACACCCGAACTGGTGGCACGTCTTTCAAAAAACCGGCTGGTCGCCATCCAGGTCAGTATGGATGGGGCCAAGCGTGAGACTTGCGATGCGGTTCGCGGGGAGGGCGTCTTCGACGCCGCCACAAAGGCCGTCAAACTGCTGGCCGCCACCAAAATCCCGACCAGCATCAATACGGTTCTTACCACTCACAACGCCGACGAGATTCCGGCCATGCATGAAATGGCCAATTCTCTGGGTGTTTCGCTGCGCGTCAGCCGCTTCCGCCCATCAGGACGCGGCGCCGACAACTGGGAAAGTCTCCGCCCTACCCCTACCCAGCTGATTGCGTTTTCCGACTGGCTTGCCAAAAGCGGTGATGTGCGCACCGGCGACAGCTTCTTCTCGTTGACTAGCCAGGAGCGTCAGGGCCTGGGTCTTAACCTGTGCGGCGCCGCCAAACTGACCTGCTGTGTCAGCCCGACCGGCCACATGTACCCTTGCGCCTTTCTGCAGAGCGATCACTTCGAGGCTGGCGATCTGCGCAAGAACAGCTTCCAGGAGATCTGGGACGGTTCGGAGATTTACGAATCCTTCCGTAACCTGCGGATTCATTCCTGCGAGGAGTGCACACGTTTCGACCAGTGCCACGGTGGCTGCCCGGCGGTTGCGTACCACCTCAAAAACGATATCAACGGCGGCGACCCGGAGTGCCTGGAGCGCTGTGTGACATCCATCGCCGACAGCAGACTGGCAGAAGCGGCCTGATGAACTGTAGGGGCAACCCCATGTGGTTGCCCTTATCGGGCGGCCACACGGGGCCGCCCCTACGAACACAATTATCCTTTTAGGAGTTACCACCATGATGTTCCCAAACCTGTTCTCACCCCTCAAAATAGGTACGGTCGAGGTTAAGAACCGCATTTCCTTTCAGCCGCATCTGACCAACCTGGCGGTGGGCAACCTGCCTAGCGAAAAGCAGATGTACTACTGGGGTGAGCGCGCCAAGGGGGGCGCCGGTCTGATCATCACCGAAGAGCTGACCGTTCATCCGACCGATATGGCCTACGAGAAACTGATCGACGTCTATCATGCGGAGGTGATTCCCGGCTTCAAGAAGATCACCGACTACGTGCATCAGTACGATTCCAAGATCTTCGCCCAGATCAACCACAACGGCCAACAGGGGGACGGAAGCATCTCTCGCCTGCCGGTCTGGGCCCCTTCTCCGGTACCGGATGTTCTGTTCCGCGAAGTACCCAAGGCGATGGAGCCGGAGGATATCGAAGAGGTCGCCCGCTATTTTGCCAAAAGCGCCATCCATGTCCGTGAAGGCGGGTTTGACGGGATCGAGATGCAGTTCGGTCACTCCAGCCTGGCACGCCAATTCCTGTCGCCATTGACCAATCACCGAAGCGACGAGTACGGCGGATCGCTGGAAAACCGCATGCGTGCCCCGCTCAAATTCATCAGCGCGGTCAGAAAAGCGGTCGGCAATGATTTCACTCTCGGAATCAGGATGTGCGCCGACGAGATGATCCCGGGCGGCCTGGACCTGGCCCAGGTACAGGAAATTTGCGGCCTGTTCGAAGCCACCGGCCTGATCGACTTCATGGATCTTTCCATCGCCACTTTCTACAACCTGTATCTGGTGGAAGGTTCCATGCATACTCCGCTGGGGTACACCATCCCGCTGGCAGCCGGAGTGCGCGAGCGCATCAAACTGCCGGTATTCTGCACCGGCCGCATCAACGATCCGGTCATGGCCGAGAAGGTACTGGCCAGCGGACAGGCCGACATGATCGGCATGTGCCGCGCCCTGATCTGCGATCCGTTCCTGCCCAAGAAAGCCCTGGAAGGGCGCATGGACGATATCCGCTACTGCATCGCCTGCAACCAGGGGTGTATCGGACGCATCGGCATGAACAAGACTCTGGGCTGCGTCCAGAACCCGGCCGTAGGCAAGGAAAAAGAGTGGGGTGAAGGCACACTGGAAAAAGCCGGCGTGAAGAAGAAAGTTACCATTGTTGGTGGTGGTCCGGCCGGTATGTGGGCTGCCAAGATGGCCAATCGGCGTGGCCATCAGGTTACCCTGATCGACCGGGGCGAGAGCCTGGGCGGACAGGTCATCACCGCCATGAAAGGGACCGGACGGGACGAGTTTGGTGTCATTATCCGCAACGAGAAGAACCAGATCGACAAATCCGGCGTGACTGTCAAGCTGGGCGTGACGGCAAGCACAGAACAGATTGTTGCCGACAAGGCTGATGTGGTGATCGTGGCCACCGGCAGTGTCCCCAAGAAACACCCGGTCGGCGGCGCCGACGGGCCGGCGATCTTCAATGTCGTACAGGTACTGAACGGTGAGGCCGAGCTGGGTGAGAAGGTTTGCCTGATCGATTACGACGGTCACCAGCGGGCCACCGCAACCGCCGAATTCCTGGCCAACCAGGGCAAAAAGGTCGATATGATCACCTCCAGCCTGTTTATATGCGCCGAATTGGGACCGACCCAGGATCTTTACTCATCAAGACAGCGGCTGCTTCAGAAGGGTGTCACATTTACCCCGGATATCGCCGTGATGGAAGTCGGCGGCGAGGCGGGAGCCAAGACGGTCAAAGGTTTTAACGTTTACTCCAATATCTGGAACGAGTGGGGTCCCTACGATTCCCTCGTTTTGGCCATGGGTCAGCAGGTTGACGATGACCTGTATATGAGCCTGAAAGGGAAGGTTCCGGAACTGTACCGGATCGGCGACTGTGTTTCTCCCCGCAAGGTCGATATGGCCATCTGGGAAGGACACAAGCTCGGGAGGGAGATCTGATGGGCATCAACGGCAAAATTCTCGTTTTTGTCGATCTTCCGGGCGGCGAACTGGATGAGACCGGCCGTGGCCTGCTTTCCTACGGGGCACGGCTGGCCGGCACCCTGGATGCCCCCTGGGGAGCGGTTACTCCGATCGTTCCGGTGGGAGAACACCTGGCCGCTTTCGGTGCCTATGGCACCCCGATAATCACCTGCCTGACAGGTGGCGATGAACTGCTCGATACACCGGCGCTCTTTGGGAAAAAACTGGCCAATCTGGCACTGGATGAACTGGCGACAGTCGTCGTCCTTCCGCATAACGACCTGGGGGCGACCCTGGCTCCTGTCCTGGCCCACGAATTGGATGCGGCTATCATTACGGAACTGGTTACGGTGCAGCAGAGTGCGGATGGAGTGCGGCTTTCCCGCAAGGCGCTGGGGGTTCGGATTGCGGAAACAAAACTTTGGGACCGCAAGCGGAATCTGGTAGCAACCGTGCCGCTACGATCTTTAAGCCAGGTAATCATGCCAACTTTCAAACCGACTATTCCATTGATAGGCTTCTGGAACGCAGCCGAAGAACCAACCGGCCGGACGACCCGTGTTATCGGCCGGATTCCCGCCGACCCGCAGACCGTCGATCTGACCGAAGCCGAAGTAATCTTCAGCGTCGGAAAAGGGTGCGACCCGGCCACCTTCGAGCAGTTCCAGGAATTATGCCGCCTGCTGAATGTTTCCTACGGCGTCACCCGTCCGGTCTACGACCTGGGCTGGACCGGTTTTGAACGGATGGTCGGCCAGACCGGCCGCACTGTGACTCCCCGATTGTACGTGGCCCTTGGTATCTCAGGCTCCATGCACCACGTGGGGGGCATCAAGGATTCGCGCCGGATTGTGGCGGTTAACCTGGACTCAAAAGCCCCGATTTTTCCAAATGTGGATGAAGGATTCGTGGCCGACCTGAAGGAGGTGCTGCCGCGCCTTCTGACACAAGTCAAAGCAGCCAATGGAGGCGCGCCATGAGCAAAACATATCAGGCAATTGTAATCGGCGCCGGCCCGGCCGGTTCCTCGGCCGCCCTGACCATGGCCCGCGCCGGACTGGATGTGGCCCTGGTGGAGCGCGGCACCTTCCCGGGTGAGAAAAACATGTTCGGTGGACTTCTGCACCGCATGCCTTCTCTGGAAAAGATATTTCCGGATTTCTGGGAACGGGCTCCGCTGGAGCGTCACATAGTCAAGAAGGGCGTCACTTTCATGACCGGCGATTCCAGCTTCAGCACAACAATTGAAGCCGGGAATTTCGATAAGCCTCCCTACAACGGCTACACGGTCTTCCGTCCCCGTTTCGACCGCTGGCTGGCTGAGGAAGCGGTCGCTGCCGGAGCAACCCTGATCACCCGCTCGACAGTCGATGAAATCGTGCGTAAGGACGGCAAGATTGCCGGTGTCACAATCCTGGGTCGCAGCGGACAGCTCAACGCACCGGTGCTGGTCGCCGCCGATGGCGTCCTGTCGTTCACGGCCCAGAAGGCAGGCCTGCGCAAGCCGACTTTCGACCCGGGCCAGATGGCGGTCGGCGTCAAGGCGCTGATCGACATGCCCCGCGAGATGATCGACGATCGCTTCGGACTGGTCCGCGATCAGGGTTTTGCCAACGAGTTTGTCGGCTGCACCGAAGGAGTGCGTGGCGGCGGCTGTTTCTATACCAACTACGATTCGCTTTCCCTCGGCCTGGTCTTTCACCTGGCCAGCCTGCGCACCAGCGGCAAAACCCCTTACGACCTGCTGAACGCCTTTATGGAGCAGCCCCAGGTGGCCAAGATGATCTCCGGCGGCAAACTTCTGGAATATTCGGCCCACCTGATCCCGGAAGGGGGCTATGACATGATCCCGGAACTGGTCGGAGACGGCATCGTCGTTGCCGGGGATGCTGCCGCGCTCTGCAATGCCACCGGACTGAATCTGGAAGGCATTAATCTGGCTTCCCATTCGGGGATCGTGGCCGGAGAAGCGGTAATCGCCGCCCACCAGGCCAATGATTTCAGCAAGCAGGGGTTGACAGCCTACAAAAAGCTGCTTGAAGAAAGCTTTGTCATCAAGGACCTCAAGCAGTTCCACAAGGCGCCGCACATGCTGCACAACAACCGTATTTACCAGGAGTACCCTCAAATGATGTGCGACTTCATGGAGAGTATCTACCGCATCGAAGGGGCGCCGAAAGAGAACGTGACCAAGCAGTTCCTGAAATCGGCCAAGGAAAAAGTCGGGCTCGGCAACCTGCTGGCGGACGGTTTCAGCGCCTGGAGATCACTATGAACATTGATGAAATATTCGATAACACCAGCTTCAATATAGACCGGGAACCTCATATCGTCCTGGATGCCACAATCTGCACCGGCTGCGATAACCGCGGCTGCGTCAACTCCTGCCCGGCCCGCTGCTACACCTGGTCGCAGGAGGATCAGAAAATGACCTTCGTGCATGACGGCTGCCTGGAATGCGGCACCTGCTACGTGGTCTGCCACATGAACGCCTTTACCCGCTGGCGCTATCCCCGGGGCGGTTTCGGGGTGGCGTACCGGATGACGTAACATATTTACCTTCTGTAGGGGCGGCCCCGCGTGGCCGCCCTGATGCAAATGGCAACCATGTTGGCCTTCGCAACAAGGGCAACCACACGGGGTTGCCCCTACAATCGTAATAAAAGGATTTTCCATGCCTGACAACAAACTCGACATACTCGTCCTCCTGCGCGAGACCAACGACCCCCGTCCCCCGGCCGGTGTCACCTCACGCGGCGCGGCCATCAGTGACCGCGGCCTGCGGCGCATACCGAACCCGGCCGATCTGGCGGCTCTGGAAGAGGCGCTGCACTTGAAAGATACCCTCGGCGCAAGCGTGACTGCGCTGGCCATCGGCCCGAAGCGGATGGACGACACACTCAGGCTGGCCTCATCCATGGGTTCTGACCGCAGCATCCGCTTCTGGGATCACGGCCTGGAAGGCGGCGACGACGTGACCGATGCCCGGGTTCTGGCCCGCATCGTAAAAATCCTGTCTCCGACCCTGCTGTTTACCGGCAGCGCCCTTACAGACCGGGGCAGCGATCCTGTGCCGGCCCTGGCTGCCGCCGCATTGAACATGCCCTGCATCAACGCTGCCGTTTCACTTGTTCCTAAAGCCGGACAGGTCGAGGCCCAACGCAAATCTGACCGTGGCGCACGCCAGACCGTCAGCGCCCCCCTGCCCTGCGCGGTTCTTTTCGAAGAGGTCCGCACACCCCGCTATCCATCGGTTGAAGCGGTTACAAATGCGGTGTCAGCTTCCGTCGAACTATGGAACCTCACCAATCTGGGCCTTCCCTTCTGGGAGATCGGCGCCGCTGGTGCATATCTTGCGGCTGCAGATTACGGTGTACCCCGCCCCGACCCGGTCCGTGTGGTGACGCCCGACCCGAAACTGCCTGCTTTCGAGCGGATTCTCTCCCTGCTCTCGGGCGGCATCAAGGCCCGGGAAAGCAAGCTGCACACTCTTTCGGCCGATGACACGGTCAAGGAACTGCTGCAGATCTTCCGTGAAGAAGGATTGACACCATGATCTACCGTCTGGCGCAGAATGTGGAACTGCTGGAGCGGGACGGGAACAGCTTCCTGGTTTCCAAAACACCGCTCCGCGCCCTGCGCCTGAATGATTCCCTGACCAGGCTTCTCGAACGCGGTATCGGCGGTTCATCGATCAGCGTTTCCGAAAGCGAGAGCGGCGTCATGGAACAACTGGTGACTAAAGGATTCATGGAGCGGCTACAGAGCGCTCCGCAACAACCTGCCATCCTGCCGCAGGTTTCGGTCGTAATACCGGTCAAGGATCGGGCCGATGAATTGAAACGCTGCCTGGCTTCGCTGGCTGATCTCAGCTATCCCCGACACAAAATACAGATCATCGTGGTAGATGACGGCAGCAGTGACGACTCACCGCTGGTGGCGCAGGAATTCGGCGCGCTGGTGGTGCCGTCGGGCGGAACCGGACGAGGCCCGGCTGCAGCCCGCAACGTCGGCGCGGCCAAGGCAACCGGCGATATTCTGGCTTTCATCGATTCCGACTGCAGCGCTTCAACCGGCTGGCTGGATGACCTGATCCCGGCTTTCAATGACCCGGCCATGGCCGCAGTAGGAGGGCAGGTGGACGGCATGTGCAGCGAATCGGCCGTTGATCGCTACGAAGCGGTCATGTCCAGCCTCTCGATCGGCAATCGGGAACGGATTGGGAACAGCGGCAATGACACCTTTTATCTCCCCAGCTGCAACCTGCTGGTGCGGAGCAGAGCATTCAGGAGCGCCGACGGCTTCAAAGACGAGATGCATGTCGGCGAGGATGTGGACCTGACCTGGCGTCTGCGCGACAGCGGCTGGAGCATCTGCTACCTCCCGGCCGGCAACGTGCTGCATGAGCACCGCAGCTCGATCCGTTCCTTCATGTCACGCCGCTTCGATTACGGCACCTCTGAAGGAATGCTGCAACTGGTGCATCCCCAGCGACGGAAGCAGATGGTTATTCCTCCCATGCTGGCACTGGTACTGGCAATATCTCTCACAGCTCCCTTTACAAGCTGGTGGCTCCTGCTGCTGGCTGCATTGGTTCTGGCTGCCGATTCAGTAACCACCAAAATCGGCCTGTCTCGCCGCAAATTACCGATCAGTTTTGCCTCCATTCTGGGAGGCCGACTGCGGGCGCTCGGCAGCCTTCTGTATTACATCAGCTACCACCTGGTGCGCTACTACGCCACAGCACTACTGCTTGTCGCACTGATCGCCCCCGGACCCTGGTACTGGCTGTTTCCGGTCGCCGCCCTGCTGTGCGCCGCCGGGGTCGATTTTGCGGTCAAAAAGCCGAAGCTGTCTTTCTTCACTTTCAGCACAATTTACCTGCTGGAGCAGCTGTCCTACGGAACCGGAGTGTTCTGGGGCTGCCTGAGCCGCAGATGTTTCACCAGCTACCGGATGGTCATCTCCCGGCAGATGGTAGGGGCGGCCCCGTGTGGCCGCCCTGCTGTAAATAAGCACCGGGCTGACGTTTGCAACCAGGGCAACCACGTGGGGTTGCCCCTACAGGATTTTTAAATTTTATTTAACTCCGAGCCCAACCGCCTACAGGAACCCTCCCACGGCGGCAGGCCATTGGGTTGCGCTGGAAACGGCACAGCCTTCCTTTGAAAAGGAGAATTTCACTGTGCCGGGCACAGATAGGGGAAAGGAGCAGACAGTATGGACAAGATTGCACGGATTGACATGGGGGCCGCAGGGGGCCCAAAGGTAACGGTTGGTGGTCTCGGTGATTACGCCGGTCTGGGCGGCAGGGCGATGACATCCCTGATGGTCGCAGCCGAGGTTCATCCGCTGGCCCACCCGCTGGGCGCAGAGAACAAGCTGGTTATCTCACCCGGCATGCTGAGCGGCACCACCGGCTCCATGACCGGCCGTTTGTCGGTCGGCTGCAAAAGCCCGCTGACCGGCACCATCAAAGAGTCCAACGCTGGCGGCCAGGCCGCACAGGTTCTGGCTCGCCTCGGTTATGCCGCTGTTGTTCTGGAGGGAAAACCGGCAACTGACGACATCTACAAAATCTACATTAACAAAGATGGCATCCAGGTAATTATGGACAACAGCCTCAAGCTGATGAACAACTACCCGGTCATTGAAAAATTGCGCAAGGAGTATGGCGACAAGGTGGCCTACATGAGCATCGGCAGTGCCGGGGAGCGCAAGCTTCTTTCCGCTTCCATCGCCTGCACCGACCCGGAACTGCGTCCGACCCGCCATTGCGGACGGGGCGGCGTTGGAGCGGTCATGGGCGCCAAGGGGATCAAGGCGATCATCCTGGATGACGCCGGCATGAAGATGCGTCCACCCAAGGATCCGGAAAAGTACCGCGATGCAAACCGCAAATTCGTCGAAGGACTCCGCAAGCACCCTGTTACCGGCGAAGGTCTGCCCGCTTACGGCACCAACGTACTGACCAACGTATTGAACGAAGCCGGCGGCTATCCGACCAACAACTTCAAGAGCGGACAGTTTGCCAAAGCATCCGATCTGAGTGGCGAAACCCAGGCCGCCCTGGAAATCTCGCGCGGCGGCAACGCCACTCACGGCTGCCATCGCGGCTGCGTCATCCAGTGCTCCGGTATCTACAACGACAAGGACGGCAATTACGTAACCAAGCAGCCTGAATACGAAACGGTCTGGTCCCACGGCGGGCATTGCGGCATCTCCAATCTGGACACGGTCGCGAAGCTGGACTACATGGATGACAACATCGGCGTTGACACCATCGAAATGGGCGTCACGATCGGTGTGGCCATGGATGCGGGCCTGGCCGAGTTCGGTGACGATGCCGGCGCGATCCGCCTGATGGAAGAAGTTGAAAAAGGGACTCCGCTGGGGCGCGTGCTCGGCAGCGGCGCAGCCATCACCGGCAAGGTCTTCGGCGTCGAGCGGGTACCGGTCGTCAAGGACCAGGCCCTGCCGGCCTATGATCCTCGCGCAGTACAGGGCATCGGCGTTACCTATGCCACCACCACCCAGGGCGCCGACCACACCGCCGGTTACGCCATTGCCACCAACATCCTGAAAGTCGGCGGCGATGTTGATCCGCTCAAAACCGAAGGACAGATCGAGCTGTCACGCAACCTGCAGATCGCCACCGCCGCCATCGATTCCACCGGCATGTGCCTGTTCATCGCCTTTGCGATCATGGATCAGCCGGAAACCTTCCAGGCGCTGCTGGACATGCTCGGTTCCTTCCACGGCATCGAAATGACCGGCGACGACGTGGTGGCACTGGGCAAAAAAGTCCTTTCCGCCGAGCGCGACTTCAACACCCGGGCCGGTTTCACCAAGCATCACGACCGTCTGCCGCGCTTCTTCTACAACGAGCCGATCGCACCGCACAACCAGACCTTTATGATGAAGGACGAGGAACTGGACGAAGTTTTCAACTGGTAGTAAACTTTCGGTCGGTATTTCAGTCAAAATCACCCCTCATCCGCCCCTTTGTGGCCGGGTGAGGGGCTTGAATGGAGACACTTGTGAAACAACCTGCAACCGATCAGACCACAATCAGACCGCTTGAGAAAAGATTGGCATTGCAGCTGGCGCCCGACCGGTTGAATGCCTTTTTTCCGTTGCTGCAACGAGGCGTAACTGTTCCGGCAATCATGGGATGTTCACTCAGAAGCCTGCTCTGCGATCAGTTCGCCATCCCGTCAGATTACGTTACCGACCGCATTACCACAATTTTCATCAACAACCGTCCCTTGGACGATCTTGACACCACAATCATCGAAGATGGCTTGCGGGTAACCCTGTCGGCAGCCATGCCGGGGCTGGTCGGCGCCACCATGAGACGGGGCGGTTTCTACGCCGCCTTGCGCCAGGGCATCAGCCACGTCGGCAGTAATCGGCAGACAGCGGATGAGATGGGTGTTGTCCGCCTGAAACTTTTCAATTTATTACTGCCCGAGTTGGGGCCACTGATTCTGGCTCGCGGCCTGCTACTGGAACAGGACGAACTGGACGAACTCCTGATGAGACTGCCTGAATTATCGCTACACAATCCGAATGGAACCGGACGGACGCATCTCTCGGCAACCTTTGGGGAATAAAGATATGATTATCACTGTAAAACTTTTTGCCTCCTTTCGTAGCGGGCGTTTCGACATAAAAAGCTGTGAATACCCGCCTGGAACCACCGTGGCCGATGTGGCCGACTCCCTGAAACTGCCGCAGGGTGAATTGGGGATCATGATGATCAACAGTCGCCACGTCAAGCTGGAGCGGGTCTTGGTCGAGGGTGACACCCTGGCGCTGTTCCCGTTGCTGGGAGGCGGGTAAATGAGCGGAGCAGCGGACTTCATCATGGAACATTCTGCTGGAGGCTTGCTCTCCTGGCAGCATCAGCTGGAAGCGTCGGAGCGCTTCGGACTTTCGCTAGCGGAAGTTGAAGGCGTCATACTGGACAAGGGGCTGCTTCCGGGACGCTACCAGCGCAACCGCCAGACCATTTCCCAGGCTGATCAGCGGGAGCTGTTCCGCTCCCGGGTCACTGTGATCGGCTGCGGCGGACTGGGCTGTTACGTCGTGGAGGAGCTGGCCCGTCTGGGCGTGGGACAAATCATGGTGGTTGATCCGGATACGTTCGAAGAACACAACCTGAACCGGCAGCTTTACAGCACTCCGGAAAAGCTGGGAGAAGTCAAGGTTCTGGCCGCTCTGCAGCGGGTTGCCGAAGTAAATCCGGCGGTAACGGTCATTCCTTATCAAAAGGCCTTTTCTGCGGAAAACGGGAAGGAGCTGCTGGCGGGAAGCCGGGTGGCGGTTGATGCCCTTGACAACATCGGAGTCCGGATGGAGCTGGCCGAAATCTGCAATATGATGGGGCTGCCGCTCGTGCATGGCGCCATAGCAGGCTGGTTCGGGCATGTCACCACCCTCTTTCCGGGTGACGACACATTGCAGAATATCTACGGGCCTGAGAAAGCGTCCAAAGGGGTTGAAGCGTCGCTTGGCAATCCATCTTTCACGCCTGCTCTGGTTGCCGCTCTCGAAGTTGCCGAAGTCTGCAAGCTGCTGTTGGGTCAGGGCAAAACGTTGAAAAACAGAACCCTGATGATTGACCTGTTGAACATGGAATTTCAGGACCTGGAGCTATGAGCGGGAACGAGTACCCGGCAAATTTCAAATTTGTATCCAACCCCGTACAGGGAGTGAATATACTCCGTATCCGGCCTGGCAACCGCCAGCTTCTTGCGCAGCTTCTTGATATGGCTGTCGATCGTTCGGTCGCTGACAATCCGCTGATCAGGATAGATATGATCCATCAACTGCTGACGCCCGTAGATATGCCCCGAATTTGCGGACAGAAAGTTCAGAAGCTTGAACTCAACGGCCGTCAGCTCAAGCTCCCGTCCATCAAGCACCGCCCGGTATTGTGATTCATCCAGAACCAGACCATCAACACTTTTTGCCTCGCTACCGGTGCTCCTCCGCAATACGGCTTTGACCCTGGCGACCACCTCGCGGGGACTGAACGGTTTGCAGATATAATCATCGGCTCCCAGCTCCAGTCCGAGCAGTCGGTCAATTTCCTCAATTCTGGCGGTTGTCATAATAATCGGAACCTGTGAAAACATACGGATTTCTTTGCAGATATCCAAACCGCCCTTCCCCGGCAGCATCAAATCCAGCAGGATCAGCGCCGGTTGATGCCCCTGAACCCACGGAAGCACCTCCATCCCATCCCCGATACTGTGCGTCTCAAAACCGGACTGCCGCAGATAATCGGCGACAACCCGCGCCAACTTCTCCTCATCTTCCACAATCAGTATCATTCCATTCATGATCCGGCTCCCGGCAGTTCAATCCGTATCCAAACCCCGCCAAACGGTGATGCTTCTGCGCTGATGCTTCCATTATGGGCTTCCACAATGTTGCGACAGATGGTCAGCCCCAATCCGGCGCCGCCGGTGGAACGATTGCGGGAGGATTCCACACGGTAGAGCCTTTCGAACAACTTATTCAATTCTTCCACTGAAACGCCGGGCGTTGAATCCTGAAAATCAACCGTTACGAACCGCTCTTTCCGCTGCAGCGTTATCTGCAGCCGCCCCCCTTTGTCAGTATATTTGAGGGCATTATCAAGCAGATTGGAAAAAAGCTGGCGCAGCCGTTCCGGGTCGCCATATAGGGCGGCCGGCTCTTTAGCGGGGAGAATCAGCTCCAGCGAGATTCCTTTTGAGCTGAATTGCGGGAGGTAAGTTCCTACAGCTTCCCGCAGCACACTATCAAGGGCAAGTTCGGTTTTCCGGTAGGTCAGCGCCCCCACGTCGGACAACGACACCTGATAAAGATCGTCTACCAGTCTTCCGAGACGGAGCACTTCGCCATGCAGCGAATTAAACGTATCCGGACCCGGCCGCCGGATACCATCCTGCAGCGCTTCCAGCTCGCCCCGCAGAATCGCCAGCGGAGTCCGCAGCTCGTGCGAGATGTCCGCCACCCATTGACGACGGGCCAGCTCACTCTTTTCCAGAGTCAGGGCCAGCGAATTGAAATCGTTGGCCAGCTGCCCCAGCTCGTCATGCGATTTGACCGGTACCCGGGCAGAGAAAGTTCCCGCCGCCAACTGGTGGGTCGCCTTCGTCAGCAGACTGAGTGGCTGCGTCATTCTCCTGGCCAGTATCAGTGACAAAATGCCCGCCACCAGCACAACAACCGCCGCCACCAATGCAAATGCCAGCTTCTGCTCTTTCAGAAAGCGCAGCTGCGGCGCGTCTGAAATATTTGTGCGCGGCAGCAGGCCAAGATATCCGACCACCTTTCCCTGATAGCGCAGGGGAGTCGCCGCGTTGTCGGCCGGCACCTCTATGTTGCTTATCAGCACCTTCCGTTCGGCATCCAGCAGGAACAGGCGCTGGTTAAAATGGCGCACCATGCGCGGCGGCAATGGTTTATCCCGGTCTCCGCCGGAATGATGTTGCGGCGAGCCATCCTGTCTTCTCTCTTCACCTGGCGGGTTTGCTTCCGGCAACGATTCAGCAATCAGACGCCGCCACTGTTCCGGACGTTGCTGCAGGGAATCCCAGCTCTGCTCTTTACGGTAGTTGTCCTCCAACATGCCGGCCAGGCGCGATATCCCGGTTTTCTCGACCGCATTGACATACTTCAAAAAACCCCTGCCGAGGCTCCAGTGCATGATCAGGGCCGAGCTGACTACCGCCAGTCCGGCAGCCGCCAGAATCACCAGAAACAGTTTGTGGGTAACACCGAGTTTCATAACCGCGCCTCCTGTGACTTTATTTTTATCACAGGTTGATCTCTAAGAGACATGCACAATCCGGCTCAAAATACATTTCCTTATTTTTTACACAATTCATCCATATTTCCTCCCTATTTCACTGTTATTCCTATTGTCACCTGACGACAGAACCAAGCCTCAACCGGCCCATTTGCGACATCACCGGTAAAACGTGCGATGTCATTTACCGCGTTGCGGCACCTCCCCGCAACGCGGATTTTTAAGATGATCCCGATCAGGAACGAATCATCGGAAAGGAGCGCAGGGATTCCGGCTGCATGTTGATCAACCATTACAAACAAAGGAGAACACTCATGAAAAGACAAATCATTCCGGCGATCGCACTTATGGCAGCAACATTTATTGGGGGCACCCTGCCCGCACAAGCCTTCGATGGACCATTTGAAGGATGTGACGGTCCACGTGGCGAGCATAAAATGAATCCTCAAAAACGGATTGACCGCATGGCAAAGGTTTTAAAGCTCAACGCAACCCAAAAGGAGCAGATCGGCGCCATCATGAAGGCTGAGCAGGAACAGGCCGAACCGCTCCGTCAGAAAATGGCCGAGGGACACAAGCAGATTCAGGCAGTCGTAAATGCGGCAACCTTTGATGAATCCGCCGTTCGCGCCATTGCCGCGGAACAGGCTAAAACCAGGACCGAACTGCTGGTATCAAGAACCCGCGCCATGAGCCAGGTCAATGCCCTTTTGACACCGGAACAGCGCGAACTGGCGCAGCGGCTTAGGGAATCGCGACCGGGGAAACATGGCCGTAAGGGACGTATACAGCCTGAAGGGTAAAATTGCCGTACGAGGCTTTGTGAAAGGAAAGGCATTAATGACATCAGCACCAATTTCCATCCGCATGCTCAGTATCCTTTTACCAGCCTTGCTGACCGGCTGCGTAGTCGGTCCCGATTACCGCACTCCGCAGCTGGCAGTGCCGACCGTCTGGCATTCCGATACCGGCGGTGGCCTGAAAACTGTTCCGCTGGAATCGGCCCGTCTTTCCCGCTGGTGGCAGACTCTTGACGATCCGCTCCTTTCCCGGCTGGTGGCGGAAGCCGCCGCCAATAACCTGGACCTGAAACTGGCCGAGGCACGTTTGCGGGAAGCCCGTGTCCGGCGCGGTCTCTCCGCCTCGGACCAGTACCCTGCGCTGAAGGCCGGCGCCGGAGTCGATCAAAACCGTTCCAGCGGAGATATGGGCGTTGGGGGCGGCCGGGTCAGCGATGCGTACTCCGCCCAGTTCGATGCCAGTTGGGAACCGGACCTGTTCGGCGGCAAACGGCGCGCCCTGGAGGCGGCATCCGCTACCAGCGAAGCGGCAGAGGAGAATCTGCGCGACGTGCAGGTCAGCCTGCTGGCCGAAGTCGTGCTGAACTATATCGAGGTCCGCTCCAGCCAGGAACAGATAAACATTACCCGCGCCACCATTACCAGCCTGACGGAAACAGTGCAGTTAGCCGAATGGCGGCTCCAGGCCGGTCTGGTCAGCCAGCTGGACCTGGAGCAGGCCCGGCTGAATCTGGAACAGACCCGCGCCCAGTTACCGGCGCTTTCAAGCACAATGGAGCAGTCCAGAAACAGTCTGGCACTGCTTTTGGGCCGAAATCCCGGCACTCTGGAAGAACTTCAGGCGGTTGGCCCCATTCCATCGGCAAAGGCACAGATAGCCATCGGCCTACCGGCCGAAACCTTGCGCCAGAGGCCCGATATCCGCCGTGCCGAACGCCAGCTGGCAGCAGCCACCGCCCAGGTCGGCCAGGCCGAGGCGGACCGTTACCCCAATCTCTCCCTGTCCGGAACTATTGGCCTGCAGGCATCTTCACTCGGCAACCTGCTGCAGCCCGGCGCCTACCTGTACACTCTGGCGGCCAATACGGTTGTGACGATCTTTGACGGCGGCCGACTCAGGCAGAAGGTCGAAATACAGAACGCCCTGCAGCAACAAGCCCTGATCAGCTATCAGTCGGCCGTAAAGAGTGCTCTGCGTGATGTGGAAAATGCGCTGGCAGCCTACGCCGGGGAACAGAACCGGCGGCAGTCACTACAGGATGCCGTCCAGGCTGCAAAAAGTGCCGTTGAGCTGGCCACCAGCCAGTATGCAGCAGGTCTGATCGACTTCCAGCCGGTTCTGGACAGCCAGCGGTCACTATTGTCCCTGCGGAATCAGCTGACCCAGAGCCAAGCCGCCGTCACCTCCAATCTGGCCCGGCTTTATAAGGCAGTGGGCGGGGGTTGGAGTAACAGCTCCGTGGATAGCAGCACGCCATCCGACAATTCTTCAGGAGAAAAATCATGACAGATTCACCCGCATCCGAATCGAACGTATCAGCCAGTGAGGTTGCCAAAACATTGGGGATCGAACAGAACAGGCCACTGAAATCCCTAATGAAACCGTACCTGCTTTGGGGCGGGGCTGCGCTGGTATTGATAATCGTGCTGCTGCTGTTCATGAACAGGCGCTCGTCCGCAAACCAGGTCAATTACCAGACCCAGGAGGTTACCCGGGGCAATCTGACTGTGCTGGTCTCCGCTACCGGAACCCTACAGCCCACCAACCAGGTCGAGGTGGGGAGCGAGATTTCCGGCACCCTCAAGAGTGTCGAGGTTGACTACAACGCCAAGGTCAAACGGGGCCAGGTACTGGCGCGCATTGATACCGCCAAGCAGGAAGCCCAGGTCAAACAGACCGTCGCCTCGCTGGAAGCGGCCCGGGCCAGGGTACTGCAGGCCCAGGTAACAGTCTCGGAAGCAAAGGCGAAACTGGCACGACTGATTCAGGTCCAGGAAGCCAGCGGCGGCAAGGTGCCGTCGAAAACCGAACTGGACACGGCCCGCGCCACTCTGGATCGGGCCGTTGCCGACGAAGCAAACGCCAGGGCGGCCGTGACACAGGCGGACGCCTCCCTGGAAGTCCAGCGCATTGATCTGGACAAGTCGGTCATCCGTTCGCCGATCAACGGCATCGTCCTGAAGCGGACGGCCGAACCGGGGCAGACCGTGGCGGCATCCTTGCAGACGCCGGTGCTATTTACCCTGGCGGAGGATCTGACCCAGATGGAGCTGCAGGTCAACGTGGACGAAGCCGATGTGGGCAAAATCCAGTCGAATCAGAGTGCCAGCTTCACCGTGGCGGCCTATCCGGACCGAAGCTTTCCGGCCCGCGTCAGCCAGGTCCGCTTCGGTTCCCAGACCGTGGCCGGTGTGGTCACCTACACGACCGTGCTGAAGGTGGACAATGCCGAACTGCTGCTGCGCCCCGGCATGACCGGCACCGCCAACGTTACCGTCCAAAATGTTGACAACGCATTGCTGGTGCCGAATACGGCCCTGCGTTTTGTGCCGCCCGCAGCACCGGTCAAAAAGGCATCCGACGGCGGCAGTCTGCTGAGCAAGATCATGCCGCGGCCACCCCGATCGGCTCCCCGGACAGTCCAAAATGATAAGGAGAAACAGCCCCATGTCTGGATTCTGAATGACGCGGCCCTGGAAAAGATTCCAATCAGCACCGGCATGACCAACGGCGTCCTGACCGAAGTGCGTGGGGACGGCCTGAAGCCGGGGATGAAGGTTGTGGTGGATGTGGTCGAAGCGGGAAAACAGTCATGACCGAAACCACTGAAACGGACAGTGTGCCGCTGATAAATCTGCGCGGCGTAACCAAGACCTACGGCAAGGGTACGGCCGCCATGCAGGCGCTGCGAGGCGTGGATATCGCCATCGAAGCGGGTGAGTTCATCGCGGTCATGGGGCCGTCCGGGTCGGGTAAGAGCACCTGCATGAACATCCTGGGCTGCCTGGATACGCCGACCAGCGGCAATTACCTCTTCAAGGGGGTCGAGGTGGGCAGCCTCAGCCGCGACCAGCGCGCCCTGCTGCGCAGGCAGTATCTGGGCTTCGTGTTCCAGGGTTTCAACCTGCTCAACCGGACCACGGCGCTGGAAAATGTGGAACTGCCGCTGATGTATCGCGGCGACCCGCTCCGCACAAGGCACCAGCTGGCCCGGACGGCGTTGGATGCCGTGGGGCTGACCGGCTGGGAAGGGCACACACCGGGCGAGCTGTCCGGTGGCCAACAGCAGCGGGTGGCCATTGCCCGGGCGATTGTCACCCGCCCGGCCCTGCTGTTTGCCGATGAGCCGACCGGCAGCCTGGACAGCTCACGCAGCAGGGAGATCATGGAAATACTGACGACGCTCAACCGGGAGCATGGCATCACTATCGTGATGGTAACCCACGAAGCGGATATGGCCCGGTACGCCAGCCGGACGATCCATTTCCGCGACGGACTGGTCGTGCCGGAACACGAGACCGATCACAGGGAGGGACACTAATGTTCTGGAACGCAGTAATTCTGGCCCTGCGGGAAATCCGGCGCAATGTTTTGCGCTCGTTTCTGACCATTCTGGGGATCGTGATCGGCGTGGCGGCCGTAATCGTGATGGTGACGCTGGGGGATGGCGCCACGGCCCAGGTCACCCAGCAGATCGCCAGCCTGGGGAGCAACCTGTTGATGGTGACCCCCGGCAAGCGGATGGGGCCGGGGCAAAACGTCGGCGCGGCACCCTTTTCTGTTGATGACGCCGAAGCACTGCGGCGCGACATTCCGCAACTGGCGGCGGTGGCCCCGATGGCCTCAAAATCCATGTCGGCCATCTATGGCAATGCCAACTGGTCAACCCAGATCGCCGGCAGCAGCAATTCCTATTTCGAAGTCCGCAACTGGAAAACCAAAACCGGCCGCCTCTTCAGCGACAGCGAACTCCGCTCCGGCGCGGCGATCTGCGTGATCGGCGGCACGGTGCGCAGCAAGCTGTTCGGCAATCAGAACCCGATCGGAGCCAATATCCGGCTGCAGAATATTTCCTGCCAGGTGGTCGGCCTGCTGGAATCAAAAGGGCAATCCACCATGGGGAGTGATCAGGACGACGTGATCATCATACCGCTACGCACCTTTCAGCGCCGCATTGCCGGCAATCAGGACGTCAATATCATCCAGGTTTCAGTGCGCGATGGCGTCTCCACCACCCGGATACAGCAGGATATCGAGCGGCTGCTGCGCGAGCGGAGGCACCTCTCGGCCAGTGACGAGAACAATTTCAACGTCATGGATATGAAGGAAATCACCGCCATGCTGACCTCCACCACCAAGATCATGACCGCCCTGCTGAGTGCGGTGGGAGCCGTCAGCCTGTTGGTGGGGGGCATCGGCATCATGAACATCATGCTGGTGTCGGTCACCGAGCGGACCCGCGAGATCGGTATCCGCCTGGCTATCGGGGCTTTCGAGCGGGAGGTGCTGATGCAGTTTCTGGTGGAGGCGGCGGTGCTGTCGTCTTTCGGGGGGCTGGTGGGGATTACGCTGGCGCTGCTCAGCTCGGTGCTGCTGGCATCACTGCTGAAGGTGCCATTTATCTTCAATGCCCCGATCGTGGCGGTGGCGTTTCTCTTCTCCGGCGCGGTCGGGCTGGTTTTCGGCTATTTTCCGGCCAGAAAGGCCGCACAGCTGGATCCGATTGAAGCGTTAAGGTACGAGTAAAACATGCTACTTCATCAGCGTTTTCAAGGCCTGCTTGAGCAATCCTTCCACGGACACTCCGCCGGTGGCATCCAGACCGGCCAGCGCCTTGCGCACCTGCGGCTCTTTGTAACCCAGGTTGAGCAGCGCGGAGAGAACATCTTCGGCCACATCTTCTTCCGGTATCTGACGGGCTTCCATTGCAGGTAGTGATGACAGGTCCAATTTGCAGGCTTTTTCCTTCAGTTCCAGCACCAGACGCTCGGCAGTTTTTTTACCGATACCGGGAATGGTGGAGAGCTTGTGGAGATCGCCTTGAGCCAACGCCTGCGCCAGCGGACCGGGCTGGATGTTGGACAGGATGTCGCGGGCCAGCTTCGGGCCGACGCCGGAAACTGATATCAACAGCTGGAAAAATGATTTCTCCAAACGCGTACGAAAACCGTACAGCTGGATGGCGTCCTCGCGAACGCTGGTGTGGATGTGCAGGGTGGCCGCCCCCCCCTCCTCGGGAAGTTCGTAATAGGTGGAAAAGGGAATCAGCACCCGATAACCGACCCCGTTAACATCCAGAATGATGTGATCAGGCGATTTATAAGCTATTTTTCCGGTCAGCAGTGCGATCATAATTTCATATCCCTCCAGGAACTTTTCTGGCGTTTCAGCGCCACAGTCACTCCTGTTTTCTGTTTCAATTCATAAGAGTTAATGTGGCAGACCGCCACCGCCAGGGCATCCGAGGCGTCGGCCTGGGCAATCTCCGGCAGCCCCAGAAGCGCCTTGAGCATTTTTTGAACCTGCGCTTTCTCCGCCCGTCCCTGGCCAACCACGGCCTGTTTGACCTGCAGCGCCGAATATTCGGCAACCGGCAGGTTGGCATGGACCGCCGCCACAATCGCCGCTCCGCGGGCCTGCCCAAGCTTGAGGGCACTCTGGACGTTGGTGGAGAAAAAGATGTTTTCGATAGCAACCTGATCAGGGCGATATTGGGCAATAATTTCGGATAATCCGTCGAAGATTCTCTTTAACCTTCCCGGAAAATCGTCGGCGCTGTCGGTGAAGATGGCTCCGTTATCAACATGAATGAGCTTGTTTCCAATCTGGTCAACAAGACCGTATCCGGTAATGCGCGAACCGGGATCGATACCGAGAACCCTCATCAGAATCCGCACCCGCCGCCATTTTTGGCGTGGTACTTCTGATGGTACGCTTCGGCTTCCCAGAAGGTGACGGCAGGCACAATCTCCGTAACAATCCGGCGTCGCAGGCGGCCCGATTCATCCAGCTTTTGCATTGATTCTTCCGCCATCTGTTGCTGCCCTGCGGAATGGAAAAAGATCGCCGAACGATACTGATCGCCAATATCCGGACCCTGGCGGTTGAGCTGGGTCGGATCATGACATTCCCAGAATGTCTTCAGCAGAGCTTGGTAGGAGATGACGGCAGGATCGAAGGTCACCTCCACCGCCTCGGCATGTCCGGTGCCGTGGCCGCAGACATCCCGGTAAGTCGGATTATCTGTGCGACCGCCGGTATAGCCGACCCTGGTGGCAACAACGCCCGGCAGCGACATGAAGACATCCTCCACTCCCCAGAAACATCCCGCCGCAAATGTAGCTTTTTCTGTCATGGAAACCTCCATAAAGCAAAAGGGGCTCCGTAGAGCCCCTTGAAAACCTTTACATCATCTTTTCCATCTCATCCGAAGAGATATCAAAGTTTGAATAAACATTCTGGACATCATCGTTATCTTCCAGCCGGTCCATCAGCTTGAGCATGTTCTCGGCCTGTTTTCCTTCCAGCTCGGCCTGGGTCTGGGGGATCATGGTGATTTCGGCGTTAAGATGCTTGAAACCTTTGGCTTCAAGCGCTTCACGCACCTCGATGAATGCGCCCGGCTCGGTTACCACCTCGATATGCTCGTCCTGCTCGGCAACATCTTCGGCCCCGACTTCAAGGGCGGCTTCAAATAGTTGATCGAAATCAACGGACTTGTCATAAATAATCAGACCCTTTTTGTCGAACAGCCAGGCGACGCAGCCGGCCTCACCCATATTTCCGTTGCATTTGGTAAAGATGCTGCGGATGTCTGAAACGGAACGGTTGCGGTTATCGGTCAATACTTCCACCAGCACGGCAGCGCCTCCGGGGCCGTATCCTTCATACACGATTTCCTCGTAGGTAACCCCTTCCATTCCACCGGCACCTTTTTTGATGGCGCGCTCAATGTTGTCTTTGGGCATGTTCTCAGCCTTGCCCTTGTCAATGGCAGTCCTCAAGCGGGGATTGGCGGCCGGGTCTGCCCCGCCAAGTTTTGCGGCTACCGAAATCTCCTTGATGATTTTGGTGAATACCTTGCCTCGTTTTGCGTCGGCAGCTCCCTTTTTGTGCTTGATTGTACTCCATTTATTATGACCTGACATCGTTGCCGCTCCTTTTTGATTTCTTTTAACGTATTTTATTAGGCGGGGAAAGTGGATGTAATACGTTTTTTAGTTGCCTTAAAAAGCGGCAGATATTAGCATGCAGACATATCTCTGTCCAGAGGTAAATTACCGGATGTAAAGGAAAGTACGCCATGACATACCACCGCAACATTCTTTCATCTGCTGTAATTTCGACCTTATTTTTACTCATTATCGGCGGCTGCGCCCTCATAAAACCGGCAAACAATGGCGAACTGCCGCCGCTCCTTTCCCAGGACGAGCTGATCCGCCCATACACCAAACTGGGCAGAATTCAGGTCACAAGGGAAACCTACGGGTCAGACTACTCAATGACACCGAACATCAGAGAGTGGGGATTTAATGCGGTAAGGCAGGAAGCGGCAAAAATGGGGGCGGACGCAATCACCCTGTTTGAGGTGGATGGGCGCACCACGGTCTACGGCGTGCTCCCCTCGACCGAATACCGCGCCACCGGAATCGCCATAAAGTTCAAATAGGGCTTGACATGACCGGGAATAATTTTATATAAGTGCGGTTCGATGTAATTAATGGCGGCGTAGCCAAGTGGTAAGGCAGAGG
>MTLD01001600.1_pt1 | contig 25927 bp, 24 predicted proteins | sample 1982471 | NCBI WGS metagenome assembly MTLD01 (sample SAMN05712604, study PRJNA340218) | biofilm metagenome | isolation source: sample SPM anode biofilm adapted to -50 mV | place: USA | collected 2012-02-03 | reverse complement strand
ACCCGCCACACCGGCGCCACGATCATTGCCGGGTCGATCCCGTGCAAAAATGGGGGGCATGTTTACAACAACGCATTCGTCATCGACTCGGCCGGGAATATTGCTGCCGACTATCAAAAGCTGCATTTGTGCAGCTTTTTAGGCGAGGACCGTTTTTTTGCCCCGGGGCGGCAGCGGTCCGTCTTCGGCATTGACGGCACAACGGCCGGGCTGGCGGTGTGCTATGATCTCCGCTTCCCCGAATTATTCCGCGCCCTGGCGAGCGACGGCGCCCGGATCGTTTTTCTTCCCGCCGAATGGCCCGCCGGCAGGGCGCGCAACTGGCGGGTGCTGAATCAGGCCCGGGCCATCGATAACCAGATTTATATCTGTGCTGTGAACTGCGTCGGCCGGCACAAGGAAATCGATTTTTACGGCCATTCGATGGTTGTGGCACCCGATGGTGATATTCTTGCGGAAGGAGGGGAGGATGAAGATATTATTTATTGCGAAGTCGATCCGGCGATGGTCGGGACGGTGCGGGCCGGCTGGAACGTGTGGGCTGACCGCAGGCCCGACGTATACGGTTAAAGATGGTCGATAATGGGGGGGCGCGTTGTCAAATGGCAGTTAAGGCGGTATATTTCAGTCCGACGGGGACGACGGCAAAGATAGTACTTGGCATAGCGGGGGTGCTCGCCGGTAATGGCGGCGCGGGCGTGGAGCGGGTCGATTTTACGTTGCCGGGTGCCCGGCAGCAGCCGGCGGCGTTTTCGGCGGACGATATCGTCGTTTTCGGCGTTCCTGTCTATGCCGGCAGGGTCCCCAACGTACTGCTGAAATACTTGAATTCACTTATCGGCAATGGTGCGCGGGCGGTCGCCGTGGTTGTTTACGGGAATCGGAACTACGACGATGCCCTGGTTGAATTGACGGATATTCTTACTTCGGCCGGCTTTGGCGTTGTCGCGGGCGGGGCTTTTATCGGCGAGCACGCGTTTTCGAAAACCTTGGCGCAGGGCCGACCGGACGATGAAGATATGGCCGTGGCGCAAGGCTTCGCCGGAAGGCTGGCGGCAAAGATAGCGGCCGGAAAGGCCGGGAATGCCGCCGTGAAGGGCAACAGGCCGTACCGGAAATACTATATGCCGGTCAACGCCGACGGCCAGCCTGTCGATATTCGCAAGGTGACGCCGAAAACAGCCGAGAGCTGCACCGGTTGCGGGCTTTGCGCGGCGAAATGCCCCATGGGTTCGATCAAAGCCGAAGATGTATCCCAGATAAACGGCATCTGCATCAAGTGCGGTGCTTGCGTCAAGAATTGCCCTGTGCAGGCGAAGTACTATGACGACCCCGATTATCTGCGCCATAAGCGGGAATTGGAAAGAGATTTTGCGCACCGCAGAGAACCGGAATTGTTTTTATGAGCAGGCTCTGGGCTCTCGCTGTTGCAAAATGAGAAAACGTAAAACGAGAGCCGACTTGCTAAACCGTGCTAAGCAGACACAGGGTAATAGGATACATTTCCGTACCCGCAATCCATGCAAAACCCAATGAAATCAAGACCCATTACATACACTTACCTCGGTTACACAGCCTGCTCTATAACGGCATTCAAGCTGCTTAGAGAGGCGTAAATGGCGCATTGTATAACAAGGCGCCATTTACGCCTCTCTTTTTGGGGATGTAATATCATAACGTCGTGTCAGGCCGTTACTATGCAGTGCGGGGTCGCTACGTAAGTAGGCCAATGGACGAAGTGGGAACATTCCTTTGTTGCATATTGGAGGTAACAATAGTATAATTGTTTTGTAAACCTAAATAGGGCTGTCAACGAGGGCGTTTAAAACAATACTATGTGTCGTATTGTGGTGAACGTCCTTCCATTTTTGAAGATTTTTCAATGGTAAGCGCGAAGCCTGGGAAAGTATAGGCGAAACGGGTAAAGGGCATGAGAAAGAAAAAGGTTCTTTTTATAGATACTCATAACTCAGGTTGCTCGCAAATGCTGGAAGGACTACTGGCAATGCTGTACGGCGACCGGTTTGAAGCGTATAGTGCGGGCGTCGTGCCTGAACGGATAAGTATTCATGTCGTCAAAGCAATGGCCGAGGTGGGGGTGGACTTGTCCACGCATCGCGCCAAGAGCGTGGATGAGTTCCGCGATATGCAGTTTGACTTTATTGTTTGCGCCAGCGTTGGCGTCAAAGATGCCTGCCGCTTTTTGCCCAGCGGCGGCGAATATTTTTACACCGATTTGGAGAACGAGCTAAACCGGATGACCGAGAAAACTACTGATGCTCTCGGCAATATCCGCAAAGGGCGGGATAAGCTCCAGACCTGGCTGGAGGCGCGCTTTGACGAAACTGAGTAAGTAGTTGCAATAGGAGTAAGTTATGGAAAATGCCCCGATGAAACCTGGCAATGTGGCAGCAGTGGATGACGCGGCAAAACTCATGCTGGTCCAGCAGGAACTTACCCGGTGTGTGCTCGAAAACCGGGGGTTGGAAGCTTTAGTCCAGATAGTGGCTCGGTTAGCCGGTGCGCAGGTAATCGTCCAGGATATAAAGGGCCTGATTCTCGCCAAAGCCGGCGAGATGACCGGCGCGGATACCATGCAGCAGATCAGCGATATAAGCTATGACGGGCAAAAGATTGGTAAGTTTTATTTTATCACCGATACTGTCGATAGCCATGCCAACAGGCTGATCATGGACTTTGCCGTAAGCCTGGTTTCGTTGGAAATTTTCAAGCAGAAGCATTTTGCCGATTCGGCGGCGAAACGCCGCTTAGACTTTATCCACGATCTGTTGCTGGGCGAAAATATCCGTGATGAGGATATAATTAACCGCGGCCGGTACTTGGGCATCGGACTCGATCAGGTAATGGGGCTAATAATTATCGATATTGATGGTTTTATCAAGTTTGCCATCGCCCGTGACGAGGAGTCTTTATCCAAAACGAAGGAACAGATATATCTGGCGACGACGTATGCCGTAGACTTGAAATCGATCATAGTGCCGCGCAGCGACAAGCTGATCGTGCTTATCCCCCTCAATGACAACGATCTCGATAATGAGCAGAATTGCCTAACTATCGCCCATAATATAAGAAAGCAGATAGCCGCCAGGGTATCGGGCGTCACCACGACGATCGGCATTGGCAGTGTCTGCAGGAACCTGTTTGACCTGCGGACAAGTTATCTGGAGGCTACTGAAGCGATTAATATCGGACGAATCGCTCTGGGAAAGGACAGAGTAATAAATTTCAAGGATTTGGGCGTTTTTCTTCTACTGCCCAAGCTGATGAGAGACAGTCCCAAGCTGAACACGTTGCTGGCATTCTGGCTGGGAAAGATTGTCGACTATGATCGCGCCAAAGGCACTGAACTGCTAAAGACGCTGGAAACTTATTTTGATACCGACTGTGATATCAACGAAACTTCGGCTAGGCTGCATATTCATCGCAACACCTTGCGCTACCGGCTGGACAAGGTGGAGGAACTGACGGAAGGCCGGGGCCTCATGGCGGAGAATAAGCTGCATTATCTGCTGCTGATTAAGATCTGGCGCCTGAGTAAATAGTCAGGACACTTGTGCAAAGTTGCCAAGTGTTCTTTTTTTTTTTGTGGTACCCGGCCGAGGATTTGCCAACTGATTAAATTTATAATGATATTAAGTCATGCTGGATGTCCGGCTCAGCGGCGTGAGTCAGCCGGCGGGTGACCCTGGTCGAAAGACAATGTCAGGCGCCTTATTACGGCATGACGATGACCATCGGCGGCCGATGGATTCTGATTTGCCAAGAGAGTCAACAGTGATGAGAGAGGGAGAGTGGCGAAAAATGGAAATAATGTTTGTCAGCGGTTTGGATATTGAGAAAATGAACCTGACCAAACAGGAAATTCTTGATGCGGTGGAAGGCAGCCTGCTGGCCCAGGGGAACGGCCAGGTAGTGATCGAACCACGTGAGCATCTGATTCCCAACCCCGATTTTCAAGGCCATTTCAATATCCTGCGGGGCTATATCGAGCCTCTAAATGTAGCCGGCGTCAAGGTAGTGGGCGATTATGTGAACAATTATAAATTGGGCCTGCCCTCGGAGCTGGCGCTGCTGAATTTGTATGATCCCCGCACCGGCATGCCGCTGGCGATTGTGGATGCGACCGAGATTACCAACATGCGCACAGGCGCTTTGACCGCTTTGGGGGCCAAGCATCTGGCCCGGAAGAACAGCAAAGTCCTCGGCCATCTCGGTTCGCGGGGTACGGCGTGGTGGAACGTGGTTCTTTTGGACGAAATCTTTGATTTTGACGAAATCAGGGTGAACAGCAGGCGGCTGGAATCGATGAATGATTTCGCCAAACGTCTCAGCGAGCATCTGGGCAAGCCGGTCAAGGCGACCGAATCGAGCGAGGAGTGTCTGAAAGGCGCCGACATCATGGTCGAGGCCACGCGTCTGGTCGAGCCGCAGGTCTTGCTGAAAACCGAGTGGGTGACGCCAGGCACCTTTGTCGTACCTTACGGCACGATCAGTGCCGTTGAATTATCGCTGACCGACGTCATGGACAAGATGGTTGTCGATGACTGGGGGCAGTGCAAGGGCGGCAAATTCGGCAGTCTGCGCCGTCATGTTGATAGCGGTAAATTGTCCAGCGAAACGCTGTACGCCGAATTGGGCCAGATCGTAGCCGGCAAGAAGCCCGGCCGGGAAAACGATCAAGAGCGGATTCTCTTCTGGCATCGCGGTTTGTCGCTGAATGATATTGCTTTGGGCTACCTGATTTATGAAAAGGCGAAGAAGTCCGGGCTTGGCACATCGATCCGCTATCGCTAAAGGCGGTGCAGGTTTACGCAGCGTAAGTAGAGTAATGAGGAAGCGCCGCGATTGATTGATGATGGGCGGGAGGCGTTTGATGAAAAGCGATGTGGAAATTGCCCGGGCGGCACGAATGTTGCCAGTAGCGCGTATTGCCGCCGAGCTTGGCCTCGAAGAGGACGATCTCGAACTCTACGGCAAGTATAAAGCCAAGGTGTCTCTGAAAGCCCTGGAGAAAGTCGGCGGCCGGCCGGACGGCAAATTGGTGCTGGTTACCGCGATAAATCCCACGCCGGCCGGCGAGGGGAAAACGACGACCACCGTGGGCTTAGGCGATGCCCTGCGGCGGCTGGGGAAGAAGGTTGTAATCGCGTTGCGCGAACCGTCGCTGGGGCCGTGCTTCGGCGTCAAAGGCGGGGCTGCCGGCGGCGGTTATGCCCAAGTCGTGCCGATGGAGGACATCAATCTCCATTTTACCGGCGACATACACGCCGTGACCACGGCCAACAATCTGCTGGCGGCGATGATCGACAACCATATTCACCAGGGCAACGAACTGGGGCTTGACCCGCGTCGGATTACCTGGCGCCGGGTGATGGATTTGAATGACCGCGCCCTGCGTCAGATTGTGTCGGGCCTCGGCGGCAAAACGGCCGGCATTCCCCGCGAAAACGGCTTCGATATTTCCGTGGCCTCGGAACTTATGGCGATCCTTTGCCTGGCCGACGGACTGGAAGACATGAAACGGCGGATCAGCAGAATCATCATCGGTTACACGTACGATAACAAGCCGGTCACGGCGGCCCAGCTCAGGGCCGAGGGCGCCTTGACGCTGCTGTTTAAGGATGCCGTCAAGCCGAATTTGGTTCAAACCTTGGAAAATACGCCGGCTTTTATTCACGGCGGTCCCTTCGCCAATATCGCCCACGGCTGCAACAGCATAATGGCTTCGCGGCTTGGCCTCAAACTGGCGGATGTGTTGGTTACGGAGGCCGGCTTCGGCGCTGACCTGGGGGCGGAGAAGTTTATTGATATCAAGAGCCGGTTGGCCGGCTTCAGACCTGATGCGGTGGTAATCGTGGCGACCGTGCGGGCCCTTAAGCTCCACGGCGGCGCGCCTAAAGACGCGCTGACGGAGGAAAATCTGGCTGCCCTGGAGCGGGGAATGGAAAACCTGGCCAAGCATATCGAAAATATGAAGAAATTCGGCTTGCCACCCCTGGTAGCCGTCAATGTCTTCCCTACCGATACCGGGCCGGAACTGTCCTTGATAGAAAAAACCTGCCGGCAGCTTGGCGCGGAAGTTGCGTTGTCCGAAGTCTGGGCCAAAGGCGGCAAGGGAGGGCTAGACCTCGCGCAAAAAGTTATGGCCGCGATGGAAACCGATACCGATTTCAGATTCCTATATGATGAAAAATTGCCGATCAAAGACAAAATTGCCATTATCGCCCGGGAAATTTACGGGGCCGATGGGGTCAATTATACCGGAGCGGCGGAAAAGACGATTCAGGAGCTCACAGCCATGGGGTTCGACAAGACGCCTGTCTGCATGGCGAAAACTCAGTATTCGCTGAGCGACGATGCCAAGAAACTAGGCCGCCCGCGCGATTTCAGCATTACCGTGCGGGAGGTCCGCGTAGCGGCCGGCGCCGGGTTTCTGGTCGCCATAAACGGCGACATCATGACCATGCCCGGGCTGCCGAAGCGTCCCGCCGCCGAAATGATGGACATCGATGCGGACGGCGCGATATCCGGATTATTCTAAGGTGGTGTGAGAGATGGCAAAAGCATTCAATGTCAGTCAGGCGATGACGATTAAGTTGGACGGCGTTCTGCCGGAACGGCCGGAGTTCTTGCCAGGCATCCGGCGTGCGCCCAGCCGGGGGTTTCGGCTGACCAAGGCGCAGACCGAAGTGGCGCTGAAAAATGCCCTGCGCTATGTGCCGTCCGAGCTTCACGAGCGGCTGGCGCCGGAGTTTCTCGATGAGCTTTTGACGTACGGACGGATTTACGCCTACCGGTACCGGCCGACCGGGAGAATCTACGGTCGCCCGATAGACGAATACGCGGGTAAGTGCCTCGAAGGCAAGGCCTTTCAGGTCATGATTGACAACAATCTGGATTTTGAAACGGCATTGTACCCATACGAGCTTGTCACATATGGTGAAACCGGCCAGGTCTGCCAGAACTGGCTTCAATACCGCCTGCTAAAAAAATATTTACAAGAATTGACGCAGAACCAGACCCTGGTTGTGGAATCGGGCCATCCTCTGGGCCTCTTCCCCTCGCGGCCGAACGCGCCCCGGGTGATCATAACCAATGCTTTGATGGTCGGCATGTTCGACAATCAGCGCGACTGGGAAATCGCCGAGCAGATGGGGGTGGCCAACTACGGCCAGATGACGGCCGGCGGCTGGATGTACATCGGTCCGCAGGGCATTGTCCACGGTACTTTCAATACAATACTGACCGCCGGCAGACAAAAACTGGGCATCGCTCCGGACGGCGACCTGAGCGGCAAATTATTCATAACCTCCGGTCTGGGGGGAATGAGCGGCGCCCAGCCGAAAGCGGTCGAAATCAGCAATGGAGTAGGCGTTATCGCCGAGGTCGACTATTCCCGCATCAAGACAAGGCTGGATCAGGGCTGGGTCGGCAGGGTTTCAGGCGATCTGGCGGAGGTTTTCGCCTGGGCCGGTGAAGCGGCCGGGCAGGGAAAAGCGTTATCAGTGGCTTATCACGGTAATATCGTTGATTTGCTAGAATACGTGGTCGCCAATAATATTCATGTGGACCTGCTCAGCGATCAGACCTCCTGCCATGTAGCCTACGACGGCGGTTATTGCCCACAGGGCGTGACATTCGAAGAACGCACCGTCCTGCTGGCTACCGACAAAGCCAAATTTCGCGGCATGGTGGACCGATCGCTGCGGCGGCATTATGAGCTAATCAAGACATTGGTCGAACGCGGCGCCTACTTTTTTGATTACGGCAATGCCTTCCTCAAGGCGGTATTTGACGCCGGGGTGAAAGAGATCGCCAAAAACGGCGTCGACGAAAAGGACGGGTTCATTTTTCCTTCCTATGTGGAGGATATTATGGGCCCGGAGCTTTTCGACTACGGTTACGGCCCGTTCCGCTGGGTCTGCCTGAGCGGCAAGCCCGAGGATCTGGAAAAAACCGACAAGGCGGCGATGGAGTGCATTGATCCCGACCGCCGGCCCCAGGACCGGGACAATTATGTTTGGATACGCGATGCCCAGAAGAACAAGCTTGTCGTCGGTACCCAGGCGCGTATCCTTTATCAGGACGCCGAGGGCAGGACCCGCATCGCATTGCGGTTCAACGACATGGTGGCCCGCGGCGAGATCGGCCCGGTGATGCTGGGCCGCGACCATCATGATGTCAGCGGTACCGACTCGCCGTTCCGGGAAACGGCGAATATCAAGGACGGTAGCAATGTAATGGCCGACATGGCTACACAGTGCTTTGCGGGCAACGCCGCCCGCGGCATGAGCCTGGTGGCGCTGCACAACGGCGGCGGCGTAGGCATCGGCAAGGCGATCAACGGCGGTTTCGGGCTGGTGCTTGACGGCAGCCAGCGGACGGCGGCGACAATCAGGTCGGCCATGATGTGGGATGTCATGGGGGGCGTGGCGCGCCGGTCGTGGGCGCGAAACGGCAATTCCATTGCCACGGTGATAGAGTATAATAAGAAATATGCCGGAGAAGGGCATATCACGCTGCCGTTCTTGGCGGACGAGGAACTGATCGGCCGCGTGGTCGCCGAAGGGTTGAGAAAACGTGGCTAAATGCTTGCTGATAAAAAACATTACCGAGCTGGTCACTTGTCAGGGGCCTGCCCCGAAGACCGGGGAGGCAATGAATGACCTTGGCATAATAAACGACGGCGCCGTCCTGGCCGAAAACGGCGTGATTACTTACTGCGGCCCCACGCGGAGTTTGCCGGCCGGCTGCGACGCCGCTCCCGGCCGGGTGATTGACGGGGCGGGCAAGTGCGTTATGCCGGGCTTTATCGATTCCCATACCCATTTTGTTTTTGGCGGTTACCGGGCCGAAGAATATTCGTGGCGGCTGAAGGGGACGAGCTATGCTGAAATTATGCGACGGGGCGGCGGGATCCTCAATACTGTCAAGGCAACCCGGGAAACCTCTGCGGACGAACTTAAGCGCCTAGGAAAAAAGAGACTGAAAGCCATGCTGGCGATGGGCGTGACAACCGTGGAAGGGAAAAGCGGCTATGGTCTGGATGACGATACCGAGCTAAAGCAATTGACGGTCATGGCTGAACTGGAACGCGAACAACCGGTGGAAATCGTGGCCACCTTCATGGGCGCCCATGCCACACCGCCGGAATACAAGGGGCGAACTGACGAATACGTAGGGTTTATTATCGACCGGGTGCTGCCGGTGGTTGCCGGCAAGCGCCTCGCCCGCTTCTGCGATGTCTTTTGCGAACGAGACGTCTTTTCCCTGGCCCAGAGCGAACGCTTGCTGACAGCGGCGCAGACCCTCGGCCTGAAGGCCAAGGTACACGCGGATGAGATTTATCCCCTCGGTGGCGCTGAACTGGCGGCTGCCGTCGGAGCGGTTTCGGCGGAGCATCTGCTGAAGGCGTCCGACGCCGGGATCGCGGCGATGGCGAAACGGAAAACCGTTGCCACCCTGTTGCCGGCAACGGCGTTTTCCCTGCAGGAAAGCTACGCCCGTGCCCGCGATATGATCGACAGCGGGGTGCCCGTCGCTCTGGCCACCGATTTTAACCCCGGCAGTTGTTTCACGCAGTCGATCCCCCTGGTTATCGCCCTCGCAGCGCTTCATATGCAGATGACGCCGGCGGAAATCGTCACGGCCCTTACCGCCAACGCCGCAGCGGCGGTCGGCCGTAGCAAAGCGGTCGGCAGCCTTGAAATCGGCAAACAGGCGGATATAGTAGTGCTTGAGTACCCGTCCCATCTTTATTTGCCTTACCATACTGGCATGAGTGTCGTAGAAAAAGTAATCAAAAAAGGGGAAGTAGTATTTGATAAGGCAGGAGAGGAATGACTGGGATGAGTAAATTGGTGGAATGCGTGCCGAATTTCAGCGAAGGGCGACGGACGGAGGTAATCGACGCCATCGTCGCCGAAGTCCGCAAAGTCGACGGCATCAAGTTGCTGGACGCTAAATCCGACCCCAGCCACAACCGGACGGTGGTTACCTTTGTCGGCGAGCCGCAGGCCGCCAAACGGGCCGCCTTCAACGCCTGCGCCAAGGCAGCCGAACTTATCGATATGGAAAAACATAAGGGTGAGCATCCCCGGGTCGGGGCGACCGATGTTATTCCTTTCGTACCGGTCAGCAATGTTACAATGGAGGAATGCATCCAGCTTGCCGACGAACTGGGTCGGGAAATCGGCGAACAACTTGCCATCCCCGTTTATTTGTACGAAGCGGCGGCCAAGCTGCCCAGCCGGGTAAAGCTACCCGATGTGCGCAAGGGCGAATACGAAGGGCTGAAGACCGAAATAGAAAAGCCGGAACGACGGCCCGATTACGGGCCGGCCCGCATGCACCCGACGGCCGGCGCAACCGTGGTCGGCGCCCGCCAGTTTCTCATCGCCTATAATATCAACCTCAACACGAGCGATGTGGCGATTGCCAAGAAGATCGCCAACTGCATCCGCGAAGCCAGAGGCGGCTATAAATACTGCCGGGCCATGGGGATCATGCTGGAGGACCGCAACATCGCCCAGGTGACGATCAATATGGTCGATTATACCGGGACACCGCTTCACCGGGTGTTCGAGACGGTAAAATCGGAGGCGGCCCGTTACGGCGTCAGTGTCGTCGGCAGCGAGATAGTGGGAATGTTACCGTTGCAGGCGCTCGTCGACGCCGCCGACTTCTACTTGCAACTGGAAGGGTTCAGCCGCAAGCAGATATTCGAGGAGAACCTGGGGTGAAGAGATGCTGGTAAATAAAACGATTGGCGAATTCATCGCAGAATTGGCGTCGGACTCGCCGGCGCCGGGCGGCGGCAGCGTGGCCGCCCTGGTCGGCGCCCTGGGAGCGGCGCTTTGCACCATGGTAATGAATCTGACCGCGGGCGAAAAATACGAAGGGATTTCCGGCGAGGTCGCGCAGATAAAGCGCGCGGCCGAGGAACTGCAGGCCAAGCTTGCCGGGTATATCGACGAGGATACCGATGCTTTCCGGCAGGTGATGGCCGCCTACCGCCTGCCCAAAGCCACCGACGCCGACAAGGAAAAACGCGCTGCTGCCGTGCAGGCGGCAATGAAAAAAGCGGCCGAATTGCCGCTGGCGGTTGCCGATGCCTGTCTGGAACTGCTGCAGCTGACAATCAGGGCGGGCAAGGCGGGCAATAAAAATGCCGCCAGCGACGCGGCCGTAGCCGGGGTTATAACCCACGCCGCCCTCCACAGCGCCCTGTACAATGTAAGAATTAATCTTCCGGCCATCAAAGACGAGGTGTATGTCCGGCAGACGCGGACCAAGGCCGCCGCCTTGGCTTCCCGGTCGGAAGAATTGAACCGGGAAGTACGTCATTTCGCTGACGAGGAAATTAATTAATTTAGGAGGTATTGAAGATGCGATCGGCACAAAAGATTTTTGCTTTAGGGCTGATGCTGGTGCTGCTGACCGGTATAACGCTGGGGTGTAGCAAGACGCCAAAACAGGAGAAATATCCCGGTAAAGCCGTCAACTGGATTGTTCCCTTTGCGGCCGGCGACAGTTCAGACTTGAGCTCGCGGCCGTATGCCGAGGCGGTTAGCGCCATATTAGGCCAACCGGTGGTAGTTACCAACAAGCCCGGGGCCGGCGGCACCGTGGGGGGCACTGAAGCAGCGCGCGCCAAAGGCGACGGCTACACGCTACTGACTGGAACCTATGGTATGATCACTGTTACACCGTACATGACACCCAATATCGGCTATACCTATGAAAGCTTCAAGCCTATAGCCCAGATAGCGGCTATTCCGCTAGCGATAGCGGTAAGCAAGGATTCCAAGCTGACTGACGTCAAAAGCTTGATCGAGTACGCCAAAGCCAACCCCGGCAAAGTGAGATACGGCACGCCGGGAACCGGCACCGTCCAGCACCTGACGATGGAAAGCTTCGCCCGCCAGAACGGCGTAAAAATGACCAATATTCCCTTTGAAGGCGGCAACAGAGCAGTGGCGGCGCTGCTAGGCGGGCATGTCGACGTAATCGTTGTCGGCGCCACCATGGTGGCCGGGCAGGTCAAGGCCGGCGAGATCCGCGTATTGGGCATCACCAACGCCAAGCGCATGGACATTATGCCAGAGGCCTCGACTTTCAAGGAGCAGGGTTTTGATGTGGTGGCCGGTGTATGGTTCGGAGTACTGGTGCCGGCGTCGACGCCCGACGATATTGTACAAACCTTGGCTGACGCATTCAAGAAGGTGAGCGGCGACCCGAAGGTGAACGATGCCCTGAACAAGGCGTCGCTTGTGCCGTCTTTCATGGATTCGCAGACCTTCGCAGCGCAAATCAAGAACGAGGCGACGAAGAATAAAGCCCTGGTCCAGGAACTTGGCCTGGTAAAGAAGTAGAACCGGAAAAAGGTTGCCCGGAGTTCAGCTGGCAATAAACGATTGTTCGGGGGTTATGGCATGACCAAAGGTACTAAGGACGCTATCGGCAGCATTGGTATATTCAGTCTGGCCGCTATCTATCTTGGCGAGGCGGTGAAGCTGCCTTTGGGCAATGCCCAGGCTCCTGATATAGGCTATGTTCCGGTGGTTGTCGCTGGCCTGCTGATGATTCTTAGCGGATATTCTTTTGTCAGGGCTGTTCCGGCCTGGAGGAAAGCTTCACCGGGTGGTGAAGAAAAACCGTCGGTAAAAGGGAACTATGCCGGGGTAGCTGCTGTAACCGGCGCGCTACTGCTTTATCCGCTGCCTTTTGCGAGCATCGGTTTTCTGCTACCTTCCGCTATCCTTACGTTTATCTGCCTGCGGATTATGAGTTATCGCACCGCAGCAGCCTCGGCCGTGGCGGCGGTGCTAATAAATGTCGTGCTTTACGTCGTTTTCTCAGTCTGGCTGGGAGTTTCGTTTCCGGACGAGATTTGGAGATAAGAGAGGACGCTATGGAAGGGTTATTGTACGGGTTCACGGTCGCGCTAACGCCGACCAACTTATTTGTGGCATTAGTCGGCGCCTTCCTGGGAACAGTAATTGGCGTTTTGCCTGGACTGGGACCGGTAGGTTCCATGGCCCTCCTGCTGGGCCTCACCTACGGGATGCAGCCGACAACGGCCCTGATAATGTTCGCCGGCATCTACTATGGCGCCATGTACGGCGGTTCGACGACGTCAATACTTGTTAATATTCCCGGTGAGGCAACCTCGGTAGTGACCTCCATCGACGGCAACCAGATGGCTAAAAAAGGGCGCGGCGGGGCTGCCCTCTGCCTGGCGGCCATGGGATCGTTCGTCGCCGGGACAATCGGCTTGGTGCTGCTGACGTTTCTGGCGCCGACGGTAGCGGCTTTCGCAGTCAAGTTCGGACCGCCGGAATATTTCGCGATTGCCCTTTTTGGGTTGATCGTGCTGTCCCAATTGAGTGGCGGCGATATTATAAAGTCTTTAATAATGGTGGTTCTCGGCCTCATGCTGGGTACGGTCGGACTGGACGTAATTACCGGCCAGCCCCGGATGCATTTCGGCTTTCTTGACCTTCAGCAGGGAATCGACTTCATTCCGGTTGCCATGGGGCTCTTCGGGATAGCCGAAGTGTTGCAGGCGGTGGAAGAAAGGGTCGGCGCATCCAAGGAACTAATAAAAGTAAGACTGCGCGAGTTGCTGCCGAACAAGGAAGAAGTGAATCGCTCGGTGGGACCGTGCCTTCGCGGGTCGTTTCTGGGCTTTATTATCGGACAGATTCCCGGGCCGGCGGCGGTCATTTCGACCTTTCTGTCCTATGCACTGGAACGAAAAGTAAGCAAACGGCCGGAAGAATTCGGTAAAGGGGCACCGGAGGGAGTGACAGGTCCAGAGTCGGCCAACAACTCGGCGTCCATAGGCTCGCTGGCGCCGCTTTTGTCACTCGGGATCCCCTTCGCGCCACCCACCGCGTTGTTGCTTTCGGCCATGATGATTCACGGGATAACGCCCGGACCGTTGCTGATCAAAGAACACCCGGACCTGTTTTGGGGCCTTATCGCCAGCATGTATATCGGCAATATCATGTTGCTGATTCTCAATCTACCACTGGTGGGCCTGTTCGTGCGGATTTTGCGCGTGCCGGCCAATCTCCTGATGCCGATAATCCTGATTTTGTGTCTGATCGGGGCATATTCTCTCGGTAACTCGGTCGCCGATATATGGATAATGGTTTTTGTGGGCCTTGCCGGCTATGTATTCCGCAAGCTGGACTATCCAGTCGCACCATTGGTCCTGGCGCTCGTCGTCGGGCCGATGCTGGAAAACTCACTGCGGCAATCGCTGCTCATGTCGCATGGCAGTTATACTATTTTTCTGACAGATCCTATCTCCCTTACAATCTTGACCATTTCCGCCGCCTGCCTAGTTGTACCGTATCTAGTGCGGAAGTTTCGGGCATATCGTCGTACCGTGAAGTAGACAGTTAACGGGGGTTAAATCGTCGAGATTTTGATGCCGCATATTCACTGGACTATGGACTACCTAACTGATAGAAGGGAAATACGGCCGTAATTGCGTCTTAGGAAATCCCTGGACATGGAATGACCTATTGCCTGTTGCCCACCAAACACATTGATTTTCAGTACCAAGATTTGTGATTGGGACACGATAAGTGTCCCTTTTGACATTAATAGGGTATCAATGGAATCTCTTACGTATGCTCCCCTCACCATTGATTTCATATGGTCTTGAGCTGGCCGTATCGCAAAATGCAATGCCGGCAAAAATGACAATAACTTTTAAATTATATTTGAGTAGTCATATCGTCTGTTAACAAAAATAGAAACAATACAAAAATACTAATAATCAATCGTAAACCAAGACCGTTATTCAGGCTCTTAATCAGTAGGTTTAGGGTTCGAATCCTTGGAGGGTCACCATGAAAATGAAAGCATCACTCCAATGCAAGGTCTTTTTTATGTAAGTATAGGTGTGCTGAAGGGGAAAAAATGAAAACTCTTGAATAGGTATATGTCCGAGTATTTAAAACACCAAGCTGAAGACGGTGTTGCAGCATTATATCATAAAGGGAGTGTCGGACTGTGTACCTTCCCGGAATTGAAGCTTTTTTGGCTATCGTTCGTACGCGAAGTCTTTCTCAAGCGGCCGAATCCCTTTATTTATCGCAGGCAACCATCAGCCACCGGCTGAAAACCCTGGAGAGCGAACTGGGAAGCACTCTTATCGAACGGCACAAGGGGGAAAGAACAATCAGTCTTACGCCGTTTGGCGAAGACTTTGTAACATTAGTAGAGCGCTTGGATACGCTATTGCAGGAGATGAACCAGCTTGCGTCCGGGAATTCCCGTCTGGGACTTACGGTTGGAGCGGTAGACAGTGTCAATGTATATATTATGCCGCCGTTATACCGTGCTTTGGCCAGTCATTCCCCCTCTATCACTCTCACAGTCCGTACCCACCAATCATGGGAATTATATAAGCTGGTTGAAAGTAGGGAGATTGATGTCGGTTTTACTTTACGGGAAATGCTTGTTCATAATGTTGTTATCGAACCGTTTTTCTGTGAAAAAATGACGGTTATGAGACTCGCCGCTCCTGAAAACCGTCCAAACCAGCTGATTTCGCCAAATGATCTGGACTCGGCTAACGAATTATATCTTAACTATGGCTTGAATTTTCAAACGTGGCATGATCAGCATTGGGATCCTTTTAGCCCTGGCCGTATTACCATCGACACAGCCGGGGTGATGCTCGGCTTATTCATTGACCCGAAACAGTGGACAATCGCTCCTCTTTCTGTGGCGCACCATTTTTTGTCGTCCGGGAGGTTTATTACCCAACAACTGAGCGATCCCCCACCCGACCGCATCTGTTATATGATAAGCCACAGAGTCAAACGGCCCAGTACAATCCAGGCGCTTGCGATTTTGAAGTCGTATGCTAATTCTACCATTATCCCGTCACTTAACATGTTGTGATGGAATTCAGTTTTGTTTCTAGGGATTTTTTACCTCCGACTGGTGATATTGCAGGAAATCCCCATCAATAATCAGTAACTTCACCCCATTCTCTGTTATGGAACGGTGCGAACTTACTTCATCAGATACGACATATGACATCCCGGCACATAGATGATATTGCTCACCTGACTGCATTTCACTAATGAACTCACCCTCTAGACAGTGTACAATATGACCTTTTTTACACCAGTGATCAGCAATATAGCCTTTAGAATAATGGACAATTCTAATTCGCAGCCCCGCAAATTGCACTGTTTGCCATGTGGCAAAACCTTCTGCGCCTTTATACTCCTCTTGGGGAACCTGATCCCATTTAATGGTTTGAAATAAAATATTTGAATGCATTATTGCCTCCCGTGAAGTTTAAATATAACTCCTGCCAAGCCCATGTGGTTTGGCAGGAGTTATATTTATTTGCTTTTCATTTACGATACCGCTCGATCAGTTTGACGGAGCGCTCGATCGCCTGGATGGCCGCCTCGTGGTCCTGCGAGAAGTTGAGACGGAAACTGTCGGTAAAGTGCGGGCCGAATTCTGTGCCCGGCGTCACCGTGACTCCAGCCTGAAGCCGGAGAACTTTGACGAACTCCTGGATGTTGACGGCCAGCGCCGGAATGCGGGGGAAGAGATAGCTGCCGGCTTCGGTCGTTCGCACTTCGAGTCCGGCGACAGAGCGGAGGATCTTAAGCAAATCATCGCGGATCGCCTGATGCAGCATAATGCGTTCTTCCATCCAGCCGCTTGGTTCGGAAAACCAAGTTTTCAACACAGCCTGGCAATAGCCGGCAGCGCGCAGGGACACGATCGCCTGCAGTTTCTCCATGCGCTCGATGATTCTGGGTGAGCCGAACGCCGTTCCGAGCCGGTAGCCGCTCAGGGATTCCGTCTTCGACGGGCCGATGATGGTAATCACATTGTCGGGATTAATGTTCATGGCGCACAGATGGGTGTAACCCCTTCCGTCGTAAAGCAGCCGGGAATATAGCTCGTCTGCGATGACTGTGGCGCCGTACTTTTCTGCCAGGTCGGCAATCGCACCAATCTCGGCGGGCGAGTAGATTACCCCTGCCGGATTATTGGGGTTGGAGAACAAAAAGAGCCTGGCGCCGGCTTTGAAGGCGTCTTCCAGTTGGGTCAGGTCTAAACCGGCGCGCCCAGTTGACCCCAGATAATCAAGCCGGACGGGGACAAGCTCGCCGTCGAAGAACTGGACAAGCTTCCGGTTGGCAAAATAGTCCGGCTCAACGATGGCAACCTTGTCGCCCCTGCCAATGGTGGAACCCATAGCCAGAAACAGCGCCCCCTGCGTTCCGGGGGTAATGATGAGACCGTTATCGGCCGATACTGACTTACCGGTGAATTTGGCGAGCTTTGCAGCTAGGTCTTCGCGGATGCTGCCGCCGCCGCGATACTCGGTATAGGCCTGTTTGCCGCCGCGTTTGTAACCTGCCGCAAATTCGTCCAGCGAGCCGGGGATTGGCTCGAAAGCATCTACGTCGCCATGGGAAAAGTCGACCGGTTTCCCGGGAAGCTTTTCTCCCCGGAATCGAATTTCGCCCACCTGCTGACGCCCTTCCTGGCCGGGGGCATGATCAACGCCAATTTTTGAAAATTTCTCATTCAACAAGCTCATGATAATCCTCCTTATATGTCGACCTTGCTCATATCAAAATATTGAAACCGGCAATTCTCGACGTCGATAATGTTGCTGGCAATGGAGCGGATTTTCTCGATATCGGGTTCCGAGAAGAACAGCTCGCTTGTTGGCCGCTCCGCTTTATGCAATCGTCCGGCCTGGTCTAAGCAGCGGAAAAGCTGTCTCGCGGTTTCCTTCGCCGGATCGACGATCGCGACGTCGTCGCCCATAAATTCGCTGATCGGTCGCAGCAAAAACGGGAAAGCGGTGCATGCCAATACCAACGTATCGATCCGCTCCGCTTTCAGGGGAGCCAGGTACTCTTCAACAGCCTGCCTGGCCTCGGGCCCTTCCAGATCGCCGCTGTTGACTATCGGGGTAAATTTCGGGCATGCCTGGTAAAAAACTTGGATAGAAGGATCTATGTTCAGGATATCCCGGCGATGCAAGCCTGAACGGACGGTAATCTCCGTCGCAATAATGCCGACCCGCTTGTTCTCGGTAGTCGAGACCGTCAGTTCCGGGACGCGGCTCACACCGATTATCGGAATCCCGTACTCTTTGCTCAGCTCCTCCAAGCCTAGTGCCGTGACGGTATTGCAGGCAATAACAACCGCTTTGGCGTCACGCTTTTTCATGAATTGAATGATTTGTTTCGCAAAATGCTCCAGTTCTGATCTGGGCCGCGAGCCGTATGGCGATCGGCCGGTATCGCCGAAATAAACATAGTTCTCGTCCGCCAGAATTTTTTTTACCTCTTTATATACCGTCAAGCCACCCAGGCTCGAATCAAACAAACCGATGGGCTGATCAACACTCAAAGTAACGACGCTCCTTCCGTAACTAATACCGCGTTTGGACAGTTGTCATATTATCGAAAACCCTCTGTCGGTAAACAACTTGTGAACGGAGTTGAACGCAGACACCGGCGTATACGAGCCTGTTACCAGACCGATCGGCTTACTGCATACTTCTATTTTGAATTTTACCCCTTCGGCGCTGATCTCGATAATATGAATATTCCCTACCGCCATGGGATCGGCAATTATCTGCGAATGTGTCCGGTCAAAACCCAGCCCGGCAATAGCGACGCTGGCGTGGACGTTCACGTTTCGCGGATAAAGTTTGCAGGCCTCGCGGGTCGGCCCGTCGAATACCACTGTTTTTTCGGTATCTTGCCTACCTAGGTTTATCGGTTTTTTTATCGTCGTAATGGAAACGGCTTCGAGCTTGCCTTTGCCGTCGCTGATTCCATCCAGCCCCAATATTGCGCCATGCGGTATAAAGATTCTCCGCGACAGGGTTTTGGCCAATTCAGTCGCCCGCGTGGCGAATTCCTCATCCGCGAAGGCGCAGGTGGAAAATACCGCCATGTCCGTGTACTTGACAATCGTCGGTAGAAGTGCTTGAACCGCCTGATAGGTAGCGACTTCTACAACAAGGTCGACTTTATTGCCGGACAGGTGTTTCTCCAGTTGGTCGTGCGAATTGACGAGCAAGCCTTCGGGAACCAGTTTGGCAGATTCTTCACCGATCTCGTAAACAAAGGAAACTTGGGTGTCATTCTGGGCAGAAAATTGCTCATAGAGGTTTTTCCCAATGGTGCCAAAGCCGATCAAACCAATTTTTCTTTTCAAAATCATTACCTCTCTCAATAAAGTTTCCCGCTCTTCTCTGCACGGTTTTTTATCCGCCGGCGAAACGGCCGGGCGGTGCAGCCGGGGAATCTATCACTATCAGTATATATTCTCAGGGAAAAAGCATATAATTAATAATATTTGTAAATAATATCGACAATCGCTATAATACACTACTTATCGGGGCCAGTCGGCCCCGATTTTTTGTGCATTATCCGCTCGAATGAGAAAGCTCAGGCTCGAACCGGAAGAACTGTTAATATTTAATATCAAAATAATTAAGTATTCAAATGCATTCTTTCTAGTTAATATGGTGATAACGCAGATGTCTTATATTGACTGGAATAGGGTAGGACCTGCACAAGACCGCATGGAACGTACCGGACGAGCCGGTGATATTGATCGAAAGGAGTAAATGGCATGAATACCTCGATCCTCATCAAGGGAGCAACCATCTATGACGGCAGCGGGGCCGCCCCTTTTGTGGCGGATGTCCTGTTTGCCGATGGCGTTATTAAAAGGATTAGCCTGACCATTCAACAGGAAGGCTGCGAAGTAGTGGAGGCGGCGGGGAAAATACTTTCGCCAGGCTTTATCAACACCCACAGCCACTCCGAGCTCGAGTTGTTCAAGGATCCCCGTCTGCTTCAGGTGATCGGCCAGGGCATAACCACCGAAGTCCTCGGGCAAGACGGCTCGTCAGTCACGCCCATCGACGACGCCCATGTCCAGGAGTTGATCGAAAACATGGCGCCGCTGTGCGGAAAGCTCGACCGCCCGTTCTGGTGGCGGAGCTACGCCGACTACATGCGGGAGGTTGAGAAAGTCGACCCGGCGGTGCGGTTCGTTGGTTTGGTTGGACACGGAACGGTCCGCATGGCCGTGATGGGAAGCGAAAACCGCGAACCTACGCCCGAGGAATTCAAGCAGATCTGCGCCATCGTCGAGCGCTGCATGGAAGAAGGCGCGCGCGGCGTTTCGTTCGGCATGATCTATCCGCCTAGCAGCTTCGCCTCCAGCGAGGAGCTAATCGCGATCTGCAAGGTCGTGGCCAAACATGACGGCATCATCATGGTGCATACCCGCAACGAGATGGGGCGGTTGATCGAGTCGTTTGAAGAGATGGTCCATGTAATGAAGAAGAGTGGCGTGCGGATGCACATCTCCCACCTCAAATCACTGGGTTTCCTCAACTGGGGCAAGGTTCTCAAGATTCTCGACCGCCTGGAGGAACTCCAGGCCGAGGGTTATGACATCACCTTCGACCAGTACCCCTGGACGGCCGGCAGCACTGGAATGAAGGTCATCGCGCCCGGCTGGGCCTACGCCGGCGGCGAGGACGAGTTCCAGAAGCGCCTGCTCGATCCCAAACTGTATGAAAAGATACTAGCGGAAACCCGCGAGGAACTGTATGTGCGCGGCAGCGGAAAGAGCGTGCAGATTGCTGCCGTTCCTCCCGGCGAGTTCGAGTGGATGGCCGGCCTGCGTCTCGATGCCGTAGCCGAGCGTCTGGGCATGGATGAGGCGGTGGCGGTGCTCCACATTCTGCAAAAGACCCGCTCCGCGGTTATTTGCGTCTACCATGCCATTTGCGAGGAGGATGTACAGAAGGTGATGCAGAGCCCCTATCACTGCGTCTGCACCGACGGCATCGTCGGCGCGGTGCCGCACCCGAGGGCCTACTCCACCTATCCGCGCTTCCTGGGACGCTATGTGCGCGATCTCGGTGTCATGCCGCTGCAAACGGCTATCCGCAATATCACCTCCGAGCCGGCCCGCCGCTTGCGGCTGTGGGATCGGGGCCTGGTGCGCGAGGGGATGTCGGCCGATCTGGTACTGTTCGATTACGACCGGGTGATCGACACGAACAGCTATGCCGAGCCCAAAAAGCTTCCGGCAGGCATTTGCAAGGTCTGGGTCAAGGGCGCGCTCCGCTATCAGGAGGGAATGTCTTTCTAAGCGACGAGTTTCTGTTTCGGCCATCTTTCAAAAACAGGAGGCCTACTTATGATTGGGCAATGTCTGATTGGACTACCGGTTGAGCAACTTCCCACTCCTGCCTTGGTCCTCGATCACGAGGCATTTATGGCCAACATCGAAACAATGGGCAACTACCTCACGAAAGTGAAGAAGAACATCCGGCCCCATGCGAAAACGCACAAGACACCGGCCATCGGCCACATCCAGATGAACGCCGGCGCCATCGGCCTTTGCTGCGCGACGGTCGGCGAGGCCGAGGTCATGGCCTATTCGGGTATCGGCAACATCCTCATCGCCAACGAAGTCATCGGTGAAGCCGCCATTAGGCGGGTCGTCAATCTCGCCCGCCACGCCAAGATCATGGTCGTCGTCGACGAGCCGGGCAACACCCGCGACCTTTCCGCGGCGGCAAAGCAATACGGCGCCGTCCTCGACATCCTCGTCGACCTCGACGTCGGCCAAGGACGCTGCGGCCTCAGGAGCGTCGAGGAGTTGGTCGACCTGGCCAAGCTCGTCGCCAAGCTGCCCGGGCTGGCGCTTAGGGGCGTGTTCGGTTACGAAGGCCATGTGCAGTTCGTCCAGAACCGCGCCGAACGCACCAAACAGGGGCAGGCCGCCAACGCCCGGCTGGTGCAGGCGGCCAAAGCAGTCTCGTCCGCCGGGCTGCCGGTCGACATCGTCAGCGGCGCCGGCACGGGAACATACGACATCGCGGCCGAATTTCCTGGCATGACGGAAATCGAGGCCGGTTCCTACATCTTCATGGACGCAACGTACCAGAAGCTTGGCCTGCCGTTCAAGCAGTCGCTCACCGTGCTGTCGATGGTGGTCAGCCGGCCGACCGACGAGCTGGCGATCTTTGACGTCGGACTGAAAGGGATCTCACCCGAACGTTTTAATCCGATTGTTAGCGGGTTCAGTAACACAATCGAAGTGAAACACCTTTCGGAAGAACATGCAATCGCCCACCTCCAGGGCGATATCGACCCCCGCCCCGGCGACAAGCTGCATTTCATCCCCAGTCACTGCTGCACTACCGTCAACCTATACGACAACATATTTGTCGCCCGCGACGGCAGAGTCGAGGCGATCTGGCCGATTGCCGCCAGACGGGCGTAAATTATTGGACGGTGCGTCAGACACGATTATCAATAAAGCCGACTCAACCGGCCGCACCAGTATCCCGGCAAAATACGCCATGCAAACACCGCTGGTCAGTATGAACCGCTATTCTATGCTTTCGTATAATTAACAGATAATGGAGGGATCGGAAAAATGGATGCTGGTTTTAACATTTGGTGGGGTCTTGTCGGATTAATTCCTTTGTTGCTCTACATCGTGCTGGTGCTGCGGGAGATGGACCCATTGCCCGCCACGATCATCTGCGTGGTGATCGGCGCGGTGATCAACGCGAAGAGCCTGGTTGCCGTCGGAACGGATATATCAAAGGCCCTGACATCTTTCTTGGCTACAATTGGCCTGATTATGATGCTGGGCCGGGGCCTTGGCGAGGTGCTTCTGGAAACCAAGGTAGCGCACACCCTCGTCTACAAGATCATGTACGGCATTGGCATAAACACACAAAAGAAAGCCATGTTGGGGATAATGATGGCGACAATGGTAATCGTCAGCCTGCTGGGCACGATGGCCGGAGGGGTCGCAATCATCGCGCCGATCGTCAACCCCATCGCGGCCGCGGTTGGCCTAACCCCGGCGGTAGTGGCCGTGTTGTACCAGGGCGTCGGCGAAGAGGCCCTGACACTCGGGCCATTCACGCCCCCCGTTGTCACCCTGATGGGTCTTACCAAACTCGATTACGGCACCATGCTGATAACCGCGGCTATCCCGATCGCCGTCGTGACCATGATCGTAACCTGGTGCATGGTACCGCGCATTCAGCGGCGCACTATGGACAGCCAGCCTGTTGATAAAATGGTCCAGTCCAACGTAATGACCGTTAATACTACGCCGCAAAGCCGTCGGGCGACCAACGTTTTCATCGCCCTCTTCAGCGTTTTAATCATCTATGGCATTATGATCAAAGCGAAAACGCCGTACGTCATAACCGTCATGCTTGGCCTATCCTTCGTCGTGGGCCTCGTTGGCGGATTGAAATTTGATCAAGTCTGCAAAGCCATCGTCAAAGGGATGGCTGGCAACGTCGGGCTCTTCTTTATGTTCCTCCTGCTGGAAATCTTCATCAACTACGTTGAGATTGCCGGCGGCTTCAAGGCTCTTACCTATCTACTGATGCCGATGATCGATATCGGCGGTAAGGCGGCGGTTGTCATCGCCGGCGGGATAATTGGCGCGTTTGGCATTTCCGGCGCGGTCGTGGCTGAACTCATGACCTTGAATAAAATATTCAGCCATCTGCTGACCGAGTACGGCGTTTCCATGATCGCCTGGACGGTAGCATTGATAGTGGCGACCCGGGTGACGAACTTCATCATCCCCGGCGCTAACATGGTCGCCATGATGGGGTTTGCCCAATCCAAAGACCTGAAAGCGATGATGCACAACGGTTGGGTGGTGGCTATCGCCCAAACGGCCCTCCTGGTAATCTACGCAATTATCTTCAGGTAAAATTAGCTAGTACCGATTTGTTTATAAGGGTTCCCGGCGACGGCTAATAGGTAAACCGGAGTGCATTATCAGAATGGCATTCAAGAGGCCGGCGGTTCGATCCCGCTTACCTCCGCCAGTAAAGAAAAGACTTCTGGGGATTTTCCTCAGAAGTCTTTTCTTTTTTGTATCCGACGAATGTTTTGCCCTGGCTTTCGCGGGAAGGCGGGGTCGTAATAAACAAGGCGAAAATGGTTTAAACTAACTCCGCTTTGGAGGCATGCCAGGCAGGCGGCGAAAGGGGAGAGCACGGTGGACCGCAGCCAGTTGTTCGGCCGGACAGGCCTGACCCTCGTCCTTATAGGGGTGGCCGGAGCGCTTATCGCCGGTTCCATCGCCGGCGCGGGGCTGGCGTACGCGGACAACGCCAGCTTCTGCGGCAGTTGCCACTCCATGCGGTACGAGTACAGCACCTGGGCCGGCTCGCAGCATAAGCAGTTCACCTGCGGCGACTGCCACCTGCCGCAGGACAGCCTGGCACGCAAGCTTTATGTGAAGACGGAAAGCGGTGTCCGGGACGTATACCACGAAACGCTGCGCGACTACCCGGAGAATATCAGGATGAGGCCCGAAACCAAAGGCATCACCGACAACAACTGCCTGCGCTGCCACGCCGCGACGGTGGAAAACACCTTCATGGCCGGCGGCGGCGAGAGCTGCATAAAATGCCACCGCGGCATCGTACACGGGCGGTTCGCGGTAAAGGAGGGCGTACCTCTTGACTAGGACGCAAAAAGGGCTGGCGGCTTTCGCCATTGTCCTCGTGCTGTTCTTCGGGCTGGTCATATTCCGGGTGTGGGGCGCCAAACCGCCGTCCACCATGAAGGTGACGCCGCTGCCCCAGGGGGAATACGATCCTGCGGTATGGGGCAAAGCCTACCCGCTCGAATACCAGAGCTACCAGCGCAACCTGGAGACGGCCCCGTCGCCGACCGGTTACGGCGGCAGCGTGAAGTACCAGAAGGCGGAACGGCAGACCGAGATCTACACCAACTTCAAGGGCAACCCCTTCAGCAAGGACTACACCGAAGATCGCGGGCACCTGTACGCGCTGGACGACCTGCGGGAATCGAAGCGCATTTCGCCGGCCAGCAAGGGGGCGTGCATCACCTGCAAGACGCCGTTTCTGGAGAAATTCTTCCAAGACATGGGGTGGGGCTATGCCGCCGCGCCGCTCAACGACCTGATGGCCCAGGCCAAGTTCCCCGTCGGCTGCGCCAACTGCCACGATCCCCAGACACTGGCCCTGCGGGTGATAAACCCGGCGTTCGCCGAGGCCATGCAGCGGCGGGGCATCGACCTGTCCAAAGCCACCAGGGAGGAAATGCGCAGCTACGTCTGCGCCCAATGCCACGCCGAGTATTACTTCGCCCCCAATACATATCAGGTCGTTTTCCCCTGGGACAAAGGGCTGACGCCGCAGCAGATGTACGAGTATTACGCGGCCAAACCCAACGGATTCGCGTACGACTTCCTGCAGGACGACTCGAAAGTGCCGGTGCTCAAAGCCCAGCATCCCGACTACGAGGAATGGCAGAACGGCATCCACGGCAAGTTCGGCGTTTCCTGCGCCGACTGCCACATGCCCTACATCCGCAAGGGCGGGCGTAAATACAGCTCCCACTGGATGTCCAGCCCACTCAAGCAGCTCAACGATGCCTGCGGCAAGTGCCACAATCAGGAGCAGGAAAAGTTGTTCGATCAGGTCAAAGCCATCCAGGACAACGTATGGCAGCTCCAGCGCACCGCCGGCCTTACGGTGGAGCAGGCCCACAAAGCGATCGCCGCGGCCGCCGCCAAACCAGGGGCCAACCAGAGCGAACTGGCCAACGCCCGGGAACTGACCCGCAAGGCCCAGTGGTACTGGGATTACGTCGCCGCCGCCAACAGTCAGGGCTTCCATAACCAGACCCAGGAGCTCCACACCCTGGGGCTGTCCATCGACCTGGCCCACCAGGCCATCGACGCCGCCAACCGGGCGGGGCAATAGAGCGAAAGACAGGCGATTCTACTGTGTACATTGGCGAGACGCTATGGGCGATGCTGCGGCGGCGCAAGG
>MTLD01002039.1_pt1 | contig 25934 bp, 39 predicted proteins | sample 1982471 | NCBI WGS metagenome assembly MTLD01 (sample SAMN05712604, study PRJNA340218) | biofilm metagenome | isolation source: sample SPM anode biofilm adapted to -50 mV | place: USA | collected 2012-02-03 | reverse complement strand
GTCGGCGCAGGTGTTGTAGCCTCCATCATCGAATAAGAACAGAAAAACATACGGTTTTCAGCGAGGTTTCCGGCGGGCCCCTGTGCGGTCCTGCCGGAAACCTCGGCTGTAAACTGAAAACTTGTTTCATCACGAGGAAGAGATGCCTAGTCAGAAAATTAGAATTCGCTTGAAAGCATACGACCACAAGCTGCTTGATACCTCTGTTGGCGAGATCGTCGACACCGCGAAGAGAACCGGCGCACGCGTTGCCGGCCCGATTCCGCTGCCGACCGTGATCAACAAGTACTGCGTGCTTCGTGGACCGCACGTCGACAAGAAGTCGCGCGAGCAGTTCGAGATCAGGACCCACAAGCGCCTGATCGACATCCTCGAGCCGACTCAGCAGACCGTTGACGCTCTGATGAAACTCGACCTCTCCGCAGGTGTGGACGTCGAGATCAAGCTTTAATTAAAGGATAGGAAGTCGACCATGAATAAGGGATTGATTGGGAAAAAGCTGGGGATGACCCAGGTATTCGCCGAAGACGGCAGGCGCATCGCTGTGACCGTCGTCGAGGCTGGGCCGTGTGTGGTCGTCCAGAAGAAGAGCGTGGCAAAGGACGGCTACTCCGCCATACAGGTCGGTTTCGGAGCGAAGGAAGCCTCCAGGGCTAACGCAGCACAGGTCGGGCACTGCAAAGGTGCCGGCGCTGGCGTGTTCACCCACTACCGCGAACTGCGCATGGACAACACCGACGCCTACAACCTGGGCGACGTGATCGAGGCTGCGGTTTTCGAGGAAGGCGATCTGGTCGACGTGACCGGCACCTCCATCGGTAAGGGCTTTGCCGGCGTCATCAAACGCTGGGGCTTCAAAGGCGGACGGTCGAGCCACGGCTCCCGTTTCCACCGCGCTCCTGGCTCCATCGGCTGCTCCGCGACCCCCTCCAGGGTCTTCAAGAACAAGAAGATGCCGGGCCAGCTCGGTAACGAGAAGGTGACCGTGCAGCGCCTCAAGGTGGTTCGCGTTGACGCTGCTGACAATCTGATTCTGCTCGGTGGAGCGATCCCCGGTTCCGCCAACGGCGTCGTCCTGATCAAGGACTCCGTCAAGGCGACGAAATAACGGGGGCTGGAGATAGTTATGGCAAAGCTAGACGTATTTGACATCAAGAAAACAAAGGTCGGTGAGATCGAGCTCGACGACGCAGTCTTCAACGACGACGTCCGCGAGTACCTGATCCACGAGGCCGTAAAGATCCAACTCGCTAACCGCAGGCAGGGTACCGTCGCCGTCAAGAACCGCGCGATCGTGGCAGGTTCCGGCAAGAAGCCGTTCAAGCAGAAGGGGACCGGCCAGGCCCGCCAGGGTTGCCGCAGAGCTCCGCAGTACCCGGGCGGCGGCGTCGCCTTCGGTCCGCAGCCGAAAGACTACAACCTCTCCATGAACAAGAAGGCGAGGAAGGCCGCGCTGAGAAGCGCTCTTTCGATGCTCTACAAGAAGGACGCAATCACCGTGGTGAACAGCTTGGAGCTTCCCTCCATCAAGACAAAGGCATTTGTTGAGGTGCTAACTGCTTTTAACCTTGACAAGACGCTCGTTATCACTGATACTGCGACTCCCACTTTAGAACTGTCCGCCCGCAATGTGAAACACGTCAAGGTGCTGGGTCCTGAAGGTCTCAATATTTTCGACATTATGAAATACCAGAGCGTCGTCTTTACCGAGGCAGCCGTTCGTCGTGTTGAAGGAGCATTACAGTCATGAACATTTATGACGTCATAAAGAAACCTCTCATCACTGAGAAGACCACGGTAGAGAAAGACGACAAGAATGTCGTCGCTTTCGTGGTGAATGGCGCGGCCAACAAGATAGAGATCAAGGCGGCCGTCGAGAAGCTCTTCAACGCGCAGGTTTCTGCCGTCAACACCGTCAACGTGGCCGGCAAAACCAAGCGCACCGCCAAGGGCATCGGCAAGCGTTCTAACTGGAAGAAGGCGTACGTCACCCTGAAAGAGGGTTCCAACGTAGATTTCTTCGAAGCATAAAATCATCTGTGGGGATTTAGATAATGGCTATAAAAACTTACAAACCTACTTCTCCGGGTAGAAGGGCGCAGACCTGCTCGACCTTCGAGGAGATCACTGCCTGCAAGCCCGAGAGGTCCCTCCTCGAGAACCTCAAGAAAAGCGGCGGCAGGAACTCGAACGGCCGCATCACTTCCAGGAACGTCGGTGGCGGTCACAAGCAGAAGTACAGGATTATCGACTTCCGTCGTGACAAGACCGATATTCCGGCCAAGGTCGCCAGCATCGAGTACGATCCGTGCCGCAGCGCGCGCATCGCTCTTCTTAACTACGCAGACGGCGAGAAGCGCTACATTCTGGCTCCGCTCTCCCTGAAAGTGGGTGACGCCGTTATCTCCAGCGAGCAGGCCGACATCAAGCCGGGCAACGCGCTCCCCATCAGGTGCATCCCGCTGGGTACTATCATTCACAACATCGAGCTGAAGATCGGCAAGGGCGCACAGCTTGCGCGCTCCGCCGGCACCTTCGCACAGCTCATGGCCAAAGAAGGGAAGTACGGCCAGGTGAAGCTTCCCTCCGGCGAAGTCCGCATGATCCTGATGGACTGCAAGGCGACCATCGGCCAGGTGGGCAACGTGGATCACGAGAACGTCTCCATCGGCAAGGCGGGCCGCTCCCGCTGGCTCGGCATACGTCCCCACGTAAGGGGTGTCGCGATGAACCCGGTCGACCACCCGCACGGCGGTGGCGAGGGCAGGACCTCCGGCGGCCGTCACCCGGTAACCCCGTGGGGTATCCCGACCAAGGGTTACAAGACGCGCACCAACAAGCGGTCTACTCCCTTCATCGTGAAGAAGCGCACCAAATAAATCATCTGGATAGAGGATTTTAAAAGATGGCAAGATCTATAAAGAAGGGGCCTTTCGTCGACGGACATCTCGAAGCGAAAGCCCAGGCAGAACAGGCCGGCAGCAAAAAGGTGATCAAGACCTGGTCGCGTCGCTCGACCATCATCCCTGAGTTCATCGGGCTCACCTTCGCGGTGCATAACGGCAAGAAGTTCATCCCTGTGTTCGTCACCGAGAACATGGTCGGCCACAAGATGGGCGAGTTCTCACCCACCAGGACCTTCTACGGCCACGCTGCTGACAAGAAGAGCAAGCTCAAGAAGAAGTAAGGTCCCTAAAGGAGTTTTGTAATGGAATCATCGGCTAAATTATCCTCTGTCCGCCTCTCTCCGAGAAAGACACGCCTTGTCGTGGATCTCGTCAGGGGCAAGGGCATTCAGACTGCGCTGAACACTCTGCGTTTTTCGCCGCAACCGTCGGCGAAGCTCATCTCGAAGCTCCTCTCCTCTGCCGTGGCCAACGCCGAGCAGAAGGGTTGCTCCGATGTGGACAAACTCTTCGTCAAGACGATTTTCGTCGACGGCGGCGCAGTACTTAAGCGCTTCACCCCCCGTGCCATGGGCCGGGCCAGCAAGATCAGAAAACCGACGAGCCACATTACCGTGGTCCTTGCGGAAAAGAAATAAGAAACGGGTCGGAGGTGATGTTTTGGGTCAGAAAGTAAATCCTATCGGGTTCAGACTCGGGGTTATTAAAACCTGGGATTCGAAATGGTACGCGGAAAAAGATTATGCAAAGCTTCTTCACGAAGATCTGAAGCTGCGCAATTTCCTTAAAAAAAGGCTGTATCATTCCGGCGTCTCCAAGATCGAGATCGAGCGCGCTGCGGGCAAGGCGAAGATTAATATCTACACCGCCCGTCCGGGCCTCATCATCGGTAAGAAGGGCTCCGAGGTCGAGACCCTGAAGAAGGAGCTGGCCAAGCTCACCGACAAAGAGGTCTACCTTAACATACAGGAAGTCAGGAAGCCCGAGCTGGACGCACAGCTCGTCGCCGAGAACGTGGCCATGCAGCTGGAGCGCCGTATCGCGTTCCGCCGTGCCATGAAAAAGAGCGTCACCTCGACGCTCAAGTTCGGCGCCAAGGGTATCAGGATTACCTGCTCGGGCCGTCTGGGCGGCGCCGAGATGTCCAGGACTGAATGGTACCGCGAGGGAAGGGTGCCGCTGCACACGTTGCGCGCGGACATCGACTACGGCTTCGCCGAGGCGAAGACCACCTACGGGATCATCGGCGTAAAAGTGCTCCTCTTCAAGGGTGAAGTGCTCTCCGCTAAAAAATAGGAACAGGAGTTTTTTGCGATGTTAATGCCCAAGAAAGTTAAGTATAGAAAGCAGATGAAGGGGCGTATGACCGGTACTCCGCAGCGCGGCGTTGAGCTCGCCTTCGGCGACTTCGGCCTGCAGGCTACCGAGTGCGGCTGGCTGGACTCCCGCCAGATCGAAGCTGCCCGTATCGCTATGACCCGTTACATCAAGAGGGGCGGCAAGATCTGGATCCGTATTTTCCCGGACAAATCGCTCACCTCGAAACCTGCCGAGACCCGTATGGGTAAGGGGAAAGGCTCCCCGGACTCCTGGGTTTGCGTCATCAAGCCGGGCAGGATCCTTTACGAGATGGAAGGGGTCAGCGAGGAAGTAGCGCGCGAGGCGTTCAGGCTCGCGGCGCACAAGCTCCCCGTAGCCAGCAAGTTCATCACAAGGACGGAAATCAATGAAGGCTAACGAACTGAAAAAAGCGACGGCTGCTGAGCTCGAGGCCAAAGGCACGGAGCTGACCAAGGAACTCTTCAACGTGAAGTTTCAGCTTCACACCGGGCGGCTGGAAAACACTTCTAAGGTTTCCAACCTGAGGAAGGACATCGCCCGCGTGAAGACCATACTCCGTGAAAAGAGAGGCTAAGAGATATATATGAGCGAAAGAGGCAACAGGAAAACTCAGGTCGGTGTGGTCGTCAGCGACAAGATGGACAAGACCGCGGTAGTGAAAGTCGACCGTCTGGTGAAGCACCCCGTCTACAACAAGTACATCAAGCGCTCCGCCAAGTACAAGGCGCACGACATGGACAATGCCGCCAAGATCGGCGACCGCGTCCTCATCGTAGAGACTCGTCCGCTTTCCAAGGACAAGCGCTGGAAAATCAGACAGATTATCGAGTCCAAGGGTTAAGGGCTCGCCGGGAGTTAAACAATGATTCAGATGCAGACACTATTGGACGTGGCGGACAACTCCGGCGCGAAGAAGCTCTTTTGCATTAAAGTGCTCGGCGGCTCCAAGCGCCGTTACGCCGGGATTGGCGACATCATCGTCGCTTCCGTTAAGGAAGCTCTCCCCAATTCGAAGGTGAAAAAGGGTGACGTGGTGAAGGCTGTAGTGGTGCGCACCGCCAAGGCTGTGGGACGTCCTGACGGCTCCTACATCCGTTTCGACACCAACTCCGGCGTGGTCATCAACAACGCCAAGGAGCCGGTCGGCACTCGTATCTTCGGGCCGGTCGCCAGGGAACTTCGCGCCAAGAAGTTCATGAAGATCATATCCCTCGCCCCCGAGGTACTTTAGACAAGATCCTGGAGAATAAGAGATGCTGGGCAAAAAATTACATGTAAAGAAAAACGACACCGTCGTGGTCATCGCGGGCAAGGACCGCTCCAAAAGCGGCAAAGTGATCTCCATCCATCCCAAGAAGGACGGGGTCATCGTCGAAGGGGTCAACGTGGTCAAGCGCCACCAGAAGCCCCGCGGGTCCGAGCAGGGGGGCATCCTGGAGAAGGAAGCTCCGGTGCACATCTCCAACGTCATGCTGCTCTGCGGGAAGTGCAACAAGCCGGTCAGGACCAAAACCACCGTACTCGAAGACGGTAAAAAGGCGCGCTGCTGCGTAAAATGCGGCGAGTCTTTCGATAAATAGTTTGGAGGATTGCAATGGCACGGCTAGCTGAGCTTTACAATAAAGAGATGGTTCCGGCCCTCATGAAGGACCAGAACTACAAGAACATCATGGAAGTCCCCAAGCTGGTGAAGATCGTGGTCAACATGGGCCTCGGCGAGGCGATCCAGAACGTCAAGATTCTGGACTCCGCAGCAGAGGAACTCGCCGCCATTACGGGGCAGCGCCCGGTCATCACCAAGGCGAAGAAGTCCATCGCGGGCTTCAAGCTGCGCCAGGGGATGCCTATCGGCTGCGCCGTGACGTTGCGCCGCGAGAAGATGTACGAGTTCCTCGACCGCCTGGTTAGCGTATCGCTGCCGCGCGTCCGCGACTTCAAGGGGATCTCCGGCAAGGCCTTCGACGGCAAGGGTAACTACTCCCTGGGCGTCAAGGAGCAGTTGATCTTCCCCGAGATCGATTACGACAAGGTCGACAAGATCAAGGGCCTCAATATCACGATCGTGACCACGGCAAAGACCGACGCTGAGGGGAAAGCCCTGCTCAAGCTGATGGGTCTGCCGTTCAGGAACTAATACAGGTTTGGAGGAACTCCGTGGCTAAGACATCTATGATCATAAAGGCTCAGAGAGGGAACAAGTTCAAGGTGCGCGAGCGTAATCGCTGCCCTTTGTGCGGACGCCCCAGAGCTTACTACCGGAAATTTGACATGTGCAGGATCTGCCTGAGGAAGCTGTCCAACCTCGGTCAGATTCCCGGTGTGATAAAGTCCAGTTGGTAAAAAGATTCCGATTTAGGAAAGAGGAGTAGTTTGTATGTGCATGACAGATCCAGTTGCCGACATGCTGACCAGAATCAGGAACGCTGGTATGGCAAAACACCAGAAAGTTGACATTCCTTCGTCGAACCTCAAGGTGAGCCTCGCTACCGTGCTGCGCGCCGAAGGGTTCATCAAGAACTTCAAGGTGATCGCGGACAACAAGCAGGGCATCCTGCGGGTTTACCTCAAGTTCATCGACGAGAAGGAACCGGTCATCAACGAGATCAAGAGGATCAGCAAGCCGGGCGGCCGGGTCTATGTCAACTCCGACAAGATCAAGCAGGTGAAGAACGGACTGGGCGTAGCCATCCTCTCGACTTCGAAGGGGCTGGTAACCGACAAGACCGCCCGTGAAATGGGCATCGGCGGAGAAGTTCTCTGCACGGTCTGGTAGTCATTTCGCTTTAAGGAGCTTTGCATGTCTAGAATAGGAAAACTTCCCATCGCGATCCCCGCGGGGGTGAAAGTCATATACAACGCCCCGGAGATCAAGGTCGAGGGCCCGAAAGGGAAACTCGCCCGCACCATCGGGGAAGGCGTCTCCGTCGACGTGACCGCTCAGGCGATCACGGTGAACAGGAACGACGACACCATCAAGTCCCGCTCGGCCCACGGCCTGACCAGGACACTGATCAACAACATGGTGGTTGGCGTCTCCAAAGGGTTCGAGACCCTGCTCGAGATCAACGGCGTCGGTTACCGCGCCGAGGTGAAGGGCAACGTACTGAACCTGGCCCTGGGCTTCTCGCACCCGGTCAACTTCGAGCTTCCGGCAGGCATCACCGTCGAGGTGGAGAAGATGACCAAGCTGAAGGTCATGGGCATCGACAAGGAGATGGTCGGCGAGACCGCCGCCAAGATCCGCGCGTTCCGTCCGCCCGAGCCTTACAAAGGCAAGGGTGTCAAGTACGCTGACGAAACGATTCTGAGAAAAGCCGGCAAGACCGGTAAAAAATAGCAATTGCTAAGGAGAAGTGCCTTGAGTTCTTTAGCCCAAAAACAGGTAGCTCGTCTTAAGAGACAGACCAGGGTCAGGAAGAAAATAACCGGATCGCCGGCACGCCCGAGACTGAACGTCTTCAAGAGTGCACGCCACATATACGCTCAGTTGATCGACGACACCACCGGCGCAACCCTCGCCTCGGCCTCCACCCTGGTGGGCGACGTTGCCGAGGGGCTCAGCTACACCGGCAACATCGAAGCCGCCGCCAAGGTGGGCGCCGCGATTGCCAAGAAGGCCCTGGAGAAGGAAATCACCGCGGTGGTCTTCGACCGCAACGGCTTCCTCTACCACGGTAGGATCAAAGCTCTGGCTGACGCCGCACGCGAAAACGGTCTGTCCTTCTAGGGCAGGTAAGGAGGAATTAGTTTGCTTAAGATCAATGCCAGTGAAATGAATCTTACCGATAGGGTCGTCCACATCAGCCGCGTAGCCAAGGTGGTGAAGGGTGGCCGCAGGTTCAGCTTCTCCGCCCTCGTGGTGGTAGGCGACGGTAACGGCTGCGTGGGCTACGGCCTGGGCAAGGCCAACGAAGTGCCGGAAGCGATCCGCAAAGGGGTCGAGCAGGCCAAGAAGAACCTGATCAAGGTTCCGATCGTGGGCGGCCAGACCATCCCGTTCGAGATCCTCGGCTGCTTCGGCGCGGGCAAGGTTCTCATGATGCCCGCTTCCCCGGGTACCGGTGTCATCGCAGGCGGTGCCGCCCGCGCGGTATTCGAGTCGGCAGGTCTGCACAACATCCTTGCCAAGTGCCTGGGCTCCAACAACCCGCACAACGTGGTCAAGGCCGCATTCGCGGGTCTCTCCCGTCTTAAGACTGCGGAAGAGCTGATGGCGCGTCGCGGCATCACCGAATAGCATTTAAGGAGTTGAACATGTCTGCAGAACTGAAGATAACCCTGGTTCGAAGCGCCATCGGCCAGTCCGAGAAAATGAAAGGCCGTCTGCTCGGCATGGGGCTCACCAAGCGTGAGAAGACCGTGACCCTGCAGGACACCCCGGAGATCCGCGGCATGATCGCCAAGGTGGCCCATCTGGTAAGAGTCGAAGAGTAATCCCCCTAAAGGTGATAAAAATGCAATTAAATACCATCAAACCGGCCGTCGGGTCGACCAAGAATAGAAAGCGTATCGGCAGGGGCATCGGCTCCGGTCACGGCAAGACCGCTACCAAGGGCCACAAAGGCCAGAAGGCACGCTCCGGCGGTTCTGTGAAGCCCGGCTTTGAGGGCGGCCAGATGCCGATGCACAGAAGGCTTCCCAAGCGCGGCTTCACCCCGCTGTCCAAGAAGGACTACGCCCTGGTGAACCTCTGCCAGCTGGAAGTGTTCGAGGCGGGGAGCGTCATCGACGCCGAAGCGCTTCTGAAGAGCGGGATCATCTCCGGCGTGCGCGACGGCATCAAGGTGCTGGCGACGGGTGACATCACCCGTGCACTGACCATCAAGGCCCACAAATTCAGCGCCTCTGCTCGCGAAAAAATAACTGCGGCAGGTGGATCCATCGAGGAGATCTAGTCTTGATAGAAGCCTTCCAGAACATTTTCAAGATCCCCGAGCTTAAAAAGAAGGTCCTGTTTTCGCTGGCCATGCTGGCCGTCTACCGGGTAGGGTGCCATATCCCTACTCCGGGGATCGACGCCCAGGCCCTCTCGCAGTTCTTCAAGGCTGCGCAGGGCACGCTGCTCGGTATGTTCGACATGTTCTCTGGCGGGGCTCTCGAGAAGCTGACCGTCTTCGCCCTCGGCATCATGCCGTACATCTCCTCCTCCATCATCTTTCAGCTCCTCACCGTAGTGCTTCCCGCCGTCGAGAAGCTTTCCAAGGAAGGTGACGCTGGCAGGAAGAAGATCATCCAGTACACCCGCTACGGCACCATCGTGCTGGCGGTGGTCCAGGCGTTCGGCATCAGCATCGGCCTCGAAGCCATGCGCGGCCCCGCCGGCGAGCTGGTGGTGCCGAATCCGGGCTGGAGCTTCAGGCTGATGACGGTGATCACCCTGACAGCAGGCACCGCGTTCATCATGTGGCTCGGCGAGCAGATGTCCGAGAAGGGGATCGGCAACGGCATCTCCCTGATCATCTTCGCCGGCATCGTGGCTCGTATCCCGAACGCCATCGGCAACAGCTTCCGCCTGGTCAAGACCGGCGAGCTCTCTCTCTTCGTGTTGATCCTGATCGCCGCGGTGATGTTCGCGGTGATTGCGGCGGTGGTCTTCATGGAGCGCGGCCAGCGCAGGATCCCGATCCACTACGCCAAGAGGGTCGTGGGGCTCAAGACCGTCGGCGCGCAGAGTTCGCACCTGCCTCTCAAGGTGAACATGGCTGGCGTCATTCCGCCGATCTTCGCCTCGTCGATCATCATGTTCCCGGCCACGGTCGGCAACTTCATCAACGTACCCTGGGTGCAGGCGGCCTCCAAGCAGCTGGCCCCTGGAAAGTTGCTCTACGAAGTTTTATTTGTTGCCTTTATCGTCTTTTTCTGTTACTTCTACACGGCTGTGACTTTCAACCCGGTCGATGTCGCCGACAACGTCAAGAAGCAGGGGGGGTACGTCCCCGGGATTCGTCCCGGCAAGGAGACCTCCGACTTCCTCGACGCGGTGCTGACCAAGTTGACCTTCGCCGGTGCCATATACATCTCCGCTGTCTGCGTGCTTCCTTCGATACTGATAGGGAAATTCAACCTCCCCTTCTACTTCGGCGGCACTTCCCTGCTGATCGCCGTCGGCGTCGGCATGGACACCCTGGCGCAGATAGAGGCGCACCTGATTACCCGCAGCTACGAAGGGTTCATGAAGGGTGTGCGCATACAGGGTAGAAGGTAAGGGGTTATCATGAATCTCATCCTCCTCGGACCCCCGGGCGTCGGCAAGGGGACCCAGGCAAAACTTCTCATAGACAGGTTTGGTATCCCGCAGATATCGACAGGCGATATTCTGCGGGCTGCCGTTAAAGAGCTGACTCCCATGGGAGCGAAGGCCAAGGGGTACATGGACTCCGGCGCGCTGGTTCCGGACGAGGTCGTGATCGGCATCGTCGAGGAGAGGCTGGCGCAGGCGGACTGCCAGAAGGGATTCATCCTGGACGGTTTCCCCCGCACGGTCCCCCAGGCGGACGCGCTGGGTCAGGTCCTCTCCGGCATGGGGAAGTCGATCGACCACGTAGTCTCGCTGTCTGTGAACAAGGCGGAACTCCTGAAGCGGCTCACCGGCCGTCGCGCCTGTGCCAATTGCGGCGCCGGCTACCACGTCGACTTCGCACCTTCCAAGGTTGCAGGCGTCTGCGATGCCTGCTCCGGCCAGTTGGTCCAGCGTGAGGACGACAAGGAAGAAACCATCTTGAACCGCCTGGCGGTTTACGAAGCGCAGACCGCACCTCTGATCGCCTACTACCAGGCGGCAGGGCTGCTCCGCTCGGTGGATGGCCTCGGGACCGTGGAAAGGGTCCAGGCGGACATCCTCGCGGCGGTACAGGCCTAGCGGTGATCGTACTTAAATCCCCGGCTGAGATCGAGAAGATGGCTGCCGCCGGAAGGATCGTAGCGGAGATCCTGGCCGGGCTCAGGGAAAAGGTGGCGCCGGGGGTTACCCTGGCAGAGCTGGACGCATTCGCGGAGAGGGAAACGCTGAAGAGGAAGGCGAAGCCAGCCTTCAAGGGTTACAGCGGCTTCCCCTTTTCGCTTTGTTGCTCGGTAAACGAGCAGGTGGTTCATGGCTTCGCGACGCAGCGTGTCCTGGTCCCGGGCGACATCGTCAGCCTCGACTTCGGCGTGGTCTACGGCGGCTATTACGGTGATTCGGCTATCACGGTCCCCGTTGGTGAGATCTCCCAGTCCGCGGCCAAGTTGATCAAGGTCACAGAGGAGTCACTCTACAGGGCGATCGAGTTCGCTGATGCCTCGCACCGCCTCTCGGACGTGTCGCACGCGGTGCAAGCCTACGTCGAGGCGCGCGGCTTCTCCGTGGTGCGCGACTTTGTCGGCCACGGCATCGGCAAAGAGCTGCACGAAGGGCCGCAGATCCCGAATTTTGGCGTGGCTGGCAAAGGGCCCAAGCTGAAGCCTGGCATGGTGCTCGCCATCGAGCCCATGATCAACGAGAAGGGATACGACGTACGGGTGCTGGAAGACGGCTGGACCGCAGTCACCACAGATGGTGGACTCTCGGCGCACTTCGAGCACACGGTGGCAGTAACGGACAACGGTCCGTTGATACTTACACAAATTTAGAACAGCAATACGTCTTCAAAAGGAAGTGAACTATGAAGGTTCGGGCATCGGTTAAGAAGATCTGTGTTAAATGCAAGATAGTTAAGCGCAAGGGCATCGTCCGCGTTATCTGCGAGATTCCCAAGCATTCACAGAGACAGGGTTAAGAGTAACCATTAGGAGGAGCGGGCATTGGCACGTATCGCAGGGGTAGACTTACCCAGGAATAAGAGAATAGAGATCTCACTCACTTACATCTACGGCATTGGCAGATCTCTGTCCCAGGAAATTCTCAAGGCAGCCGGTGTGGACATGAACACCCGTTGCGACGACCTGACCGAGGCAGAAGTCACCAAGATCAGGGAGTATATCGATAAGAACGTGAAGGTCGAGGGCGACCTGCGCCGCGACATTTCCATGAGCATAAAGCGTCTGATGGATCTCGGCTGCTACCGCGGACTTCGTCACAGGAAAGGTCTTCCCTGCCGCGGACAGCGGACCAAGACCAATGCACGCACTCGCAAAGGGCCGGCTCGTACGGTCGCTGGCAAGAAGAAATAAGATTCTGGAGGGATAATGGCGAGCCCGGCTAAGAAGGTCGTTAAGAAGAAAAAAGAGAAGAAGAATATTCCCAATGGCGTCGCGCACATCCAGGCGACGTTCAACAATACCATGATCACCATCACCGACCCGGTCGGTAACGTGGTAGCCTGGTGCACCTCCGGTGCCAAAGGTTTCAAAGGGTCCAGGAAGAGCACCCCGTTCGCAGCGCAGATGGCTGCCGAGGATGCCGCCAAGAAGGCCCAGGAGCACGGTATGCGCAGCATCGAGGTGTACGTGAAGGGTCCCGGTTCCGGCCGCGAGTCCGCTCTGCGCGCGCTGCAGGCCGCCGGCTTCGCCGTCAGCTTCATCCGCGACGTCACGCCGATCCCGCACAACGGCTGCCGTCCCCCGAAGAGAAGAAGAGTCTAGGCCTTAATCGAGCCTGGAGTTACGGAACAATCAGTTAGGATCAAGGAGGTCTTCAATTGGCTAGGTATACAGGGCCCTCATGCAGGCTGTGCAGACGGGAAGGTTCGGAGCTATTTCTTAAAGGCGAGCGTTGCTACACCGACAAATGTGCCATTAAGAGAAGAAGCTATCCCCCGGGGCAGCACGGCCAGGGCCGCATAAAGGTATCAGATTACGGTGTTCAGCTGCGTGAAAAGCAGAAGGTGCGTCGCATCTACGGCATCCTCGAGAACCAGTTCCGCGGTTACTTCGAGACGGCCGACCGGATGAAAGGCGTGACGGGTGAGAACCTCCTCTTCATCCTGGAGAGAAGGCTCGACAACGTCGCTTACCGCCTCGGCTTCGCAACCTCGCGCGACGAGGCACGTCAGCTGGTACGTCACGGACACTTCACCCTGAACGGCAGGAAGGTCAACATCCCTTCCCTTCAGGTGAAGGCAGGCGATGTCCTGCAGCTGCGCGAGAAGAGCCGCAAAGTTGCCGCCATCTCCGAATCTCTCGAAGGCGTAGTACGCAGGGGTATCCCGCAGTGGCTTGAACTGGATAAGGATGCGTTCAAAGGTACCGTCAAGGCTATGCCGGTACGCGAGGACATCACCATGCCGATTCAGGAACAGTTAATTGTCGAGCTCTACTCCAAGTAAAGGCTGACTACAACCGATACAGGGGGATCTAAATGTATAGAAACTGGCGCGATCTGATCAGACCTAAGAAGCTCCAGGTTGAGACGGAATCGCTCACAAATACATACGGGAAGTTCTTTGCCGAGCCTTTTGAACGGGGCTTCGGCACCACCCTGGGAACAGGTCTGCGTCGGGTCCTCATCTCGAGCCTGCAGGGGGCGGCCATCGTCTCCGTGAAGGCAAAGGGCGTACTGCACGAGTTCTCCGCAGTCCCGGGCGTCACCGAGGACATGACGGACATCATCCTGAACCTCAAGGGGGTGCGCCTCAAGGTGCACGGCAACGAGTCCAGGATGATCAGGATCGTCCAGAAGGGCGAAGGGGTGGTCAAGGCCAAGGACATCATCACGGACAACAACGTGGAGATCCTGAACCCTGAGCACCACATCGCGACCTGCTCCAAGGATGCAAACCTGGAGATGGACCTCATGGTCAAGGTCGGCAAGGGGTACGTTCCCGCTGACCGCAACCGTGACGAGAAGGCGCCGGTAGGGACCATCCCCATCGACGCGATCTTCTCCCCGGTCCACAAGGTGAACTTCACCGTAACCAACGCTCGCGTGGGCCAGATCACCGACTACGACAAGCTCACCATCGAGGTCTGGACCGACGGCAGCGTGAAGCCGCAGGACGCCGTGGCCTACGCTTCCAAGATCCTCAAGGACCAGCTTTCCATCTTCATCAACTTCGATGAGGACGTGGAGCCCCAGGAGGAGGCGGAGCCGGAGGAGGAGCGCGAGCGTTTCAACGAGAACCTGTACCGCTCGGTGGACGAGCTGGAGCTCTCGGTTCGCTCCGCGAACTGCCTGAAGAACGCTGGGATCAAGCTGATCGGCGAACTCGTTTCCAGAAGCGAAGCCGAGATGCTGAAGACCCAGAACTTCGGCAGGAAATCTCTGAACGAAATCAAGGACATCCTCGTCGACATGGGCCTCACCCTCGGCATGAAACTGGAGAACTTCCCGGATCCCGAGATCATGAGGCGCCTGCGCGGCGAGCAGAAAGAAGAATAGTCCTAAAGACTTTATTTATAGATAGAAAGGAAGTGAAAAGATATGCGTCACAATAGCGCGGGTAGAAGATTAGGCAGGACCACAAGCCACAGGATCGCCATGTTCAGGAATATGGTGACATCCTTTCTCCAGCACGAAAAGATCACCACGACCGACGCCAAGGCGAAGGAGCTCCGCTCCATCGCTGAGAAGATGATCACCCTGGGCAAAAGGGGTGACCTTCACGCGACCAGGCAGGCAGCCGCCTACATCCGCGATAAGAAAGTCGTGACCAAGCTTTTCACCGAGATCGCTCCGCGTTACACCGAGCGTCCGGGCGGCTACACCAGGATCATCAAGCTCGGCATCCGTCCGGGCGACAATGCTCCGGTGTCCGTACTCGAACTGGTGGAAGCCGAGATGAAACCGAAGAAAGCAGCTGCCAAGCCGGCCAAGGCGCCTAAGGCCGCCAAGGCAGCCCCGGTTGCCGCTGCTCCGGCAGAAGAAGCACCGGTCGCAGAAGCGCCGGTTGCCGAGGCTCCGGCAGCAGAGGAAAAAGAGGAAACCACCGAGGCGTAGGCTGCGGCTGGTGCTGAAACAAAGAAGGGGCGCGGGAAACCGCGCCCCTTTTCGCGTGGGCGGCCAGAAGCCGTTTTTCTCCCTCGTGATGATCGCTGATTACGAACTTCTCCTTTTGCTGGTCTTCGTTTATTCCTTCCATCCCCTTCCTTCCTGTTAAAAGCCTTTACCCCGGCGCCAGTCCCCCATCTTCTCCTTTACATAAAAACCACCTCTCTGATAATATGCGCAGTTCATGAAGATCAAGAGACTAGAAATACACGGCTTCAAATCCTTTCAGGACAAGGCTGTCCTGGACTTCAACCAGCCGATAACCGGGGTGGTCGGTCCCAACGGCTGCGGCAAGTCAAACGTCGTCGACGCCATCCGCTGGGTCATGGGTGAGCAGTCCGCAAAGAACCTGCGCGGCAAGTCGATGGAGGACATCATCTTCGGCGGCACCGAGTTCAGGAAACCGCTCGGCATGGCCGAAGTCTCCCTGTTCTTCTCCACCGAGGACGGCCGTGTCCCCGCCAAATACCTGAACTTTTCCGAGATCCAGGTCACCCGCCGCCTCTACCGCGACGGCGACAGTGATTACCTGCTGAACAAGACCCCCTGCCGTCTTCTGGACATAGCCGAGCTCTTCATGGACACCGGCATCGGCGCCAAGGCCTACTCGATCATCGAACAGGGTAAAATCGGCTTGATCCTGCACGCAAAGCCCGAGGAACGACGCTTCCTGATCGAGGAAGCCGCCGGGGTCACCAAGTTCAAGGCGCGCAAGGTAGTCGCCATGAAGAAGATGGAGGCGACCCGCCAGAACCTTTTGCGCCTGGGAGACATAATCTCCGAGATCAAGCGCCAGATGAACGGTCTGCAGCGCCAGGCGAAGAAGGCCGAGCGCTTCCGCGAGATACGGCTCGAACTGAAGGAGATCGAGCTGCTTTTCGCCGCCAAGGGGTACGGTTCGGTACAGAAGGAGCGGCAGGGGCTGGAGCGGGAAATCGCGGAACTCGAGTCCAAGCTGGTCGACATCACCGCGCGGCTCAATGAGGCTGAGCTTTCCATAGAAGGGAAGAGGATGGCCCTGCTGGAGACCGAGCGTGCGCTTTCCGCAGCCCAGGAGGAGATCTTCCGCTGGAAGAGCGAACTGCAGGGCGGGGAGAACAAGCTTGAATTCCAGCGGCGGGAGCTCGCCAACCAGGAGCGCCATGGCGCCCGGTTCCAGGAAGAACTCCAGGGGCTCAAGGACCAGCTGGCCGCTTCGGAGCGCGAACTTGCCTCGCTGGAGGCCCAGCAGGCAGCCTTTCTCGAAGAGCATGCCCGCGAAAGCGAGGCGCTGGAGCACCGGGAGTCGCTGCTGGAAGAAATGGCGGCGAGCGAGGCTGGTGTCACCCGGGACCTCGATGAGGCGCGGCGCGCCCTGTTCGCGGCACTTTCCGAGGGCGCCCAGGCGAACAACCAGCATGCCGCAGCGGTCAAAAGGCTCGCCTCCATAGACGAGCGCCTGCAGGCAAGCCAACGGGAGCGCGTGCTCCTGGGGGAGCGCCTTTTCGAGTCCAACGGGAAGGTGGACGCGCTCAAGGTCGAGCGCGAGCAGTTGGCCAGGGATAAAGAGCAGCTGGATGAAGAAATGACGCTCGCAGGAAGCCGCGAAGCGGAGCTCAAGCAGGCGCAGGAGGCCGGCGACAAGCTGCTGCAGCTGCGTCGCGACGAGCTTTCCTCCGCGTCCTCGCGGCTTAAGTCGCTCCAGGAACTGGAGGCCCAGTTCGCCGGGTACGGGCAGGGGGTGAAGAACCTGCTCCTGGCGGACTCGTTCAAGGGGGCTTCCCTCACCATGCTGGCCGACGCCATCGAGGTCGAGGAAGAGTTCGAGGTGGCGCTTGAATCCGTGCTGGGAGAGCGCCTGCAGTACCTTCTGTGCAGCTCCCCGGACCTGGCTCTGGATGCGGTCCGGCATCTCAAGGGAAGCTCCGGCGGACGCTGCAGCTTCATCACGGCCCCACCGTGGCACCACAAAGGTGCAGCGCCTGCCGGCGCGGCGCCGCTTTTGGAGCGGGTCACCGTTCCCGCCCAGCACGCGCAGCTGGTCGAGCCGCTGCTCTCAGGCGCGTACCTGGCGCTGGACCTTCATCATGCACTGGAACTTGCGGCCTCCTTCCCCCACGCCACCTTCGTTACTGCGGACGGTGACCTGGCCCATGGCGGCGGCATCCTGAACGGCGGCTCCGCCGAACCCGCACAGCAAGGGATCATTCACAAAAAGCGTGAAATCAAGGCGCTGGGATCCGATGTGGAGCGCCTTGCCGGCGAGGTGCAGCAGCTGGCAACTGCACGCGAAAGCAGGAGGGTGGAGATCGCCGAGGCCGAAGCCCACCGGGTCGAACTGCGCCAGTCGTTGCATCGCCTGGAGATCAGGGTGTTGAACGCGGAAAAGGACCTCCAGTCCGCGCAGGCCGAGTGCCGCAGGCTCGAGGAGAATGCCGCCGTCCGCGAGATGGAGGAGGAGCAGTTCTCCGAAGAGAAGGATCTCGTCGCCAAGGAAATCGCACAGGCGGATAACCGGCGGGGAGAAGCCGAAGAGCGCAAGGCAGCCCTGGAAAAGAATGTCGAGGCGCTGCAGGGACGCCTGGAAGGATCCCGGTTCGAGATGGAAGAGGCGCGCGAGATGGTCACCTCGCTCAAGGTGCGGGTGGCCGCGCTCAAGGAAAAGGGGGAGTCGACCCAGCGCGCTTACCGGCGCGTGGAGGGGCTTTGCGTCGACCTGACCAGCCGGATCGCCTCACGCGGCAGCGAGCTCGAAGGGTCGGGTGCCGAACGCACCCGACTGATCGCGGCGATCGCCGCGGGCGAGGAGGCGCTGCGCGACATCGTGAAGCAGCAGCTTAAAAGCGAACAGGCGCTGCTCCTGGTGAAAGAGCGTTACGAGGCGGAGGCGGCAACGGTTCAGGAGGAGGAGCTCCGGCTGAAGGGAACCCGCAGCGAGGCCGCTGTTTTGCGGGACCAGTTCAACGCCAAAAGCCTGCGGCTCACCGAGGTCAGCATGCGGCTTTCCCATCTGGAGGAGACCCTGCGCGAGAAGCACCGCATGGAGATCGCCGACGCCCTTTTGAACTACTCCAAGGTGGAGTGGGACGAGGAACAAAGCGCCGCGCGCCAGGCGGAGCTGCAAAAGGCGATCAACGAGATGGGCGAGGTGAACCTGATGGCGATCGAGGAATTCAAGGAGATGGAGGAGCGCTTCTCCTTCCTCTCCGGCCAGAAGGACGACCTGGAAGAATCGATGAACGCGCTGCAGAAAGCCATCCAGCGCATCAACCGCACAACGCGCAAGCGATTCCTCGAGACCTTCCAGATGGTGAACGAGAAGTTCCAAACCATCTTCCCGAGGCTCTTCTGTGGCGGTCACGCGGAACTGCGCCTGACCGACGAGGAGGACCTCCTCAACACCGGGCTCGACATCGTGGTACAGCCTCCCGGTAAGAAGCTGCAGAACGTGTCGCTTCTCTCGGGCGGGGAGAAGGCGCTGACTGCCGTGGCGCTGATCTTCTCCATCTTCCTGATCAAGCCCTCGCCCTTCTGTCTGCTGGACGAGGTCGACGCTCCGCTGGATGACGCGAACATCGGAAGGTTCAACGACATGGTGCGCGAGATGAGCGCCAACTCGCAGTTCATCATCATCACCCATAACCGCGCCACCATGGCAGTGGCCGACACCCTCTACGGGGTCACCATGGAGGAGCCGGGTGTCTCGAAGCTGGTGTCGGTGCGGCTCAACCGCTAGCCACCCCCGAAGGCGTCCTCTTGCCTGAACCCTATCTTATTTGACGTAGGAGCTTGACGTGCCGTTCAAGAGACTGTTGACTTCACTGGTCGAGGCTGTGCCAGGTGCTAGCGGGGCTATCCTTGCGGATTGGGAGGGAGAGGCCGTGGAGCAGCACACCGACGGCGACGCTTTCGAGATCAAGGTGGCCGCCGCGCACTGGGGTATCTTGCTGACTCATTTCAAGGGGCTGCACCACAAATACGAAACGGGGCCGGTGCAGCAAAGCGTGATCACGACGGACCAGCAGCACGTGATAGTGGGGGCGGTGGGGGACGACTACGCCCTGGTCATGACCATGAACAGAAACGCACTGCCGCTCCTGGCGCTCAACAAGTTCCGGGAGACCGCGGCGCTTTTGCATAAGGAGATCTATTGATGGCCGAGGAAAACAAGGGCTTTTTCAAAGGACTGCTGAAGAAACTCGGGGTGGGGCCGGTCGACGAACCTGCTCCCTCTGAGAATGAAGCGATGCAGGAAGGTGAGCCTGGCCAGGCGCCGGAGTCCGAGGAGTTGCAGGCGCCGGTACCCCCCCCGCAGCAGGAGCAGGTCGCGCCGTCCGAGCCACCCGCACCGGCTGAGCCATCGCGCTCTCCATGGGTTGAGCCGCCTGCACCGGCGCCGCGCCCCGCGTGGCATGAACCCGCGGTCGCGGTGCAGCCTCTCCCCGAGCCGGAGACAGTTAAGCCCAGCTTCTTCGAGCGTCTGAAAAAAAGCCTGAGCAAGACCCATGAGAGCATCGTCGGTCGCATGGACACGCTGCTTTTGGGCAAGAAGCAGATCGATACGGACACCCTGGAGGAGCTCGAGGAGATCCTGATCACTGCGGACCTGGGGGTGAAGACCACCGTGGACCTGATCCGTACCCTGGAGCAGCGCCTCAAGCGGGATGAACTGCAGGACGGCGACGCCTTGAAAAAGGCCTTGAAGGAGGAAATCCAACTGCGCCTGATGGCCCATGCCGCGCCGCTGGTGGTGACCGACAAGAAGCCGTTCGTGATTCTGGTCATCGGGGTGAACGGCGTCGGCAAGACCACGACCATCGGGAAGCTCGCCGCCCGCTACGCAGGGGAGGGGAAGAAGGTTCTCCTCGCCGCGGCGGACACGTTCCGTGCCGCAGCCGCCGAGCAGCTCGAGCTGTGGTCGCAGCGCGTGGGTGCCGACATCGTGCGCCACAAGGAGGGGGCGGATCCTTCCGCCGTCGTCTTCGATGCCTGCAAAGCGGCCGTCGCGCGCGGCACCGACGTTCTCATCATAGACACCGCCGGGCGCATGCACACCAAGGTAAACCTGATGGAGGAGATGAAGAAGATCCGCCGGGTGCTAACCCGCGAGATTCCGGACGCCCCGCACGAGACGCTTTTAGTTCTAGATGCCGCCACAGGGCAGAATGCCCTGTCCCAGGCGAAGCTCTTCAAGGAGGCCGCTTTCGTCTCCGGCGTGGTTCTGACCAAACTCGACGGCAGCGCCAAGGGGGGCGTCGTGGTCGCGGTGAGTAATGAGTACGCGCTTCCGGTTCGGTTCATTGGCGTAGGAGAGTCGGTAGAGGATCTCCGGGAGTTCGACCCGGCCCAGTTCGTGGAGGCTCTTTTCCAATAATTGCCTTGACTTTTGAGTACTTATTGCATAAGATTTTGCCGCAAAAGGTGAAATAATGAGTAACGACTTGTTTAATGAGCTGGAGGAACGGGTAGTCTCTCTAATGAATGTCGTTGCCGAGTTGAAGCTTGAAAACGTCAGACTGAAAGAGGAGAACTTCCGGCTTAGCGAAGAGAGGGCCGGGTTCAAATCCCGAATTGATTCCATTCTCAAGAAGTTGGAAGGGGTCTGACACCTTGATCTCGACACACGGCATAAGGGTTCTGGGGAAGGATCTCCAGGTAAAGAGCGCTTCTACCCCGGAGCACGTGGCGCAGGTCGAGGCCCTTGTTAATGATAAATTGGCCGAAGCGGAAGCCGCGGTAAGTGGCGGCGACACCCAAGTGGTCGTGATCTTGGCCCTGATGAACCTCGCCGAGGCACTTCTTGGGGCGCAAAACGAGTTGGCGGAAGAGCGACGCAACAGCAATGAGCGGATCGCAGGGCTCATTCAGCGTTTGGACCGGCAGCGGATTTAGAGTTTCAGGTCTCTTGCGGGAGATTCAACATATAGCAGATAGGTTGTACGGTTGCACAGCTTTGCCAGAACCTGCGCGGGGTCCTATGTTCCCTGCCCCGTGTTTGTTGATAGTAGCCTAAAGACGTTTAGCAGCATGTCCTGAGGTTAATGGCTGCAATATATACAAGTTCAATGGCGCTTCACTTGAACGCGGCCCTTTCTATCGTACCTGTCATCGCAGCCCCGTAACACCATCCGCGTCCCCCACCAAGATACCTGTCTTCAGGACGGCGCCTGCCGTCAGCCTTTTTGTCTCTACGGATAAAAAAGTTATGCCCAAACGCAGCCTTAGAGCCGCGACTCTCGCCCGCAGGCGCGAATTGACGCGCCAGCAGGTGGCGAGCCTGAGCTTCGCTTTGCACCAGCGCTTCCTCGGACTTCCGGAATTCGAAGCCGCCAAGGTGCTGGCGCTTTATGCCCCGATCCATCACGAGGTCGAGACTGACGCCGTTGCCATGGCGGCGCTCACCTCGGGGAAGACGCTCCTCTACCCGGCTGTCGTAGGCGATGATCTGGAATTTCGCAGGGTCTGCGCGCTGGACCGACTGGTTCCTGGCAAGTTCGGGATACTGGAGCCTCAGGGACAAGCTGTCGATCCTGCAAGCGCCGACCTCATCGTGGTTCCCGGTGTTGCCTTCGACCTTTGCGGTAGGCGCATCGGCTACGGCAAGGGGTTCTACGACCGGTCGCTGCACCGGCTGGAAAGAAGCGGCAGGCTGGTGGCGTTTTGTTACGATTTTCAGCTGGTTGAAGAGATAGCCGGCGAACCGCACGATGTGACGATGGACTTCATCGTCACTGAGCTTCAGGTGGTTCGCGTTAATAAAAATATATGTGAGGGGGAATAACAGTGAGTATTGACATTACGATAACCATAATCCTCGTCCTGGTAGCGGCCGGTATCGGTTATGCGATTGGGAACGTGCTGCGCAAGAAACTCTCCAACTCCCTGGTGACCGACGCCGAGACGCTGGCCGCCAAGATGATCGAGGACGCCAAGCGTCAGACTGAAGTGATGGCCATGGAGGCCGCGGTCCAGGCAAAGGACGCGGTATACCAGGCAAAAGAAGAGCTGGAGAAGCAGTTCGAGCAGGAAACGCGGGAGAAACGCCGCGATCTCCAGGCTCTCGAGAAGAGGCTGCAGCAAAAAGAAGAGAACCTCGACAAGAAGACCAATCTCTTTGATCAGCGTGACGCGGACTTCCTGAAGCGGGAACAGGCGCTGGCCGTTCGCGAGCAGTCCCTGGTCACCAAAGAGCAGGCGCTCGGGCAGAAGGAGGAAAGGCTCGACGCGCTGGTCGGCGAGCAGAAAGCGAAGCTGGAGCAGATCGCCGGCATGACCGCCGCCGAGGCGAAGAAGTTCCTCATGGACTCCATGGAGGACGAGGCCAAGCTCGACGTCGCCAAGCTGATCAAGGCGATGGAGGAGGAGGCCAGGGAGACTGCAGACAAGAAGGCGAAGGAGGTTCTCGCCCTTGCCATGCAGCGCTACGCCGGCGAGTACGTCGCCGAGCGGAGCGTTTCGGTGGTGACCCTCCCCTCCGACGAGATGAAGGGGCGCATCATCGGCCGTGAAGGACGCAACATCCGGGCGCTTGAGGCGGCAACCGGCATCGACCTCATCATCGACGATACGCCTGAGGCGGTCATCCTCTCCGGGTTCAACCCGGTCAGAAGGGAAGTCGCGAAGCTTTCGCTGCAGAAACTGATCGCCGACGGCAGGATCCACCCGGGCCGCATCGAAGAGGTAGTCGCCAAGTCCCAGGAGGAAATCGAGCAGGCGATGAAGGAAGCAGGCGAGCAGGCTGCCTTCGACCTGGGCGTGCACGGCATTCACCCCGAGATCCTCAAGCTGATCGGCAGGCTCAAATACCGCACCTCCTACAGCCAAAACGTCTACCAGCACTCGCTGGAAGTAGCCTTCCTCTGCGGCATCATGGCCGCCGAGCTCGGCATCAACGTGAAGCAGGCCAAAAGGGCCGGCCTTCTGCACGACCTCGGCAAGGCGGTCGACCACGAGGTGGAAGGCTCACACGCCGTCATCGGCGCCGACATCGCCAAGAAGTACGGCGAGTCCCCGAAGATCGTGCACGCGATCATGGCGCACCACGAAGACGAGAAGCCGGCCACGGTGCTCGCCGTCCTGGTACAGGCAGCGGACGCGCTCTCCGGAGCCCGCCCCGGTGCCCGTCGCGAGATGATGGAAACCTACGTGAAACGTCTGGACGACCTGGAGAGGATCGCCACCTCGTTCGACGGTGTCCTGACCTCCTTCGCTATCCAGGCGGGCCGCGAGATCCGTGTCATGGTCTCCAGCGAGCAGGTGACCGACGACCGTGCGCTGGTTTTGGCCAAGGACATTGCCAAGAAGATCGAGACCGAGATGACCTATCCGGGTCAGATCAAGGTGAACGTGATCAGGGAAACCAGGGCCACCGAATATGCCCGTTAAGCTTCTCTTCATCGGTGACGTCATCGGGAAGCCGGGGCGCGAGGCCCTCTCCCGTGAATTGCACCGGATCGTGGACCGCCACATGGTCGATTTGGTCATTGCCAACGGCGAGAACGCGGCAGGCGGGTTTGGTCTGACCGAGGAGACCGCCCAGGATATGTTCAAGTGCGGCGTCCAGATGATTACCTCCGGGAACCACATCTGGGACAAGAAGGACGCGCTCGAGTACATCAAGAGGGAAGAGCGGATCGTGCGTCCGGCAAACTACCCCGAGGGGACCCCAGGCAGGGGGACTACCATCGTCAAGACCCCGGGGGGGGTGAAGGTTGGCATTCTGAACATGGAAGGACGCGTCTTCATGAACAACCTCGACTGTCCCTTTCGTTGCGCCGACCGCGAGATAGCGAAACTGAAGGAAGAGACGCCGGTCATCCTGGTGGATTTTCACGCCGAGGCGACCAGCGAGAAGGTTTCCCTGGGGTGGTACCTCGACGGCCGCGTGTCGGCCGTCATCGGCACCCATACTCATGTGCAGACCGCGGACGAGCGCATCCTTACTGCCGGAACCGCCTACATGACCGACGCCGGCATGACCGGGGCCTTCGATTCGGTGATCGGCGTGAAAAAGGAAGAAGCGATACTGAAGTTCGTGAGCCAGCGTCCCTCGAAGTTCGAGGTGGCGAAAAAGGACATCCGCATCAACGCCGTCGCCATCGAGGTAGACGAGAAGACCGGCCTGGCCCTGGGTATCGAGAGAATCAACATCCCTTGCGGGTAGAGGGGGCAATCCTGCTCTTGGACACGCGGCCAACGCGTCCCCGGCGGGAGAGGGACAGGGTGAGGGTTTTTTGAAATAACTTTGGAGGGAAAGTGATGACCGTTGCAGAGCAGATGGAAATAATCAAGAGGGGCGCCGTAGAGATTCTGGTGGAGAAGGAGCTGGTTGAGAAGCTCGAAAAATCCGTCAAGACCGGCGTGCCGCTCAAGATAAAGGCCGGTTTCGATCCGACCGCGCCGGATTTGCATCTGGGGCACACCGTGCTGTTGCACAAGATGCGTCAGTTCCAGAAGCTCGGCCACGAAGTCCACTTCCTGATCGGCGACTTTACCGGGATGATCGGCGATCCTACCGGCAAGTCAGAGACCCGCAAGGTCTTGACCCGCGAAGACGTGTTGAAGAACGCGGAGACCTACAAGGAGCAGGTCTTCAAGATCCTCGACCCCAAGCTGACCAAGGTGGTGTTCAACTCCGAGTGGCTCGGTAAGCTCTCCGCATCCGACATGATAGGGCTTGCCTCCAAATACACGGTCGCCCGTATGCTGGAGCGCGAAGATTTCAGCAACCGTTTCTCCAACCAGCTTCCCATCAGTATCCACGAGTTCATGTATCCGCTGGTGCAGGGTTACGATTCAGTGGCTATTAAGGCTGACGTCGAGTTGGGCGGCACCGATCAGAAGTTCAATCTCCTGGTGGGGCGTGAACTGCAGAGGGAGTGGGGGCAGGCTCCTCAGTGTGTTATCACCATGCCGCTTCTGGAAGGCCTCGACGGCGTGAACAAGATGAGCAAGTCCCTCGGCAACTACATCGGCATCAATGAGCCGGCGGACGAGATCTATGGCAAGATCATGTCTATCTCCGACGAGCTGATGGTGCGCTACTACGAACTGCTGAGTGACCTGACCATAGTCGAGTTCGAGAAGCTCAAGGCCGACCTTAAGAATGGTGCTGTCCATCCGATGGAAGCAAAAAAGCAGTTGGCCCGCGAGATGGTGGGGAGGTACCACGGTGCTGAGGCTGCCATCCTTGCCGATGAAAACTTCGTCAAGCGTTTCAAGAACAACGAGACGCCCGAAGACATGCCTGAGTTTACCCTCAAGGCTGAGGGGGAGAAGGTTCTGCTTTGCAAGGTGCTCGCGGAGGCGCAGCTTACCAAGTCCAACAGTGAGGGGCGTCGCTCCATCCAGGGCGGCGGCGTAAAGATCAACGGCGAGAAAGTGTCGGACGAGAACCTGGAAATTGCCTGTGTCGGCGAGTATGTCCTCCAGGTAGGGAAGCGTCGTTTCGCCAAGGTCCGTTTCGCCTAGGCAATAAAGACAGTATTCAGATAACAGTGGGGCGGCGCGCAGCGCCGCCCTTTTCAGTGTGTCATTTGCAAGTGTCCATAACGTCCATTGGGTCCACCAGGTCCACACCGTCCATAAAAAGCCCCTTCCATGGTTACTCAGTTGCCCCTTTCCACTATTGGAAAAAACAAACAACAAACCCGTTGACGCGGGGGAGGGGTTTTGTTATAACCACCATCCGCTGACGAACGACGCAGTTGTTCGGCAGCGGGTCGGAAAAAAGCATTGACAGCAGAAAACGTCTTTGCTATAAAGTCTGACTTCGCAGCACAGTTCTTTGCAACCGAATAAGCCGG
>MTLD01002877.1_pt2 | contig 25975 bp, 22 predicted proteins | sample 1982471 | NCBI WGS metagenome assembly MTLD01 (sample SAMN05712604, study PRJNA340218) | biofilm metagenome | isolation source: sample SPM anode biofilm adapted to -50 mV | place: USA | collected 2012-02-03 | reverse complement strand
CGCTATCAGATGAACCTCGACCTGCTCAAGAAGGGTTCGGTGATGGACATAGCAAGCGTCGTCCGCTCGCTGTACCATCGGTCCAAGATCAAGGAACTGCCGATACTCGAGCGCAAGCTCTATGACTCGGCCCTGAACCTGTTGCAGGATGAGGTCTCGTTTTCGCTTGGCAAGACCAAGGACGAGATATCCGAACTGATACGCGCCAGGCTCGAAGGCTGATCCGGTGCGTTTCGCGGCGGTCATAGCGGCCGCCGGGAGGAGCGTCCGCTTCGGCGGCATCAAGAAGGAGTACAGACTCCTCGACGGCCTCCCGGTGCTGGTTCATGCTGTTCGTCTCTTCCTGACCCGGCCCGACTGCGCGGCCGCCGTCGTCGTTGTGCCGCCCGGCGGCGAGCCCGATGCCAGGGCTGCGCTTGGCGAAGAGCTCGTCATCCGTGCCGGTCCGCGGCTCCTGTTCGTCGAAGGCGGAGCGGAACGTGCCGACAGCGTCAAAGCGGGGTTGTTCGCATTGCGCGCGGTCGATCCCGAAATCGTGCTGATACACGACGCGGCCCGGCCTTGGGCCAGCGACGATCTGGTGAGCCGGGTGCTGGCCGAGGTCGTGCGCTCCGGCGCCTGTGTGCCCGGACTGCCGCTTGCCGATACCATCAAGCGCGTGGCGGCCGATGGCAGCATCAAGGAGCATCTGGAACGGTCGGCGCTCCGCGCGGTGCAGACGCCTCAGGGATTTCAGTACCGGGGGTTGCTGTCGGCGTACCTTTCCGTTGGCGGCTCCGCCACGGGCGCTACCGACGATGCCGAGGTCTGGGCCATGGCCGGCGGCACGGCCGTGGTCATCGATGGCGAACGCTCCAACATCAAGATCACGTTTCCGGAGGATCTGCCATGAACATGCGGGTTGGCCAGGGCTGGGACCTGCACCGTCTGGCGCCGGGAAGACGGCTCGTCCTGGGCGGGGTCGAGGTTCAATCCGACCGCGGCGAGGTGGGGCATTCCGACGGTGATGTGCTCTGCCATGCCATCGTCGATGCGATGCTCGGCTCCATTGCGGCCGGCGACATAGGCCGGCATTTTCCGCCTTCCGACGAGCGCTGGAAGGACGCGCCGTCGCGGATCTTCGCCGGTCGGGCGCTCGAGCTGCTCGCAGCGGCAGGCTGGCGCCTCGTCAATGTGGACGCGACGGTCATCCTTGAGCGGCCGCGACTCGCTCCGCTGATAGACACGATACGGGCCTCCATGGCCGGGGTCCTCGGCCTGCCGGTGGACGCGGTTTCGGTAAAGGCCAAGACGCACGAAGGCGTCGGCGAGGTCGGCCGCCAGGAGGCCGTCGAGGCCCAGGCCATTGTGCTCGTGGAACGTGCCGGAGCCTCGGCCGCCTGCTAGAGCTTCTTGACCGACCTGCGCAGACCCTCGAACAGTGGCGCCCACGGTGAGCCCGCCCGGTAGAACACCGGCGGATATCCGAGCGGTGCCTCGATCGTGACCGGCCCTCCCTGGAACTCGCGTGATGTCCACAGGTGCACCCACTGGTCCGATGGCAGCCATGCCTCGCTCAGCTGCTTGCCCGGCTTGATCACCGGCGCGACGAGCAGGTCGCGGCCATACAGGTATTGGTACGGAAGCCGCCTCAGTTCGGGTTCATCATCGTAATGCAGCCAGGTGTGCCTGACGGGCGGAAGGCCACTGGCCTCGTACGCCGCCATCGTGTCCGCATGGTATGGCGCGAGTCCCGACCAGATGGCGGTCATCCGGGCGAAGTGGGCCAGGGTTCCGGCATCCGACCAGACCTGCGCGTTCGATTCCGGGCGGTTGCCCTCGTGGGTGCGCATGATCGGCGTGAACGCGGCCAGTTCTGTCCAGCGCATCAGGCATTCTCGCGAGCGTTTGATCCATGCGACCGTCGTATATCCGCCGATATCGCTGTGCCACAGTCCGGTGCCAGAGAAGCCAAGCGACAACGCCGCGGGAATGATGCTGGGCAGGCCATCGTCACGGCTCCAGTTGACCAGCTGGTCGCCGGCCCAGAATGCGGGGGTGTGGCGGCCGGCGCCCGACCAGCCCGAGCGCATGAAGAAGACGGTCTGGCCCTGCTTGCCGGCCTCGGCGATCGCCTCGGCGTTGGCCCTGGCCCAGAGCTCCGGATATTCGTTGTGGGCAAGCAGCGGGTCGCGACCACCGTGGAGCACGGCGTCTGTCGGCAAGTACTCACCGAAGTCAGCCATCCATCCAGCCATGCCTATGCCGATCATCTCGCGCCTGATGACGTCCTTGATCCAGGAGAAAGCCTCGGGATTCCACAGGTCCAGCAGGGCGACCGGAAACGTCGTAATCGTGATCAGATAGTCGCCGCCATCGGCCCGCTTGACGCAATAGCCGGCCTTCGAGGCTTCGGCATACAGCGCGCCTTCAGTTGCGAGGAACGGATTAATGTAGCCCATGAACCGGATGCCTTCGCGCCGCAACCGGGCTATATGGTCGGGAAGATCAGGATAGGAGGAGCGGTCGGCCTGCCAGTTCCACATCAGCTGTCTGCCAAAGCTGGTCTCGCGCTTGCCACACCAGTCCTGAACCCAGACCGCGCCGATCTTGGCGCCGGCCGACCGTGCCGCGGACAGCTTTCGTTCGAGTTCGGCTGATCCACCCTGGGCGCCGAGCCAGGCTCCGTCCCAGGTCCATGAAGGCAACGCAGGCTGCCTGCCGACCAGGGCGGCGATCGCGCCGACAGAGGCCGCCGCGTTTGCGGAGAACCCCACCACGATCTCATCCGGCACAGCCCAGATCGCCATGCTCGTGGTTCGGGGCCGCTTGAAATCGAAGACGCAATAGGCCGTCGTGCGGACATGCACATACGACCGTTCACTGCTTATGAATGAGGGTTGCCCGAAGTACGTCGAGTGCCAGTTGCCGCCGGCGCCGCCGCGCAGGTTGGCCAGCAGCGAAATCAGGTCATGGGCCCGCCCTATGCCCTGTTCTTCCGACCACAATGGTACGACGCTGCCCTTGAGGTCGAGCCTGGAATACTGTTCGCCGCAGCCAAAGATGCTCTCGCCAGCAACGGCAGGAAGTCTGAACCACAGGCGGTTGTAGCTTGAATCGTAACGCGAAAACGACAGGTGCAGGGCGCCGGCGACCTCGCGGACGGTCATGCGGACGAGTCCTTCAAACTCGATGTCCAGGAAGTCATCGCGCGCCGCGACCATCTTCCATGTCCTGGCACGGGTGCGTGCAACATGGCGCTGGCGCAGCGAGAAGCTGCCCCGCCGCTGGCGGACGAGCGGCTCTGCCGAACCCATCTCCAGGAGCGGAGCGCGTACGGCATGCACCAGCGCTTTTCGCCCGTCGAGGCTTACGGTGAACCCGTCCTCGGCGGTTTCCAGGCGTATCACTCGATGACCTCCCGACCGACTGTGCGCGGCAAGCCGCTGGAATCGCAGGAGGCAACCATACACCACGGATGCGTGGTGAGCAACACCCGACTATACCGAAATGAGAACCTGGATATCGCAGACATTCGTGTTCGTCGGTCCGGTCTTCAAGAGTCCGCCTGCCGACGAGAAGAATGTGTATGAGTCGTTGTCGCTCAGGGCCGCATCGGGGTTGAGCTGCGCCGAGCGAGCGGCCTGCAGGAGGCCCGCGTCGACGATGGCGCCTGCCGCATCGGTCGGGCCATCGTTGCCATCGGTACCCGCCGAAAGGAACACGAGGCCCTCGGTGTTCCTGGGCGACCGACCCATCGCCGCAAGGAAGGCCAGGGCCATTTCCTGATTCCTGCCACCACGCCCGCTGCCCTTCAGCGTCACCGTTGTCTCGCCGCCGGCTATGAGACAGGCCGGGCGGCGCAGTGGCACTCCCGACGCGACGATGTCCTTTCCAATGCCCAGGTAAACCAAGGCCATTTCCCGGCTCTCGCCGGTCATGTGCGATGAAAGCACGAGCGTCCCGTATCCACGAGCGCGTCCTTCCTCCTCCGCGGCGGCGAGCGCGAGCCTGTTGGTTCCGACAAGCAGGGTACGCGCCTTGGCAAAGGCGGTGTCTCCTGGTTTTGGTGTCTCTGGCGGCGCTCCCGCGCCTTGTGCGGCACCACGTCGCAACCGGGTCGCGACGGGCTCCGGCAGCCGGTCCCTGATACCGTACCGATCGCATATCGCCAGTGCGTCGGCGAACCTGGTCGTGTCCGGCACCGTTGGTCCCGATGCTATCGCATCGAGGTCATCCCCGATCACATCGGAAAGCACGAGCGTCAGAATGGTCGCAGGCGCGAGTGCGGCCGCAAGCCTGCCGCCCTTGACCGCCGAGAGGTGTTTGCGGACGCAGTTGATCTCGTTGATCGTCGCACCCGAGGCCAGCAGCAGGCTTGTCGTCGCTATCTTGTCTTCAAGCGACAGGCCTTCGGCTGGTGCGCAGAGTATTGATGATCCGCCTCCCGACACCAGCACGATGACCAGATCACGTGCCGTCAGTCGTGTGCCCATCGAGGGGCCGAGCGCCAGCATTGCCTGGGCGGCGGCGATGGAACCAGCGTTGGGCAGGGGATGGCCGGCTTCCATGAGTCGTATGGTCGAGAGCGCCTCGGTATGACCTTCCTTGACCGCGATGAGTCCCCCCGAAAGCCGCGATCCCAGGACTCGTTCGAGCCCCCGAGCCATGCGTGCGGTGGCCTTTCCCATGCCTGTCGCGAAGATCCGGTCGAAATCCTTCAGCTGATAGCGAAGCTCGTCGTCACCGTTCGTCGCCCTCAGTTCGGGACCGGATGGGCCAGTCACGATCGAGAGCGTCCGCTCCAGCATCGGTATGGGGTCGACTCGGGCGACCGCCGCACGGAATATCGCCTGGGCGTCGGCATGGGCATCCGCAAGGGTTTTCATGGTAGCTCCTTGACGAGCCTACTATCAACTGTCTGGGCTCAAGAAACAAGTTGACAGATGGGGCTAATGGCTACAGACTATAACTTGTCTGATGAGTAGATGTCCAGATAGGATAGAGGTGTACATCGTGGCGATCAAGAAGATACGGTTATCCGATCAGGTTGTGCAGGAACTGAAGGCGATGATAGCCGAGAAGCACTACAAGACTGGTGACAAATTCTATTCAGAAAACGAGTTGACGCACCTGCTCGGTGTCAGCCGATCGTCCATTCGCGAGGCGATACGGCTCCTGGAGGTGTCTGGCCACGTGAAGGTGCATCAGGGCAAGGGTATCTACATAGCCGATCCCGACCGCCCGGGCAATGGCGCGTTCACCCGGTGGCTCAAGGAGAATGAGGCCTCGCTGGCCGAGGTCTTTGAGATGCGCATCATCATCGATTCGAAAGCCGCCGCGTATGCGTCGACCAAGGCAGACCAGGCGGACATCGACAAGCTGGAAGAGATATGTACCCGGTTCAGGGAACGCGCCGAGGCCGAGAATCCCGCGGAGATGATAAAGCTTGATGAGGAATTCCACCTGCAGCTGGCGCGCTCTACCAAGAACCGTGCCCTGTATCTGATCATGAAGACGATGACCCAATCGCTCGATGAAGGCTGGGTCTCCAGCTTGAGCGTACCCGGCCGTATCAAGAAGTCGGTGCTCGAGCATTGCGCGATTCTGGACGCGATACAGCATCACGATGCCGCCCTGGCCGAGCGGAAGATGGAGGAGCATCTGACCAATGCGCTTGCCGACATCAGAAAATCGATGGACATGACCGAGGAGGCATCGCGGTGACGAGGATAACGACGCTGATCGAGAACTCCCCCGGAGAGCATCTGGCGCTGCGGTCGGAGCACGGGCTGTCATTCTGCATCGAGACCGGCCGGCACCTGGTCCTCTTCGACACGGGGCAGTCGGGAGCCTTCATGGCCAATGCCGCCCAGCTGAGGATCGACCTTGGCAGGCTCGACGCTGTCATCCTGAGCCATGGGCACTATGACCACTCGGGCGGGCTGCGCTCATTAGTCGAGCTGACGAAGAATTTCGAACTGGTGACAGGGCCAGGGTTCTTCGACGAGAAGTATGCCGAACGGAACGGATCGTATGAATTCCTGGGCAACAACTTCGACCAGAGCTTCATAGAGGCTACCCCGCTCAGATACCGGCCGCTCTCCGAATCGATGCGTGAGGTGGTGCCCGGTGTCTTCGTGCTCGGTAGCTTTCCACGCCTGCACGCCGACGAGGTCATCAACCCGCGGTTCAAGCTGGCCGCCGGGGCCGGATTCGTGCCGGACCGCTTCGATGACGAGGTGATGGTCGTGGTCGATACGCCCCGCGGACTGGTCGCCATCCTGGGCTGCTCCCATCCGGGCATGCGCAACATGCTCGACGCGGTCCGGGATCGCTTTGGCCGGCCCATCCACGCGGTGTTGGGAGGTACGCATCTTGTGGAGGCTACCGGCACGGGCCTCGATGCCTCCGTGCGGTACTTGCGCGACGGCGACATCAGCGCGATTGGCGTCTCGCACTGCACCGGCCCGTCGGCGATGAAGATTCTTGGAGATTCGGAGCGGCGATACTTCCACAACAGGACCGGCACCTCCCTCGTACTGGATTGATCAGGACCGGAGTAGCTTACAGCCTGCGACTCTGCGCGCCGGCTTAGAACTTTGACAAGGAGCGTGGTATGAAGAAGATTACGGTAGTGGTGGTCGTCGCGATGGTGGCGATAGCATTGGCGTTGTCCGCCTGCGGGCCCGCGAAGAAGGCGGATGCGGCGGCGACGACGGCAACGGTCGAGAAGATCGTGTGGAAATCGTCCGGTCACGGTCCCGCCTCGGACCCGTCCCAGATCTATCATGACATGGTCTGCAAGGCGATTACCGAAGCGAGTGGCGGTCGCCTCGAGATCAAGCCCTTCGTCGGCGGCTCGATCGTGCCTGCCTACAAGGAAGTCGATGCGATCAATGATGGCGTACTGCAGATGGCGTACACCTGCCCGATGTACAACCTGGACAAGTGGCCTGCCGCCGGCCTCATCAGCTCACGGCCCGGCGTGCTGCCTGGCGAGTCTCTTCGTGCATGGTTCGACTTCGGCGGCGGTGCCGACCTGATGAACAAGATGATGGACGGCTACAATGTCATGACCTTCCCCGGAGCCCTCTCTCCATTGCCGCAGGAAGTCTTCTTCCACTCGAAGGTGCAGCTCAGGACCATGGCCGACATCAAGGGACTCAAGGCCCGATGCATGGGCGACGGCGGCGAGATTCTGAAGCGCCTTGGTGCGGCCACGGTGATCATCCCCGGTGGCGAGGTCTACGAGGCGATGCAGCGCGGCACGATCGATGCGTTCGAGTATTCCACGCTGGCATCCAACTGGAATATGCACTTCAATGAGGTTGCCAAATACGTATACATCTCCCCGTCGAGGGCCGCGGCCGACCCACAGGTCTTCTTCGTCAACAAGGATGCCTTCAACAAGCTTCCCGCCGACCTGCAGCAGATCGTCAAGAGCGTCATCGCTGACTACACCATGCAGCAGCACGAATACCTGATCGTCGAGTCCATCAAGGCCATGGAGAGCTTCAAGAAGGCCGGCAATCTGGTCGTCCAGGTTCCCAAGGTCATAGAAGATGCGGTTACCGCCGAGGCGGACAAGTTCTATACCGAGAAATCCGCATCGGAGAAGCCGATATTCGCCGAGATATACAACTCCATGAAGGCCTTCGGCATCGCATACGACTCGATGAAATAGTCGAAGCCACAGGATAGAGGAGCGGAGCATGGCCATCATTCGATGGATCCTGAAATTCATAGACTCGCTGAGCGAGGCCGCGGGGTCGGTAGGCAAGTGGTTTGCCCTGGTACTCGTGTTCGCCGGCACGTACGAGACGATATCCAGGCATTTCTTTGGAGCTCCCACCATCTGGGCGTATGACACGCTCAGCATGGCTGGAGGCATCATCTATCTGCTGGGGGCATCGTTTGACTACAAGCGGAGCGCGCACACCAGAGTTGACCTGATCTATACCCTGCTGCCGGCGCGGATCAAGGCGCTCATCGATGTGCTGATGTCGCTGTTGTTGTTCTTCCCCTTGGTGACGGTCCTGCTCTGGTATTCCTTCACCTGGACCGTCAAGGCCTGGAAGATTCATGAGGTGATGTTCACGAGCTTCTGGTATCCGCCTGCCGGCCCATACCGGACCATCTTCACTATCGGTCTGCTGCTCCTGTTGTTGCAGGGATTGGCCCAGTTCGTGCGTGACATCCATGTACTGGCGAGAGGTACCCCAATTGATAAACCTTAGCCCCGAGATAATTGCCCTCGTCATGCTGGGCGGGGTCTTCGTGCTGGTACTGACGGGCTTCCCGATAGCCTTCGTCATAGGAAGCGTCGCCCTGCTGGTGGGTATGCTGGTCTTCGGACCCACCACCACCTTCTCCATCCTGTTTGCGCGGTTCTACGACCTGTCGCTCAACTATCCGTACCTGGCGGTACCGCTGTTTACCTTCATGGGCGTCATACTGCAGCACTCGGGCATAACCAACGAGCTGTACGAGAGTCTGTATGATGCACTGGGCCGTCTGCGCGGTGGCCTCGCCATCGTGACGATCGTGTTTGGAACCATTCTTGCGGCATGCCTGGGCGTGATCGCGGCCTCGGTCACCATACTGACCCTGATGGCGCTCGGCCCGATGCTCAATCGTGGATACGATCGTGGCATAGCGTCGGGATCGATCGTAGCCGCTGGCACCCTGGGAATACTGATACCTCCCAGCATCATGCTGATCGTCTACGCGCCACAGGCGGGCTTGTCGATAGGGCAGATGTTCATGGGGGCCATCGGGCCGGGATTGCTGTTGTCATTCCTCTATATCGTGTATGTAGCGGTACGCTGCGGCATCAATCCCAAGCTTGGTCCACCGATCCCGAAGGAACAGATGACGCCGTTTACGCCGGCCAAGGTCGCGCGGCTACTCAAGTCGATGCTGCCTCCGGTGCTGCTGATAGCGGCTGTGCTGGGCACGATCTTCTCCGGCATAGCGCCGCCCACCGAGGCCGCGGCTGTCGGCTCGGCCGTGTCCATCCTGCTCGCCATCGCGTACCGGAAGTTCAGCTTCAAGATGCTGATGACGGCGTCCATCGAGACGCTCAAGGTCAGCGCCTTCGTGGTGATGATAGCCGCGATGTCGTATGCGTTCGTTGGCATCTTCATGAATGCCGGCGCTGGCGATGTCGTGGCCGCGATGATTCTGGCCGTTCCCGGTGGCAAGTGGGCATCGTTCGCGGTGGTGATGCTGATCGTATTCCTGCTGGGCATGTTCATCGAATGGATTGGCATAGTCTTCATCGTCGTGCCGATCTTCTCCATCATCTTTGCCAAGCTGGGTTTTGATCCGCTCTGGGCAGGCATGATGGTAGTCGTCAATCTGCAGATGGCCTTCATGACTCCGCCGATGGCGATGTCGATATTCGTGCTCAAGGGGACGGCTCCCAAGGAGCTCAACCTGACCATGGGAGACATCATCAGGGGTGTGCTGCCATTCGTGGGCATCGTGGGCGTCGTCCTGGTCATCATGGTGGTGTTCCCGCAGATCATTACCTGGTTGCCCGGCCTGATGTTCCACAGCGTCAGGTAGCGCTCGGGACCGACAGGGACCGACTCTACATAACCGCGATCGGGAGCCAGCGCAGGCTCCTGATCGCGGTTTGTTTTGGTTGTAATGCGGGCATGCATTCGCTAGAATGACCAGAGCGATGATACGGACGGCACTCTCCTCGTCGGCCCTGATCGGGGCGGGCATAGATCAGGTTCTCGACATGGCCACCGCCGCAGGTGTGCATGGGGTGGAGTGGACGGCGGACGGGTTCCTGGAGCCCGGTGACATCGGCGCCGCGGGCGATGCGATGATGGCCACGCTCCGCGCGGGACTCAGCACGGTATCCTATGCGACGCTCTTCCGCGCCGGCCTGCATGACAGGGCGGCCTTCGGCAAGGCTCTTGCAACCACCCGCGAGCTGAACGCGCCGATGCTTCGGCTCTGGGCCGCGCCCCGTGGCGCTTCGGCAGCGGGCGATAACACAACATTCATCGATGTGGCCCGATCCCTGGGGGACGAGGCCGGGCCGCTGGGCATAACGCTCTGCTTCGGCATCGAGCGCAGCACCGTGCTCGATTCATGCAGGACGGCGGCCGCGCTGATGTCAACGATCGATCACCCCTTTGTCAAACTGGCCTGGGAGCCGCTCGATGGTGTCGGATTCGATGACCTGATGGAGGCATTTTCATCCGCATCGGGACAGGTCGGCCTGTTCTCGATTCGTTCCGAGGTCACCGATCGACCCAGCGAGGAATGGCTCGAGTTCCTTGATTCCTTCGACGAGCAGGCGGGCAGCGCTGACATGACCAGAAACATCGTGATACGGTCGATGGCCGCGGGCGACGCGGACCGCCTGGCAGCATGCGCGTCCTCGCTGAAGGCCTGGAGCACGCTGTTGCGCCGCTACCATCGCCGGCGCATCTACTAGTCCACGGGAACGCCCCTGTGGCGATTGCCCCGAATCCAGGCTCCGGCTCCGTTGACGCCCACCCCTCTGATCGTTATGATACTGCATGCAGATACAGCATCATCATGAGACAAGGAGTCAAGGCATGGCCACGAAGGTAGTTCTGGCGTACTCGGGCGGTTTGGACACTTCGGTTATCCTCAAGTGGCTGCTGAACAAGGGCTATGAGGTCATCTGTTTCATGGCCAATGTCGGGCAACAGGAAGACTTCGACAAGGCCCGCGAAAAGGCCATGATGCTCGGGGCCTCCAAGGTCTTCCTTGAGGACCTGAGAGAAGAATTCGTCACCGATTACATTCTCCAGGCGCTCAAGGCGAACGCCCTGTACGAAGGTCGTTACCTGCTGGGAACGTCACTGGCGCGTCCGGTCATAGCCAAGCACCAGGTGCGCATAGCCAACCAGGAAGGCGCCCAGTATGTCGCACATGGCGCCACCGGCAAGGGCAACGACCAGGTCCGCTTCGAGCTGACCTATGCCGCGCTGGGGCCGCTGCTCAAGGTGATATCGCCATGGAAGGATCCCGAGTTCCTTGCCCAGTTCAAGGGCCGGACCGACATGCTCAAGTATGCGGAGGCTCAGGGCATTCCGGTGTCGGCCACCGTCAAGAAGCCCTACAGCGAGGACGAGAACCTGATGCACATCAGCCACGAGGCCGGCATCCTGGAGGATCCGGCCCGGGCGGCTACCGAGGACATATACTCCCGGACCAACTCTCCACGCATAGCCCCGGATGAAGAGACGCTGATAGACATCGAGTTCAAGGATGGCCTCCCCGTCGCGGTGCTCAACCACCGTGATGGCCAGAAGGTCACCGGCAATCTGGCCATGTTCCTGTACCTCAACGAGCTCGGCCGCATCAACGGCATCGGCCGCATGGACATGGTGGAGAACCGCTTTGTGGGAATCAAGTCGCGCGGCATCTATGAGAGCCCGGGGGCAACGATCCTGTGGGCGGCACACCGGGACATCGAAGGCATAGCGATGGACAAGGAAGTGATGCACCTGAAGTTGATGCTTGAACCCAAGTTCTCGGAGTACCTGTACAATGGGTTCTGGTTCGCTCCGGAGATGGACTTCCTGATGGCGGCGTTCAACCAGTCGCAGGAGGCGATCGATGGCAAGGTGACGCTGTCGCTGTACAAGGGCAATGTGCTCGCCATCGCCCGCTCGTCACCGACATCGCTCTACAACCAGGAACTGGGCAGCATGGACGTCGAGGGTGGCTTTGACCAGACCGATTCCCGCGGCTTCATCCGGCTCAATTCCATACGGCTCAAGGCCCACAACGTGATACTGGACAAGAAGCACATAGGCCTCTTCCACGTCATCCAGCCAGAGGCTGACTAGCCGGAGGCCTGCTGAATCAACGCGGCGGTTCCGATCTGGATCCGCCGCCGCATCGTCACCGTGCCTGAAGGAACGCCAGGACGTCGGTGGCCGTATAGTCGGTGCCAAATTTCCGCAGGAGCTGACGCAGCGAATCCAGATGCTTGCCGACGGTGAGCAGCGGCTTCTCGATGCGGTTCCCCGCGTAGCTCATGCCCAGGCCGATGTTGGCCAGCAGGGCATTGCACAGGCAGCGCGCGTCGGCTGCCTTGGCCGCCAGGCCCCCCTTGGCTATGAAGACGGCCTGTGGCTCCGCCGGACAACGGTAACCGATCGTGCCATCATCGGCTTCATACGGCTCGCGCAGCAGACCCATATTGCATATACGCTTCCTCGACAGGAACTCTCCTATGTCAGACAGCGTGTGCTGCAGGAGGCCTATCTTGAATGGGTAGCCCGTTGGCGATGCGGCGGGGTGCGTGAATACCAGTGCCGTGCCCGTCCTGACCGCCTCAAGGAAACGTCTCTTCAGTTCCGGCACAATGCCCGATTCCCGACAGAAGGCGAACAGCGTGCCGACCTGGATGCCCGCGGCGCCTTCCGCTCTGGATTCGGGCAATGAATCGGGCATGCTGTATGAACCGCCCAGCCAGAAGGGAATGCCGAGCCCGACCATTCTGGCATAGTCGACACTGTCCTTGGGGCCATAGATCGGTTCGCCCACGGGGTCAAGGGCAAGTACCCCGCGCGGTGGAGCGTTGTGCCCGCCGGCCGTCTGGTTCTCCACGACGATGCCGTCGACGCGGCCCGAGGCCCGCGTAGCCATCGTCGCGGCCAGCACATAGGACGAGACGATAGCCAGGAAATATGGTCGCTTGAGGGATGTGGGAGGCGCCGCGAGTATGGTGGCAGGATCGAAACGGGCCACGAAGTGTTCGTCCTTCTGCGCGCCTTCTACATACACGCGTATCTCGCCGGGTTCACCGCGCGCGTACCGGTCCAGAAGGGCGGGTATCTCCACCGGAATGCCGGCGCCCATCAGAATGTAGTCGACACCGGCCAGCATCGCGCCATAGATGGCAGCCGGGTTCGGCAGTGAAACCTTTTCCAGAAGATTGATGCCGACGACGCCGGCATGGCCTTCCTTGGCCAGGAAAATTTCGACGAAGTTGGCGGCCACCGTCAGATCATCGATGGCCGATCCGGTTGCGCCAGCCGCATCAGACTGCCGGGATACTTCCCGGAGTGGAATGCTCGAAAAATCGTGGGTGTCCTCGGTGCCGGCGGGATTGAACCAGGTGGCGAGCACCCGGTCCGCGAGGCCTCGGTCGGGAAGGGCCGCGAGACCCCGACGCATCGCTCCACCCTGGTCGCCCTGCTGCAGGCGACGCGCAACGACGGTATCGAGGGCCGTGCCGGATACCACGCCCAGCGCGCCTTGCATGGAGACTGCGCGAGCCAGCCGCCAATCCGAGACCCCCACGCCCATGCCGCCCTGAATGATGCTCGGATGTTCCATGCCATTTCCTTGCTGACAATAATGTGGATATTGTCAAGCAATCATAGGGCAATGCATGCGGAGCGTCAATGCTGCCTAGAGCCGCTTCGCCTCATCCCAGTATGCGTCCATCATCGCCAGCTTGCCGTGTTCCATCTTCTCGCCGGCCTCGGCCATGCGCTTCTCCACATGTCTGAACCGGATCGAGAATTTCTCCAGGGCGCGATGCAGTGCTATAGCGGGGTCGACATGGTGCTTGCGGGCCACATTGACGACCGAGAAGAGCAGGTCGCCAATCTCGTCCTCCAGCATGGCTCGTTCGGCGCTGTCGTCGCCGCCCGAGGCCGCCTTGGCCTCGATCGCGGCACAGGCCTCGCGCGACTCGCGCAGTTCTTCCTCGAGTTTGTCCCAGGGGCCCGCCTGGTCGGGCCAGTCGAAGCCAACCTTCGCCGCGGCCTTCTGCAGCTTGTACGCGCGCTCGAGCGGCGGAAATGCCTTGGAGACGGAGTCCAGTACGGAATCCTTCTTGCGCCGGCCCTCCACGTGCTCCTTGATGTCATTCCACTGTTTGAGCACATCATCCGGCGTGTTGGCCGTCGCGTCGGCAAAGACGTGCGGATGGCGGCGTATCAGCTTCTCGTTGGTCGAGGCGATGGCGTCCGCGGTGGTAAACGCTCCGGATTCCTCATAGATGACGGCGAGCATGGCTGAAACCAGAAAGACGTCACCTATCTCTTCCATGATATGCGCGGGGTCGCCCTCGTTGATCGCCTCTACGCATTCGTAGGCTTCTTCTATCAGGTTGCCGCGGATGCTCGCTGGCGTCTGCTCCCTGTCCCATGGGCAGCCATCCGGGGCGCGCAAGCGGACGATGATGTCATAGAGTTGCCCGAAGGCCTCGCGGGAACGCTCGGTGTTGTTCATGCCGGGTATTGTGCCGTCCAAGGAATCGTTGCGCAAGGTCCACGCCGGAACGGTGCCCGGGCATGCATGAACGGCGAATACGGTCGTGCCCCGCTGCATAGAATATGCATATAATATGCCTCGCCAGGGCATTTTGCCGATTGACAAGAGTCTGGATATGCCGCATTGTGCGAACGTTTCTTGACGATTGCGGACCGATGAAGGCTGCCATATTGCATGGCGGCATCATGGAAGTACGGAGGGGATAAGGTACAACAGGTGAAAGGCAGCGACGTAGTCATCGAACACGTACGCAAGTCGTTTGGCGATTTCAAGGCGCTGGACGACGTGAGCGTTGCGATCAAGAAGGGCGAATTCTTCTCGCTCTTGGGTCCATCAGGTTGCGGCAAGACCACCTTGCTGCGAATCATCGCGGGTTTCGAAAGCCCGGAAAGCGGTTCGGTGCTGCTCGACGGCCTTGATGTACTGCCGCTGCCGCCCGACGGCCGCCATGTCAACACGGTCTTTCAGAACTACGCACTGTTTCCGCATCTCTCGGTCTTCGAGAATGTGGCCTTCTCCATGCGTCTCAAGCGGGCGCCTGAATCCGCCATCAAGTCGCGGGTCAATGAATACCTGCAACTGGTCGAACTGCAGGCACACGCGAGCAAGAAACCCTCCCAGCTGTCGGGCGGCCAGAAACAGCGCGTTGCCATTGCCAGGGCGCTGATCAACGAGCCGTCGGTGCTGCTGCTGGACGAACCGCTGTCAGCACTCGACGCGAAGCTGCGCCAGCACATGCTGATAGAACTGGATGCCATCCACGACAAGATAGGCATCACGTTCATCTACGTTACGCATGACCAGCAGGAGGCGCTGTCCGTCTCCGACCGCATCGCCGTGATGAACCAGGGCGAAGTGCTGCAGATAGGCACGCCCCAGGAGATATACGAGGCTCCCGCCACCGATTTCGTCGCCAAGTTCATTGGCGAGACCAACCTCTACGAGGCCGACGTGCTGGCGGTCGACGGCGAGATGGTCGAACTCCGGGTAGAAGGTCTGGGCACGATCAAGGTCACGGACATCGAGCCGCCGCCGGTTGGCTCCAGGGTCAGCTGGACCATCAGGCCGGAGAAGATACGGATCGGTTTCGACGAACCCCGGTCGGCACGGAACGGCATCAACGCGGTGCAGGGACTGGTGGACGAACCCATCTATTCCGGCTTTCAGAGCAAGTTCTACGTCAAGACGCCTACCGGCGCCGTGCTCAAGGTGATCAAGCAGCACGCCGACTGGTCCGATGAGGGCCCCGAGATAGCCTGGAAGGATTCTGTCTGGCTGTCGTTCAGCGCCGAAGACGCCTACATCGTCGAGGTGAAGCGATGAAACGCGGGCCCGGCCGCCTGTATGCGGCTCCCGCGCTCTTCTGGCTGTCCGTCTTCTTCCTCGCGCCCCTCGTCATCATCGTCGCGTACAGCTTCATGACGCCGGGAAAGCGTGGTGGCATAGAGTGGAAGCCGACACTGGACGCCTACAGGGCGATCGCCAACCCGACCTTCCTCAAGGTAACGCTGAGCACCATCGTGATGGCCATCGGCGCCACCGCCATTACACTGCTGATCGCCATACCATGCGGGTACTACATGGCCAGGAGCAAGCACCAGAACCTGCTGCTGATGCTGGTGATGATACCGTTCTGGACCAATTTCCTGATACGCATCTACGCGTGGATAGCCATACTCGGCAATGAGGGATTCCTGAACGACATACTGCTGGCCACCGGGCTGACCACGGAGAGCATACGCTTCCTGTACAACCGCGGAGCCGTGATGCTGGTGCTAGTCTATACCTACCTGCCCTACGCGATATTGCCGCTGTATTCGACCATCGACAAGTTCGACTTTTCGTTGCTCGAGGCGGCCCGCGATCTGGGGGCGACCAAGCTCAGGGCCATCAACCGGGTGTTGATGCCGAATATCAAGGGTGGCATCCTGACCGCCTTCCTCTTTACCTTCATCCCCATCTTCGGTGCCTATGCCGTGCCGCTGCTGGTCGGTGGTACCGAGTCGTACATGCTCGGCAACCTGATAGCCGATGAGCTGACAAAGAGCCGGGACTGGCCCCTGGCCTCGGCGATATCGCTGGTCATAACGCTGGTCACGACGATGGGCGTCCTGCTGCTGCTCAGGGCCAATGGGGCGGAGGTGCTCGGCGGATCAGGCGGCGAAAAGCGGGTCATACAGGAACCGGCGCCGGTCGGAGGTGCGCGATGAGGAAGCGATCGTCCTTCTCCAGGAGCGTCTTCATCGGCACCATCAGCTTCCTGAGCCTGCCGCTCGTCGTGCTGATCGTCTACTCGTTCAACGCGTCGAAGTCGGGCTCGTGGAGCGGCTTTTCGTTGCGCTGGTACGTCAAGCTCTTTACCGACTCGCCGCAGCTCTGGCACGCATTCTCCAACAGCGCCATCGTTGCCCTGTCGTCGGCGCTCGTCGCCACGATGATAGGCACGCTCGGAGCGGTCGCCGTCAACTGGTACAAGTTCCGGCTGCGAAGTTACCTGCGTACCATCACCTTCCTGCCGATGATACTGCCGGAGATCATCATCGGGGTGTCGCTGCTGGTGTTCTTCTCCGGCATCGGGCTCAGGCTCAGCCTGTTCACGGTATTCGTGGCACATGTCTCGTTCAATCTGCCATTCGTGTTCCTCCTGGTACTTGCCAGGCTGGAGGAGTTCGATTTCTCGATCATAGAGGCCGCCCGCGACCTGGGCGCCAGCGAGACACAGACCCTGCTCAAGGTGATACTGCCCATATCGATGCCGGGCATCGTGTCAGGATTCCTGACCGCGGTAACCCTGTCGCTGGAGGACTTCGTCATCACCTTCTTTGTTACGGGTCCCGGCGCCACAACGCTGCCGCTGTACGTGTATTCGGCCATACGTTTCGGCGTCTCGCCGGTCATCAACGCGCTGTCGGTGGTCATGATCGTCGGCACGGTCGTACTGACCTGGTCGACCAGGAATTTTCTCAAGTACATCGCGGCCAAATAGGTACGCGCGGCATGCACCCCGGTCCGGGGCGCTTATGGAAAGGAGTAACTCATGAAGAGACGAGTTGTACTTGCGGCGATGGCCGCCATCATCGCCATGGCGCTGTCATCATGCGGCGGCGCCGCGCAGAAGCTGTATCTGTTCAACTGGATATACTACATACCGGATGATGTGATAACCGACTTCACGAAGGAAACCGGCATACAGGTCGTCGTCGATTCGTATGCCTCCAATGAGGAAATGTACAACAAGATCGTCGCCGGCGGCTCCGGCTACGACCTGGTCGTGCCCTCCGGCGACTATGTCTCCATCATGGCGGCCGAAGGGCTCGTCCAGCCCATCAACAAGGCAAACCTGAAGAACTTCGGCAACATCGACCCGGCGGCTCTGGCGCGCATCGGCTTTGACAAGGGCAACAAGTTCAGCGTGCCCTACATGATGGGCGCCGCCGGCATCGCGGTCAACAGGACAAAGGTAAGCGGGTACGACCACAGCTGGAACATATTCGAACGCACCGACCTGAAGGGCCGGATGACGATGCTTGACGACATGCGCGAGGTACTCGGCGCCGCGCTCAAGTACCTCGGGTATTCGGTCAATGATCCTGACCCGGCCCATCTGGAGCAGGCAAGGCAGGTGGTCGAGCGCTGGAAACCCAACCTCGTCAAGTTCGATGCGGAAGCCTTTGCCAAGAGCTTCGCGGCGGGCGAGTTCTGGGTGGTACAGGGCTATGCCGAAAACGTGTTCCTGGAATACCCCGAGGACAAGCGGGGCGACGTCGACTTCTTCTTCCCGAAGGAGGGCACGCCGATGTACATGGACAACTTCTGCATCCTGAAGGGGGCAAAGAACGTCAATGCCGCCTACACGTTCATAGACTACATACTGCGCCCGGACATTGCCGCGCGCATCGCCGACTACCTGATGATACCCTCGCCCAATGTGCCCGCCCGCGCGCTGATGAAGGTACAGCCGAATTACCGGTTCGAGGACCTGGCGAACAGCGAATTCAAGGAAGACCTGGGGCAGGAGACGCTGAAGCTGTACAACGACGTATGGCGCCGTATCCGCGTGGGCAACTAGCGCTCGAGACTCCTGAAATCTGAACCGCGGGGGCCGCACCGGCTCCCGCAATTGCTCCCGCGGCGCGGCTATCGATGGCCAATCTCTTCCGTTATGCGCAGAAGACGTGTATACTGATATATCAGGTGGTATATCACGGACACGGATCCCTGGATGCCACCGCCGCCGTTGGCGGACAGGCTCCCGGAGGTCCGATCCACAGACACGATGGACCGCGCAGTGTCCGGGAACCACACATCCTCTTAGCACCATACTTCGAGCTCCGGCGAGCCTACAGCGATACATCCGGACACGGACGTCGCCATGGCGCGGAGCCGAAGGGCCGCATTCGAAAGGGTGCGACCTCCCGACATTTGGAAAGGAGTATGGCATGTACGATTCTATGCTTTACGGGCAGGAGCCCATCCCGACCCTGCCGCCCAACGAGCCAGTCCGCTCGTTCGCCCCTGGCTCCGCCGAGCGCGCGGCTATCGACGCCGAACTCAAGGCGATGGCAGCCAATCCCGTCGAAATTCCAGCCATCATCGGCGGCGAGGAAGTGCGCACCGGCAGGATCAAGGAGATCCGCGCGCCGCACGACCGGTCGCTCGTCCTCGGACGCTACCATGAGGCGGGGCGTGCCGAGGCCCTGGCCGCGGCAGACGCGGCCGCCACGGCGTACCGAGCCTGGTCACAGACACCGTTCCAGGAACGGGCCGCCGTGTTCCGCAAGGCGGCCGACCTCATGTCTTCGGGCTGGTGGAAGCGGCTGTCCGCCGCCACGATGCTGGGCCAGTCGAAGAACGTGTACCAGTCCGAGATAGACGCGGTGTGCGAGACCGCCGATTTCTACCGCATGAACCCGGCGCTTGCCGAGCGCCTGTACGTGGAACAGCCACGGTCGGTGGCCGGCGAGCGCAATCTGGTCGACTACCGGCCGCTTGACGGCTTCGTGTACGCGGTGACACCGTTCAACTTCACATCGATCGCGGCCAACCTGCCCTCGGCTCCGGCATTGATGGGCAACACCGTGGTCTGGAAGCCGGCATCGACATCGGTGCTCTCCAACTGGTACCTCTACCAGCTGTACCGTGAGGCGGGGCTGCCCGAGGGCGTCATCAACTTCATTCCCGGGTCGGCCCGCGACATCAGTGCCGGCATCCTGTCCAGGCCCGATCTTGCAGGACTCCACTTTACCGGCTCCACGCCGGTCTTCAACGGCCTGTGGAAGGCCGTGGCCGAGAATCTCTCGACCTACCGGGCCTATCCACGGCTGGTCGGCGAGACCGGCGGCAAGGACTTCATCCTGGTCCATCCCGATGCGGACATGGATGCCGTCGTGGCCGCCTGTGTCCGCAGCGCGTTCGAGTACCAGGGCCAGAAGTGTTCCGCGGCATCACGACTCTACCTGCCGAGGTCGTCCGCAGCCGCCCTGCTGGACAGGCTTGCCGCCGAGGTTGCGAGCCTGCAAGCAGGGCCGCCGACGGACCACCGCAACTTCGTCAATGCCGTCATCGATGAGGCGGCCTTCGACACCATCGTTGGCTACATCGAGCGGGCCAGGGCCAACCCGGCCTGCCGCATCATCGCCGGCGGCACCTATGACAAGTCAGAAGGCTTCTACATCGCCCCGACCCTCATCGTCAGTGACGATCCCCGTTCGGAGAGCATGGTCCAGGAGATATTCGGGCCGGTGCTGACGGCATACGCCTATGACGATGCCGACATGGCCGCGGCCTACAGTCTGGTCGATTCGACATCGCCGTATGCGCTGACCGGCGCCGTCTTCGCGACTGACCGCCACGCTCTGGTCGAGGCGACGGACGCCCTGCGGCACGCGGCTGGCAACTTCTACATCAATGACAAGCCGACGGGCGCCGTGGTGGGCAGGCAGCCCTTCGGCGGGGCGCGCGGCTCAGGTACCAATGACAAGGCAGGCTCATTCCTCAATCTGGTCCGCTGGACAAGCCCGCGGACGATCAAGGAGAACTTCGCGCCTCCGACCGACTGGCGCTATCCGTTCCTGGCCTAGCCCCGACCGGGGCGGCCAGGAGATCGAACGCGGGTGAACAGGCGAGTGGGGGCCGCGGTGGTCCCCATTCGCCTTACTTGAGCAGTTCCATCGCGGCCTTGATGTCCGTCGCGCCGATGCCGACGCCGATGCCCATCGTTGCCGGCGTCACGTCGAACCATCCCAGAATTCCGGCAAGGGACTTGGCATCGTAGGCCAGCGGGGCGCTGTCGGCCGGCCGCAGGCGCATGATCAGCCTGTTCAGCGCCTTGGTCGACACGTACCATATGGCGCGCGTGTCGGCCGGGGCTCCCGCCTTGAGTGCCACGAACGACTGGTCCCGCGCGAGCGGCTTCTGCGCGCCGCCGCGGGCAAGCACGGGCCTGAGCTTCTCCGGTGCGCCGAGTCCGATGAAGACCTTGTCGTCACGGTACACATAGACCGGCGCTATCAGGCGCTCGAGCAGCGCCGCATAGGGGGCGTCGCCGAACCGATAGCGGTACGAGTCGTAGGGCAGCCCATCCAGCGTGCCCTTGTTGCGCTGTATGTCGAGCGAGTAGCCCGAGCTTGCCAGCATGCTGGCATAATCAGGATTCTTGACAATATCGACCATGCGCGCGGCTACGTCGCGAAAGGTCTGACGGTCCTTGATCTCGATGGCCCCGGCCGCGTCGACGGTCAGGCCCCGTGTCACCAGCGCCAGCGTTTCCTGTTCGTCCAGTGATGAACCCGAAGCCAGCGCCCGTACCAGCTCATCAGACACACCGATGTCAAACGACGCACCGCCGTTCATGCCGGAGGCCGCCGCGTAGGCTCGCATCGACTCCAGCGATGACTGCACCAGGTCGGATCCCGGCAGGATCAGGCCATACAGCGCCTCCATCAATGGCTCGCTCCAGTCAGGCGGCGCCGACCATGCGAATGACATCAAGGCGTCGGATTCGCAGAATGACAGGTACGGCATCGCCTTGTCGCCGCGTGCCGCCTTCGCCGCCATCGTCGCCAGGGCGCCACCATCGACCAGGCTGGCACCCATCCTGAACCAGGCGCGATCCTTCTGCACGGTCAGTGCCATGTCGATGCCGCTCAGTTCGGTGACGGCGGCCTTCAGGAACTCGGCCACGGCATGCGTGCCCAGCGTGTCGAGCTCCGCCGTGCCATTCGTGATCGAATCCTGTGTTGTGTCTTCGGCCGGCGCGTCGGCCGACGCGTTGTCATTCGGGTTGGCATCCATTGCCGCTTCGTCGGCGTCCTCGTCTGGCGTCGTCGCTCCCGAGTTCATCAGGTCCTTGAAGCCAGGCACGCGGTCAAGGTAGGCGGCGCCGATGCGCGTGTCGGCCCACGCCGCCAGGCTCGATGCCGGATATGCGGACAGTGTGGACAGGTCTATCGCCTGCCCGGCGCCGAATGCCGGCGCCTGCATGCCGCCCAGCCCGATGACAGCGTAGCCCTGGTATCCAGAGCCGACGGTCGCGCCGGAGAATGTCTGCCCCAGCAGCCGGGCAAGAGCCTGGCCGGCCTTGTCCTGCTCGGCGGCGGCAAGCCCGGGCCGCAGCGGCACGAACACGAGTGACTGGAACGAGCCGGCCTCGGCCGGGTACAGCGCTACAAGCACGCGTCGGGTCAGATCGATGCCCTTGGCCATCGCCGCGCCATCGTCGCCCGAGGAGGCGTCCTGCAGCCCGCTCATCATCGATGTGATGGCGCCGGCCATCGAATCGGCCTGCGACCCGAGACCCGCAGTGCGCAGAAAGCCGGTGACGTTGTCGATGAACATGGCGGGGTTGCCTATGGTCATGACCACGGCGGCGCCCTGCGGCACGGCGGCCAGTGCGTCGAATGCCGGTTGCGGCGTCGCGCCTGTCAGCAGCGTCGAGGCGACGATGATGAGCAGCGGCACGACATGATGTGTTCTGGCGTTTGCCATGTGAGCTCCTTGTCTGATTTCCTGTGTGTTCAGTCTATGGCGAGAGCCGCGGCTCCAAGCAGACCGGAATCCGGGCCCAGGCCCGGTGGTACGATGAACCCGTCCATGGCGCCCGGTGCGTCGAGGCGCGGTGCGTAGCCGGCCAGGCGGGCTCCGAGGCAGGCGCGTACGAGCTGCAGCAGGCCGGGAGCGGAGCCGAGTCCGCCGCCCAGCACGATGCGCTCGGTGGCCAGCACCAGCACCAGCGGCATGAAGCCGGAGGCCAGGTAGCGCGCCTCCATGTCCCAGGCCGGGTGCCCCGGCGGCAGCGTCTCCGCGGGCGCGCCCCAGCGCGCGGCTACCGCGGGCCCGGAGGCCATGCCTTCCAGACAGGCGCCATGGAACGGGCAGTGCCCCGCGTACCGGTCGTCCGGCTCCCGCGGCACCGGCACGTGGCCCGTCTCCGGATGGCTGGCGCCATGCAACAGGGCGCCGTTCGACACGACACCGCCGCCGATCCCCGTGCCGACCGTCACATACACATGGTCCGCAAGCCCGCGGCAGGCGCCCCAGCGCCCCTCGGCCAGCGCCGCGGCGTTGACATCGGTGTCCATCGCGATGGTCATGCCAAGCCGCTCACGCATCGCTCCGGCCAGATCGAAGCCGGACCAGCCCGGCTTGGGCGTCTTGCCGATGCGGCCCCAGTCGGCAGCGCCAAACCTGCCGGCCAGCGGTCCGAACGAGGCTATGCCCATGCGTTCCACCGGGCCGTAGGTATCCGTTGCCTTCCTGAACCAGGCGGCGGCCTCGGCGGTCGTTGCCGCTGGATCCTGTGTCGCGACCCTGCCTCGAGCCAGGACTACCGGAACTTCATGCCGCCCGCCGCTCTCGACGATGCCAAGCACGAATTTTGTACCGCCGGCCTCCAGGGCCGCGACGCGTATCGTGTCACTCATTCCTCACCCGGCTCCCGGGGTATCGCTATCGATTCAGATTCCCGTGGTTTGATGGTCGCAACGGCCTTGACGTATATGTAGTAGTCGTTGTCGCTGTCGTAGAAGCCGGGAATGTGGCCAATGGTCTGGAAGCCTGCGCTCTGGTAGAAGGCCTCACCGATTGCCTGTTCCTTGACCCTGGATGTCTCGGCCCTGATCACCGCGTACGTGTTGGTCTTGAGCAGGTTTTCTTCGAGCATGGCCATCAGACGCGGACCGACCGCTCCGTTGCGATAGTCGCGGCCGACCACAAACGTATGCACATCGAAGGTGTAGTCGGTATTGGGCGAGCGATAGTAGAGGCAGAAACCCGCAAGAATGATGCCGTCGCGCAGCTCCAGCAATTCGAAAGGCTTGCCTGGACTCTCCTTCCAGGCGGCCAGTGTCTCCTTCAGTATATCGAGCTCGATATCCCGGTAGGCTCCGGTCTCAAGCGATACCAGCTCATATTCCCGAACATTGATCATTCCCGGTATTCCTCATGCCCGCGTGGCTCTGGGCGTTTTTTGATGTATCGAATATTATGATCATCGAGCGAAACACACACGTTGTCTTGCTTTTGATGGACGCTCGATACCATAGTATTTTAATCCATGGTTCATGATTTGTACACGTCCGGCGCTGTTTTTGCGGGCCTGCCAGCCGGAAGTGGGCGGTACATGGCGCTTCGTGTTCAATTTTTTGGCCGTTCAGGCCGAAATATAATAAGAACCAGACACGAATGGCAGCAAGAGGCCTTCGCCGACCTCGGTGGATGGCTTCTTACAGGCAAGGATGGACTACAGTGATGAACTATTCGATAAAGAATGCCGATATCGCGACAGGCGACAGCCTGCGCCGCAAAGGTACCGTATCGATCGATGGGACACGACTTGCCTCGACCCCGACCAAAGGCCCCGCGTTCGATCTGGCTGGCGCCTCGTTCGTCTACCCGGCCCTGATCAACATCCATGACCACTTTCGCGGCAACTACCTGCCACGCGTCGGTCCCAAGGATGACAAGTTCTACACCAACTGGGGCCCCTGGGACGCCGATCTCAAGTCGTCGTCGGTCTATGAAGAACGGGCAAACATCAATATCGAGCAGATGTACTTCCTTTCAGCCTACAAGAACCTGTTCTCCGGCGTCGCGACGGCCAACGATCACTTTCCGCACGAGATCAATGGCGCGTACCTGCCACGTCTGCCGATCCGTGTCATAGAGAACTACTGCCTGTCACACGAATGCTCGTCGTATGACCTCAACTGGGGTGACGGGATAGAGATAGAGCACGCGCGCGCGCTGGAGCGCAACTGGCCCTACATTACCCACCTCGAGGAAGGCTTCGATTTCGAGTCGCAGGATGGCATCGGCATTCTGGAACAGCTGGGCTGCCTCGATGACCACTGCGTGTTCATTCACTGCATCGGTTTTTCGGATGACGACATAGCGAAGACCGCCAAGGCCGGAGCCTCCATATCCTGGTGCCCGGCGTCGAACAAGCTGATGTTCAATGTGACCTGCAAGATCAGGAAGATGCTGCGGGCGGGCATCAACGTTTCGATCGGCACCGACTCCACCGCGACCGGCTCCGTCAACCTGCTGGCCGAGATGCAGTACGCCCGTCTGGTCTATCGCCAGATGTACGGTGAGGATCTGCCCGCGCAGTCGATATTCAGGATGGTGACCACGAATCCGGCGCGGGCTTTCCGCATGTCGGACCGGATCGGCGCCCTGGAGCCGGGCATGAACGCGGATATCCTGGTGCTCAGGGCCAGACATGATGACCCCTACGAGAATCTCGCGTCCGCGACCATGCAGGACATCGAGTTCCTGTCGGTAGATGGCGTGCCCGTGCTGGCCGACAAGCGGTTTGGCGAGCTGGTCCCCCCTGATGGGAGCTACGAAGAGGTCATCGTCGACGGCAGGACGATGCTTGCCAAGGGCTCACCGGCAAGCCTGTACAGGACGATCCGCCAGGAAGTGGGCTTCAAGAAGGTTCTGGACTATCTGCCTTTCGAGGTCTGAGCGCACCCGGCGGAAACGTGCACATCGGCATGGTAGCGGGAGCAGATATGTACTATAATCAGCCAATGGCTGAATGGTACGGATCATAGCCTAAATTCTGGAGCAATGAGGAAACGATGCCCAAGGTAGGGACATACCACGCCAACTCGGTGATTTACTTCCAGGGCGACCAGGGAGACAAGATCTTCGTTCTCCAGCGTGGCAGGGTGAGCCTCAATTACAACGATATCGAAACCGGCAAGCTGATACGCGAGATCATACAGACCGGCGAGTTCTTCGGCGTCAAGAGCGCCCTGGGCCGCTACCCCCGTGAGGAGAATGCGGTCGTACTCGAGGACGCCAACGTGCTTGCCTTCAGCGTGCCCGAGTTCGAGGCATTCTCCATGTCCAACACCAGGATCATCATCAAGATGCTCAAGGTGTTCTCCAACCAGCTCAGACACATCCACAAGCAGGTCGAGAACCTCATGGAGAACCCCATGGCGGTCAACGCGGAGACCGGACTCTTCAAGACCGGTGAATACTACCTGCGCAACCGGATGTACTCACAGGCTCGATACGTGCTGAGCCGCTATCTGACATACTATCCCGCCGGCAAGCTGGCCGAGGCGGCCGGACGATACCTGGAATCGGCCGAGGCGGCGCTCGCCAGGTATGGCGACGGCAAGGGACCGGCGCCGCTGGCCGGTGCCGTCCCAGCGGCAGTTGCCGCCGCGCCGGGAGCGGCGCCGGCGGG
>MTLD01001658.1_pt1 | contig 26004 bp, 21 predicted proteins | sample 1982471 | NCBI WGS metagenome assembly MTLD01 (sample SAMN05712604, study PRJNA340218) | biofilm metagenome | isolation source: sample SPM anode biofilm adapted to -50 mV | place: USA | collected 2012-02-03 | reverse complement strand
GCCGAGGTGCTGCTCAACCAGCTCTACAAGCAGAGCCAGCTGCAGACCTCTTTCGGCATCATCATGCTGGCGATTGTCCACAACCGTCCGCGGGTTCTGACACTGCGCGAGATGATGGACTGCTTCATCGAACACCGTTGTGAGGTGGTCACCCGCCGCACCAACTTCGAGCTGAAAAAAGCCCTGGCCCGCGCTCATATACTGGAAGGTCTCAAGATCGCGCTGGACTGGCTGGATGCCGTGATCGAGCTGATCCGTGAATCCAAGACCCCGCCCGAGGCCAAGCAGGGGCTGATGGAGGGCAAGTTTGCCGACCCTGAATTCCTGGCGCGGCTCAATCTTCCGAGACCGGCCGGTTTTGAAAATGCGGTACAGCTGTCCGAGATCCAGGCCCAGGCCATCCTTGAGATGCGCCTGCAGCGTCTGACCGGTCTGGAGCGCGACAAGATCATCTCCGAATACGAAGAGATCATGAAACTGATCGCCCGCCTGCGGGAGATCCTGGCATCCGACACCGAGATTCTCAAAATAATAGTCGGAGAATTGAGTGAAATTCGCGAGCGGTTCGGCGACAAGCGTCGCTCCGAAATCGCCGACAAGAGTGCCGATATTTCCCGTGAAGATACCATCGAAGATGAGGAGATGGTTGTGACCATTTCCCACACCGGCTACATCAAGCGCAGCGCAGTTGACCTGTACCGTTCCCAGCGTCGGGGTGGCAAGGGCAAGACCGGCATGAAGACCAAAGAGGAGGATTTTGTCGAGCAGCTCTTTATCGCTTCCACCAAAGACTACCTGCTCTGCTTCACCGATGCCGGCCGCATGTACTGGCTGAAAGTTTACGAAATCCCCGAGGGTAATCGCACCACCAAGGGCAAAGCGGTGGTCAATCTGGTCAACGTCTCGGCCGGGGAAAAGATCACTACGATCCTGCCGGTCAAGGAGTTCAGCGAGAACACCTACCTGTTCATGGCCACCCAGAACGGCGTCGTCAAAAAGACCCCTCTGGTGGATTACTCCAACGTGCGCAGCGGCGGCATCATTGCTGTCAACCTGGACGACGGTGACAGGCTGATCTCGGTGGCATTGACCGACGGCACCAAGGACATCTTCCTGGCTTCGCGCAACGGCAAGGCGATCCGCTTCAACGAAGAGGATGCACGCCCGATGGGACGTGCCACCCGTGGTGTCCGTGGTATGAACCTTTCCGAAGATGATCGTGTAATCGGCATGGAAATAGTAGACAATGCTGCGGTCGGCTCGACCATCTTCACGGTCTGCGAGAACGGCTACGGCAAGCGCACCGACCTGGACGAGTATCGCGACCAGACTCGCGGCGGCAAGGGCATCATCACGATCAAGACCACCGAGCGTAACGGTTGCGTGGTTAATGTCATGCAGGTGGCCGACGATCATGATCTGATGGTCATAACTGATCAGGGCAAGATCCTGCGGGTGCCGGTATCCGGCTTCTCAGTGATCGGCCGCAACACCCAGGGTGTCACACTGATGAACACCGAAGGGAATGAAAAAGTTGTCGCAGTCGCCCGCCTGGCCGAGAAGGACGAGGATGAGGCTTACGAAGAAGGTGAAGAAGGGGCTGAAGAAAACGAGGCCTAGATGAACCGCGCCTTCACGTTGAAAATAGACAAGTCCCTGCGGGAACGTCGGCGGATTCTGCGTCTGCTGGATTTTCTCAAGCGGGAGGATCTGACCGGCGATCAGATGGAACGAATCGGCAAACGTCTGCAGAAGTTAGGCAAGCGGGCGCTGAAGCCGTTGGTGCGCAAGTTGTGGCAGGAGCAGAACGGCACCGCCATCTACCGTTACACCTGCATGCTGGATTTCTTTGACGCTTCTGCCTGGATGGATCAACTGATCCAGATCACCTTGCAGCGCAAGGATTTGGAAGAAGACGGCAAGCTGGCACTGCTGGATGTGTTGCATGACAGCGGTATCGATGTCACTGTGCCACCTTTTGCCGGCATGACCGGCTATGGCGCACCGACGCTGGATGGCTTCACCGACGACTGCCTCAAAGACGGAGAGCGCGGACTGGTGCGCTTTATCGACAGTTTTCTGGATGTGACCGACGAGTTCCGCCTGAAGATGATGCGCCGGTTATCGGAAAACAGCACTCCCGAGGCGATGGCCCTGCTGGAGATCCTGCTCTCCTTCGAAAAACCGGAGATAGTCAAGGAGGCGATTCTCGCTTTAGGACGCGCCAAGAGCGGTTTTGCGCTCGATGTTCTCGGGCGTGCCGAACCGAGGCATAAAGGGGATATGGCCACCCTGATTCAACGCAGTATCCGCCGCCTTTCGTTTGTCGGAATTCGCGAACCGATCGAACTGCCGCACTCCTTTCAGCATCCGCTCCCATTCCATCAAGTATATGCCGGACCAATCGATTTCTATGGCTCCCGGTCGCTCTGGTTTTCGTGGCGACTGGACGACAAAGCGTATGCCTCCATTTTACTCCTGACAGGAGAATCGGACGGTCTTTTGAATGCGATCAGTTATCGCATGAAAGATGAGAAGGAATACGGTCATGTCTTGAAGGATGTTGCCGGGGGCGAAATGCTGGTGCCGGTCGATCCGGACTACGCCATGTCATCACTTCGCGACGCCCTTCACCGCAGCAACGAAAAAGGTTTTTACCTCCCCCCGGATTTTTACGTAGACATGCGGCTGTTCCGCCCTGACAGCCTCAAACCAGAACTGTACGTTCCACGCTTCAGCCTGGCAAACCTGGAAGGAATCGTGGACAAGATACCCGGGTATGTTGCCAGCAGCGATAACCTGCTGGATGAACCGGGCCTGGAAGGATGGGTTCTGACCGAGATGGCGGTCTATGATGTGGCGGACAGGTTCATCGTTCTGGAAGCCGGGGGGGGACCGGAGGCGGTCACCTCGGAATCACTGGAAAGTGAGATAGAGCGTTGCTGCGAGGAACTTATCACTCCGCGGCGTGCGGAAATAATAAAAAACCTGCTGCTGACGGCAGATTACCTGCAGCAGACAGATTGTGATGAAGCCGTAGTTCAACAAACTCTGGCGACCGCTCTCAGTCTGGTAGGAGGCTTTCTGCCTGACTGCCGGCACCCCTTTATCAGGCGCCTGCTGCTGGATAGCATTGATGCAGCGCGCCAAACATTGTCAGAAGGTTACGATCCACGACTCGAGGAACAATATGATGATGAATATGACGACTGATCCGGAGCGGATTGCCGTTATAGGCGGCGGCAGCTGGGGTACGGCACTTGCCTCGCGTCTGGCGGCCAACGGCCACGACACACTGCTGTGGGCCTATGAACCGGAGCTGGTTGACGAGGTAAATGCCAGCCACACCAACACACCATACCTGCCCGGTATCGGCCTGCATCCGGCATTGACAGCCACAAACAACCTGCCTGGTGCGGTTGAGGGGCGCAGCATGATACTGCTGGTGACGCCGGTTCAGGTGATGCGAGGCGTATTGAAACAGCTGGCGCCGGTTATTCCGGTAAACGCGGTGATAGCCAACGCTTCCAAGGGGATCGAGCTCGAAACACTCCAGACGGTGTCTCAAATCTGTCAGGAGTTGCTCGGCGCTGATGCCCTTTCGCGTTACGTTGCACTGTCGGGACCGACCTTTGCCCGAGAAGTTGCCCAAGATCTGCCGTCGCTGATTGTGGCCGCCTCCCGCGATGAAAACAGCGCAAAACGGGTGCAGGCCGCTTTCAGCTGCCAGGCTCTCCGGGTTTACACCAACAGCGACGTGACCGGCGTCGAACTGGGGGGTGCCGTCAAGAACGTCATTGCCATAGCCGCCGGCATCTGCGACGGACTCGGCTTCGGTCACAATGCCAGAGCAGCCCTGATCACCCGCGGACTGGCCGAGATGAACCGTCTGGGGCTGGCGATGGGAGCCCAGCATGCCACCTTTGCCGGTCTGGCCGGTATGGGCGATCTGGTTCTGACATGTACCGGCGACCTTTCCCGCAACCGTACCGTCGGCTTCAAGCTCGGACAGGGGCAGCGTCTGACCGAAATCCTGGCCGAAATGCGCATGGTAGCCGAAGGGGTCAAGAGTGCCGAATCGGTTTATCATCTGTCCCGACGTCTGGGAGTGGAAATGCCGATAGTGGAGAAAACCTACCAGATCCTGCACGAGGACAAACCGGCCCGCCAGGCGGTGACGGAACTGATGGCGCGGAATCTGAAAGCGGAAGGGTAGATTCCCCGTTCAGATATATTGCAACAAACGAAGACTCCGATTTTGCCGTACATCGGAGTCTTTCCTTATAATACCCACCACACAATTCAAACCGGCCCAAATCCAAGTTTTCTATGCTGAGGCACAAATATGGCCACTTCTTACAACTCGGTTGTTTTGTACCAGACTCCGGATGGCGCAACCTCACTTGCAGTGCATCTCGAAAAAGAAACCGTCTGGCTGACACAAAAGCAAATGGCGGAGCTTTTTGGTAAGGATTTACGCACTGTCAATGAGCACATCAGGAATATTTTTCGCGAGGGTGAATTGGAGGAAGTCTCAGTTATCCGGAAATTCCGGATAACTGCCGCTGATGGAAAAAACTATGACACCGCCCACTACAATTTGGACGTCATCATTTCAATCGGCTACCGGGTAAAATCACAGCAAGGAACCCGCTTTCGCCAGTGGGCCAGCAGGATTTTAAAAGACCACATCGTCAAAGGCTACTCAATCAACGAACAACGCTTCCGTGAACAGGGCGAAAAGCTGACCGAAATGCGCCGGACTGTCGAGCTACTGGCCCGCACCCTAGCCAACCAGGAACTGGTCAGCGAAACCGGCAAGGACGTGTTGCGGGTTATCAGCGACTATGCCTATGCTTTGAACCTGCTGGATCGCTATGACCACGGCACCCTGAACATCGAGGAAACCACCCGGCAAGCGTTGCACATCATTGAGTACGATGAAGCAATCGGGATTGTCGCCTCCATGAAGGGAGAGTTCTACGGCCTGTTCGGCATAGAGAAAGACCAGGGCTTCAAGAGCGCCTTGGGAGCTATCTATCAGACTTTCGGTGGAGAGGAACTGTATCCCAGCATTGAAGAAAAGGGTGCCAACCTGCTCTACTTCGTTGTCAAAAACCACGCCTTCAGCGACGGTAACAAACGGATCGCCGCGGCGCTGTTCATCTACTTCCTTGGCATGAACGGCATACTCTACCGCCCCGACGGGAGCAAGCGCCTGGCCGACAATGCTCTGGTGGCACTGACTCTGTTGATCGCAGAGAGCCGCCCCGAGGAGAAAGACACTATCGTCAAGGTAATCGTAAATCTGATAAACCGCAAAAACGACTGACTACAGAGGGGGAAATTATGCGCGTAGGACACGGATACGACGTTCACCGGCTGGTGGAGGGTAGAAAGCTGATCATGGGGGGGGTGGATATCCCTTACGAAAAAGGATTGCTGGGGCATTCCGATGCTGATGTGCTGTTGCATGCCATTGCCGACGCCATTCTGGGAGCGATTGGCGAAGGGGATATCGGCAAGCATTTTCCAGATACCGATCCGGCTTTCAAAGGGGCCGACAGCTTGAAACTATTGGAGCATGTCGGCAAGCTTGCTGCCGAACTCGGCTATGTCCTGGGTAACCTGGATGCCACCATCATTGCCCAGAGGCCCAAAATGGCGCCGCATATCGCAACCATGAGGGAGAATATCGCCAGGGTATTGAAGACAACCGTCGGGCAGGTTAACGTCAAGGCTACCACTGAAGAGGAGCTGGGTTTCACCGGCAGTGGTGAAGGAATCTCTGCACATGCAGTGGCTCTGATGACCTCATTCAAATAAACGCAAAGAACCTCCGGAGTTTTTTGCCCCGGAGGTTCTTGCAGTCCTTCTAACGTATTAATTCCGCACTAAAGTCCCTTGGCAGCCATCTCCTCCACAATTTTCTTTTGTTCACCATTGAGTGCTTCCGGAACGTGAACGCCGATTTTTACATACAGATCGCCCTTGCTGTTTGATCCGAGCGGTTTTATGCCGCACCCTTTCAGGCGGATCTTGGTGCCGGGCTGGATTCCGGCCGGAACCTTGATGCGCTTGTCGCCGTCCAGAGTCGGTACATCCAGCGATGTCCCAAGACAGGCGGCGCTGAAAGTGATGGAGCGGTCAACCAGCAGATCACCGCCGTCGCGGGTAAAGACCGGATCGTTCTGCACCCGCAGGATCAAAAACAGATCGCCGGCCGGACCGCCGCCTTCACCCTGCCCTCCCTTGCCGCTGATGCGGATTTTGCTGCCGTTATCGACACCGGCCGGAATCTTGACCTTCAACTCCTCACGTTGGCCGTCCCGTCTAAAGGCGATCTGCTTTTCGTTTCCCAAAGCGGCATCCCGGAAGCTGATGGAGACTTCCATTTCATGGTCGCTGCCCCGCTGCGGCCCGGCCCGGAAGCCTCCCCGCCCTCCCCCGCGCCCAAAAGAACCGCCGAACAGGCGCGAAAAGATATCCTCGGCCCCGCCGCCTCCAAAACCACCACCCATATCCTTGTAAGCATTGCCGAAATCGAAGCCGCGGAAAATGTCTTCCTGACTGTACTGCTGATGGAATCCGCTGGAGCCGAAGGTATCGTACTGCTCTTTCTTCTTCGGATCGGAAAGAACGGCGTAGGCCTCGTTGATCTCCTTGAACTTGTCCTCGGCGGATTTGTCATTCGGATTGCGGTCGGGGTGATACTTGACCGCCAGCTTGCGGAAGGCCTTTTTGATATCGTCGGCCGAGGCCCCTTTTTCAACTCCCAGCGCCTTGTAATAATCGATTTGTGCCATGATGCCAGACTTCCTTTCAGATAAAAAATTCAACAAGAACTGTAAGCTCTGCAGAGTCTGCTGTCAACGGGGATGTACCTGATAAATAAAATGGAATCAACTTGTATTAGCATTAGCAAATGGATATAGTTCGCAAACTTACGCAATAAACGTCGAGATAATGCTCCTAGTGAAATCATTGCATTCAGCTGATGGAGATCGACCATCATGGAATACACCAAAAGCTTCAAAGGACGCAGCTACGGTTTTGCGGATCTTAAAACCTTGCTGGCCAAGGCGTCGCCGCTGCGGTCGGCGGATGAGCTGGCCGGGATTGCCGCCGTCTCGGAAGAAGAACGGGCTGTTGCCCAATGGCTGCTGGCCGATTTGCCGCTGAAGATTTTTCTGGAGAAACCTCTGATTTCGCCGGAGATTGACGAGGTCAGCCGACTGATTGAAGAGTCACACGACCGGGCCGCTTTTGCCCCGATCTCGTCATTAACTGTTGGAGAATTGCGAGAATGGCTGTTGAGTGACAGCACTTCCGATGAGGAAATCACTGCGGTGTGCTGGGGTGTTACGCCGGAAATGGTTGCGGCGGTCTCCAAGATCATGCGCAACCAGGATCTGATTGCGGTGGCCAGGCGCTGCTCGGTTATCACCCGCTTCCGCAACACAATCGGACTGCCGGGCCGGCTTTCAACGCGGCTACAGCCCAACCATCCCACCGACGATCTCCGTGGCATCGCCGCCAGCGTACTGGATGGACTGTTATACGGCAGCGGCGATGCGGTCATTGGTATCAACCCGGCCACGGACAGTCCCAAAAATGTGGAAAATCTGCTGCACCTGCTGGATGACATCATCCAGCGTCATGAAATCCCGACCCAATCCTGTGTGCTGTCCCATGTCACTACCACTCTGGAACTGATGCGTCGCGGCGCTCCCGTGGATCTGGTGTTCCAATCCATTGCCGGGACCGAGGCCGCCAACAAGAGCTTCGGCATCAACCTGGCGCTGCTGGCGGAAGCCCGCGAGACGGCCCTGGCCCTGGGGCGCGGTACTCAAGGCGACAACCTGATGTATTTTGAAACCGGACAGGGGAGCGCGCTGTCGGCCAACGCCCATCACGGGATCGACGCCCAGACCTGCGAGGCGCGGGCCTACGCCGTGGCGCGCGAGTTCTCGCCGCTATTGGTCAATACCGTGGTCGGTTTCATCGGGCCGGAATACCTGTATGACGGCAAGCAGATCATCCGGGCCGGACTGGAGGACCATTTCTGCGGCAAACTGCTGGGGCTGCCGATGGGGTGCGATGTCTGCTACACCAACCATGCCGAGGCGGACCAAAACGACATGGACAACCTGCTGACCCTGCTGGGAGTGGCCGGCTGCAGTTACATCATGGGGGTTCCCGGTGCCGATGACGTCATGCTTGCCTACCAGAGCAGCTCGTTCCATGACGCACTTTACCTGCGCCGGGTGATGGGTCTGCGCCCCGCGCCCGAATTCGAGGATTGGCTGAACCGCATGGGGATATTTGATGGGCGCAATGCTTTAAGCCGGGGCCTCAAATCGCCGCGTCTGCTGGAAGCCGTGAAAGAATTGACGAGAGGCACAGTATGAGCGATTCGTGGGTTACTCTGCGCCGCTTTACCCAGGCGCGCATAGCATTGGGGCGAGCCGGACATGCTCTTCCGACCCGGGAACTGCTGGATTTCCAGCTGGCACATGCCCAGGCGCGGGACGCGGTGCACTTTCCCTGGGCTAGCGAGGTTTTTGCCGAACAGCTGCGGACTCTTGGAGAAGAGGTTCTGGTCCTGGGTACACCAGTGGTGAATCGCAGTGAATATCTCCGTCGCCCCGACCTGGGGCGGATTCTTAGCCAGGAATCCCGATCCCGGCTCAGGAGTTATAATGCCGATGATGCGGACGTGGCGCTGATCGTCACGAACGGTCTCTCCTCAACCGCCGTCGGGCAACACGGGCTTCCACTGTTGCAGACGATTTTGAACGGCTACCGGACGCGGCAGATTCGTGTTGCCCCGGTCTGCCTGGTTGCCAACGGTCGCGTGGCACTGTCGGACGAGATCGGCAGATTGCTGGGAGCGCGGGTGTCGGTAATCATCGTCGGTGAGCGTCCCGGCCTGAGTGCCGCCGACAGTCTCGGCATCTATCTGACCTTTGCGCCTCAACCTGGAAACAGTGATGCACAGCGGAACTGCATCTCCAACATCCGACCACCGGAAGGTTTGGGGTACGAGGCCGCTGCCGCAAAACTGCTGTATCTGACCGGAGAAGCCATACGGCGCGCTCTTTCCGGGGTGGCGCTCAAGGATGAGATGGCGGAGTTGCTGGATTGAAATATATCGAGCGAGCCTGACGGACACAAATTGTAAACGGCAAACGGCTTCCTTTATTGCCAAAACACCTTGCACAACCACCACCCACGCGGTACATTCCCTTAAATTTTGTCTTATTCATCATCAGGATTTCCTGAAAGGAATCAATCTATGAAAAAAGCCATCATCATCGGCGGCGGCATCTCCGGCCTGGCGACGGCCTGGCTGCTCCGTTCCAAGGCAGAAGCGGCCGGAAAAGAGCTGGAGATCAGCCTGCTGGAAAAAGAGCAGCGAGTCGGTGGCAAAATCTGGAGCATCAAAGCGGATGGTTATACCTGCGAATGGGGTCCGAACGGTTTTCTGGACAGCAAGCCGCAGACGCTGGATCTTTGCAAGGCGATTGGAGTGGAGGGTCAGCTGCACCGCAGCAACGACAACGCCCGCAAGCGCTTCATCTTTTCCGGGGGAGAGCTGCATTGCCTGCCGGAGGGGGGGCCATCCTTTCTGAAAAGCGGTCTGATCTCCTGGCCCGGCAAACTGCGTCTGGCGCTGGAGCCGACACCCTTTATTGCGTCCGCGCCGTCCGGAACCGATGAATCGCTGGCAGATTTCGGGCGACGCCGCTTGGGCAAGGAGGCGCTGGACAAGCTGATTGCGCCGATGGTTTCAGGCATATTTGCCGGTGATCCGGAAACTATGTCACTGGTCTCCTGTTTTCCGCGCATCGCCGAACTGGAACGGGAATACGGCGGACTGGTGCGGGCCATGATCATGCTGGCCAAAAAGAAGAAGCGGGATATTGCTGCGGGGAAAGTTGTTTCCAGCGCGGCCGGACCGGGTGGTGTGCTGACCTCATTTCGCGAAGGTATCCAGGCTCTTTCGGACGCGTTGTCGGAATCATTGGGTGGGATTGTCAAGCCGGGGATTACCGCCACTGCGGTTGAAAAGGGTGGCAGCGCCCGCTACCGGGTAAAATGCTCCGATGGCTCCGAGCAGGAAGCCGATCTGGTGATTGTGGCCTCGCCGGCCTTTGCGGCGGCTGAGATGCTGGCCGGGCTGGATGCCTCTGTTTCGGGCGTCTTGCGGCAGATTCCCTATGCCAGCATGACGGTGATCTGTTTCGGTTACGAGCGTGACCGCATCGCCCATCCGCTGGATGGTTTCGGATATCTGATTCCGAAAAAAGAAGGGCGCAGCACGCTGGGTACCCTGTGGGATTCCAGCATGTTCGAGAATCGCGCCCCGGAAGGCAAGGTGCTGCTGCGCAGCATGATGGGTGGGGCCTGTTTTCCGGAATACGTCAAGCTGAGTGATGACGAGGTGGCGGCACGGGTCAAAAAAGATCTGAAGGCGATTATGAAGATCGAGGCGGAACCTTCCTTTGTCCGCATTTTCCGGCATCCGCAGGCGATTCCGCAGTACACGGTCGGACATGGCAAGCGTCTGGAGACTCTGGACGCCCGGCTGAAATCACATCCCGGCCTGATTCTGACCGGCAATTCCTACCGCGGCATAGGACTGAACGACTGCGTGGCCGCCGCCCAGCGGGCGGCCGATGAAGCGCTCGTCCTTTGCTGATCAATTACCGCTGACAATTCCAAAGGCTCCTTAACGGGAGCCTTTTTTTGTATCACGCCAACGATTGTTCAAACCTGCCAGCCGCTCTTTGCAGCTCAGGCATGTTTTCTGCATTAATCGAAGAGCTATCCTCATTAAAAATACTGCCTTGCATTTTGCAGCGCTTCCAATCTACCCTGATGGGGATAACAATCCGGTTTTTCAGTCCATTACCGGATTTTACCGTTCAGCGGATTCGTTGATGCTGTCCAGAAAAATGAAAATGTGAACAGGTTCTGTTTGTGGTTGAAAAGGAGACTCTCATGCGGCGGCTAGACTGCGTTTGCAAAATGAAACCAATCGTCGGATTACTATTTTTGCTGATTATATTCGCACTGCCTGTTGATCAGGTTTTGGCGGCGTACAACGTCAATATCAGTGGCGACCCGACCGCCAACGGCGTCTGGTCCGGGGCAACTCCGGATGTCTGGACTCCCTCGGGAACCGGGGCAAACCTGTCTGTTGCAGATATCCGGACACGGTTAAATGGCGGAACCGGTGTCGTTATTACAACAGCTGGTGCTGGCAGTGAAGCCGGCAATATCAATATCAATGCCGCGACCTCCTGGAATGCGGGAACGCTGACTCTGACCGCACATAACGACATCAACATCAATGCCGTAATGAGCGCCTCGAATACGGCCGGTCTGGCGATGAACTACGGCTGGAACGGAAATACGGCTGCCCCAACCTACAGTAATCAGGGTGGCATCAAGGTCGGCTTTGCCCCCGGCGAGGCTCAAGGTTTTGTCGGCCGGGTGGATTTTCCGGGCCGGTCAGGGATCGGTTTCCTGAAAATCAATGGCGACAATTACACCGTCATCGACAGCCTGGGGGAAATGGGCAGCGTTACTGCTCTCGACCTGCAGGGGATCAATGGAAACCTGGCCGGAAAATATGCACTGGGTGCGGATATCGATGCATTCATGACAGGTGGATGGAACATTGTTGCCGGTTTTATGCCGATAGGGGATAGTTATACAAATTCTTTCAATGGTGTTTTCGACGGACTTGGTCACACAGTCACTAGTCTTTTTATAAATCGGCCGACGACAGACAATATTGGTATGTTTGGTTATGTTTCGAATGCAATAGTACGTAATGTTGGGTTCGCTGGTGGTAGTGTTAAGGGCGACTTCTATGTGGGCGGTCTTGTTGGATACAATGAAGGAGTTATAAGTAATTGTTACAATAGCGGGGTGGTTCTGGGCGATCAATATGTAGGTGGATTAGTTGGCGAAAATGCTGCTGTGGTAGTCAATTCATATGCATCCGGAGCCGTGAGTGGTGTTGCTCTCATTGGCGGACTGGCCGGTGATAACGTAGGATACCTCGGTGGGTCAATCAGTAATTCTTATGCTTTAGGAAGTGTAACTGGCAGTTCGGACCATGCTGGAGGGTTGGTCGGACTTAATGTTTTTAATGGTAAAATATCAGATGCTTACGCAACTGGCAGCGTAAATTTCGGCATAACTGGCAGCACAATAATAGGCGGCCTTGTTGGCGAAAACAATTCCAGCACCATCATCAATTCCTACTCTGTCGGCAGTGTAAACGGTGGCACGGATACGGGTGGAGTCGTTGGCTTAAATGACAGCACAACCTCAGTCACCAACAGCTTTTGGGACACTCAAACTACCGGTCAAGTAATCAGTGCCGGCGGCTCCGGAAAGACCTCAGCTGAAATGAAGCAGCTATCCACTTTCACCGGTTGGGACATTGATACCAGTGACAGTTCCAGCAGTCTGTGGCGCATCACTAATGGTCAGAGCTACCCACTGCTGCGCACATTTGTCCCACCCTTATCAACGGTTGCCAGCAATGCCGCCACCTCCATCACCAGCATTAGCGCCACTCTGAACGGCAGCGTCAATGCCAGATACGCCGATGCGTCGGTCAGTTTCGAGTACGGGCTGACCACGTCCTATGGCGCCAGCACGGCCGCCGCTCCGGCAACCGTGATCGTCGGCAACGGCAATACGACCGTCACTGCCGACCTCAGCGGCCTGACCCCCGGCCTGACTTACCATTATCGCGTGGTGGCAACCAACAGCGCCGGGACGGCGTATGGCAACGACGTCCAGTTTGTGGTTCTTAAAGCGGCTGCAACGGTGACATTGGACAATCTGGCTGCGACCTACGATGGAACACCCAAAAGCGCCACCGCCACCACCAATCCGGCCGGCAAAAACGTCATATTCACCTATGACGGCAGCAGTACGGTTCCGGTCAATGCCGGCAGTTATGCTGTGGTGGGGACGATCAACGATATCAGCTACCAGGGGAGCGCATCAGGAACTCTGCTAATCGGTAAAGCGACGGCAACGGTAACGCTTGGCGGTCTGGCCGTAACCTACGACGGCACAGCCAAGGGCATTAGCGCCACTACCGTTCCATCCGGCAAAAACGTTGTCTTTACCTATGACGGCAGCTCAACGGCCCCGGCCAACTCCGGCAGTTATGCGGTCATTGCTATGGTCAGCGACAGTAATTACCAGGGGAGTGCCAGCGGCACACTGGTAATCGGCAAGGCCTCCGCAACGGTCACATTGGGCGACCTGGTCACGAGCTACGATGGCACGGCCAAGAGTGCCTCCGCCACCACCAGCCCTTCCGGCAAAACAGTCATAATTACTTACGACGGCGGCAGCACGGCTCCGGTCAATGCGGGCAGTTACGCCGTTGTCGGAACTATCAGCGATGCAAACTATCAGGGTAGTGCCAGCGGTACGCTGCTGATCAATCCCCCTACCCTGACCGTTGCGGTCGCTGCCAACGGAACCCTGGCTTCGGGCACCGGCGGCACCGTTACCAGCACTCCGTCCGGTATTTCCTGCGCCAATTCAGTCAACGGTACGCTTGCCACCTGTGACAAGACTTTTTCCGGCACGGTCAGTCTGTATGCCACCCCTTCCGTATATTCGCTGTTCGGTGGTTGGGGCGGAGCCTGTAGCGGACTGGGAGCATGCAGCGTCAACATGACCGGCGGAAAAACTGTTACCGCAACATTCAATCAGGCCCCCTTGCTGCATATTGACGGGACAATCTACCCGTCTCTGCAGGCGGCCTACAATGCGGCGACAGACGGGGCCTTCATCCAGCTGCTGGACAATACTGTTGCCGGAGTTCTGGATGCCAACAGGAATATTACCGTTAAACTCAAAGGTGGTTATGACGCAGGTTATAGCGCCAATGCGGGAACTACCGCGGTGACGGCGCCACTGACGATCAGGCAGGGGACGCTTGTGGCAGACAGGATCGTGATCAGGTAATTGAAAGGCGTAAATCGATGGAAACGCGAAGAGGCCCGCAGTGATGCGGGCCTCTTCGCGTTCAACCGGTGGCGGCAAGGAAATTTTATTTTGCAGGTTCTTTCAAAATCTGCTGAATCTTTTCGTGAATTGCAGCTCGACCGAACGGTTTCGATATAAAATTAAGCCCTTCACCCAAGATTCCTTTTTGACTTATAACATCGGCGGTGTATCCCGACATGAACAAGACCCTGATCCCCGGGCTTAATGACTCAATCCGGCTGGCAAGCTCTTTGCCGTTCATGTCCGGCATGATGACATCGGTGAGCAGAAGGTCAGGTTTGCACTGATCAAGGGTGCAGATGGCGACAGCTTCCTGCGGATTTGTTGCTATCAGCATGTTGTAGCCGATCTCCCCAAGTATGTCGGCGGTCATGTCACGCACCGACTGATCGTCTTCAACCAGCAGGATCGTGGTTGGACGGTCAAGGTGGATAGGCCGCTCGTCAGTTTCAATTTTGCTCTGCTGCTCGTAACAGCGTGGCAAATAAATCCGGAAGGTGGTTCCGGTGCCCGGCTCGCTGTAGACATTCACAAAGCCTTTGTTCTGGGTGACGATGCCGTAGATTGTAGCCAGACCGAGGCCTGTCCCTTTGCCGGCATCCTTGGTGGTATAGAAGGGTTCAAAGATATGCTGCTGGGTCTCGCGGTTCATCCCGCAGCCCGTATCGCTCACAACCAGTTGTACATAATCTCCGGCAGTGATGTCTGAATTAGTATTAGAATACGCCTTGTCGATGGTTATATTTCCTGTCTCCACCATCAGAAGTCCGCCGTCCACCATTGCATCCCTGGAGTTAACGACCAGATTCATGATGATCTGGTCGATCTGGCTGGGATCCATATTGACCGGCCACAGTTTTTCAGCCAGCCTGACTTCAAAGCGGATATCTTCACCAATAAAGCGACACAGGCCTTGCTGGGAATCCCGGACGACATCGTTCAGGTCCAGCACCCTGGGAGAGATAACCTCCTGTCTGGAAAAAGCCAGCAGCTGCCGGGTAATGTCCCGGGCCTGACCAGAGGCCTTCATAACCTGATCAAGGTAGTTCAGGTAACGTTCAGAGGTGATACCGGCCCTTTGTGCCATTTCGGCGTAACCCAGTATTACCGCCAGCTTGTTGTTGAAATCGTGGGCCACTCCACCAGCCAGCCGCCCGACGGCCTCCATTTTCTGCGCCTGGCGCAGCTGGGCTTCCAGTTTTTGTTTTTCAGCCTCTTCCAATTTTTTGCCGGTGGTATCCACCATGACCCCGCGCAACCAGCGGGGTTGCCCATCTTCTTCCACAACCGTTACGATATCATGCAGCCAGACGATATTGCCATCCAGTGTGATGAAGCGGTAATCAAAGGTATGGTCCTCGCGTCTGGCTGTGCGGTCGGCGCAAAATGCCGGCGCCCACTTTCTGTCTTCGGGGTGCAGGTGGCCTGCCCAGAACCCCGCCTGATACCAATCCTCCACAGGGTAGCCAAGCAGGCGCTCGGCCTGTTGGCTGACGTAGGTGAATGTAAAGGTTTCAGCGTCCGCCTCCCAGACAATGCCGTCCACCGATTCGACCAGGTTCTTGAAGCGGAGCCGCTCGTTTTTAAGTTCGTCTTCGGCCTGGCGATGTTCGGTTATATCGCGAGCAATCCCCAGAACGCCGATTAACCGGCCCTCGGCGTCATGAACCGGGGTTTTGATGGTTTCCAACAGTTCGCGATGACCATCATCGGCATAGGTGACCCACTCTTCATTGATGCTCGGACTGCCCGCGGCAATCGCCATAAGGTCGTGTTTACGGAAGAAGTCGGCCAATTCGGCATCGACAAAGTCATAGTCTGTTTTGCCCAGAATATCTGCCTCTGTCGCGCCGAAAAAGCGCTCAAAACGGGTGTTGCAGGCCAGATAGACGCCCTCGGCATCTTTCATCCAGACCAGGTCAGGTATGGTTTGCAGCAAGGTCCGCAATTGATTGCGCTCGTTTTCGATGGTGATTTGGGCCCGTTTCAGAGTGGTGATATCGTGCACCATGAAATACAGGCAATCCTCACCATCGACTTTGATTGGCGTCAAATACATCACGGCACTGCGTTTTTCTCCGGATTTGGTGACCAACGCAAATTCAAGATCCTCAAGCCGCCCTTTCTCTTTGACAATTGCCATGGCCCTGGCGCGGGCCTCGGCGTCCCAAAGTCCCAATTCCAGCGTTGTCCGGCCAATCGCTTCAGCGGCCTTCCAGCCGGTCCAAACCTCAAAGCCCTTGTTAACTTCAATCAGTTTGCCGTCCGACATGCGCGTAATACCGACCATATCAGGCAGAAGATGAAAAATATTCAGGTACTTTTGTTGGGACAGATGCAGTTGTTCTTCGGTTTTGGCGCGTTCATGCATCTCGTGCTGAGAAGACAGGTTCCCGTGCTCCATCCGCTGCCGCCTTGACTCAAAGGTCCAGGCAAGACCGGCTAACAGCAGGCTGTTGAGCAGTCCGGCATTGTACTGTGTCATGGTGCCGCTTATCAGCAGACCCAACAGCAGCATAAGCAGTGCTGCTGCCCAGGGATATTGCCACCAACGCCGTATTTTCTGGTCATGTTCCTGAAGATTCACGTACACCTCCGCAATCTGAATGGTGACCCGGTTCATTAACTCCATGAGATCAGTATCGTTGAAAACAGGTTTAACAGCCCAAGCATCATTGTCAAGTTGTAAAGTATTGTGGCAGCATCGATTTTTGGTTGTGAGGCAGGAATTGCGGATTGGCTAGATCAATCCGCGCTCGACAAAACTCAGGTATTCACCATCGCCGATGATGATGTGATCAAGCACTTTGATCCCCATGATCTCGCCGGCTTCTTTCAGGCGGCGGGTAATGGCGATATCTTCGTTGCTGGGGGAAGGGTCTCCGGTAGGATGGTTGTGAAGCAGGATGACGGCAGCGGCTGATTCTTTGACGGCCGGTATGAATACTTCCCTGGGGTGGACGATGCTCTAGTCTAGTGTACCATTTAATCTCAATATACAATCCCATTTCCTTAATCTTGCAATTGAGCGTCGTAAATAAAGTACCCCTACCAATCACTCGCCAACTCATAATCATTTACCATACGATGCATTTGAAATGAAAGCTGAGATCCTTCTAGTCATCAAAGGGAACCCTCACCTTGTATTGCAATGCACTCAGCATTGCGATTGTCATAAAAGGCATTCTGAGCCTTACAACCGCTATCTACAGAACCTATCATCGGTGCATTTTCTTCTGGTTTTTTCTCATCGCAGCAACTGCACAACAAAGCACAAGTGCGGGCAAGTCTTACTTCGTAACATGCACCACACCCTTTCTTAATCGCATTTTTGACAAAATTGCAGAATACTCTTGATTGGTGTAAAGCGTTGTTTTCGATACCCCAATCCCATTTTGTTTAAGCCTGCTGAGTATCTGAGAGACGGTATATCCCTTCTTCACATACCTTTTGAGTGCAGTTATTCGCCGTTTATGATCATATTCCCTTTTCAGGGGAGTTTGCACAGAAGCCAGTTCCCTTTTCGTAAATTTTGACAGATCAATTCGCACAAGCCGTTTAATTTCAGCATTGGTAATCCATTTACAGGGCGAATACGCCGATCTTGCATATTCTAGATCCTCTAACCGCAAATACTCATTAACGTCAATTTCTGTGTATAGGTGATATTTGGAATCCCATACGGGTTTTCCCCTGTAATGGTCATAAAGTTCTTGCGTTGCCCTAATCATCTCGCTCTCTTGGATGCCTAGCAGGAATGCGCGATTGCAAATTATTTTCAATAGATACGCCCACTGGCTACCATTATCGCATTTTTTTAGCCTGAGAATGTAACATTGAAACAACTCTAGTCTTGATCTGTAACTCTGAAGAGTGTCGAGAAGCATTTTATACTCTGTGCCGGAATCTAGGTTTTGGTTATTAGCCATATCTATAATGATTTCGATTGTTTTACTGCCCGGTTTTAGTTGTTGATTGCTAACCTTTGTCTTGACAATTTGCATTTAACGTGATGATTTGTTCCCCATGAGATGAAGCATGGAGGGAACATGAGACGGTTGGCAAATCAAACACGAAATGATGTTTACAATTCAGCCAGAGATTACCAAAAAATTCATTCTAAAAGGTCAATCTGCATTGTTCCATCTGGAGATGGCCCTCACACTATAGTGATGAGAAAAACTTGTATCACAGATGCAAATACTTTAATCGTTGCTTCAGGTGGTTATATTTTTCCGTCTGATGACGTGAATATCACAATATCGATTGAAGCACAAAACCAGTTAACTACAAAGATCTTCGCGCTAAAAAACAGGTGGCAGCGAGTTGGCATAGCTGCCGCTGTCACAGAGGCTGGCATTCTTTCAGTTAAAATATCTTGGTCAGGTAATGTATCGTTGAACCTGTGGGGATTCAATGCTGACCGTGTAAACCTACCTGCGGTTCTTGTTGCCCTTGAAGCTGATACAGTTGATCATCTCAGCGCATCTCATATTGCTCCAGAGACTTTTTACCTGGACCATGATAACGCTATGTACTTAGATATCGATGAAGAAATGTCTACCGTGTTCCGGTCAGTTCCGGGAGCAGACATAAACGTGAAAAAATGCTCTTACTGCGGACGGATGCTTCCGCTAAGTATGGAATATAAAGGATTTCTTGCGTTCCACCAACACAGCGCGAAACTATCTAATCATCAAAACGAATGTCGCTCATGTAAAAAATGGCGAATTAATGTTCACTTTAATCCAATACGAACTCATGATCAGTTACATGAATCGTCAGTTATTACTCGGGAGAAAAAACTTTTACTCAGGGAACCAGAAATATTGCAAGAAATCAAGGAAAGAGAAGGGGGAGCCGGACTCAAGTCACAGGTGTGGGAACGATTTGAACGAAAATGCTTTTATTGTGATAAAGATCTTGAGCTTGATGACGTTCAATTAGATCATACCCGCCCTTTATCGTACTTATTTCCTATTGATGTTCATGCGACATGCCTTTGCGCTGAGCATAACAACCAAAAAAAGGATAAGTTCCCTGTCGATTTTTATAATGAAGATCAACTGCGGAGACTTTCTGGAATTACTGGGCTTGATTATGATGTTCTCTGTCAGAAAGACGTCAATGGTACAGAATTAGATAGAATACTCGCTGATCTGACTGGGTTTGCAAGAGAATGGGACCCACGAACCTTTCAGTCAATAGCTAGACGGGTATTTGAGATGCGCGAGATAGACCTTTTTGACCTGTTATTGCAGCAGGCACCAGAAACTCACTCCGAAATTATGTTGGAACTGGCAGAAAGACCAGCCGCAGTTGGAGATGAAGAATAATCAAAGTGGCTTCAAAAACAGTAGATGGTGAACTGTTGTCATTCCTTTATCTCTAATCCCATGTTGTTCTATTGCTTGAACATTTTCGTCAATTTCATCGATAATGACGAAATGCTTCTTTGCAAGCCGTTTTAGATCACCCAATAGATCTCCACGGCCCCCTGAACCTACATGAATAATGACAAGTCCATTTCTTTTTATTAAACCATTGCATACATCAAAGAAATCATTATAGCAGTTTGTTGATTGAACTTGCTGCCTTTCCAGAAAGTCCTTGCTCGTATTGTGAAAATCTGATTCTGCCCAACCACAAAACCACATTCTCAACCAATTTGGACGATCAAAGCGCATCCCTAGAAATGGCGGAGAGGTGATAATTGTATCAAATTGTCTGCCAGTGAGTTTAGATGGAAGATCACGAAAATCGCCTGCAAAGCCATCGCCTTTCACGAAAGTTGAAGGTAAACTGTCATCTAAAGCTCGTAAAATTCGATTCTTTGTCTTTTCTACAAGGCTTTTGTAGATTGTTTCACCCTTTGGGTAAAATGGTGTAATAGGGTGAGAAGTTCTTGATAGGGCATAAGGTCGATTGCCATGCAGAACATGTAGCAATGACGCCCAAACGAATTTTTCAGCTGTTGTAAATTGATCGCCAGATGTAAAAATCTTTCTCGCTTTCAATATTTCTTCCAGTGTCTCCGGATGATAGTATTCAGACACAGTTGCATTGAGACCAAAATTTGCTTCTTCAAAATCTGCTTTTTCAAGAGATATCTGTTTCATTCTTTCTTCAAAAGACTTGAGAGCAAAAAGTGCATCATCGATAGAGGGAGGATTCATTTTTGCTGCAGCAACGGTAGACGCAAAAGGACTCATGTCATTTGAAACAGCTTCATGGCCGAGCAGTGCAGCCTCAAATGGGATAGTTCCAACACCTCCAAGAGGGTCAAGCACGGACCCCCCAGTTGGAACAAATTCCTTTATTAGCCAGTGAGCCATGGCAGGCTTGAGTTTTCCTTGATAAGAACACAAAGAATGTAGCTTGTTACCCCATGACCGGCTGTTGAAGGGGGGCTTTTTATAAGGGATGTCTCTACGAAAATCATCAATTTTCGAGGTTATGTTACTATCCTTCATGCCGTTACCGGTTGTTTTTGAGGCAGCCCGTACTTTTTCCATGACTAACTCTACTTGGACCAGTTCAGACTTGTCTCTTGAGTGACGACGAGCAATTACATGATGCTGAACTAAGTTGAATCCTACCTCTTTTGCAATTTGAAGTAGTATCTTATCGGTGGGGATATGTACCCCATAGAATTTAGAATCTCCAATATCAAGTAAAAAGTTTCCACTTGGCACAAGGCAGCGGTGAACAGATGCAAGAGCACCTGCCATGTCGGAAAAATATTGCTGTACTAACAATGCAATACGTTTATCTCCACCTGTTTCGTTAAGTTGAGAAACTATATTTTCTATATTTTTTGATGTATAGTTGATGGCCTGTTTCCCAAAGACATTATTAATTCCCGCAGTAATCGCCCTAGCGCGGTAGTCTTTAAGTTCGGTTTCACTTTTGATAAAGTCCATATACCATAATTCAAGCTTGGTATTTCTAAAGTAATTTGTTCCATTCAGATATGGTGGTGAGGTTATTGCCATCTCAAATGAATCTGAATAAGCAGCTGGTATTTCACGACAATCTTCAGATACTTTCACCGTATTAATCATAGAAGTTGGCAGATATGGGATGTCATCTATCATGCGTGTGAGACAGTCAGTTATATATTCTGACACATTCACAACACGATTCTTATATTCATCAGCACGTCTCCGCCTTAAATCTGCACGTCGGGTCATGTTTGACGCGTTTACAACATTTGCTGCACATGCTAGCAGGAATATTTTTCTAACTTCTTCATGAGGTCCCGCAATTTCAATGGCTATTTGTTTTGCTGCAAGCAGTTCCTTAACATGCTGAATTTCAAAAAAATCTCTTTCAGGAAAGGCTTCATAGTAAGCCTCTAAAGAAACTCCTTCAGAATGTTTGCTGAGATTACCCTTAGAGATAGCTGAAAGGTATTTTTCTGCAAGTTTAGAAAATAAACTATAATTTTCGCTCGCCCACTTACCTGAATTTACTTTTGTCTCTGCTACATAAGCCATAAATGGGTTTATTTCAGAATAAAAGGAAGGAATTCCAAGTGTACTTGCTGCGAGCTGTGTCGTGCCAGCACCACCAAAAGGATCATAGATTGTTCTTGGTTTTTTACCGTTTCTTAAAATTGCGTCTCGTGTATATGTTGCAGAGAAACCCTCGACATACGGATACCAGCCATAAACGCGCTGCCTCAGACTTTCCCGAAAAGTAACTCCCAGGTCAGACTTTGGCTCGCTGTTATCTTGTCCTGTTTTGTTTTGAAATAACGCAAGCTGGTTAGATGCGTCTGGAGATGATTCAATGACATCATTAAATCGTTTTAAAAGCACATGGAAACAAACGTTGCTTACGCTTCTGGTTTCTTCCTGAGCTTTATGTTCTAAATCCTCAAGAAAAGGATCTCCGATAGCAAGCCTGAACTCCTTACTTGAAAGCCCTTGAACATATGTTAAAAATTCCTTCGTTACAGAATTTTTTCCAGTTGCCGTGGGAAAACTTAAACTTACTCTTGCAGATGAGCCGCTTCGGACGCGCTCTCGCGGGAAATATACAGTTTTGAATATGTGCTGCGACATAAGAAGTTCTCCTTGAAAATATCACAACAGTTGTTACCACGGACACTTGATTAGTGCAACTCCTTTCCCTTGGCTAAACCATAATGATGATTTCTGCGAATCATACCGTACAGGCAGGACAGAATGCGTCATATATGATATAAATAGTCTAAAATGAGACCTTGATTCCACGAGTTCGGATAAAATTATAGATAGTCCCGCGTGAAACGGAGAATATTTTGGACAATGAAGCTAATGAAACCTTTTTTTGAAGCATTTCCGTTATCTGGCTTTCCTTCCCATCTAATTTGCTTGCACTGGTCCGACCTTTCGGTCTGCCGATTCTGACCCCTGCCGCTTTTTTGGCCTCCAATGCCCGCCTTGTCCGTTCAGAAATCAAGTCTCGTTCGAGTTCAGCAAAGAGTGAAAACATCGTCAACATCACTTTAGACTGCATATCCCCGTTTCCATTGGTTACAATATTCTGCTTAATAGCAACAAACTGCACTCCTTTGTCATGTAACCATTTGATAATATTCAATACCTCTACCGTACTCCGTCCGATTCTAGATAGCTCCGACACAATAACGGTGTCGCCAGCCCCCAAACGGCCCATTAGGAGGTCGATCAATCTTTCTCTAGTCCCTTTCCGGCTGGAAACTTCCGCCTCGATAAAATCATCAACCTGCCATCCGTTCCGCTGGGCATAATTCAGTATCTCATACCGTTGATTTTGAAGATCCTGTTGGCTGGTGCTGACTCTCAGATACGCAATTGTTCGGCTCACTCATTACCTCCTGCCAGCAGTATTGTTGATTTTGTGCCTTTATCTACCGATATAATTGAGATATTTTTCAATCCCTTCGTCTTCGCACATTCGATCATGTGTAGAGTACCGGGAGACTTGCCATCCCAAACGGCAATGAGAGCGTCTGCAATTTCAGCCATTTGTTCATTTCGTAATATCCCCGCGCCTTTGCCGTACCGCTTCCAATCCGCTGCAACCCGAATATTGTTAATACCGTTCTCCGTAGCGTAACGAGATGCTAGGCAATCAACACCCCTTGCCATCCCATCAATGATGGCGGTTATATCCATCCCACAGTTCCGCGCCTCATCAAGCACAGAACGGATACGCTCATAATCAGTTATTCCTCTGCTACCGGCAACGATGACCTTCATGCTGTCCTGCCTCCAATTTACCGCCGAAAAATCAAGCGTTATTCATAAGTGTCTAGGAATACTAACAAATTGTAATTTTAATGGTCAGCAGATGTCAATGGTTTCACCTGTTTTATTGGAAATTACTTAATATTGAAACTGTTGGTTTTCCATGGATGGTAAAAAATATAGCCTCAGAGCAAAAAAAATTACATCCAGAAGCATGTTTTTTTACGACCGGTAGCGTTAAAGTGCTTATATTATTATCTAATATCAGTTTTTATAGTTCAATTACATGCTTCATAAGTATATGTGAAGGACAAAATCCCCGCAGTACAAAGGAGCAAGCAATGGAAAACGAGATCAAGGTTGCAGATGCAGAGTGTTTTGAGCTGGACGGTCAGATGTATGTTTCCGATCTTCTAGGAACCGCAGAAGATGTTTGGCTGTCGAAGCCTAACACCCTATGTGAATTGGAAGAACAAAGGAAGTCATCTCCTTTGCCAAGGTATTTCAGTGCCCGATCGATGGGTAATCTCTACGTTGCAGATAACAACCTGTTAACGATTTGGGATGAAGCGGATGATGGCTCATGTAAGCGGGTAGCAATGATATTTTGGAGTGAGGCCGGATTTCTTGAGGAATACGATTTGTTATTTTTTCATTATGACATGTTCATCCCAGAAGATGTCGCTCGGTTCCACAATGCGATTGACATGTTGGTAACACTATCAAGTATGAGCAAATGTTTTTCTTACCAACTTGCAGCACATTGCCTACCTGACTGCGATGAAAATAAATTGGCAACAATTAAGGAGCACCTCCTGGGCAATGAAGTCGGCGAGATTGGTTTCTACGAGCGTGATGAGAATTAATAACCAATTACTGGAGTTGCCTCAAAATCAGGCAACTCCAGCAAACAAACTTTATTAGGAGACATACGATGAAAAACGCATCAGAGGTGCAAGGATTTCAAGACATGGTTCAGCGCGCATCTAAATCATCATGGTTCAGGATCATCATGAGTGAGCATGCCAGCTGGAAATCAACAGGTGTGACGCTTCAAGAGTTGAAACGGCACAAAGACAATAACGAACAGTTTGAGCTATTTACGGCAATAATAGACAAGAAGTTATATGTTGCCGATGAAAACATGATCACAGAATGGCAGGATGATTTGAGCGGTAAGCTTGAGTTCGTCCAAGTTATTGATTGGCAGGAGCTTAATAACTTTTCACATCACTTTAGCAACTACCATACCTTTATAGCCTGCTTATTGCTACCATCAAGGCAGGTTGAGCTTTTTCATAATAAAATCAGCCTGTTGATTGCTTTGCATGGCGAGATGTGTATGACAAGCAGTACTGCCGGTTATTATTTAGATGATTCAGGATGGGTTTGCTGTCCCAACGTCAAGGATTTTGAGGCATTACAAAAATCAATTGTCAGGGATTTCAATAGAATAATGGAGTTTATCCCCACTGGATACGAGAAGTCGCGGCAATATCTGGATTATAAATCACGAGAGGAGGCACCAAGTAGCTTGCTTTTGCCGACACCACGGCATCAAGTGGAAAACATGCCAGCGGTAAAGCATAAGTCTCATGTAGATGATGATCTCGAATTCTTCAAAGCACTAAAGTGAGTTCTGCTGCATCGGCGAATGGGCATAGAACTAGGATGGATCGAGTAATTGCCGGTTCTATGCCCATAAATTCAGCGTAAGCAAGTTGAGCAGTACCGCCGCTTTTTCATATTTTGAATCAAAAATATAAATACAATCTGAAGAAGAACCCACCCATCAGTAATGCCTATGGGTGCTTGGTGCAATCCCATATACGCACCCTACTTTGCCTTGATGGTAGAGTACTATCAATAATACAATGGAATATAACTATATGATATCAATAGAAAACACCCTACAGAGAACCGCATTGACAGACTTTATCGGACGCAACGGCCCCTTCGCCTATTTCATAACCCTGACATTCCCACGACTGCAAACACTTGAAACCTGCACTGACCAGATCAATTTCTTGATCTTCATGCTTAACAAGAAACTTTTCGGCCAACACAACGACCATGAATACCTTCAAGGCTTTTGCATTTTCGAGAACCACAGTATGTCAGCCAGCAACCCTTTTCATAGCCATATCATCATTAAAGACGACAGTAGACTCGACCCTGAATCAAAGAAGCCGTTTATTGACCATTTCTGGAGCCTGTTAGCCAAGGTCCGAGTCGTCAAAAGCAATCTAAGAACTGAAAAAATTGCTTTCAACAAGAACTGTTGCGACATACAGCGCGTTTATGACCAAGAGAACCTGATCAAGTACGTCACAAAGACCTTTGAAAATTATTTTGATTACAGTAATTTGAGAGCGATTGACAAGAACGGGATATAAGGAGGACTAAAAATGAATTCCATCTATGTTTCCAAGAAAACCGGCAACAGAAAGTATCGCATCTGTCTTTATCTGCCGGAAGACCTGATCAAGAAGCTCGACCGCTGGACAATCCAGAACCGACTAGCCGGTACGACTGGCCAGTCCATTACCACAATGTTAAACATGCTGCTGTGAGTCGATCTTGATACCAAATGAAAATTATCTCGGTTTTGAAGATGCAATGACGATGCATGGCATGCTGGCCGTACTTATTTGACAAAGGCTTTCACGATTCGATGAAGAATTTTCAACTGATCGTCAGTCACGGTTTCCAGCACGCTGTCAATCTG
>MTLD01009883.1_pt2 | contig 26014 bp, 32 predicted proteins | sample 1982471 | NCBI WGS metagenome assembly MTLD01 (sample SAMN05712604, study PRJNA340218) | biofilm metagenome | isolation source: sample SPM anode biofilm adapted to -50 mV | place: USA | collected 2012-02-03 | reverse complement strand
GCGTGGTGAGCCTCTTCAACCCGAAGGCCCCCGCCGAGGAGATGGTGGACCTGCTCATCACCCAGCTCACCGAGCAGCGAGATTCCCTGACCCGCACCCTCATCAAGTACGAGCAGGAACTTGGGCGGCGGGATGATGGCACCCTTCGATTCCGATTGGAGGAGAAGGTCAAACCCGAAAAGGTGAAGGTGTAGCTCAATTGGGGCTCCACCTTGGTCCCCAATAAACCCGTTCGGGGTTCCCAACCCGGCCCAAACCCCTCAGGGGCGCCCGAGAGCGCCCCTGAGCCCGTCTTGGAGGGCGGCAATCCAATCCCTGAAAGCTGCTTCACCGGCATGAACGAGCGCGATATCTATCGTCTTCTCCTTCGGGTGGGACTGACGCCCTTTGAGGCGCTGGTGACCCTCCTCCGGGAGGAGCCGCATGTCTCCTACAGGGTGGCCGTTCTCGCCCCCCTATTGTCGAGAAGCCTCCCCCTGGCGGCCCTCCAGGAATTCCTCGTGAGATTTTCAATCCATCCAATATCTCTGGCCCTGCAATTCCAGGACCGGCGACGAGCACTGGGACTACTCAGGCGAATGGACCTGGAACAAAGGTATGGACCCTGGATAGGCCGAGGTGGAAGGCTCCTCATCCAGGGTGATCCGAGCCTTCGAAGATTGCCGCCCACATTGGTCTTGCGAGGTGATTCCCTCATAGCAGATTGCCCGCGCCTCATCAGCCTCGGGTACGGACTCACATCACTGTTCGGGAAGATCAAGATCGAGCGATGCTCATCCTTGCGACGGTTGCCTAGTGGACTGGAGACCCACTACCTCGGCGATGTTCTGGTCAACGACTGTCCAGCATTCGAAGGCCTTGGCCCGGAAAGCTGCATCCGAGGCCGGTTTGAAGTCTCCGGATGCCCCAGGTTCAACCCCCTTTCATAAGAAAGAACATGCCATGTGGACGAATCCATTTCGAAAGACCGCATCCAATGAGGATCTTCGCCCCTGGGAGGCCCGTGCGCTGGAGCAGGCACAGGCAGGGCAATACACCGCCTATGTTGAACTCCATTTCTGTTACCTGGTCCTTGATAACCCTCGAAGCGATCTGCTCCTTCGGGTCTTCAAGAACCTCATCAAGGACCGGGAGGCTTCGCGGAGATTCTTAGCCTACTGTCACCACCATCAGTCGGGCGGCGTTATGGGATCCCTGAAGGGGTAGCAGCGAAGCATGGGAATGACATCGATCCAGAGGTCCTTCCTATTTGGGTTTGCCGAAGTTGTATTCCACGGTGATCCATGAATTGATGGGTACCCCTCCCCTGGTCGCGGGGGCATAGGTGCTTTGAAGGGCCGCCTGCTTGGCTGAATCGTCGTACCCAAAGGCCCCCACCGTAACACTCTGAACCATGACCTTGAGTGGTTTCCCTTGAACGCCAACGAACACCTTTGCCGTGACTTTGATCTCCGAATCACGAAGGTCTGGAGGAAGCTGATTCCGGCTAAGGCCTCGTGGTGGTGTTGGCTCTACACGCTGGAGCATTGAGGCTGGAGTGTTGGCATTAGGCGAGGGCGTAATTCCGGCGACGGTCGGGGATGATGGTTGGCTTGCGACGGTTGGCGCGGTAACAGGGGGCAGAGGAGCCTGCGCCTGGGTACTTGTGGGAGGCGGATTGGTTGTGATTTCGGGCCTAGATGGCTCCTCGTGAACCATTTTCGGCTGAGGACCCTCGGACATGGGAACAGGCAGGGGCACTGGATTTGTGCTCGATGGGGGCGGTACTCCCTGGGTCTCGGGCATGGTTGGATTGGGGGCGGCGTTCTGGGTGGCAGGACCCTCCTGGGCGTTCAACTGGTTTCGAGACCCGATGGCCGCGACTACCCCGACCGCACCGGTAGTCAAAAGAACTCCTGCCATGGATACGAAGATTTTCTCAGGAAGGCTCATTCGATCACGTTTAGACATGACGACTCCGCATGGATTAGCAATCAAGCTTCCGAAAAGATCCTTCGATTTTTCAGAACAAGATGGCGGACATAAAAATCAAACCCAATCAGGAGCACTCCCAGATACCAGCCCAGGGCGATATTCACGACGCCCGCGATGATCAATCGGGTGATGCTCTCGTACACGCCTACTACTGAAGCTTTCCGATGTTGGATCTTAGAGATTAAGGGAATCTGGAGCACCACCATGACGATGTTGTAGCAGCCGACGAGCGTCGCACTCAATCCCGGAATCAGGAAGATCATGCTCAGGCTTAAGAGGCTCCACAACACCATGGATGCGATTTCAAAGTAGGAAATTCGATTTGCGATTTCGTTTAAATCTTCACCTAGAAGCCGATTCAGCGTCAGCGGCGATGGGTCGGGATGAAGGCAGGATCCCAAGGGGCACCACCCCGACATGGATGGATTCCAGACCAGCGTGGCGGACCCGACCACCCCGCGTTCCGAGAGGAAGATAAGTTCCTCTCGGGTGATGGGCCCCTTCTGGTCCTGGCCATCGTTTGAGTAGTACCAGCTATCGCTCAAGGCAGAGCTCCACACAGAAAAGGGCGCTAAGTCCCCAGGAGTTTCCGTTTTTCTGCCGTGAACTCATCTTCAGTCAGGATGCCCCTGTCCTTGAGGCCAGCCAGTTTTTCAAGCTGGTCCAGGGCTGCTGGTTGAGCGGATGTTGGGGACTTCATGGAAACCTGGACACCTGGAAGCGGTGGCGGTGTTGGCCGGGTTGGAGGCGTGAGAGGGGGCGGAGGCTCAAGCCGGGGAGACGGGATAGGGATCGCGGGAGATGGCGGAAAGGTCGGAGGTTGTGACGGGTATCCCGAATCATTCGGATTGGCTGGCATTCGCGGTGTCGGCATTCGTTCTGGGACATACCCGAACGAAGGAACAGCCAATGGGGAATAGGGTTCCTCGGCTTCAAGATTCACAACCATGGTTTTCGCCAGCTGGTCGTGAAGGCAGCGCCGATCCTCGCGGAAAATATAGAGGACATCAACAAGAGCATAAATGGCACCTAGGATCGGGATGACACAGATTAGGCCATTAATAAGCAGCCTCATCCCGACCATCGTCCCGAATGTGGCCTGGCCCCCATCCTGGCGACGGATCTGAATGCCGAGCATTTTCTTTCCAAAGGTCTGGCCATGGCGGCTTAGAAGGACGAGGTTCCAGATAATGGCAGTCCACATCCAGATACCAGAACCCGCCATGCCTGCGATGGCCAATGAAGACGGCTCCTTCTGATCGAACTGTCCAGCTACACCCATGGCGATAAAGAATAGAGATGTAGGGCCAATCAGGATCAACCAGTCAATCAATTGTGCGCCAAGCCTGCGGCCACGACCGGCGAGATGGGTACTTTGATTCATGAGGTCTGTCTCCCTGATTGTGATTGGAGAACCTTGTAGGGTTGTCTTGAATGGGCTAAATCAATGTGGTGATGAGCATTAGCTATTCATGCATTTTTGCGATGAGGACTTGTTTCATGATGTCGTTTTGCGGAATGCCATTCATTTCGAACGCATAAACCTCAAAGGTGCGGTTCGATTCATCGACAACAAACTGAACTCGTGCGTTCACCGGTTTATCCATGTACCGCATCGTTCCCAGAACATTCACGATCGAATTCCCATCCTCGGCCGTGCCGGATTCCCATTTGGGATCACCGAAAAAGCCATCGACAGCCTTGCCAATGGGTTTATCCGGGTATTGCCTCAAGTGACCATTTCGGACAATCCGGATGAGTCGATCCTCCGACACACCTCCGGTTTTGGCGGCATGGACCAATCCTCCGAGAACAGCCGTAGCCAGAAGACACCCAGCAACGATGAGCAGGACCTTCAGAGGTGTTGCCATCCCCCGTTTCGCACGAATTAACCGCTGGGCGGGTGTCCACTCTGGAAGATGAGGGGCCCAGATCAGGGTTTCGGGCGAGAGGATCCCACCCTTGAAATACTCCTGAATTCTCCCCCAAGTGACTGGTCCTTGGCGGTCTTGGCCGTCATGGGAGTAGTACCAGATTTCTTGGTCCGCCATATGGGCTCTCCTTCTATGAGGTGCTGATCCGCAATCGAGGTGGCGGGGATGGGGATGCCTTAAAATACCAAAAATTGGTTGTTTAGCAACCACCAACGACGCTTCTCTCGGCATCGCCGGAAAGCTGAGTTAGAGTCGAACTCATGGCACGACCCTTCTATGGCCGCCCCAATCCAAAGGGGTGGCAGGATGGTCTCCATGAAATACCAAATATTGTTTGTTCGCCAACAGTGGTTCCATGAGTCACCGGGGAGCCTATGGGGCCAAGGGGAAACGGCCTGCACCCAAGACTCCCGGCGAACGGATGCGGGCGATCCGTCTCCATTTCGGATGGACCCAGGGGACCCTTTCCCGACTTCTCGATGTAGGCCAGCAGGCTGTTTCCAATTGGGAGCAGGACCGTGTGATGCCGGTGGGGGCCGTGAAACAGCGCCTTTCCCGGCTGCTCGGGGTGAATTGGGAGGCCATCGAAACGGGAGTGAAGTTCCGAGTGCCAGACGAACCCCCAGGATCGACCCTGGTTGGGGAGGGGATCTTGGCCATTGATGAATCCAGCAAGCGCCCTGTTCTGCTGCCCACGGCGGCTGAGGGCGAGGCATGGATGGTCGTGGTGGGCACGAATGAGCGCACGCTCCTGGATGCGAAGCATCTTCCCAAGGAAATTCGAGGTGCCCTGAAGGATGGTGGCGCGGTATGGGTAGTGGTGAAGCGACCCGAGACCATGCCGAACAAGTCAGCCTCGAAATCCCCCAAGAAATCGGTGCCGACGACGAAGGTTCGGAAACCGACCAAGAAGCCCTGAGCGATCACTCCCATCGGAGGGCCTCTTCGAGGGACATCGGGCGGAAGTGTTGATCACGCTCCAGGGGTATTTGGGTCATCACGCCATCGATCTTGATGGGGATGCGAATACCCAGCAGGCGTAGGTAGGGAACAACGCCCCACCTCCCTCCTGGACCCGTGATCCTGTTCCGGCTGTAGCCCAGGAAATCTCCAGTCTCGAAATCCACGGCCATTCCCCAGAAGCTGTAGCTCCCAGCGTAGAAATGCACGCGCACAAGTTGCTTTTCGATGGAGCCCAGATTTGACGGCAATGTCTGGATCTCTGGAAGGCTGAATAGCTCCAGTCCGGAGAGCAGCGTCTGCGATGGATTCAATCGGACCTGGGTGAGCCAAAGGCCGGGATGCTGGGGCATAAGCCCTCCATTGGACCAATATCCCAACGCCCTTTCAGGGAATCACCGATGGACTCGCGATTCTCAGCGGGGCCGTGACAGAACCCCCTCTGGGGTTTAAACACTTTAAGACCCACCGACATGTAACCAATTGTTGGCGCTAATTTTTAGAACACAGCCGTGTCGCGGCGGACGCCGAGGGGCACTAGGCGCAGAGAGCACCTTCAGGAGTCACTGCCCCCAGAAGAAGGCTCGCAACAAGCGCATGAAGGCGGAGGGCCTTCTCGCTATTTCCCCCTGGGCATTCGAGCCGGGGAAAGCCTCTTCCTTCACACGGTTGACCTCCTCAATGTAGGCGGCCTTGTCCATTTGGTCCCTACGCCGGACTCTTTCCACCTCTGATCGGTTCATGGACCTTGCCCAAACAACCTTGTTTCGCCGAATGAAGTAATGGGATCGGCACGGGAAACTCCAGTTGCCAATTGAAGGGTGAAGAGTCACGGCACCACCTTCACGTCGCAGGGACCAGTCGGCTGGGCCAATCGGCGTAACGACCTCCTGCCCACAACCGCAGAAGCAGTTGTGGGCGGCGGTGCGGTACCGCTCGCAGATGTAAAGAACACCATCTTCCAGCCGCTCAGGGATGACCTCTACGAATTCCGGCCTCACCGTCTGCTGCCTCATTCCTCCGGCGCTCCAGTCATTTCAGCCCTTGTTAGGGACTGGGAGTTGATGGAGTAGGTCATGTGGTGCACTTGGAGAGGGTCTTGGTAGAACCCGCAGGATTGCTTCCACCTGATGACTGCCAGGGCCGCGTTGAGGGCATTCATATCCGCCACCTGGATGTTCTTCCGGTAGAGATCGTCGGCCCTATCGTCGTTCATGGGTACATTTTTGGGGAAGTGGTCGTGCTTGGTGGCGGTGCTCATGGTGACCCGGCAGGTCCCGAAGAGGGCTGACTCCTCGGGGACCATTTGTAGGTCCATCCCGACATCAATGAACGGTACCGCGCGTGCGTGCAGAAAGTCGCTGACTAATTTTCGCACCGGCCCCTTATCTACACAGATGAACACGAAATCGAACCCTGCAAGGGCCTCGATGTTGTCGTCCGTCAGGTAATCGGCGTGCGGCACTATACCCCGGCGCATCGCATCGTAAATCTGGGCGTAATAGTCCACCTTTGGCAGCTTCTGCCCGAGGATCGCCTCTGAGGCCGCCCCCGGGGCCCGGAAGGCATTGTGCTGAAGGAATGTATCGCCATCGAACAGGTGAATCTCCTGAACCGGCGCCTTGGCGACGAAGTCCAAGACATATGAGCCGGTGCCGCCCAGCCCGATGATTGCAATCCTCTTGATGGCCAGTTTCGCCGATACGGCGAGGATGTCAGCACGGCTGGAGGCAGAATCGTGGTACCTGAACACCGAATCCTCTCGAACCGGCGGAATCACCTTGAAAGTGCATGGATTGGTATTGGGGTCGATTGCGCGGGCTTCGTTCGAGATGATCGTGATGTAGCTCACCATCTTCGAGTAGTAGTCCGGGAAGTTGCCCGTGGGCGGCTTATTGGAGAACCTGTGCTGGACGTGGAATCCCTCCCATAGGGCCTGTGCATCAGAAGAATGCCGAATCCCCTCTATGGGAGTCCCGTCCTGTCGGCAGGGGAATTCTCCGCGGAACCACACCTGATGATCTCGGGGAGGGAGCAGCTCCCCGAGATTCTCGGTGAGGTCGGTGACGACTTTCCCATAGGCCACTGTGCGCTGAGCCGTGACGTAGGGGACGGAATGGATGACCAGGTATCCGTTCCCGGGGAGGTCTACCTCGTAACCGTCATCGAGCAGGCGCTTGAGGTCAGGATCAAGAGCGGTTGGTTTTGGTGACATTGAAAATCATCCCTTCCTTCACGATCACATCCTCTCCATCGACCAGCGTCCCATCCTTTCCATGGGGATTGGCATAGGCCACCGTGTAGACCATATTCGGGTCGGGCTGGTCGTCCGGGAACGCCAGCCGGACTACCTGCTGGTAGGTCAGTTTATGGTCGGTCACTTCGCGGGGGCGACCATTGACGATGATCTTGAAGGTCTTGTTGTGGCCAGAGGCCTGGCCGGGCTGTTCGTCGGACACGGTATTTCTCCTTGAGAGGGGGCTGAGGCCGGGATTTCGACCTCTATCCATGTATGCGGAGCCGCCAGGGAAAACGGACATCACCCGGCCATGTCCGGTTCGGCGATAATCTCCGCATACATAGATAGAGGAGGAAAGCATTGGAGGCAGGTGAATCGCTGGACTGCCTGGCAACACCAGACGATGTATGCCAAGCGTACGAGGGGCTTTCTGACCTGGACCTTTACAAGCTCCATAAGGCGGCCTTGATTCATCTGTCGGGAAGCGAGTACTCGGACCCGGATGAGATCATCAATGAAGCCATCATTCGCACGTTGAAGGCCGCCAATGGCGGCAAAGGGCGCCGCTGGCCAAAGAATGTGCCGTTCATTGCTTACTTGATACAAGTCATTAGAGGTTTGGCCAGCGATTCCAGAGAATCGGAGTACCAATCCAAGACAGACCGGCTAGAAGCCATGGTTCCGACGGACGCCACCATCGAGGATGTTCTTGGCCATTTGGATCACCACCATTCAGACACGCTCACAAACATCATCGAAGTAGAGATGAACACTGAACGGCAGGCCCGCGCTAAGGCCGATGCAGACCGAATCGAGGCACACTTCTCTCAAGATCCCCAGGTGACGTGGATCATCCTTGGGCGCAAAGAGGATTTGTCGCCTGCCGAGATCATGGAGATGGGTGAGATGACCCGGACCCAATACGACACAGCCATGCGGCGTTTCCGCCGTGGCATCGAGAAAATCTTCTCTGAGAAGAGGCCATCATGAACCAATCGAAGGCTCGCAAGGAGATTGCAGCCCTTCGGGACGCTGCCTTGGAAGATCTGGCGAAGACGACTGATTCCGAGTTGCGGAAGGAGGCCCTCGAATGCGGTGATGATGTGGGCCAGATCGCGGCCCACATGAGGTCCGTCATGAGAAACGCTGCTGCATCGGTCAATCGCCAGCGCCTGGCTATCGCCCGAGAACAGATGGAGGTAAGGTCGCAAAACCGCCCTAGCCCACTCATCAGACCAGCCATTGACCGGATCAAGCAGATCGTTCAGGCCGCCTTTGCCACGGATCCAGCTCTTGGGGTTGCCTATCGTGAGGGCAAGGTGACCTCAACCGAAGATTGGTACAGCCTCTACGATGATCTGATTAAGATTGGCGCCATTCAGCCCGATGATCATGAGCGTTGATCTTCGCCGATTGACACAGGCGGAGCGCCTGCTCTGGGGATACGGCGTCATCGACCCGTCCCAAATCGACCTTGAGGCCATGGCCTTCGATCTCGGCGCCGAGATCGTTTACCGACCACTTGGTGGCTGCGAGGCTCGCTTGGTGGCTCGGGGAGACAGGGCCATCATCAGCCTGAATGCAAGCTCTAACGGTGGTCGACAACGGTTCTCTCTTGCCCACGAGTTGGCCCATTGGGTGAACGACCGAGAATCGGGTCTGTATCTCTGTGCCAAAGAGGATCTTGAGCCGAGAGACAATGGCGCGAAGGTCGTGGAAGCCCGTGCTAACGACTTCGCGAGTCAACTGATTCTGCCCAACTACCTCGTCGATCCAAGATTGAATAGGCAAGGAGCCACCTTGGACACGGCTTCAATGCTGAGTTCTGAATTCAGCACGAGCCTTACCGCCGCTGCCATTACGTTGATTAGACGGACGAACGAATCGGCCTGTCTCGTCTGCCACAGTCAAACCAACCTGCTCTGGCATCGACGGAGCGCTCGATTTCCATCCGATTACTATTTGCGCTCAGAGCTGCACCAGGAAACGGATGCCTTCCAGATGGCATTTAGAGGCACATCCGGAAAATCCAGGGTGAAGACCGAACCTGGAAATTACTGGATAAGCCATCGGGAGGCTGGACGGCTAGAGGTCACCTCTCAATCCGTCCGCCTCCCCGATGGAACCGTTCTCTCTATGATTTCAGCCTAAATCAGAGCGATCCCCACGGTAGAAGGATTTGCCTGGCCGAATCCCAGACGCGAAAAACTCTGGAGGCGTACGGGGAATCACCGCCAGATCTTGCGATTCTAGACGGGGTCGTGAATGGACTGGGTCAATCTATGGGCCAAGACGTGAGCATGGCTTGCGGAGCAAGTTTGTGGAGACAACCGGCATTCTTAGGGCATGAGGCAGTCTGGGCTGATCAGAACTTATGGGATCGACTGATCCGGAATTCCATCAGCCATATTGAGCCGAGACAACACGCCCAGTCCTTGTCAAAGCCTTACCCAGTGTGGGTTTGAGAGGGGTTTCAATTTTTATCACCTAATATCCTTCGTATGTGGGGCCCCGAAGGGGGCCCCACTCTTCATGCCTATTTCTCCCCTCTTTTCAATATTCAAAAAAGCGGAACACGACCATCGAAGAATAGGACCAGAGTTGGATTTCATCAGTTCGACTTCAACCCGTCGAGGCTAGAGGATGAACCTGAGATCAATCGTCCTCCTCATCCACCTGTGAATAGAATTCAACCTTGTCGTGAGCTTAGTCCATAGATGGATCTCATCCTTCAACCATCAATGGCCCGTATCCACAACGTTAAATCCAAATCTCAATACTCATCTGGGAGCATCACGGTCAGCACATGAACCGTCACCTCATCATCCGCAGGGTTCTCGCTCATCCATTCCATGGTCGGGTCAAAGGTATCGATCTTGGCCCATACCCTGATCCCCTTATTGATGATGCAGATGAAGTCCCTGTCGCCGTAGGGGTCGAAGGATTCACGGAAGAAGTCATCGGGGAAGACCAGCACCTGGTGGAGGATCTCCTGCACGGCCAGTGAACCCAACGCCTGGACCCCTTGAGTCGAGAGGATCCGATGACGACCAGGGCGACCCTGTAGGACCTCTGCTCGGAATTTATTGTTGGCTTCTCCGGTTGGGGTGATGGGAACGGGATGCTGGTTGGTCATCGGGGCCGGACCTCCCCAGGAGGATCCCAACCCCTCCCAATTGGGTCACGGGCAACCCGCCGGTCCAGCCAGCCCCGGAATCCCTTTTATCTGCGCATATACCCGTCAAGACAGCACGGAAGGGGCCGGGTCAGGGGGATGGGGGGATGAGGGGTGTGATTCGTCGTCTCGGGGAACCAACCTGTGGCTGGGCCTATCTCAAAGTCTGGATGCTAGGAAGTCTCTACGTTATCCATTAGCTCAGATGGTTTCGTATGGAGGAAGACTCTGGCTTGTCGAGAGGTTCAAAGTGATTCTCAATAGCTTTTGAATGATTCTAATAGTTGTCGATATCTTTTTCACTTTAATCATAGATAAGTGCTGTTTCGGTACGATATCAAATTGGCCTATCAATCTCTATTTCACCTAACTAAATCCTCACCCACTCTAATATCACAAGCGCCTTCGGCTCTTGAGCCCTTCGGGGAGGGGATGGGGTTTGTATCCCTCCGCCTCCGGCTCCGGTCCGGTGCTTCGCACCTCTACACCCCCCGCTATCCCCTTCCCCTTGGACTTTACTCTTTTCATCTATACGCCTCCGGCGGGTACCTATTCCTCTAGCACCTCAACACCGCCGAAGGCGGAACCAGCCAGGGGGAGAGGAAAGGGGGTCAACTGACCCAACAGGAGCTTCAGCTCCGGCCGGAGCGCAGCGGAGGTGTTGGGCAGTGCCCCCCTCTCCCCCGTGGCCCGTCCGTAGGACGGTTAAGTGGCAGGGAGTATTTATTTACTCCAAGATGGATTGGAGGATTGTTGATAGTCCTAAAATAGATAGGACAGTTTTTCTACCGATTTTTGGGGGTCAACGCACCAATCATTCGAGTTGAGAAGAATTCTGCGCATCAAAACCCTATGACCACCCACTCAAATACATGCGCAGATTGATACCGCAGAATGAGCGCAGATTGGCACTTTTATATGCCTCATCTCTTTCAATGTTGATTGGGTGTTAGCAGGGGGAACTTGGGTCGAAGGTTAGAATGATGAAGCCCCACAGCCGTAGCGTTCGTGGGTAAGTCCAAGCATAAGGGGTGATCAAAGGGCGCCAACCCTCATCCCCTTTTGGTTTGCTGGGGTGACCATCTCCCACACCAAAGTGAGCTTGTTATATATACAACCGTTGGCGCGGCGCTTGGATGTCGAAATGATAAATGATGATTTGCGGAAGGCATGGAAGCTCTACCGAGAAGGTCGATTGTTCAAAACAACCTTGGAGCCCCTGATCGGGTATTACGGATGGATATCCCATCTCACAATGGTTTCTCACTGGGAAAGGATATTCGAGGAAGAGGGGAAACGTCCTTTTTTTCGAAGAGAAGACAGACTCGTGAATGGCTTCAACAAAGATTTCTTCAAGCAGCTTAAGGATTGTGAAGAACATGGGCGAAAGTCGCCCATGCTAATGACCTTCAATTGCATTCATTCACCATCGAGCGTCTTTAAGCTTAAAAGGGATCTTGGAGACACTCGTAAGAAATTTATCCGGTTCGACAATAATGGGGTCGAATATCTTTCATCTAATATTTTCACTTCGGTCGAATTGCTAGACTTCATGTCGACAAACCATGGGTTGAGGCTATACCAACATCAAAATGCTACCCCGATTCCAACGTTCGAAGCCTTCTTGAAGGTCATCACTTTTTCGAGGCGATTTTTGCCCGTCTAGACTTAATTGGATTAATTTCGTTTTTTGGAGCTAATAAAGTTCTGAGTAAGCCGTTAATTAGCCTCCATCCTAGTAATCGCGCCTTATCATCGTTGTACCGATAGGCGAACTCATAAAGATAGAATGGCCTTGTTTCTGGATCCTCCATTAATAAATGAGGGCTGATCCATTGGTTGAAGGCATCCCGAACGCGGTCGTTTTCATCTGAGGTATCGTCTGGAAGAATGTTTTCTTCCATTATCGGCATCACCCACATCTTTCCTACACGCCTAATAACAATATCTCTTCGGTGTAGGTTGTTATCCACCGGGCGTAGGCTATTGTAATAGAGTCGGAATCCCTCGGCAAGTCGATCAATGATCTGATAATCATTCAGTTTGGGTTTATTGCGCTTCAATTCAGTCTTCATTTCCTGAGCCATTGCCTTCCGCATTACTTCCAGGCTATGACTCGCTGTTGTTTTGGTCGGGAAGATTGCCTCAAGCCTAGTGGCAGTGGGGCTCTCTTTGGCCTGTGCGACCAGTGCGGCAGCGATGATCCATTTTTGGAGAGGCATCTTGGTGTTTTCCAGGAAGGTGCCTTCAATCAAATCCCGCCTGGATGGTGCATTGGCGGGGTCGAGTTCTCGAATGAACGCCTGCATCTTGACTCGGGATAACTCGGCCTCGGCCCAGGTATCGAAAACGTTGTGTTCGCCACCCCAGGCGATTTTCATGATTGCCCGCTCTGCAGCATCGCCACCTATTGAACCCTCCCGAATGCCCCATACCAACTCAAGCAATTCGAAGTTTCGGTCCCGCCGTAAAGATGATGGTCCTGCCATATACGACGTAGCCTCTCGTTTTGCCCCCTCGATTTCAGTGATCCTTGGATCTCGAAGCTTGATCGCGGAAAGATACGCTCGGGCTGTGTCCTCATCCGGGAAAACGTGCTCAAGGTAGGCCTGTGTGACTTGCTGCTCCGGAAGAGCCGCATGCTTAATGCCTTCCTCAAGCAGTTCCTGGTCGGAGAGTAATCTTCGCAGGCGTGCCTTCACCTCTGCTTTGTCTGGAGGAATCAAGCCATCCATGTAGGCCGCTAGTTCCTCCTTGTAGGCAAGTAGCTCTCTCAAGCACATGGTGGAACTTTATCTCCTCTAGTGTGTAGCGTCCAAGGCTAAAACCAACGTACAACTGCATTCACAGGGACCAATTTTTCACTTTCCCGCAGCGAGCCTTGATTCGGGTGGATCGTTGTATCCAACGAGGGGCGAGGGGGTGAGAGCCCGCGAATGACCACTGCGGCCGCCTCCCGGGAGAGGGTCTGCCAACGCACTGCCCTAAGGGGAGGCGTCAGCTGTTTGACAATTTGGTTTATTAATTTTGTGGTTTACAAAGATCGGGCTGAGTTTTATTCACTGAACGTAATCTCTCTATCAGGACCAGAGACCCAGCAATCAATCCTCATTTGAGAAGTAACAACTTGCGCCTATTCAATACCTAAGTGTCAAAGACTATTGTTAATCGGTTGGCAATTTCATGAATTTCTAATCAAAAAAGGAACCTGTATGCCATATCGCTGGATGCCCTCAGGCACAGACAGAAACTATTTGCCCATGAATGTGTGGGTGCGTCCCAAGAAACCCACCAAAGCCCCCGTGGTTTTTGATAAGGGAAGCAGAATTCTCCACCTACCGCATGTAGATTTGATTTTCGATACCCCCAAGCGAGTGAAGCAGAAAGGTGAATCTCGAATTGAGGCCGGGTTCCACCTCCGGCAATTCGGCCCTTACACCGATTGGGTCATGGATACCGCTGCTAGGAAAACCTTGACCCCAAGAGTAGGCAACTATGCCGAGACGTTTGGGGTCAAGATGTGCTGCGACTCCGGCGGCTTCACGCTAAAGGTCCCAAAGGACGGCTATACCTGGGTCAATTGGATCGACCCTATGGCGGTGATCAGGAAATACAATGCCTGCGCCGATGTCGGCATGGCCCTTGATGCCCCTCCTCGCCTGGGCGTCAGGCCCAGTATCGGGCTGGAGGTCTCTCCGACCGTCTTGTCGATTCTCGCCAGGATGCAGCGCGAAAATAGCAAGTTGCTGATTGCAGAAAAGAATGACCGCCTGCAACTCACCAACGTGGCGCATGGGGTAACCCTGGACGATTACAAATGCTGGATAGACACCGTCAATGACCCCGAGCATTTCATTGGTTGGGCCCTGGCCTGCGATGTAGATGGCCCGGATCCGGTGATCGGCTTGAAGCAAGCTTCTATATTTCGAGGCGCAGCCTTGCTCTACCACGATTACAAAATTCGGAGGGAATGGCTGCACTTCTTCAAGGTCAGCGGCCAAGCAGAAATTCCAGTGGTCGCCTGGCTCGGAAAGTATTTGCCGCAGGTGACGTCCGATTCAACCTCATGGCTTTGTGGTGGGGATCACCAATACAAATACAACGAAGATGGCCGATTGCGGGGATTGACGAAACATGGATTGGAGGCTGCTTCTGGAAAGCTAAGAAGGTACTGCCAGTGTGAAGTCTGCGACATGATGGACTCCTTCGTCTCGATTCAGAACACCGAGCAAGGCCATACAAAGGCGTATCGAGCAATCAACCTCCATAATTTGATTACCATCAAGGAAGTGGTTGATTACTGGAATGACCAGGCTGATCGGCTTAACTTTCGCCAATATTCCGCGATGGTTAAGGATCTCTTTGGCCCTACCCACCGCGTGATCTCGTTGCTGAATTATCTTGAATGTGCCATGCAGCATGGGCCCGCCTATGCAGATCGTCATTTCACGATTGCCGAACGGCATCTCCCGAAAGCCTCCTGAGCGCGTTGTAAGCGCTTTCACTTGGAGGTTTCTATGGGGCCTTTGTACGACTTTCTCTGCGAAAACACGCCGTCTCCGGCTCTGCTGGATCCGAATCATTACAAAGTAGACGAGCTTCTTCGGGATCTCGAGGCGGATCTCCACCTGCATCTTTTAGCTCGAGACCCACCGCTCATGCCCCTCGCCACCAGACGAGAAGGGGTTGCTTGGAGAAATCTCACTTCCTATGCGGAGGCCATCTCCCACCGTGATAAAGATCCCCAAGCCTACAACCTCGTACTGGCCATGAGGTGGGAAGAGGATCGACGAAAGAAAGGTGGAGTTCCGCTCTTTCGGTATCACACCTCCCTAGAAGCCGACAACATCATGCGCACGAGGTCGGTAGAAAGGTGGAGGAGAGGACTCGAACGACCTGACAGGAACCACCTGATCCTGATTATTCACGAAGATGATGGCTCGTTTAATCGGTTCAACCTCAATCCAAAAGGCACATGGATGCCTATACAAGATGAAAAGGTACATGACATGGCAAAGAGAGTGATTGGTGAAGTCATCAAAAAACATCCCAACGGTGCTCATTCGTATCTGTATGTGGTGAATGCCCAGGATGAAAGTATCAAGTATCCAATTCGTGATTTTTTAACATTTGTAGAAGAGGTGAATCGCCGCAGTGTGGTGGGGTCCACCCGTCCAATCAAGGACATGGAGCTGTATTTGGAAGATCGCTTTCCGACACCCTGGTACGACGCGCTACGGGACACATCCTGGTCGATGTTGGAAGTGTATACCTGGATGTGCTCCCTATGTGGGAAGGCGAAACCCGTCGAAGAAACGCCATCCATGCGAGTTGCAGAATGGGTCGCCAAATCAATCATCTGTCAGCCAGACGAGAAAACGACGCGCTCCAGTGAGGAGATGTGGGATTTATTTATAGCAACGTTGGGAGCGGCCAGTAAGGAAGATGTTATTCAGGCTTTGGATGTCATTCGGTCTGACGAGAAGCGTGGCATTGGTGCCCATGGTTTCCTCCGAGTCAACGAGGTCGTTTCGAAGCGCCTTGTCGATGGAGTTAAGAAGAAGGTGAAGCCTGCCAAATAACGGTCAGGGCCTTCTAGGCAAGCCACGTCGATTCGCTTCGGCGCTTGCAGCAGCAGTGACCGAATGGAACTAACCACCGCCCTGCTTGATTGGGAATGACCCAAATTTCAATTGGGCAGGAACATACGCGAACAAATTATTAAAGGAGGTCATTATGACCCAAGCCCTGGTTGTACTCTCTGGTGGGCAGGATTCCACCACATGCCTTTACTGGGCACTTGCCGAGTGGGGACCAGGAAATGTTGAGGCCGTAAGCTTCGATTACGGCCAACGGCATCGGATCGAACTCGAAAGTTCCGCCAGCATCGCCAAAAAGGCTGGTGTGCCTCACACGATTCTGCCGATTAATACTTTTCGGGCATTAGGTGGTTCTGCCCTGGTCGGCGATGGAGATGTGAATGGCCAGGACGCCACGAACCCGCACCTGCCCGCCTCCTTTGTGCCGGGACGGAACCTGGTTTTCCTGACGTTTGCCGCCGCCCTGGCCTATCAAAAGGGCATACACAATCTAGTGACGGGCGTGGCAGAGGCCGATTTTTCTGGGTACCCAGATTGTCGCCAAAACACCCTGACTGCTCTGGCATTCACCCTTGGGCTCGGAATGGAGTGGGTAATCAACATCTATGCGCCGTTGATGACCCTGTCCAAGGCCGATACTGTTCGGCTCGCCATTCAGTTGGGCGCTCTTGAGGCTCTGGCGGATTCGCATACCTGCTATGAGGGGACGTTCCCCCCTTGTAGCCAGTGCCCGGCCTGCCTCCTGCGGGCAAAGGGCTTTGAAGAAGCGGGGATTGCAGATCCCTTGCTGGACCGGAAGTGAAAGAGTAATTCCGCCTACCGGCAATTGATTACCAGCCAAAGGAGTCCCAATGGAAATTTTCAAGGAATTTACGTTTGAAGCCGCTCACCAACTTCCCCATGTTCCCCCAGGCCATCAGTGTGGGCGACTCCATGGCCATAGCTATCGCATCGAGATCCACGTGAAGGGACAGGTTGCTGAACCCTCTGGTTGGATCGTAGATTTCTCGGACCTGAAGCATGCTTTCATGCCGGTCCACGACCAGCTCGATCACCGCTATCTCAATGAAGTTGAAGGCCTGGAGAACCCCACTAGTGAAAACCTCGCCAAGTGGGTGTGGAAGCGCCTTAAGCCCACTCTTCCTGAACTCTCCAAGGTCCTGATTCGTGAGACATGCACCTCAGGGTGCATCTGCATCGGGGAGGAGGTATGAGCCTGATCGATGTCCAATCCCGAGCAGACCACCGTGGTATCCCCCTCGATCAAGTTGGTGTCGCGGGGCTGCGCTACCCGATTGTGGTGCAATCTCAACCCCGCGAGCGCCAGCACTCTGTGGCCACCATTGCCATGTCCGTGAACCTGCCTCATCACGCGAAGGGTACCCATATGAGCCGCTTCGTCGAAGTTCTCAGTGCCCACCACGACCACATCTCCCTGAAGACCTTTCCTGTGTTCCTCAAGGATCTTCAGGTCAAGTTGGAGGCAGATAGCACGCGGGTGGAGATTTCCTTCCCTTACTTCATGGAGCGCATCGCCCCCGTGAGCCGTGCGCGGGCTTTTATGGACTTCGAGTGCCGGTTCATCGGGGAGATGAGGGGTGAAGCGCATAACGCCATCCAGGAAGTGAAGGTGCCGGTCACGAGCTTGTGCCCATGCAGCAAAGAGATTAGCGAATCGGGTGCCCATAATCAGCGCGGCATCATCACGATTGAGGTCCGCTCCAAGGTCGATGAGAAGGGCTATCCGGCCCTAATCGGGATTGAGGAAATCATTGCTGTGGCCGACGCCTCCGCCTCCTCGCCTGTTTATGCCCTTCTGAAGCGAGAGGACGAGAAGTATGTGACCGAGCAGGCCTATGACAATCCGGCTTTTGTCGAGGACATCGTGCGCAATGTCGCAAGTCGTCTTCAGCAGGACTCGAGAATTGCTTGGTTTCGCGTCCATGCCGAGAACTTCGAGAGCATCCACAATCACTCGGCATTCGCGGTGCGGGAATGGGCCCGGTCCATAGATCAGTAGCAAATTCTGTAATGGGCATTCAAGGGGCCAGCCATGGCTGGCCCCTTTTTCAATCTCCCTTCAATGCGCCATTTGTTTGATTGTTGAATGTTTGCAATATAATGAAATACAGCTTTGATTTACTTTGTTCATGAGATTAATACAATGAAATATCCCCACCACCCACCAGTCGATCATTTTCAATTGAGTTCTATCCTTCAGGCTCTTGGCGACCCAACCCGTCTCCGCATCCTCCGGGACCTCGCCCGCGTCAAAGAACAGGCCTGTGGTGATTTCCATGTCACGGATACCAAGAGCACCCTCAGTCACCACCTGAAGGTTCTGCGGGAGGCTGGTGTGATCCGCACTCGCATTGACGGGGTCCGGCGCTTTTTATCCCTGCGTCGCTACGACCTTGAGGCCCGGTTTCCAGGCCTTCTCGCGGCCATTCTCAATCCACCTCGCAAGGCACCAAGTCCCGATAATGGTCATTGACCATGACTTCCTCTCAGCTCACTCTCGCCCTGGACACCTGGACCTGCCAGGCGGTCTCTGCATCTAGGTTCTTGCAGGTCCTTTACCGTAGGCTCGGTGACGAGAAGCAGGCTGCGAATGCCATCCAGGCAGGGGCCCCAGCGGAGGAACGAGGTAGCAGGCTTGGACTGGGCCCTCGCATCGCCGCCTTCAAGATCATCCATGGCCAGGAGTCCCCCGACGCTACGCCGAGCGAGGCTCGATCCTGGCAGGTTCTCGTGGAGGCCCAAGCTGGAGTGTGCGCCTTCCACGCCATGGCCGACCACTGCGACGACAACAAGGCCCGGAGTCTTCGCGGAGCCAGAACGGCCAACACCAAAGCCTTCCAGCAAGCTCTACGGGGGTACCGCACTGCATTCCCGGAAGAGATGTCTGAGGCCGGGATCACCCAAGCCATCGAGGACGCTGCCAACACCTGTGTAGCGACCTTCATGGAGGACCTCACGGACGCCAGCGAAGAAGAACGGCAGGTACTTCGCCAGGACCTAAGCGGATCGATCCTCGATGCATTGACTCGGGAAACCAGGGGGCATCGCAGCTAGGCGAATCGGTCCCCCCCTCGGGGCCAACGGGCCCGCCCCACCGGGGCTTGGGGCCCGTTGTCCCTTTATTTCCGCGTAGATTCCGTCTGGCCAATCCCCCAGGGCCCGAAGAAAAGGGGGATTGGACCAGAGCCCTGGTTAGGAACCCATACCTACCAAGGAGGATTGGATGGCGATTGAGACGCCTGGGAATACGGACCCCAAGAGGGACGGCAAACTAAAAAATGGACTACGTCTTCGAAAGGGTATTTGGCACTACCGTTTCATGCTTGAAGGAAAGTTGATCGTCGGCAGCACAGGCTGCTCGGATCGACGAAGTGCGGAGACATACCTTCTTCGGCTGAAGTCGTCCCTCGCACTTGAGGGGATCGATGTGCGGAGGAAGAAGAAGGTCACCTTCGGTGAGTGCTACGACCTGTGGATGAAGGCCAAGGGGCCGCGGGTATCACCAACGACGCTCAGGATGTTCCGAAGCCATTGGAATCGCATGTGGTGCCATTGGAAGAACCTTCCTCTCGACGAACTGCAGCCCAAGATTGATGAACTCTATACGACATACAAGCTTGATCATGCGTTGGCCAGCCAACGCGAGATGTTCGTGAAGGTGGGAAGCGTCCTAAAGTTCGCGAGGGAACGTTGCCTGCATAACCTGCCCTTTGATCTCCCCCAGATCAGTGTTCCCAAGAAACCCAAGGTGGTGATGCATGAGGATGAAATTGAAACCTTCTTCCACCATCTAGATAAGATCGCGAATCTACAACAGCAAACCATGGTCAGAGCTATGCACTACCTGGGTTTGCGCCGATTCGAAGCCTACGAACTTCGCTGGGACAGGTACGACGAGCGGAACCAGACCTATACGGTCGAGGGGAAGGGTGGAAAGGTTGAGACCCTCCCGGTTATCGAGGAGATGAGCGAATGGTTTGCTCGGCTTCCCCGCCTGGGTCGATACATGTGCCCCAGAAAAAATCACGACACCCCCCATGGAGAGAAATACACGGACCATGTGGTGAAGCAGGCTGCTGCTGCGATGGGCTTTACGAACTGGAGCCATCACCGGCTCAGGGGTTCATTGGCCACGAACCTTTTGAATCGCGGCGTCCCCCTGGTTCAGGTATCGGCCATCATGCGACACAGCTCTCAGCAGACCACCGCCCAGTACTATTACGAGCAGGACCTGAAGAACATGCGGGCTGCGATGGAGAAGGCTCGCCCAGAACCCAGTCCAGAGCCCGATAGTAACGTGCAGGTGCTGAAGGTCCAGGCTGGGTGAGAGCGCGGAAGGCAATTCAGGCGGGGTCCGAGTTAAGCGAGAAGTTAGGCCCGCCCAGGATATGACTCTCTTGAGTTTCCAATCATCCACAGCACCTTGTCTAGAATCCTAATGTCGTAAGGATATGTCTCGTTGTGTTGTGCTCTAAGGTCATTGAGAAGTGGCGCATGAATCAAGAAGAGATGGTGGACCATGGCGCTGTAATTCATGTAGTGCTGAACGGCTTGGGTAATATCAGCATCTTCCCTGACCCTAGGTGAACCACCGATTCTGGGAAAGGCATGAAGATCATCATCTATGCATTGCAGGACCACCAAGGCGCGATGAACGAAAGCGTCGTAGATTACGATCGTTTCTGGGTAGAGACACCATAGGAGTTTGGAGGTTGCCGAGACCCAGCTTCGTTGGACTTCGTCATGGAGTGCCCGGAAAAGCGTGCTGTAAAGCGTTTTAATCTCGTTGGCATTCGGCCCCTGACCATACCGCTTGTGCTCCGCGACAAAGCGTAGGAATCGATTTGCAACGGCATTCCTATCTTGTGCCGTAATCCCCTGGAAGAGTCCGTATTCTCTCATCCATGTTTGAACAAGACTGGGGTTCGGCGGTCCATGTCGGAGCATTGCGATCATCTGAGGATCGCGGTGAATGGTCCGTTGCATCTCGCAGGCGGCTGTATATCTGGTTTCGAGGTAATGACGAAAACTCATGGAAGGCCCAACGAGGAAGCTAACTGGCCACGCCTGCGCCGAGGCGCTGAGCGGAGCCGAGGAAGCGTGACGAATAGAAAGAGCGGGAGCAATGCAGGTGGGGTCCAAGTTGAGGTGAGGGTTAGGCGTACGGAAGCCAAATAAGCATTTGTATTTATAAATTCCAAAACACATTACAGATCGTAAGTTTTTCTGACCCATGCCCCATTATATTTCATAATTTTAACAATACTTCCTGGATTGGAATTTAGGGTCCTATCACTGTATCCTTGCGGTTTTTCTTGAACTTCTTGCTTTTCAATTATGGAATCCGAACAATTTATTAATGCTCCTAAGTATTCGTCAATTGGTGTTGGTGGTATAGCCTTAATTGCTGATGCAAGTTCGATGAAATCTTCTTCAGTGTTCGAAACAATCCTAGCCATAAGCTGTGCTACTTGTCTTGGGGTTGGGCAATGGCTAAATCCGTATACCTTGGTTACACCTTGGGGCATCATGTTTTCGATTTTATATCCGATTGCAACTGTGTGGCATGACCCAAACACTATAGTCATACATCTGTCTACTTCAATGCATTGAGAGAGGGTTGCGGTTAGTTGTTGAATTGTTATTGAGCATTTATCGTCGTCATCATAATAGAGTTCAGTGCCAGAACCGTGAGTGCTAATATAAATAATTTGACAGTTGGATTCCTTACAAATCTGTTTAATTGTATTTAAAAAATCAATACCTGATTTTGAATTAATCACATGTTCTTTTATTCCTGATTTTATAGTGTCGCCTTGCCAGTTGAGCGTGCTGTTTATTTCGTTAAATTCAAAAACATCCCCCGCGTTTTCGGATCCCCAATATAAGTAATGAATTGGATACACAACAGGATTGAAAGGCATAGGAAAACCCCTCTTCTCTTTGGTCTGGCTTTGGTGCATGGGGACATGCGGCCTAACGCCCTGGCTCAGCGTTGGCGCGTCTTCGGTACATCCGCTGCAGCGCCTTGTTCGGGAGCGGGATTGCCTTTTGACTCCTCCGTTCCATCCTTTGCCTTCATCGCCTCTTTTGCCTCTCGGTTGATTTCTTTGACCATGTTGTTGATGCTGCGTTGTTCTTCTTCAGTGAAAGTGCCTTCAAGAACTGGCGCCTCGAGTTCGCCCTCCTTGAGGAGCGACTTGATCATGTCGGTATAGGCGAAAGTGTGTTCATTATCATCGTAAGACTGAAGAACGGTAATTTCTTCTTGGTCGTTTTTCCTAAACACGAGTTTCATCTGACCCCCTGAACCGTTTAAGGTTGTACTTCTTGACACGCTTTTTGATCGAGGCTTTTCCGCCATCCGTTGTAGCTGCTATCACGTCTACAACATCGACATCTTCTATTTCACCTTCAAGTGGACTCGATCGAATCGTCATAAACTTGTCCTTACTCTTGCATACAATTACATTTTGAGCGTCGCCTAGCATCGGTATCGTTGCGTTGTGTGAAACAAGGATAATTTGCCGTGCAGCCTTGCACTGCTTGATTGCCTTGAGAAGACCTGTGTTGATGTAGGAGGTGGCAAGATTGTCCTCTGGTTGATCAATGATCAATGGAGCCGTATCCGTTGTACATCCAAGTACAAGATCGAGTATCACCGATGTCTTCCAGCCAGCACTTAGTTGATCGAAGTCCTTTCCTTCGCTGGTGCTGATGCGGTACTTCTTCTCATTCATCGCTTGGAAGCGCGTTCTCACTTCACGCCGCAGATCCTCATAGCTCGTGACTTTCGGCGCCCTCTTGCGGAATCCAGCGGACGACAAGGCTGAAGGAGTGATTGCCTCGAAGCGAGGAATTTGACTATCAGATTTAAGGGTCTGGTTGAGAATTTCCAGAAATTTCCCGGGGCTGAGTTCGAATGCATTTTCAATAGACAGTTTGTGGCCCATGGACTCGACTACTTTGGTACTGCACTTGATGGAGAACTTAGCGATCTGATCACGTGATGTGTAAAATATCGCATTGTATTTTAGATAATTTCGAATCGCGCCCAGTAGACAGCCAAACTGCTGACTCTTTATCTTTGTTTCTCGATCCTCAAGAGCCTGTTGTTGGTTTATTGCTTCAGCGTGCTTGAAGACTACCTGACGGATTGCTTCTTCAAACAAAGCCGCCGACCGCGCAGCATCAAGTTCTACCTTTAGTTTTTCAACGAGCGTCTTATCGTGGACGATGAAGGGATTTGCACTAAGTAACTTCTCGATCTCATCCAACGACTTTTTGTGCTTTGTGTACGTTGGGTGGGAATACTCAAACGTTTCCACAAGTGCATCTGCTGGCTTTAGGTACTTCACAGGGTTACGTTTAATCAGCTTGGTCACAACAAGCCTGGACAGTGCCGGAATTGTTTTCAAATCGTTTTCGAGTTGTTCAATCTTCTCTGCGGCTTCCACCATGTGGTTCAGACTCTCGGTCAGGTCTGCCAATCCAGCGTCGATAGCTGTTCTTTCAACTTTGTCACCAGGGAAAAGCCTTTTCAGCAGATCGATGTGGTCAATCGTGTTGTCATGATCTTTCTGATCGCACACTTTCACGATGTAGTTCTGCTCCAAGTAGTGCGGCACCTGACCCGTAGGGCAGTCAATGGAAATCTGATCGACACCATATGCGCGGTAATTGCTTCCTTCGAAATTGCCAAGGAGTTTCCGATACACCGAATCGACAAATAGCGTTTTGCCACTTGACGACCCGCCAATCACGACATTGAGCCCCGGTGTAAGAGCAGCGTCGATACTCAGATAGTCATTGGACAACGATACGTACCGTATGAACTCAGCCCAAGTATCTGGTCGGGGTCCATAAACAAGTCGTGCCGACTCCGAAAGCGACAAACGCAGGCCATTGAATGTTGGATTAGCGAGCATCCACGTTGGTACAAAAGGCTCGGCTTCGGAATTCTTTGATTCGGGATACTTGGCCGGATTGTAGTTGTCAGTCGAGGTGATGAGGTTGACGAAATCCGCGATTCCAAGGCGCCGGAAGTAGTCTTGCGTATTCTCCAAACCCGAGTTGCTACGAGCAGTGAATCCGTCGAAATGGTTGTAGTAGATGCTGCGTTCGATAGTGGTGTCGAACTGGACACCCTTTGGAATCGACTTGTCGAACGTGGAATGCGACTGGCCACCGTGGGGCAGGAGAACGAATTCGTGCGCATCAAAGTGCTTGGCGATCTCCTCGATGGTCGGAATCCGGTCAGATGCGCAGACGCTCTTTTTGGGATACAGCGCGTCAAGAACCTTGTTCAATGCATCGATGGTGTCTGCGGAGACCGGAGAGCGAAAGAAGATGTGGCAATGGTAGGGCTGCTCCTCGATGTAGTTTCGGACATGCAGTTCGGCCCCGATCAGCAGATTGGGAAACAAGGACGTGGCGTTGAGGTAGGCAGCCTTGTTGATTGTGTTGTGATCAGTCAGAGAGATGAGATACGGAGATCCTGGCGCACATGCCCGTATCCTCTCGTGCAGCGTGGCCACATCGTAAGAAGGATCAAGTTGGTCGGGATTCTTCGAGGTGTGGATGTGAAGATCTAGGTATACCGGCTCCATTAGGCTCCCCTAGTGTTCGCGTTTACAAAACCGCGCCTACCTCATTGGCGGCTCATGTTCACGACATGGCTAGCGATTCTTTCGCGATGTCCATCGCGCTCCCTACCGAATGAAGGTGACCAACCAGGCCTGCGTCGAGGCGACGAACTAAGCCAAACTCAAAGCGAGACAATAAGCATGCATGAATATCACGATTAGGCGGGAGCCCCTTGCCTTAATTGGAAGGTATGAACAACACATCTATTCCTATGCTCCATACCTAGATCAAGGCACAAGGGAAACCATCTTGGCTCGATGGGGAACCGGTGATTCCCTCGGGCTGGAATACAGCCTTCCTTCCCAACCCGAATCACTCGAACGACCTCCGTGGGGAATCCGAGAAGTTTCTCCTTGGACCCAAGCCTTGGTCCAGTTGCGACACCCCGTGTCCAGATTTGGTTCCATCCCCTCCACCGGACTCTTCCCGTTTTCCCAAGATTCCGTTCTATTTTTTTGTTATTTTCGTCTTTTCCTCTTGACGAAACACGGATAAAAAGCGAAATTGATCCCATTGAGGAGTCCAGAAAGTCGAGAAACCGGGGGTGCTCGAATGCGTAAGTCTTTTGGCTACAAGTTTCAAGGCTACTTCATGGAATACGGCCCCATCGAGGCCGACAGCCTGGATGCGGCCAAGGCCCAGATCCGGCGCCGCCTCGGCGTAAGCCGCCTCCCCCTGGGCTTCCAGATCTGGGACCTGACCGAGCGCCCCCTCACCCGCTGGCGGGTGGACGCCGCCAGCTGATCTCCCGCCTCCGCTCCCTCTTGGATCAGCCCCGGTGGGCCTTCCACCAGGCCCGGCCCGCGGCCACATCCTTGGTGATCTGGTCCCGCAGCTCGTCCACGGAGGCGAAGCGCACCTCGCCGCGGATGCGGTGGAGGAAGCGCACCTCCAGGCGGGCGCCGTAGAGGTCGCCCTCGAAGCCGGGCAGGTGGGTCTCCACCGTGAGCCGCTGGCCCTCGAAGGTGGGCTTCTCGCCCACATTGGTGAGGCCCAGGCGGGGGCCCCCCTCGTGAGGCCCGTGATGGGGCAGGTGCGCCTCGGTCACATAGACCCCGAAGGCCGGCAGCTGCTCCTGCTCCCAGGCCAGGTTCGCCGTGGGAAAGCCCAGGTGGCGGCCCCGGCGGTCGCCCTCCACCACCACGCCCGTGAGGGAATAGGGATGCCCCAGGAGGTCGGTCGCGGCCTCGACTTGGCCGTGGTCCAGGGCTTCGCGGATGCGAGTGCTGGACAGCCGCCCCCCGTCCGGGGCGAGCAGCGCCAGCGTGTGCACCTGGCAGTTGTGGGTGGCGCCCCAGGCCTCCAGCGTGGCCACGGTGCCGCTGCGGTCGCGGCCGAACGCGAAGGCCCGGCCCACATAGAGCTCCACCGGCAGGAGGGCCCGCCCCAGGGCGTCCAGGAAGGCGCCGGGGCTCAGCTCGGAAAAGGCCCGGCTGAAGGGGATCACCCAGGCCAGGTCCATGCC
>MTLD01000640.1_pt1 | contig 26162 bp, 25 predicted proteins | sample 1982471 | NCBI WGS metagenome assembly MTLD01 (sample SAMN05712604, study PRJNA340218) | biofilm metagenome | isolation source: sample SPM anode biofilm adapted to -50 mV | place: USA | collected 2012-02-03 | reverse complement strand
CCGCCGAGGCTCGCGGAAGCAGCCCCCAATAAAAGGGCTTTTCCTATATGGCTGGCGTTATATAGCCGGCGTTATATGGCCGGCGATGGCCGTCGCGGCCGCCGTGGCGGGGCTCATCAGGTGGATCATGCCGCCCTTGCCCATGCGCCCGTTGAAATTCCGGTTCGTGGTAGAGGCGCAAATCTCGCCCGCCGCCAATACGCCGTTCGACATGCCGAGGCAGGCGCCGCAGGTGGGGTTCGTCACGCAGAACCCCGCGTCCAGGAAAGTCTGTATGATCCCTTCCTTCAAAGCCTGCGCGTACACCGCCGGGGTGGCGGGCGAGACGATGCCCCGCACCCTTGGCGCGATGCGCTTGCCCGCCAGCACCGCGGCGGCGGCCCGCAGGTCCTCGATCCTGCCGTTGGTGCAGGAACCGATGTAAACCTGGTCCACGGCCACGCCCGAAAGCTGCGCGGCGGGCACGACCTGATCGGGCTTGTAGCCCACCGTCGCCAGAGGCTCGACGGAGGCGCAGTCGATCGAATACGTCGCGTCGTAGACGGCGTCGTCGTCGGACCGCCAGCGGGCATAGTCGGACAGCGCCTCCGCCTTCGTCGCGTAGAGCTTCTCGCCCTCGGGCCCGATGAAAGGCCAGAGATAGTCCACAGTCGTAGCGTCGGGCATGCAGACGCCGCTCGTCGCTCCGGCCTCGACCGCCATGTTGCAGAGGGTCATGCGCCCTTCCATGCTCATCGCGTCCACCGCCGGGCCGCGGAATTCGAGCACTTTCGCGGTGGCGCCGCCGACGCCCAGCACCGAGATCGCCTTGAGGATGAGATCCTTGGGATAGACGCCTGGCTTGGGCAAGCCTTCCAGATTCATCCGGATCGTCCCCGGCCTGCGGAAGGCGCAGACGCCCTTCAGCACCGCGATCTCGATGTCGGTGGTTCCGACGCCCGCGGCGAAGGCTCCGAAAGCCCCGTGCGTGCAGGTGTGGCTGTCGCCCATCACGAGGGCGTAGCCCGGCCTCACGTAGCCCTTTTCGGGGAAGAGGGCGTGGCAGACGCCGTTGCGCCCGATGTCGAAGAAATCGGCGATATTCTGGCGGCGCGCCCAGCGGCGTAGCGTGGCGCCCTGCTCGGCCGTCTTGGAGTCCTTGGCAGGCGACACGTGGTCGATCACCGCCTTGATCCTGCCTGAGTCGAAAACGCGGTCCATGCCCCTGCGCTCGAGGTCGTCGATCGCGATCGGCGTGGTGATCTCGTGGCAGAAGACCGCGTCGAGCTTGAGGACCCAGGTGTCGGGAAAGGGCATGTCGACGAGATGCGTTTCGAAGATTTTTTCAGCGAGCGTCTTGCCCATGGTCAGCTCCTTTTCGTCAGTTCGTTCTTGGGAGGGGTGATCACCCAGAACAGGCGCAGCGGCGCCTGGCCGGGATTGCGGAGAATGTGGGGGAAATCGGAGGCGAAGCTGGCCGAGTCGCCCGGCTCCAGCGAATAGACCTGGCGGCCGATGCTCAGCTCGGCGCTGCCCTCGACCACGAGGCCCAGTTCCGAGCCCTTGTGGCCGTACTGGTCGTTCCCGGTCTGGGCGCCCGGCTGAAGCGTGAGCTCGTAGGCTTCGATGCCGTCGACGCCGGGCACGTGGCCTTCCAGCTGGGCCAGGCGCTCGTAGAGGACGCCGGGCCGGGAGAGAGTGGAGCGCTGGCTCGCCTTGACAATCTGGACCTCGCGCTCGCGGCGATAGTCCGAAAACAGGAATTCGAGATCGATGTCGAGGGCGTCGGCTATCGACAGCAGCGTATCGATGGCGGGCGAGACCTTGTTCCGCTCGATCTGGGATACCAGGCTCTCGCTGACGCCGGCTTTCTCGGCAACTTCCCTGAGCGTGAGCGAGCGCTTGTCCCGGACTGCCCGGATCTTGTCACCAAACCAATATTTCATCGCACCCTTCTTAATTTATACTAAAGGTGCTGAAATATATATTCAGAAGAATAGGACTGTCAACTCACTTCCCGCGAAGCCACTCCGGATCGAGGATGATGTGGGGAACGGCGCCCGAAGGATGGGGCTCCACGATGACCCTGGCGCCGTAGGCCGACCGGATCACCTCGGGGGTGAGGACCTCGGCGGGCTTTCCCTGGGCCGCGATCCGCCCCTCGGCGATCAGGACGACTTCGTCGGCGATCATGGCCGCCAGGTTCAGGTCGTGGACCGAGAAGGCGACCGCCTTGCCCGAGCGCGCCAGCTCCCGCAGCGTGCTCAGCGTCTCGAGCTGGTGCGCCAAGTCGAGGTCGGCCGTCGGCTCGTCCAAAAGCAGGATATCGGGGTCCTGGGCCAGGGCGCGCGCGATCACCACCCTGCGGAATTCGCCGCCGGAGAGTTCCGTGACGAGGCGTTTGGCCAGGCCGGCGATGCCCATGCGCTCCAGGCTCGCCGCCACGACGCGGCCGGCTCCGGCGGCGTCGCGGCGGAACCAGCCCTCGGAGGCGAAAAGGCCCGCCTCCACATAGTCGGACACGGGCACGGGCCAGGCCGGCTGCTCGTTCTGGAGCACCCGCGTCACGTAGAGGGCGCGCCGCCGCGGCGAAAGGCGGTGGAGATCCTGGCGGGAGCCGGGGAATTCGCCCTCGATGGTCAGGCGAATCCTGCCGTCCAGGAGGGGCAGCTCGCCGGAGAGGGCGCGGAACAGCGTCGTCTTGCCGGCGCCGTTGGGGCCGATCACCGCCAGCACCTTGCCGCGCTCCAGGTGGAGGAAGACTTCGCGCAGGACGGGCTCGCCGGGGCGGTAGCCCACGGTGATCCCCTCCGCGAGGAGGATGGGGAGGCCGCCGGAGACCCGGCTTGCGCCGCCTTTCCCCGCGGCGGCGCGTCCTCCGGCCTCGATCGCCCCGCCGTGGCTCCTGCTCCCTTTGGACGCGGCGCTCATAGGGACCTCCCCTCGCGCGAGGTGGCGAGGAGTCGCAGGAAGACCGGCGCGCCGATGATGGCGGTGACGATGCCCACGGGCAGCTCGAGAGGAGCCGCCACGGAGCGGGCGACCGCGTCCGCGAGGAGGAGGAGGATGGCTCCGGCGGCGGCCGACGCCGGAATAAGCTTCCTATGGAGCGAGCCGACGATGAGCCGCGCGAAATGCGGGCCCAAAAGGCCCACGAAGCCGATCACCCCGCCGGCGGCGACGGCCGCCGCGGCTCCGAGGGATGACGCCGCCACCGCCAGCACGCGCAGGAGGCGCAGGTCGAGGCCGAGATTGCCCGCCGCCTCCTCGCCGGCGCCCAGGATATCGAGGGGTCTGGCCAAGGCCAGGGCGCCTATAAAGCTCAGGGCCGCGGCGGGCAGGGCGGTGGCCAGATCGCGCCAGCCCTTGCCGCCGAAGCCGCCCAGCATCCAGAAGAAGACGGCGTGCAGGTCCTTGCCGTTCAGCGTCACGATCAGCGAGACGAAGGCCGAGAGGAAGGAGCCGATGGCCGTGCCCGCCAGCAGGAGGGCCGCGGTGGGCGCCGTTCTGCGGTTGATGGACGCGACGGCGTACACCAGGGCCCCGGCGGCGATCGCGCCGAAAAAGGCGGCCGTCTCGGTGGCGCCGGGGAAGGACAGGCCCACCGCGGGGCCGAGCGCGATCGCCGCCACGGCGCCCAAGGAAGCACCCGAGGACACCCCGAGCGAATACGGATCGGCGAGAGGATTGCGGAAGAGCCCCTGGAGGACGGCGCCCGACGCGCCGAGCGCCGCCCCCGCGACGGCGGCCAGCAGGGTCCGCGCCAGGCGCAGCTCCCAGACGATCGCCACCGTCACCGGATCGACGCCGCGGCCTGCGGCGAATGCCGGCCCCAGGAGCTTGGAGCCTAGAGCCTCGGCCACCTGGACCGGCGAGAGCGTCACCGAGCCCGCGCAAAGGCTGCCGAAGAGAGCCGCGATCGCGCCGACGACGAGCGCGGCCGCGACAAGGGCTTTTTTCAAGGGAAATACCTCGGATACAGCGCCTTCGCCGCCGCCAGAACGCCGTCGGCCACGCGCGGCCCCGGATTGGACACGAGCCCCGTGGGCAGCAGGATGAGCCGCTTGGCGCGCACCGCGGGCACGAGTCCCCAGCCGGGCCGGGCCGCGAGCCGCGCCAGGGTCAGCTTGTCGCCGTGATCATCCGCCGCCATGATGGCCTGGGGCGCGCGCCTGATCACTTCCTCGACCGACACCATCGGCCAGGCGCCGGGAAGGTCGGCGAAGACATCGATCCCGCCCGCCGCCTCGACGATGGCGTGCTGGAAGGTCGAAGCCCCGCAGGTCATCAGCGGCTCGTCGTAGACTTCCCAGAACACCGAAAGCCGTTCGGCGGCGGGTATGGCCGCCACGGTCTTCCCGACCTTGGCGATCTTGTCCAGCATGGCTTTCGCGACGAGCCTCGCCGCATCCTGCCTGCCCGTCAGCGCGCCGAGGCCCGTTATCGCGGACGCGATGGCGTCGAAGCTCGCCGGATCGTAGACGAAGGTCGGGATGCCGTAGCGCGCCAGCTCGTCGGTGATGGGCTTGTGGATCTTTCCGTTCGAGACGACGAGATCCGGCTTGAGCGAGAGGATCTTCTCGAGCGACATCGAGTCCGCGGAAAAGCCGCCGACTTTCGCCACGCGCTCGGCCTCGGGCGGGTAGACGCAGTAGGTCGTGTCGCCGACGACGTTCGCCCCGATGGCGAAGAGCGCCTCCGTCGAAGCCGGCGCCAGCGAAACCACGCGGACCGCCGGCTTCGAGAGCTTCAGGATTGTCCCCGCCGTATCCGCGCCCTGGACGGCGGCCTGCCCTAAGGCGGGAAAGGCGCCCAGGCAGAACAGCGCCGCGGCCGCGACGGCGATCCTCGCCGCTCTCGTTGCCGCCGCCCTCTTCCCCATGTTCAGTATCGCACGTGTTTTCATAGTTTTTCGCTCACTCCGGCCGACTCGAAAGTGGCCATCTCGTTCAAGACCGCGCAGGCGGCCGCGCAGAGCGGCATCGCCAGGGCGGCGCCCGTCCCCTCGCCCAGCCTCATGCCCAGGCGCAGCAGCGGCTTGAGCCCCAGGAATTCCAGCATGATCGCGTGTCCGGCATCGCCGGAGACATGCGTCCCCAGCATGTACTCCTTGGACAGCGGGCAGAGCGCGGCGGCCAAGAGCGCGGCCGCCCCCGAGATATACCCGTCTATCAGCACCGGAATCCGCCGGGCGGCCGCCGCCAGAACGACCCCCGCCAAGGCGCCGATCTCGTAGCCGCCCACCGCCGCCAGCACGCCGATGGGATCGGAAGCCTCGGGCTTGCGCAGCGTGAGCGCCGCCTCGATCACCGCGACCTTGCGCGCGAGGCCCTTGTCGTCCACGCCCGTGCCCCGTCCGACCAGCTCGGGAACGCCGCGGCCGGTGAATACGGCCGCCATCGCGGTGGAGGCCGTCGTATTCCCGATGCCCATGTCCCCGGTCGCCGCGATGCGGAAAGGCTGGGCCGCGAACTCCTCCTCGAATACTTCGATACCGGTTTCCAGGCTCAGGATCGCCTGGTCCCGCGACATCGCCGGTCCCCGAGCGAAGTTGCCGGTGCCCTTGGCGATCTTGCGGTGGTGGATGGGCAGGGCCGGGTCGAAATCGGCCGCCACGCCCGCGTCCGTCACCACCACGCGCGCTCCCGCGCGGCGGGCCAGCACGTTGATCGCCGCGCCGCCGGCGGCGAAGTTGAGCACCATGGCCTTGGTCACGTCGGCCGGGTAGGCGCTCACGCCCTCGGCGCAGACCCCGTGGTCCCCCGCCATCACGAAAATGGCGCCGGGTTCCGCGATGGGCGCAGCGCTGCCCTGCATGCCCGCGATCCTCACCGACAGATATTCAAGGTCGCCCAAGCTTCCCGCGGGCTTGGTCAGCGCGACCTGACGGCGCGCCGCGGCCTCGGCGGCCCCGCGGTCCGTCGGGATGATCGAGGCGATCGTCGCCTCAAGCTTTGCCATGATCAGATTCCTTGTGCATTCGGCGCGGTGTTGGCAGACCTATCACTGCCCGCCCTAGCGGACGGAGAATGAGGAAAAGACGTCTGCGGTTGGGAAAAATGGAAGCGTGGGCTTCATTATTCAACACCCAGTGAATAATTGGACGATGTCCGCGCTCAAGGCGCGGCCGCGCGGTCGGTCTCCTGGCTCGAAAGCATCCCTCCCTGATCCCGCGGCCTTCCCGTTTCCACAGTGGCTTTGGACGAGGTTCTTCGCTTCCTTACAGTGCCTGGGGGCGCGCCGGTTTTCCACCAGCTTCCCGATTAAGCCCATTGGCGCCGCGACGTTGAAACTATACGGCCTGCCGCCGGCCCTGTCAACGTGGCGCCTCCCATGCGATACTCGAAGCGGGACGGGAGGCCAGCATGATACAGGTTTTCGGAACGAAAAAATGCCGAGACACGCAGAAAGCCCTCCGCTTTTTCAAGGAGCGGGGCGTGCAGATCCAGTTCCGCGACATCGCCGAAAAAGCGCCGAGTCCCGGCGAACTCGACGACATGGCGGCGGCCCTGGGCGGCTTCGGCGCCCTCCTCGACCTCAAGGGCGCCGCCGCCGCGGCCCGCGGCCTCGCCTACATGGACTACGACGCGCGCGAGGAACTCCTCGCCGATCCCGCCCTCCTCCGAACGCCCCTCGTGCGCGCCGGCAAGGGCCGCGCCGCGGCCGGCCCCGACGAGAAAGCCTGGAAGGAATTCGCGAAAACCGCCTCGTAGAGCGCCATATAGCGTATAAGAGAAAGGGCGCCCGGCCTTGGCCGGGCGCCCTGCGCCACTTATTCAAGGGGCATTTCCAGCCCTCATTCGCCCTTCGCCACGACGGCCGCGTTCTCGCCGGCGATGCGCCCGGAATTGTAGGCGTAGCCCTGCGTGACGCCGACGATCTCGTAGTAGGGATAGCCGTACATCCCGCCGCCGTCCTGGCCCGCCACGTAGAGTCCCGGAATCGGCTTGCCGCTTTCGTCCAGCGCCTCGATCCGCTCGTTGACGGCGATGCCCCCGATGGTGCCGAAGATCGCCGGCTCCATGCGGACGAGATAGTAGGGCCCCTTCGCGATCGGCGTCAGCCAATAGGGCGCCTTGTAGAACTCCTTGTCTTCCTTTTTCTCCACGGCGTCCAGATACCGGGACATCGTGCCGACGAATACTCCCTTGCTGAAGCCGGCCGCCTTCTCGAGCGACTCGAAACTGTCGGCCTTGAAAGCCACGCCGGCCGCGATCGCCTGCTCCATCTCGGCCTTGATCGTGGCGAGCGGAACGAGCGCGCGGTCGCGCCACCCGATGCTCTTCTTGAGCTCGGCGGTCTTCTCCTGGCCCATGATCCCGGGGAATCCCTTGGACTCCAGCGTGTCGAGCGTGGCCTGGTCCAGCACCACGTAGAAGGATCCGGCGCTCCGGATGGCCGAGGCTCCCTTCGCCAGCGGCTGGGACGCGCAGAGGCTCTCATCCATGAACCGCTTGCCCTCGAGGTTGACCTGGAGGAGTCCGCCGTAGTTCAGGTATTTCATGAAGAAGTCGTTGTAGTCCTGGACGGTGCTGCCCGCGAACTCGGTCAAATGGGGCGAGATCTCGGGGCTGAGCGCCGCGCCGACTCCGATCGCCATGTTGATTCCGTCGCCGGTGTTCGTCGAAATGCCGCTCAGCGAATACTTATCGCTGTGGGTATATTTCTTGAGCATCTCCGGGCTTCCGCCGAATCCGCCGGTGGCGATCACCACCGATTTCGCCTTCACGACGACGTCGACGCCGTTATCCTGCTTCGCCTTGACGCCCACGACACGGCCGCCCTCGCGGATCAGCTCCGTGGCCCGGGTCTGCAGCAGGAGCTTGCCGCCCGCGGGCAGGATGTAGGCGTCGTACAGCGCCTGCAGCTTGGCGTTTCCCTTGCCCGAATCATGGGTATAGGATCCCTTCTGCAGGGTCATCTTGTATCCGTGCTCCTTGAGCCAATCGGCGGTGCTTCCGGATTTCTCGAGGATCGCCTTGACGAGCAGCGGGTTGGCCGTCCAGTTGGTGTAGTTCATCATCTCCATGAAAACGTCCTGGACGGTTTTGGTCGAGCCGGCCGCCTTGGCCTGTTCGCTCCCGACGCCGATGAAGCCCGTCGAGCATCCTCCCATTCCGCCTACCTGGCCCGTCTTCTCGATCACGATCACCTTGGCGCCCTTTTCCGCCGCCGCGAGCGCGGCCGCCGTACCCGAGGCTCCCGCGCCGATCACCGCCACGTCGGCGCTGTACTCCACGCTGCCGGCCGTTTTCGGCTGTTTCGCGCTGAAGGCCAGGAGGTTCGCGCCCGCCAGCTCGAGCGCCTTGCTCGTCGCCGCCACGATGCCCTTGCTCGTCAGCGAGGAGCCCGTCACCACGTCGACGCCGACGCTCTGGTATTTGACGATGGCCTCGGGAATCTGCTTGATCGCCGACTCCTTGAATCCGGGGGTGTCGTCGCAGGAGAGCACCTTGACGCTCTTGATCGAGGACGCGTCGACCTCGACCTCCACCTTGATCGGCTTGATCACCTTGGGCGAGAGGAAGCGGCCGCCCTCGTTGCTGTCCTTGGGCCATTTGCCGTAGGCCTCGCCGTAATAGACGCCGGGCTTCATCGCGGCTGCGGCGCGCGCGGGCAAAGCCGCCGGCGCGGTCTTCAGCTTCTCGACGTCGCCGCCCGCCTTCTTCAAGGCGTCGGTCGCCGCGTCGACGATCGCCTGGCTGGTCAGCGAGGCTCCCGATACCGAATCGACGGCGAGGCACTGCCTTTCGACGATCTGCTGCGGAACGACGCGCAGGGCGTTGTCCGAAACGGCGTCGGTCTCGTGCTGCTCCTTGACCGCGACGTTCAGTATCGATGAAGCATCGACGGTCACTTCCACGACGATCTTCCCATTCCTTCCCTGGGCGAATCCCGAATAGGTCCCAGGCTTGAAAGCCTGGCCGGTTTTCGTCGTCGTGCAGCCGACCAGCAGCGCGGCGGCGAGCGCGCATCCCATCACGAGCCATTTGCGCATCGATGTGTCTCCTTATGCGTTCAGTGCGGAAAATAACAAAGGCTTCATCGTCTTTAAGGAGAGCTTATCGCGAGATCGGCATTATGGCAATCATTTATTGAACCAAATAGAATCTATTTATTGACTTCTATACTTTACCCATGAGGCTCGCCATCACCGGCTCCGGGTGATACTATGGAATTGATGATAGTCATCGAACGTGCGGAGCTCGAAAAAGATATAGTCTTCACCTCCAAGAACTCGCTCCCCAGCGAGCACAAGCCGCTCTACAACGACCAGCCGCAGCTCCACGACTGGTATGAGCTCTTCTTCGTCAAGGCCGGCGAAGTCTCCTGGTTCATCGAGAACGAGATGTACCCCATAGCGCCGTACAGCCTGACGATTTTCAACAGCCAGGAAATCCATAAGCTGCACATACGCTCGAACAAGCGGTTCGAGCGCATGAAGCTGCTTTTCAATCCGGCGCTGGCGAGGCAGTTCAGGGTGGACGGCTTCGATCCGCTCTCGTGCTTCGACGAGCGCCCCAAAGGCAAAGGGAATACGGTCGCGCTCTCGATGCAGCAGGGGCAGGAACTCCTGGATCTCTTCAAGAAAATCGCGGCCGCCGACGGCCAGCCGGAAACGCCGCTCGCGAAGCTGATCGCCCTCATGGACATCCTGGTCTTCACCAATCGGCTCTACCGAAATTCGCCCGAGGCGCGGGAAGCTCCCGCCATCCCCAACAAAGTCGCCGATGTGATGAGCTATGTTTCCGAGCGCCTGGGCGAAGACCTGTCACTCGACGCGATCAGTTCGGCGCTCGATATCAACCGGTTCTACCTCTGCAGGATCTTCAAGAAGGAAACGGGAAGCACTCTGCACAATTACATTCTATATAAAAGAATATCCGAGGCCAAAAAACTTTTGCATGACGGGTTGAAAACTTCGCAGGTCTGCGCCATGTGCGGCTTCGGGAGCATGGCCCGCTTTGCGGCGAGCTTCAGGAACATAGCGGGACAGACGCCGGCCGCGTATGCGAAAGCCGTGCTCGAAGCCGAAAAAAGGAGCTGACGATGGAGCCGAACGACATGAAAAATCTCGCGGTAATCCGCGCCAAGAGCGCCTTCATCATCGACATGGACGGCGTGATCTACCACGGCAACCGGCTCCTCCGCGGCGCGGCGGAGTTCGTCGCCTGGCTCCAGGCCCGGGGCAAGCGCTTCCTCTTCCTCACCAACTCCAGCGAGCGCTCGCCCATCGAGCTTTCGCAGAAGCTCGAGCGCCTGGGCATCGACGTCGAGCCCGAGCACTTCTACACGAGCGCCCTGGCCACGGCCGGCTTCCTGTCGAGCCAGCGCCCCGGCGGCTCGGCCTACGTGATCGGCGAGCCGGGCCTGATCAACGCGATGTACGAGGCCGGCTACACGATGAACAACGTGAACCCCGACTACGTCGTGGTGGGCGAGGCGCGGTCCTACAACCTCGACGCGATCGAACGGGCGGTCAAGCTGGTCCTGGGCGGAGCGCGGCTCATCGGCACGAATCCCGACCTCACCGGCCCTGCGGAGGGCGGCCTCGTCCCCGCCTGCGGGGCCCTCGTCGCGCCCATCGAGCTGTCCACCGGGCGCAAGGCCTACTTCGTGGGCAAGCCCAACCCCCTCATGATGCGCCACGCCCTCATCCGGCTGGGCGCGCGCCGCGAGGAGACCGCCATCGTCGGCGACCGCATGGACACCGACATCATCGCCGGCATCGAATCCGCCATGGAGACCGTCCTGGTGCTCTCGGGCGTCACGAGCCGCGAGGAGCTTTCCCGCTTCGCCTACGGTCCCCGTCACGTCCTCGAAGGCGTCTTCGAAATTCCCGACTAATCTGCATCTCGTTGCGGAGTAGTATTGACTATTCCGCAATAAGCTGCATACTTGTCATCATGAAACGATCACAGGGTGGCAAGATCCTTTCCGACCTCAAACGCAAGATGGTTTTTCTATCGGGGCCACGCCAGGTGGGGAAATCTTGGCTCGCACGGGAGTTGGCAAGCCAGTTTGATAAGCCACTCTACCTCAACTGGGACAACCGGCAGGACCGTGAAATCATCCTTCGGCAAGCTTGGCCTGGAGAATCAGACCTCCTCGTCTTCGACGAGATTCATAAAATGCCGGAATGGAAGAATTACTTGAAGGGCGTCTATGATACGAAGCAGCCGGCGACGGCCATCCTCGTCACAGGGAGCGCCCGGCTGGAGACATTCAGGCAGTCCGGCGACAGCTTGTCCGGCCGATACTTCCACCACAGGCTGCTGCCGATAAGCCCTTCCGAGGCAATGCAAGCCGGCGAAGCCAAGGGCCTTGCGCATTTCCTCGAACGAGGAGGTTTCCCGGAGCCCTTCCTCGCCGAAAATGTTGTAGAAGCCGCGCGTTGGCGTCGTTTCTATCTTGATGGGCTGATCCGCGAGGATATCCTGAGCTTCGAGAACATCCGGGAACTCCGCGCCATGAATCTCCTCGTGGAATTGCTGCGCAACAGGGTCGCTTCCCCCTTAAGCTATCAGAGCCTTTCCGAAGACATCGGCGCGGCGCCGAACACCGTAAAGCGCTATATCGAGATACTCGAAGCGCTCTATATCGTGTTCCGCATCTATCCGAATAGCCGTTCCATCGCGCGATCACTCGCGCAGCAGCCAAAACTGTATTTCTATGATGCCGCCCTTGTGGATGACGTCGGCGCGCGGCTGAAAAACCATGTGGCGGTCGCCCTCCTGAAGGAGATGTATCGCAGGGAAGACCTTGATGGCGTTCGGCGCCAGCTCGGCTATCTCCGCACCAAGGAAGGGAAGGAAACAGATTTTCTGATAGCGGTTGAGGATAAGCCTCGCCTTGCCGTGGAAGTAAAGATGAGCGATCGCGATATCAGTCCTGGCCTCGCGTATTTCTGCGGCAAGTATGGCATGCGGGGGCTCCAGCTCGTGGGCGACCTGCGTTTGGAATACGACCAGGACAATATCGAAGTTCGAGAGGCCCAGGACTGGCTGGAGAAAATCGAGATGTGTGAAATTCTGGGCTGAATCTCAGGCGCGGCTCGCCGTGCCATCGAAGATTCCCGGCCATTCTCGCTCAACGCCACTTCTGTCCAGCCGCACAGTCGCATTGAAGCGCGGCGCTTTCGCCTCGCGCAAGGCTTCATACGAGGCGTAGCGTTCCAGGCGGAACTCGCCCTCGCCCAACTTTTCCCAGCGGAAGAAAGGCGCCTCCGCCTTGGCTTTTCGGCAGGCCTTGAGCGCCGCCGAAAACCAGTCGCGGAATTCGGGATCGCCCGAGGCCCAGTCGACCGGATCCTTCTCGAACAGGTCGGGTTTGCGCGCGATGGCGAATTCCTGCCCCATGTAGCAGAAGCCCACGCCGGGGATGAACAGGGAAAGGAGAGTCCACGACGCGAGCAGCGCCCGGTCGGGAAAGCGGCCGGCCGCCCTCGGCTGGTCGTGGTTTTCCAAAAAGCGCAGCTTGAGCGCTTTGGCGGGATAGAGGGCGCGCTGGGTATCGAGGTACTCGAGAAACTCCTCAGGGCCGCGTTCGCCCTTCCAGGCGCGCTCGAGCCGCTCCCAGCCGTCGTAGTCGTAGCTCGCGTCGAAGGCGGCGTGGAGTTCGGGCTCGGACCAGGCGGCGAATCCTTTGTCGCGCATGCGGAGGAGGAAGCCGGGGTGGACCGACTCCGCCAGCCACGCGAGGGGATGGCGCTCGCGCCTCAATCCAGGGTCGTACTGGTTCACGCGCTGGCGCGCCTGCTTCCAGAAATCCACCGGCACCAGGCTGGCCACGTCGCAGCGGAAACCGTCGACGCCCTCGTCGCGCCACCGCTGGAGCGTCGAGATCAGCTCCATCCACAGCTCGGGCGACGACGAGTAGTCGAAATCGACCACGTCGGACCAATCCGCGCATTTGCGCCCCAGCCGCGCGCCCTCGGGCGGCGCCTCGAGTTCGCCGCGGCTGGAGGCTGGCCCCATCCCCTCCAGCAGGAACCACTCGGGCCGTTCCCTGGCCAGGACCGAATCGGGCGCCGCGTGGTTGTAGACCACGTCCATCATCACCTTGAGGCCGAGCCCGTGCGCCGCCGCCAGGAATGCCCTGAAATCATCGATCGTCCCCAGGGCGGGATCGATCGCCCCATAGTCGGCGATGGCGTAGGGGCTTCCGAGCCCGCCCTTGCGGGCGGCTTTGCCGATCGGGTGGATGGGCGTCAGGTAGACCCAGTCGCACCCCAGGGCGGCGACTCCCGCCAGCCGCGGTATGGCGGCGGCGAAGGTGCCCTCGGGCGTATAGTTGCGGATGAATAGCTGATAGATGGAGCTCGTCTCGCTGATCATGGGCTTCGTCCTCGCGGGCCGCGCATCGGGCTGGCGGCGGCCGCGCCACCAGTATAAAGCCTAAGAACGCTCAACGTCACGGGGATTTCTCGCGGAAACAGCACGGGCCGCGCCCGGCGCCTCCAAGGCAGATTCGCGCCGCGATTTTCGTCGCTTTGCTTTTATATATTTATTTTCATATATTTATCTCATTGATTGATCACAGGAGCTAACAAATGGAAAATAAATGGAATGACCTGGCCTCCGGCGCGAGCGTCGAGAGAGCCGCAGCCGCCCTCGCGGCCAACGGATTCGAAGTGGCGATCGCCGAAAACGCCGCGGCCGCAAAAGCCAAGGCCCTCGAGTGGATTCCCAAGGGCGCCGAAGTCTTCACCATGGCCTCAGCCACGGTCGATTCGATCGGCCTTTCGGCCGCGCTCAATGAATCCGGCGACTACGCCTCCGTCCGCGCCTCGCTGGGCGCCATGAACGGCGCCACCCAGGGCCGCGAAATGCGCAAGCTGGGCGCCGCCCCCGACGTTTCCGTCGGCTCCGTCCACGCGCTCACGGAAGACGGCAAGTTCCTCGTGGCGTCCCTCACCGGCAGCCAGCTTCCCGCCTACGCCTATGGCGCCGGCACCGCGATCTTCGTCGTCAGCACGAAAAAAATCGTCAAGAATCTGGATGAAGCCTGGAACCGGCTCGTGGAGCACGTCGTGCCCCAGGAGAGCGGACGCGCCCGCAAGGCCTATGGCCTGCCCGAGAGCTTCAACAGCTATCCTTCGAAAGTGCTGATCTTCAACCGCGAGGTTCAGCCGGGCCGCGTCAAGGTCATCCTGCTCAAGGAAGACGCCGGATTCTGACACTGATTTCACCGATTTCCACTTTCCGCCCTTGACCCTCCCGTTACGGGAGATCCTAGCCTCCACGTATCGGAGGTGATCATGGACAACGTATTCGTCCTTTCCGGGCTCCGAAAAAGCTACGGAGCCCGGAAAGCGGTGGACGGCGTCGATCTAGCCGTCCGGAGGGGCGAGATATTCGGGCTCCTCGGACACAACGGCGCGGGAAAAACGACGACCATCGAATGTTCCCTCGGCGTCAAACGCGCCGACGCCGGAACCGCCAGCATCCTGGGACTCGATCCAATACGCGACAGGAAGCGGCTCTTCGCGCGGGTCGGCGTGCAGTTTCAGGAGAGCCGCTACCAGGACAGGCTCAAGGTATCGGAGGCATGCGCCCTCACGTCGGCGCTCTACCCCGCCCCGAAGGACTGGCGGCCGCTCGCCGAACGCTTCGGACTCGCCGGCAAGACTGAAGTCTTCGTTGCCAAGCTTTCGGGAGGCGAGCGCCAGCGTCTCTCCATCCTTCTCGCCCTCATCCCCGGCCCGGAGCTGCTCTTCCTCGACGAGCTGACGACGGGACTCGACCCCAAGGCTCGTCGGGAAATATGGGCTTGCATCGAGGAGTTCAAGCGCTCGGGCGTCACGATCATCCTCACCTCGCACTACATGGACGAAGTCGAGCGGCTCTGCGACAGGATCGCGATTCTCAGGGAGGGCAGAATCGTCGCCCTCGGAACGCCCGCCGAACTCATGCAAGCCCACGGCTCAAACCGCCTGGAGGACGTCTTCCTCCTCTATCTCGACAAGGACGGGCTCGTCCCGGAGGAGGAATCCAAATGAAAGCGTTCCGCGCATTGCTCGTTACCGAAGCGAAGCTCGCCCTCAGGGGCGGCGACATGCCGCTCTTCGGCATCGCCTTTCCCTTGGGCGTCATGCTCCTCGTGGGAGCGATCTCATCGCCCGAGGCGACGCGGCTCGCCTTCGCGGGCGTGGCCGCCACCGGGATCTGCGCCTCGGGACTCATGGGACTTCCGTTGACGCTCGCGGGGTATCGGCACGCCAAGATTCTCCGGCGCTTCCAGGTCACGCCCGTCAGCCCCTTCCTCCTCCTCTTGGCGGTATCGGCGGTCCAGGCGATCTTCGCCGCACTCTCGTGGCTCGCCGTCTTCCTGGCCGCCAAGCTGGCCTATGGCGTCGTCATAGACGGATCCGCCCTCAGGATGTGCCTCACCTTCGCCTTCTCGCTTTTCTCGATTTTCTCACTCGGTTATCTCGTCGCCAGCCTCGCGCCGAACGAAAGGATCGCCAACATAGCCTGTTCGGTCCTCTACTTCCCCGCGCTCTTCCTTTCCGGAACGACGGTTCCCTACGAGATCCTGCCCAGGGGCCTGCGATTTTTCTCCAACCTATTCCCCATCACGCAGGCGATCAAGCTTCTGAAAGCCGCCGCGCTCGACGCGCCCCTGGCTCCGGACCTCTGGCGATTCGCCGCGCTGGCGGCGATGGCGATAGCCTGCTGCGCGATTTCGGTGCTAAGCTTCCGCTGGGAGTGAGACGATGTACAGGATCGGGCAATTTTCGCGCTTTTCGCGGGTGACGATCAAGGCGCTGCGTTTCTACGAGGCCGAGGGTCTCCTCGAGCCGTACTGGACCGATCCCACGACGGGCTACCGCTATTATTCCTCGGACCAGCTGCCCCGGGCGCACCGCATCCTCGCGCTCAGGCAGTGCGGCTTCTCCATTCCGGAGATTCGGCAGGTCTTCGATGGAGGGCATATCGGCGCCCTGTTCGAGGCGAGGAGGCGCGAGCTGGAAGCGCAGGTGGCCTATGCCTCGGCCCAACTCGCCTCGATCAACCACTATCTGGACAACCTCGGCGAGGAGGAAAGCATGGCTTACGAGGTCGTCGTCAAGGAACTCCCACGCTGTCTCGTCTATGGGAAAAGGATGAAAGTCGATTCCTACGACAGCTACTTCACGGAGATACCGCGCATCGGGGCGGAGATGCTGGCCGTCAATCCCGGGCTGCGCTGCGTCGAAGACCCGCCCTACTGCTTCATCGTCTACCATGACGGAGAATACCGGGACCACGACATCGACATCGAGTTCTGCGAGGCGGTGACGGACCGGGGCAACGGCGCGGAGACCGACACGATCAAGTTCAAAGTGGTCGACCGCGTTCCGAAGGCCGCCTGCGTCCTCCACAAAGGCCCCTACTCATCGCTGGCCTTCGCCTACAAGGCGGTCTATGAATGGATCGACGCGAACGGCTTCATTCCCTCGGAGAATCCGCGCGAATCCTACATCGACGGCATCTGGAACAAGAAGAGCGATCGGGATTGGCTCACCGAGGTCCAGGTACCCCTGGCCTAGCGCAGTGGCAGGACATGCGCCGCGCGGCGCGGGAACGAGAATGCCACGCGGTCACCCATGCGGTAGAACTCGCCGTCCACGGGGTCGTAGGAGAGGGCGAGCAGGGGACGCTCGTAGCCCGCGTCGATCTCGTACTCGATGACCGAGCCTAGATAGACCGCTTTCGTGACCCTGCCCTCGCCGAAAGGCTTTCCGGAAGCCGCGCCCAGGCGCAGCGATTCGGGCCGCAGGGCCAGGAAAGCCTCGTCGCCGGCCGTGAGGTCGGGATCGACGCTGCCCGCGGCGAATTCCCTGCCCAACGCGTCGCGGACGAGCGGCTCGCCGCCGCAAGCAGCCACCGTTACGGGAAAAAGGTTGACCTTGCCGATGAAATCCGCCACGAACCTGCTCTTCGGCCGCGAGTAGATCTCGAAGGGCGCGCCCACCTGCATGACGAGGCCCTTCTCCATCACGACGATCCTGTCCGAGACGGTCATCGCCTCGGCCTGGTCGTGGGTCACGTAGACGCTCGTGATGCCGAAAGTCTGCTGGATGCGCCGTATCTCGACGCGCATGGTCTCCCGCAGCTTCGCGTCCAGGTTGGACAGGGGCTCGTCGAAGAGGAGGACCCGCGGCTTGTTCACGATGGCCCGCGCGAGCGCCACGCGCTGCTGCTGGCCGCCCGAGAGCTGCTCCGGCCGCCTGCGTCCGAGTTCGGTGATGCCCATCACCTCCATGACCTCGGCCGTGGCCGCCGCGATGGCCGATTTCGGCATTCCCTTGAGCTCCAGTCCGAACCCCACGTTCTGCTCGACCGACATGTGCGGGAAAATCGCATAACTTTGAAACACCATCGTCGTGTCGCGCTTGTTGGGCGGCACGTTGTTGACCATCTCGCCGCCGATCCATATCTCGCCCTCGGTCGGCGCCTCGAATCCGGCGATCATGCGGAGCGTCGTGGTCTTGCCGCAGCCCGAGGGCCCGAGCAGCGTGACGAACTCGCCGTCGGCGATCTCGAGGTTCATGTCCCTGACCGCCAGGGCGACGCCGCCCGGCCTTTCGGGATCGGGGAATTCCTTGCGTATGTCGACGAGCCGTACACTCATGGATGCTCCTCAGAAATGCAGCATGTTGCCGCCGAAGCGGCCGTACTGGGCTTTGAGCGCCAGGCGGATCAGGCTGATCGCCGCGCCGACGATGGCCACCAGGATCACCGAGTAGGCGGCCGCCGCGCCGAGGTTGCCCGATTCCACCTGCGACATGATGTGCACCGTCATCAGGTTCCACCGCGACGACACCAGGAAGATGGCCGCGCTCACCGCCGTCATCGCGCGCACGAAGGCGAAGACGAGGCCCGAGAAGAAGGCGGGGACGATCATCGGCAGCGTGATCTTCGAGAAGGTCCTGCGCGCGTCGGCGCCAAGGTCGGCCGCCGCCTCCTCGATGGAGGGATCGATCTGCTGCAGGATCGCCGTGCCCGATTCGATGCCCACGGGGATGTAGCGGAACACGAAGTTCAGGAGCAGGATCGACAGGGTCCCCGTGAGCGCCAGCGGCTTGTGGTTGAAGGCGAGGATGTACCCGATGCCTATCACGGTGCCCGGCACGGCGAAGCTCAGGATGCTCATGGCGCCGATCAGCCGCCTGCCCGGCACCCTCGTCCGCACCACCAGGAAGGCGATCACCATGCCGAAGAGCCCCGCTATCGGCGTCGCGATGCCCGCTATCATCAGCGTGTCGCGCACCGCCTTGAATCCGACGCCGAAGACAAATTTGTAGTGGTCGAAGGTGAGCCTGTGGTCGTAGCCCCAGACCTTCGCCAGGGATCCGATCAGTATCGACAGGTAGATGAGCCCCACGACGAGCGCCACCGCCAGGCAGAAGGCGAAGAGCGCGACCTTCGCGCCCGGGCTTACGATCTTTCCGGAGGAAGCCTGCGGCTTGCCCGTCACCGTCGTGTACTTCTTCCGCCGCACCAGGGCGCGCTGCAGATAAAACGCGATCAGGGACGGAGCGAGGAGGAAAACCGACAGCGCCGCGCCCTTGGGCAGGTCGTACATGCCCACGATCTCTAGGTAGGCCTGCACCGAGAGGATGGGGAATTTGCTCCCCGCCAGGATGAGGGGGTTTCCAAAATCGGCCAACGTCTCCACGAAGAGGAGGAGGATCGAGCTCGCGATGCCGGGGAAAGCCAGGGGCAGCGTGACCTTGAGGAATACTTTCAGCCGCGATCCGCCCAGGTTGAGCGCCGCGTCCTCGAGCACGGGATTCATCGACTCCAGCACACCCTTCAGCGTCATGTACGACACGGGGAAGAAGGTCACCACCTGCGCGAGGAAGAGCCCGTTGAAGCCGTAGATCGGAAAGTTCTGTATCTTCAGCAGGTTCCAGGTGATGAGCCCGTTGTTCCCGAAGAGCATGATGATGGCCAGCGCCCCGATGAAGGGCGGCGACACGATGGGAATTATCGCGACCGCGTTGAGGAATTTCTTGAGGGGAACGTTCGCGCGCGCCACCGCGAAGGCGAAGACGAAGCCGACCAACGTTCCGGCGAGCGCCGTGAGCGCGCTCATCCTCAGGCTGTTCCAGAACGCTTTCCGGAGGTAGGCCGACGCCAGCACCTCCCCGTAGGTTTTGAGCGAATATCCCGAATCGGTCTTGAGGCTTTGGATCGCCACGCTGAGGATCGGGTAGACGACGAAGAGGATGAGCGAGGCGAGCGTGAGGACGCCCACCGCGAGGAGGAGAGGATCGCGAGCGACCCGCTTCAGGTCGCCGATCGCCCGCGAAAAACGTGCTTCACGCACAGTTTCGGAACGTCGTCATTTCGCGGACAGGACTTCCTGCACCCACTTCTCGACGAGCCGTTTCTTGCTCTCGCCCGCCCAGATCGGGTTGACGTCGATGGTCTTGAGCGACTCGAAATCGGGCATTCCCTTGCCCAGCTTGGCGCCCGCGATGACCGGATAGAAATAGGTCTGCTTCTCGGTCATGGCGTTCTGCCCCTTCACGGAGCTGAGCCAGTCGATGAGCGCCTGCGCGGCTTCGAGATTCTTCGCGCCCTTGATGATGGAGACGGCGGGCGCCTCGAACCAGACGCCTTCCTTCGGGAACACGACTTCGACGGGGAAGCCCTTGTCGATCGCCTCGAAGAAGGCGGGCGTGAACTGGAGCGCGATCGCGCACTGGCCGACCTGTACCGCCTTGGAGGGGGCCGTGCCCGAGGAGGTGTAGGTCTGGACGTTCGGCGCGAGCTTCTTCATGTAGTCGTAGGCTTTCTCCTCGCCCATCATGACGACGAGGGAAGCGACGATGTTGTAGGCGGTGCCGGAGGACTGCGGCGAGGGCATCTGGATCTGGCCCTTGTAGGCGGGATTGAGGAGGTCGGCCCAGCTCGCGGGCTTCGGCGCGCCGATGCGGGCCAGGACTTCCTTGTTGACGGCGAAGGCCATCGGGTTCATGTAGAAGGACCGCCAGAAGCCGTCGGGATCCTTGAACTCCTTGCCGAGCTTGTCGAAAGCGGCGCCCTTGTAGGCGACGGTGAGCTTCTCCTCCTTGGCGATGATGTGGTTCTCGCTGGGCGCGCCGAACCAGACGTCGGCCTGGGGATTGGAGGCTTCAGCCTTGAGTCGGGCGTAGGCCGGCCCCGAGGAGAGCTGGACGAACTGCACCGCGACGCCGGTGTCGGCGGTGAAGGAATCGAGGATTTTCTTGGCGTTGACTTCGTCGACGCTGGAATAGACGACGACGGTCTGTCCGGGCTTCGCGGCCGCGGGAACGAGGGCGCACGCGAGCAGAACGCAGGCGACGATAAGATTCAAACGTTTCATGAGTGCCTCCTACGGCGATAGGATTCGATCGATTACAGCAAATAATGGTAGGAGCGCCTTCCGGATCTGTCAAGGAAAATGCGGCCGCGGGCGCCCGAAACGCGCTCGGGAGACTCCGGTCGACCCGCCGCGGGGCGCCCGGGAGCCGGACCAAGGTTGACCATGGCCCCGCGGAAGCGCTACTCTTTTAATCACAGTATTTTTTCTAGGAGCCGCCGCCATGGAACGTTCGCCTATCGCGCTCGAAAATTTCCGATTCGACCAATCCATCATCGCCAAGCGCTGGATGCTGCTTACCGCCGGAACGTTTTCCCCCGGCGCCTTCAATTCGATGACGATCTCCTGGGGAAGCGTCGGCCAACTCTGGAACAAGACCTTCTTCCAGGTCGTTGTGCGCCCGACCCGCCATACGAGGACATTCCTGGAGGCCGGCGACACCTTCACGCTCTGCGTTTTCCCGGAAAGCCGCAAGAAAGCCCTGTCCCTCCTCGGGGCGAAGTCCGGCCGCGACGGGGACAAGATCGCCGAGTCCGGCCTCACGCCGATTCCCTCGAGCCGCGTGGCGACGCCCGGCTACGACGAGGCCGAGCTCATCGTCGAGTGCCGCAAGATGTACTGGCAGGACCTCGATCCTTCGCACTTCCTCGAACCCGAGATCATGGACAACTACCCCAAGAAGGATTTCCACCGCGCCTATTTCGGCGAGGTCGTCGCGTTGAGCGGCACCGCCGCCTACCGGGAATAGGGAGCGAGGAGAATGAGAACGCTCGTCACCGGAGGCGTCAAATCGGGCAAGTCGAGCTACGCCCTCGTCCTCGCCGAGGAATTCGCCGAGCCCCGCTTTTTCCTCGCCACCGCCGAAGCCTTCGACGACGAGATGAAGGCGCGCATCGCGAAACACCGCGAAGACCGCGCGGGCCGATTCACGACCGTCGAGGAGCCGCTCGCGATCCAGGACAAGGCACGCGAGCGCATGGTCCTCGACTGCGTGCCGCTTTGGCTCAACAACATGCTCTACTACGGCCGCGAGGCGCGGATCGAAGGCGCGCTCGCTGAATTCATCGAGCGCCTGCCTCGGGACATCGTCATCGTGACGAACGAGATCGGCTGGGGCTTCATTCCCGCGGATCCGCTGTCGCGCCGCTACGGCGACCTGCTCGGGCTGATCAACGCGCGCCTGGCCGCCGCCTGCGACCGCGTCGTCCTGATGGTCGCGGGAGTCCCCCTCGCGGTGAAAGGGCCGCCGGGACCGGCGCGATGACGATAGCGGCCCCCTCCTGGCAGGTTCCCGGCGCCTGGCTCGAGAACCTCGACGCGTTGGCCGACATCGATTGGATTGGGGGCGTCGAGCTGCTCTTATTCTCCTACGACAGGGACGCGCGCCGCGATTTCGAGGCCGAGCGCGGCCGGATCGCCGCCTACGCCGGCCGCTTTTCCTTCAGCCTGCATCTGCCCGATCCCCTCGGCCCAGCGGCGCTCGACCTCGTGGCGGCGACCGAATCCTTCGTCGGACTCTACATCTTCCATCCGCATTCCGCCGCCGGCGACGAATGGGCGCCGATCGTTGAAACGTTGCGCGATTCTTACGGCGGATCGAGATTCGCGATGGAATATACTGGAGCGGGGGATTTCAGCCGCGGGATGGCGCGGCTGTCCCGCGCCCGGCGCGCGCCGACCGCCGCGCAGCCTCCATCGCCAGGAATCTGCGCCGACACCGGGCGCCTCGCCCTGGACGGCGTCGACCCCGCGGGATGGATTCGAGATCGCGCAACGTCGATCGCCGAGCTGCACTTGCACGCGGCGCGAGGCGGAAAGGATCATTTTCCCCTCGGCGCCGAAGACTCCTGGCTTCCAGCGGTCGCGTCGGAGGCGAAGGCGCGGGACTGGCGCGTCGTCCTCGAGACCTTCTCGCTCGAAAGGACGCTCGCTTCCTACGATCGCCTCAAAAGGTGGCTTGAATGAAAACGAAACTCAACACGGATCGATTCCTGACCGTCTTCACGCTCATGTCGCGAATCCCCGCGAAGCGCGCCTTCGTGGCGGACTTCTCGCGCGCCGATTTCTGGATCCCGGCGATATCGCCCATCGTCTCCCTATCGGCGATCGCCGGCTTCGCCGCCGGGATGGCGCTTTCGGGCAGCCTCGCGCTGGCCGCCGCGGCGTCGATCGCGGCCCAATACTTTTGCTTCAACCTCTTCCACTTCGACGGCCTCGTCGACACCGCCGACGCCATGCTCCCCGCCGCCTCGCCCGAACGCCGCCTCGAGATCCTCAAGGACCCGCGCGTCGGCGCCTACGGCTTCTTCTGCGGCGCCCTGGCGCTCGGCCTGCGGGCGGGGGCGATAGCCCTCCTCGCCGAGGGCGGCGTCCTCTTCTCGGCCCTCGTCGCCGGCCTTCTCGCCGCTCCGGCGGCGGGCAGGCTCGCCTGCGCCCTCGTGCCCATCGCCGCGAAACCCGCCAAACCCGCCGGCCTCGGCGCCCTCATGGCGGGATTTTCGAAAAAACGCGTGGCAGCCGGAACCGCGCTCGCCCTCGTCCCCGCCCTCGCCTGGAGCGCGGCGACGGGGGACTGGCCCCTCCCCATCATCGCGATCGCCTCGGCCCTCGCCTCGGGCCTCGGCGCCGCGATCTTCGTCTCGAAGCTTTATTCCGCCAAGGTAGGCGGCTTCACAGGCGACGCGTTGGGCGCCGCCGTGGAGTTAGGCGAGATAGCGGCCCTCCTCCTCCTAGGCATCGCAGTGCGCTTGATAGGCTGGATTCCCGCATGAGGGGAGCCCGCGCGGCGGCTCAGGCCTTCGCGCGCCTTCGCTCGGCCAGCACGGCGTAGACGATGCCGCCCACGATGAGGGCAGCGCCCACCGCGAAGCCAAGGTCGAGCCTCTCGCCCAGCAGGAGAGCGCCCATCGCGGCCGCCACGAGGGGCTGGATCGGATAGAAGAGCGAGCAGGTGCTGGCCTCGATGAGCGAGAGTCCCTTGTTCCAGAGGAAATTAGGCAGCGCCGTGGCCAGGCTCCCGAGATAGAGCACGCAGAGCAGGTTCGTCACCGAGAAAAGCTCGCCGTGGGGGACCAGGGCGAGTTCGACGGCCGCCGCGGGCAGGGAACAAGCGGTCGCGATGAAGACCGCCAGGGCCGTGACGGCGAGCGGATCGTACCGGCGCATGATCCCGCGCACATACACTGAAACAAAGGCCCAAATCAGCACGGAAACCAGCGAGAAAGCCACGCCCAGCGCCGTGCCCGCGCTCCCCGCCCCGCCCAGGATCACGTAGGTGCCGGCCAGGCTCGCGGCCGTGGCGATCGCCTTGCTCGCCGTGAATTTCTCGCCGGCGAGGAGCACCGCGAAGAGCGTAATGAAGATGGGGTTCGTCGCGTTGATCAGGGAGGCGGTCGAGGCTCCGGCGTACTTGGTGCCGAGGATGTTCGCCGCCACGGCGAGGAAGTATCCCACCGCGCCGATGAAAAGAAAGGCGCCGCGGTCGGCGCGCTCGATCCGCAGGCTCTTCTTGCCGACGCGCGCCATGGCGTAGAGCGAAGCCGAGGCGACGGCGTAGCGCAGGAAAAGCAAAGTGACGGGCGGGATCGTCTCCAACGCGATCCTGGTGACGACGTAGAGGCTGCCCCAGATGGCCGTCGTAAGCGAAAGATAGAGGTAGGCGGCGCGGCGGCCGGCGGCTGGCTGTGTCATGCTCGGGTTGGCTCCTGGCGAGAGCATACAGCTCGGACGCCCCCTTGTCCAAGTGCGGAGCCGCGCCGCCCCCTTGCCATTTCCGGCGCGCCTGCCTATATTTAGTGCGAGCATACCCCCCCCTCCCAGGGAGGGGGGCAAGACTTGACGAGCAAGGCAGCAAAAGGAGACGGCACATGAACCATTGCAGCGCCGAGAGCCAGAAGGCGCTCACGCTTTTGAAGAACGCGCGCGGGCAGATCGACGCGGCCCTGAGGATGGTCGAGGAAGACCGTTACTGCATCGATGTGTCGAAACAGATCCTCGCCGCCGCCGCCCTGCTCAAGAAGGCCAATCTCGTCGTCCTGAGGCAGCATATCGACACCTGCGTCAAGGACGCCGTCAACACCGACAAAGGCCAGGAGAAGATCGAGGAGATAGCGATGATCTTGGAACGCTATCTGGGAGACTGACGATGATAAAAACCGAAACGCTCGAATTGCGTGGAATGACCTGCGCGGCCTGCGCCGCCGCCAATGAGCGGGCGGTGCGGAAGGTGGCCGGCGTGGCGGAAGCATCGGTCAACCTCGCCACCGAGACGCTCAAAGTGAGCTTCGAGGACGGCGCGGCGAGCATCGACGACATCAAGGCGGCCGTGAAGAAGGCGGGGTACGAAGCCGTGGAGCGCGCCGCGCCCGCGGCGCCGAAAGCCAGGCCGGCGCAGCCCGCCGCGGCCGGCGGCGGTGCCCGCGGCGCGGCCTCGACCGAAGCGGCGGCGGCAACCGTCGCCGCCAGCCCGGCCGACGAGCACCAGGCCGCCAAGGAACGGGAAATTCGAAGCATGAAGGCGAAGCTCGCCGTGTCGGCGGCCTTCTCCCTCCCCCTCCTCTACATCGCGATGGGGCACATGCTGGGCTGGCCTCTGCCGGCCGCCCTCCATCCGATGGAACATCCCGTCCTCTTCGCCCTCGTCCAGCTCGCCCTCGCCCTGCCCGCCATCGCCGCGGGCAGGCGGTTCTACACGGGCGGATTCAAGGCGCTCGCCCACGGCGCCCCGAACATGGACAGCCTCATCGCCATGGGAACGAGCGCGGCGATGCTCTACAGCCTCTATTCGGTGGGACGGATCGTCGGAGGCGACCATTCCGCCACGGACGCCCTCTATTTCGAGACGGTGGGCATGATCATCACCTTGATCCTCCTGGGCAAGACGCTCGAGGCGATCAGCAAGGGCAGGACCTCGGACTCGATCAAGAAGCTGATGTCCTTGAGGCCGAAAACCGCCTCCGTGCTCCGCGGCGGAGCCGAAGTGGAAACGCCGATCGACGAAGTGCTCGCGGGCGATGTCATCCTGGTCCGCCCCGGCGAGCGCGTGCCGGTGGATGGCACGGTGCTTTCCGGCGAGGGCGCGGTCGACGAATCGATGCTCACCGGCGAGAGTCTGCCCGTCGACAAGGCGCCGGGCTCGGCGCTGACCGGCGGCACCATCAACAAGAACGGGGCGCTGACTTTCCGCGCCGAGCGCGTCGGCGCCGACACGGCCCTGGCGCGCATCATCGCGCTGGTCGAGGAGGCGCAGGGCTCCAAGGCGCCCATCGCGCGGCTCGCCGATACGGTCTCGGGCATTTTCGTGCCTGCGGTTTTCGCGATCGCGTTCCTTTCGGCGGCGGCTTGGCTCATCTCCGGGCAGACTGCGGTGTTCGCCCTCACGATCTTCGTGGCGGTGCTGACGATCGCCTGCCCCTGCGCCCTCGGCCTCGCCACCCCGACCGCCATCATGGTCGGCACGGGCGCCGGCGCCGAGATGGGCATCCTCTTCAAGTCGGGCGAGGCGCTGGAGACCGCGCACAAGGCGACGGTCGTGATCTTCGACAAGACGGGCACCATCACCGAGGGCAAGCCGGTCATGACCGACCTGGTCCCCGCCGAGGGCGTGGACGAGTCCAGGCTGCTGGCGCTGGCCGCCGCGGCCGAGAAGGCCTCGGAACACCCGCTGGGCGAGGCTGTTGTGGCCGCCGCGGCCGGCCGGGGCCTCGCGCTCCCGGAAGTGGAGCGCTTCCAGGCCCTGCCCGGACGTGGCATCGAGGCGCTGGTCGCCGGCGAGGCATTCCTCCTCGGCAACGCCAGGCTGATGGCCGAGCGCGGCGTCGATGTCAAAGCCCTCGACGGCGCGG
>MTLD01004535.1_pt2 | contig 26236 bp, 26 predicted proteins | sample 1982471 | NCBI WGS metagenome assembly MTLD01 (sample SAMN05712604, study PRJNA340218) | biofilm metagenome | isolation source: sample SPM anode biofilm adapted to -50 mV | place: USA | collected 2012-02-03 | reverse complement strand
ATAAAATAAAAACAAATCTGGATGATGATGATAAATCATTCCTGCTCAGCCTGAATCGTCTGGAACCGGACTGGTCTGTTTATCATCTGGAAAATTTTCCATCTGTAAAATGGAAGCTCCTGAATTTAGAAAAATTCAAAAATGAACGCCCCCAGATTTATCAACAGCATCTGGAGGCTCTGGAAAAAGCTTTGAAATGAAACACAATTAAGAGCGGACGCATCTGAACACACTGGGGTGATCTATGGCAAAACCACTGAATGAGTTACTCAAGAAAGTGAAGCCTGAAGTTGTTCAGGCAGCGAAAGAACAGGCTAAACAGGAAATAATCTGGAAAAACGGGGGCAGGAAATCAAACTGTCCTCACTGAAACGCTATGTTGAAGCGATGGGTGCCGCCCTGTGAACGGTATTGTTAAGCCTGAAGAGCTGTGAAATTCATAGGCTGGACATTCGAAAGATTTAAGGTCTGCCGCGCTTGCCACAATTCATAGTTATCCTGCATCGCTAACCAGCTTTCCGGTGTACGCCCCAAAACCTTCGACAAGCGTAATGCCATTTCGGGCGTCACAGAGCTCTGACCTTTCAGGATCCGACTCATCGTAGAAGCCGCAACACCCAAATGGCTTGCCAGGTTACGACAACTGATGCCGTAAGGTTCTAAATAAACGGACTCAATAAACTCACCAGGGTGCGGGGGGTTATACATAGCCATTAGTGGTAATCCTCATAGTTAAGGATGTACGCATTGCCATCCTGAAATTCAAACGTGACACGCCAGTTACCATTGACAGAGATCGACCAGATACCAGCCCGTTCACCTTTCAGAGGATGAAGCGAAAAGCCGGAATCGGCATAGAGGCTGCAGTTAGCAGTCAGGCCGATTAAAAAACAGGGCCGGGCTGATTCTGAAGCGATCGCATAACGCCTGAATATGGTCTTTAGACAGTTTTCGAGTGCCACCAAGAATCATCGAGACCATGCTTTTGCCACCGATTTCATTTTTAAAGTCATCGGTTTTTAAATGGTATTGATCCATGAGCGTACGCAAGACCGCCGCGCTACTATCCAGGGCGGCGACTTTGCGATTGAACTCGGCAAATTCAGGCGCATTATTCTCCCAGCGTTCGATGGACGCAGAAAGTAATTCAATCAGTGGTTCATAGAGATCATATTCTTCAATCAGCTCCTCCATAAAGGCGAGTGCTTGTTCATATTCTTCATTGTTGTTGATATGAACAAGAAAACTGGCATTGGAGAACAAAGATCGGGCTTGTTCTTTCACTTGTAAGAAGCTCACTGTTCAGACTCCTTAGCGTATTTTTTACAGAGTTTGTCGTATTCAGCATGAGTCACGATGTGTTTGACATACATGCGATTGTCTCTGAACTCAATGAAAGCAATCATGCGCAGGTTGTTGCCACCGATATCAATGACCCACCATTTTTTCTTGTATTTGAAGTTATCAAGACTGGGAAAAACAGCCTTTAACTCAAGGGGATCATCAAAGTTACCATTTCGCAGCACCTTATAAGCGGCTTCAATAGCAGCCGCATCATTAGGGTAAAGTTTAACCGCATCGTTGAACGGCTTTCGGGAAATCACATGCACAAGAACATCTCAATAGTTCACTATATGTAAACTTTAGCACTCAGTTGATATGTTCACAAGTAGTGAATTTTAATCCTGCAGATAACCTGCATGAAAGCGCAGATGTTCTTCGATGAAGCTGGCGATGAAGTAATAGCTGTGGTCATAACCCGGTTGCATGCGCAGCAGCAGGTTGGCTTTTGACTGCATTCCTGCGGTATACAGGGTCTGCGGCTTCAGCTGTTCGGCCAGAAAGTTATCAGCATCGCCCTGATCCACCAGCAGCGGTAAATCACCACGGTATTGTGCAAGCAGCAGGCTGGCGTCGTAACCAGCCCACGCGGCACGGTCGTCCCCCAGATAGGCGGTAAAGGCTTTCTGCCCCCACGGACAATTCACCGGATTGGCTATCGGTGCAAAGGCCGACACTGAGGTAAACCGTTCCGGATTGCGCAGCGCCAGCACCAGTGCGCCGTGGCCACCCATCGAGTGACCACTGATGGCGCGTTTGCCGGATAACGGCAGTTGCGCTTCCAGCAGGGGTGGCAGTTCGGTCAGGATGTAGTCGTACATCTGATAATGCGCGGCCCACGGCGCCTCGGTGGCGTTGACATAAAAGCCGGCGCCCTGCCCCAGATCGTACGCCGGATCATCGGCCACCTCTTCTCCATGCAGACCGGGGCCACGCGGGCTGGTGTCGGGAATGATCAGCGCAATGCCGAGTTCCGCCGCCACCCGCTGTGCGCCGGCTTTGGCAGAGAAATTTTCATCGGTACAGGTTAAGCCGGACAGCCAGTACAGCGCCGGGACTTTTCGCTCCGCTGCCTGCGGTGGCAGGAACACCGAAAACTGCATGTCACACCGCAGTACGGTGGAGGCATGTTTAAAGCGGACTTGTCGTCCGCCAAAGCATTTCTGTTCCTGTAATAATGTCAGTGCGCTCATCGACGCTCCTTATTTATCAAACAGGATCACGGTACGGATGGATTTGCCTTCATGCATCAGATCAAACGCATGGTTGATGTCATCCAGCCCCATGGTGTGGGTGATGAAGGTATCCAGCTCGAACTCACCGTTCATGTATTGTTCAACAATACCCGGTAACTGCGAACGGCCTTTCACACCACCGAAGGCGCTGCCTTTCCAGATACGACCGGTCACCAGCTGGAACGGACGGGTAGAGATTTCCTGACCGGCCGCGGCAACACCGATAATGACCGATTCACCCCAGCCTTTATGGCAGCATTCCAGCGCGGAACGCATCACCTTGACGTTGCCGATACATTCAAACGAGAAGTCGACACCGCCGTCGGTCATTTCGACGATCACATCCTGAATTGGCTTGTCGAAGTTTTTCGGGTTGACCACATCGGTGGCACCCAGTTTCTTCGCGATATCAAATTTGTCTTCGTTGATATCAATCGCGATGATGCGGCTGGCTTTGGCCATCACGGCACCGATGATGACCGACAGGCCGATGCCGCCCAGACCGAACACCGCGACGGTATCGCCCGGCTGTACTTTGGCGGTGTTTTTCACCGCGCCCATGCCGGTGGTGACGCCGCAACCCAGCAGACAGACTTTTTCCAGCGGGGCTTCTTTACTGATTTTCGCCAGCGAGATTTCCGGCACCACGGTGTGCTCGGCGAAGGTCGACGTGCCCATGTAATGGAAAATCGGCTTGCCGTCTTTGAAGAAACGGGTGGTGCCGTCCGGCATCAGACCTTTGCCCTGCGTGGCACGAATGGCCTGACACAGGTTGGTTTTGCCGGATTTACAGAATTTGCATTCGCCACATTCCGGCGTGTACAGCGGGATCACATGGTCACCGACCGCCACACTGGTAACACCTTCACCGATGGCTTCGACAATGCCGGCACCTTCATGGCCCAGAATGGCCGGGAATACGCCTTCCGGATCGGCACCGGACAGGGTGTAAGCATCGGTATGACAAACACCGGTGGCCACGATACGTACCAGCACTTCGCCTTTTTGTGGCGGCATCAGATCAACTTCTTCAATTGACAGTGGTTTGCCAGCTTCCCAGGCAACAGCGGCACGGGTTTTGATCATATTCATGGCTTATTCCTAAGTCTGGTTCGGATTGGGTCTTGAACAGAAGATACACGGGGGGAGGAAGAACGATTACAGTCAGAATTTGCTGTAATCGCCCTCTAACCTGCTCTCTCACAATCAGGTCAATATCCATTGTATTCAGTTCTGTACTGGCGATAATGATCTAATCCGGTAAATGATTTTTACTGTGGAGTAACAATGCCTATCAGAGATGGCGTCACTGAATTTGTAAGTGTAGTCGAAACAGAGAGTTTCACTGCCGCGGCAAAAAGTCTGGATGTTTCTGTGGCACATGTCAGTCGGCATGTGAATCAGCTGGAGGAACGTCTCGGTGTCAAACTGCTTTACCGTACGACGCGTAAATTACGTCTGACCGAGGTTGGTGAGGTCTATTATCACTACGCCCGTAAGGTACTGGACGATCTGCAGGAAGCCGAACGCGCAGTGCTGGAAATGGAAGATAAGGCGATCGGGAAAATCCGCATCACGGCGCCGGTTTATTACGGGGAATATTTTGTGGCGCCCCTGATCAATAACTTCCTGCTGGACTATCCGCAGCTTGATCTGGAGCTGAACCTGACCAATGAAACTATCGATCTGGTCGAGGAAGGCTACGATCTGGCGATCCGCCTGGGTACGCTCGATTCTTCCACCCTGATGTGCCGTAAACTGGCGCACCGGACACAGTATCTGTGTGCCTCCCCCGCCTATCTCGCCGCACACGGAACCCCGCAGAAGCCGGCCGATCTGGTGAGTCACCGCTGTTTAGGCAGCATTCTCGATCACTGGCGTTTTGTGGAAAACGGCAAACTGCGCAACCGCCGGGTCGGCTCCGACTGGTATTGTAATTCCGGTCTGGTCGCGAGAGATGCCGCACTGAAAGGCTTAGGCATTGTGCAGCTGCCGGATTATTACGTGCAGGAAGAACTGAAGCAGGGTTTGCTGGTCAGTCTGCTGGAAGAGTACCGTCTGCCGGATGACGGCATCTGGGTGGTTTATCCGCATAACCGGCATCTGTCGCCGAAAGTGAAATTGCTGGTCGATTTTCTGGTTAAGAAGCTGGGAACTCAACATTTAACAGAATAGAAACCTATCAAGTTGATAGGTTGGTGGTTATGCCATATACTTCAGAGGTATTTGAATTTTGTTTCGAAGAGGCACGATATGATCTGATTAGCATGCCCAGAACAAATTTTCATAAGGCGAAAGAAATGCACATTTCGACTTTTAAAGAGTTTCCTTTAAGCAATAAAGCTGCACGGCAGATAATAAAAGAAATATTGAACAGCGATGATTCACGGTTTTTCATGACCCGTCATGCCATCGACAGAATGAACGAACGTGGTATTACTGAATCGCAAATAAGAAATGTACTGCTGAGTTCCAGTAGTTACGTTAGCGAAAATACCAGTCAAACCGCAAGAGGAGACTGGAAATTAAACATTACAGGGTGGTCAGCCGGCACTGTAATCGACGTGACGGTTGCATTACAACGGGTTGAATCAGATCCGCATGCCTTCGTGATGACAGTAAAAATACCCAACTAAGGGAAAGTCTGTAATACAGGGGTATCATATGGAAAAATATCACTACAAAGAATGTGGTTTAAGTAACGTGTTCCTGCTAAACGGGTTTACGATCATTAACGATGAAGAATATGGTGAGTGTGTCAGCATCAACAATCGTGTGGCGCTGGAGGTCACCATTGCTAAAAATATTATTAATTTACAAAGATCTCTGTCAGGTGAAGAACTTCGTTATTTGCGCAAAGCGATGAACCTGTCGCAAAAAGCGATCGGTGAACAAATGGGCTTATCTGAACAAACGATTGCCCGGTGGGAAAAAGACGAAAGCAAACCAGCCCGATCAGAAGATGCAGTTATCCGTGACCTTTATTGTGAATACATCAACTCAGACAGCAAAATCAGCTTTTTCCTGAAAGCGATAGCCAACGCAGAAGCCGAAGCTGTTATGACCCGGGAAATGAATCTTTGCACTGATGAACACGGTTCGTGGGAAGTAGCGGCTTAAATCAGGCCATCCGCATGATTTTCTGCGTAACCTCCCCTCGCAGATGCACCTGCATCTGCTGGGCAATCGCCCGGAATGCAGCGCTTAAATCAGGTTGGGCGGCCAGTGTCTCCCAGAACAGCAAGGCCAGTGTCAGTGCCTGCCGCCAGATTGCGCCATCCTGATCACTGTCAATGGTGAGCGGTGCTTCGCCCTGCCGCATATCGCCGTTACTGTTCGGCGCATAGGCCATCGGCAGCATGTCATAGGCCGGAGCCAGCCCCAGCGGCGGGGATCCTTCATGCAGAAAAGAGAGATTTCCCGCATGCATATCGCTGTTGGCAATCAGCCGGCCAAAACAAAATAACAGCTGGACCGCCGGCAGATCTGCCGTTTTTATCACGTTCTGCGCGGCCAGTTGTATCGCAATTACCGGCCAGCGCTGACTATGGCAACCGACGAATTCGGCATCCAGCATGCGCAGAGAAACAATACCTCGTCGGCCACCGGCACCTTCCCGGTCGAATCGCTGCACGATGAGAAACTGGCGGGTCGTACCATTCTGTTCCAGCCGCACCAGTTCACTGCAGGCTGCCGGAACGCCGGCATTATGCAGAATGGTCAGAGCGGTATGCTCGGCAACCAGCAGATCCGCCCAGCGGGTCGCGTTCGCATTAGTTGCCGTCAGTGGCGCCGTAAACTTGACCAGACAATGATTGCCGGCCTGGGTCAGACAGCAGGCAAATTTAGGTTGTTCCCCCCCGGCCGAGGAGCCGCCAAACCAGCCTGCCATGGCGTGTTCCGCCAACTGGGGCAAATCCGCCTGTTGCACCACCGTCGGCGTCGTCTCATTCAGCCACAGTTCATAGGCAGTCCGGCCAATCAGCAGATTACCGATCCCATCCTGCGGGTGTGTGGTCAGCATGCGCAGCGTATCAAGATCTGACCAGTCACGGGGGTCAGGCGCCAGATCCGGCATTTCTGCCGACAGCTGACGGGCCAGTGAACGCCCCATAAAACCCTGAGGCCGCATATCCGCCATCCACCACGGCAGGCTGTCGTGATGTTCCCAGGTGTGAGTCTTGTGCAGATATGTGACGAATCCGGACGGATAGACACAATTAAGGTCAGCAAAATGCTCTGCATTGCCCTGCGCGGTGACACGATAAACCGGCCAGCTGTGTTCGCCAAAAACCACCCGCCGCAGGTAATAACGCGTCGCACGGGCACTGCCGGTTTTCAGAAATACATCAGGATTGTTCCGCAAATAATTAGATACTTGCGGCTGACTAAGTTCAACACGCGCGGCAATCTCCCCCTGATTGAGTGGTTCAAGCAGAAGTACATCTTTAATTTTAATCAGATTATCGTACATGTTTACAGCCCGACTCATACATAGACTAATAGATACTTTAATAGATAATAGTATAGATTATTTCACTTTGGTGAAGAGAATGCAGCGCCTACTCAATCAAATCCGGCCGGAGTCGTTATACTGAAAAGTATCTGCTTGTTCTTATGAGGCTGCCATCATGATGCGAAATTTGTGGCTGATTATCTTTTTTGCCGTGCTGCTCTGGTCGGCGATTGAGCCGAAAGATCTGTTTACCTGGCTGCTGGAGGTCTTTCCGGCGCTGATTGCGCTGGCGGTGCTGGCGAAAACCTGGCGTTCCTTCCCGCTGACGCCGTTGCTGTATCAGCTGATCCTGCTGCACGCCATTATTCTGATGGTGGGCGGTCATTACACTTACGCCGAGGTGCCGCTGTTTGACTGGATCCAGGAGTGGACCGGTTCGGCGCGGAATAATTACGATAAACTCGGCCATCTGGCGCAGGGGTTTGTGCCGGCGCTGGTTGCCCGTGAGCTGGTGCTCCGCAAGCAGATCATCCGCGGCCGGGGCTGGCAGAATTTTTTCTGTGTCTGCACCTGTCTGGCCATCAGTTCAGTGTATGAATTGCTGGAATGGGCGGTGGCGATTGCCTCCGGTGCCAGTTCCGAAGCCTTTCTCGGCACACAGGGGTATGTCTGGGATACGCAGTCGGATATGTTTTATGCGTTGATTGGTGCGGTCACGGCGCTGCTGACACTGAGCCGTTATCACGACCGGCAGTTAGCGCAACTGAAATAGCCTGAAATAACAAAGCTCTGCAGATTTCCGGGTTCTGCAGAGCTTTAATTGAGAGCGGTCAGCTCAGATCACTGAAATGAACCATCTTCCATACGGCTGATCACATCCAGCACGGTATGTAACCCCTCTTCTGTCGACAACATTTCAACAGGACATTTACCACCGAGAGAACTGGCGGGCTCTTTCATCCAGAGCTCGGCGGTTTCTGTATCGCCTTCAAAAAACTCGGTAGCAGCCTGCAGAGCTTTGTTGTAGTTACGCAATTCTAGTGATTTCATCAGCGCCTCCGTTCTGTTACCGATACGGCCTTATTAAAAGTATAGTTTAAACGGCGGCCATTTTTATTTTTAAGCCGGCGTAAAACAGGGTTAGCCAGCCGGCGATCAGCAAAAGACCGCCAAACGGTGTGACCGGGCCAAGCCATTTGCTGCCGGTGAAGGCCAGCAGATAGAGACTGCCACTGAAACAGAGGGTACCCGCCGCCATCAGTTGTGCCGCCCGTGGTATCAGCCGGCTGTCCAGCAGCTGCGCCAGCGCAAACAGGATCAGCAGCATCATGGCGTGGATCAGCTGATAGCGGACGCCGATCTCCCAGACATTTAATGACGACGGCAGCAGAATATTTTTCAGCCCGTGAGCACCGAAGGCTCCCGCCGCAACGGCGCTGGCTCCCAATGCCGCGCCCCATAACACCATCCAGCGATGATTCATGAATTAGTCCTGTTTTGTCAGTTGCGGTGCTGTATCAAACATCAGCAAGCCGGCGAATAAAACCTGCCCGGCAGCCAGTGCCTTGCGCATCACCGGACCGTTAAAACCAAGTGGCGTTAATAAGGATGGACAGAAAATCAATATGTTACCTCCGAAAAGACAAAAAGCAGGACAGGATCAGTCATCTGATCCTGTCCTGCTGCCTTACTCTCTCATTCGGTACTTATCTTACCAGTTATGCCTTCTCTTCCGGCAGACGGAAATAGTTTTTGGAATTATTGAAACAGATGTTCTTCACCATTTCGCCAAGTAAGCTCATATCGTTCGGTACTTCGCCGTTTTCTGCCCAGCGGCCAATCATATCGCACAGAATACGACGGAAGTATTCATGACGGGTATACGACAGGAAGCTGCGGGAATCGGTCAGCATGCCGACAAACTGGCTCAGCAGACCCAGCTGTGACAGCTGTTCCATCTGACGTTGCATGCCGTCTTTCTGATCGTTGAACCACCAGCCGGAACCGAACTGGATCTTGCCGGCAATGCCACCGCCCTGGAAGTTGCCAATCATGGTGCCGAGCATTTCGTTATCGCGTGGGTTCAGGCAATACAGAATGGTTTTCGGCAGTTCGTTGGTGATATCCATAGAATCCAGCAATGAAGAGAGTTCGAACGCGAAGCTCTTGTCACCGATGGAATCAAAACCGGCATCCGCACCTAACAGCTTGAACATACGGCTGTTGTTGTTACGCTGCGCGCCGATGTGCAGCTGCATTACCCAGCCACGTTTCGCGTACTGACGACCCAGCCATACCTGTACCGCGGTGCTGTATTGTGCCACTTCCAGCTCGCTCAGCGCGCCGCCGTTCATCCGGCGATGCAGGATCTTGTCGAGTTCGGCTTCTGCAGGCACCGCCGCATAACGCACCACTTCGATACCGTGGTCAGCCGCACGGCAACCGTGGGCCGCGAAATGATCCAGACGACGATCCAGAGCAGTCAGCAGATCGCTGAAGCGTTCGATTTCGATATCCGCAGCGCGGCCCAGTTTGTCGATGTAGGCAGCGAAACCCTCCAGCTCGATCTTGAAGGCTTTGTCCGGACGCCAGCTCGGTGCGACTTCGATATCAAAGCTCTGGTCAGCCGCAATCGCCTTGTGGTATTCCAGTGTATCCAGCGGATCGTCGGTGGTACCGACCATCTTCACATTCATCTGCTGCATGATGCCGCGCGGAGTGAATTCCGGGGTTGCCAGCAGATCGTTGCACTGGGTCCAGATCCCTTCTGCGGTATCCGGGTTCAGCACGGTATTGGTGATACCGAACGGACGACGCAACTCTAAGTGTGTCCAGTGGTACAGCGGGTTCCCCAGACACATAGGTACGGTTTTCGCCCATGCCTGGAATTTTTCATAGTCAGACGCATCACCGGTGATAAAGCGTTCCTGAATACCGGCAGAGCGCATACCACGCCATTTGTAGTGATCACCCGCCAGCCAGATTTCAGTCAGGTTAGCGAAGGGCTTGTTTTCAGCCACGGCACGCGGGTTCAGATGACAGTGATAGTCATAAATTGGTTGCGGTGCGGCATACTCATGGTACAGACGTTGTGCTGTCTGGTTACTGAGCAGAAAATCTTCGTCTAAAAATGCTCTCATTCTTCCTCTCCTCTCAACCTGTGATTACAGCGCCGCGACAGCCTGACGGGCGCCCACAGCGAGCAGACGGGCATAAGCATCCGTTACCGCCTGAATAAACAGCGGGTTAGCCGGTAAATCAGTACCGAAGATCGCTTCCACACCGACCAGCGCAGGAACAACAGAGACATTCAGACCGTGCTGATCACAGATGGCTTTCAGCTGTTCCGCCATCGGGTCACGCACGTCAATCGCGTTACCCTGTTCATCCACACCGCTGACATAGCGCATCCAGCCAGCCACGCCCAATGCCAGATGAGAGAAATCGTTACCGTTTTTCAGGTGGAAACGGATGGAATTCAGCATACGCTGCGGCAACTTCTGGGTGCCATCCATCGCGATCTGCCAGGTACGGTGTTTCAGGCTCGGATTGCAGAAACGGGTGATCAGCAGGTTTGCGTAACCAACCAGATCGGTTTTTTCCGGCATGTTCAGTGTTGGCGCCTGTTCACGGGTCATCAGGGTGAAGGCCGCGTTACGGTAGTTGGCATCGGTCATGGTTTCATCGATGTGCTGATAACCGCCCAGATAGCCGAGGTAGGCCAGGAACGAGTGACTGCCGTTCAGCATACGCAGTTTCATATCTTCGTAAGGGATAACGTCTTTCACCAGTTGTGCACCGGCAACTGCCCAGTCCGGGTGACCGGCAACGAAGTTGTCTTCGATAACCCACTGACGGAATGATTCGGTCGCGATACCGCAGCTGTCGGCAACGCCCAGCAGTTTTTCCACATCAGCCAGGGTTTCCGGGGTGGCAGCCGGCACGATGCGGTCAACCATGGTGCAAGGGAACGGCACGTTGGTTTCGATCCAGTCAGCCAGTTGTTTATCCAGCAGATTGACATAACCCAGCACCGCACGACGGGCGACATGGCCGTTTTCCGGTACGTTATCGCAGGAAAGAACAGAGAATGCAGGCAGACCACGGTCACGGCGCAGTTTCAGTGCCTGAACCAGATAGCCGATGGCAGATTTCGGGGTCTCCGGATTGGCCAGATCATGCACGATCAGTGCATTGTTCTTGTCTAACTGCCCCGTGGCCGGGTCGCTGCAATATCCTTTTTCAGTGATGGTCAGGGAAACAATGGCGATCTGTGGTTCAGCCAGTTTTTCCAGCACCGCTTCGGTGCCGTCCAGCTGAGAGTGCACAGATTCAATCACTGAGCCGATAATTTTAACGTCATTCTTATCGGCGCTTTTTTCCACCACGGTATATAAATGATTTTGTTCACGCAGTGTTTTGATCAGCGCGCCGTCACCAAACAGTTCAACCGCGCATTCGCCCCAGTCGCTGTCAGTTTTAGCGGCGACTTCATTGGTGAATAATGCCTGGTGGGCACGGTGGAAAGCACCAAAACCGATGTGCGCAATGCGGGATTTCAAGCGACTGCGATCATATTGAACAGTCTCAATTCCACTATTAAGTTCGGTATTGGAAATATTTTTGCTGATAGAAGTCATCTTGAATCCCTACATATTCAGAAAAGGTCAGGAATTAAGAGCTTTCTAAAAATACTTCTAATCACGGGTTTGATTAAAAATATTCCCAAAAGCTCTTATAAGTCATGAATTAAGTTATAGCCGCGTATTACTCAAAAAATGCGCGTTTGATTGCCAGCTCAACGCCACGGACTTCTGCCAGACCTTTTAAGCGACCGATAGCGGAATAACCCGGGTTGGTTTTCTTCTTCAGGTCATCCAGCATCTGGTGACCATGGTCAGGGCGCATCGGGATCAGCAGCGGGTGACCTTCCTGTTTACGACGGTTTTCTTCTTCCAGAATCGCTTTCACTACGTTGTACATATCAACGTCGCCACCCAGATGCGCAGCTTCGTGGAACGTTTTCGGATTCTCTTCACGACAGGTAGAACGCAGGTGCGTGAAGTAAATACGGTTACCGAAACGTTTGATCATCGCGACCAGATCGTTGTCGCCGCGTACGCCGTAAGAACCGGTGCACATAGTGAAACCGTTCGCGATACTGTCGACGGTTTCCACCATCCACTGCATGTCTTCCACAGTAGAAACAATGCGTGGCAGACCCAGAATAGGACGTGGTGGATCATCAGGATGTACCGCCATACGCAGGCCAACCTGTTCCGCAACCGGAATAATGTTTTTCAGGAAGAAGGCGAAATGTTCACGCAGTTTCGCTTTGTCGATACCATCGTAGTCGGCCAGACGGGCACGGAACTGTTCAATGGTATAGCCTTCTTCTGCACCTGGCAGACCGGCAATGATGTTGCGGGTCAGACGGGTTTTGTCTGCGTCAGTCATCGCAGCGAAACGGGCATTGGCCTGTTCAACTTCTTCTGCAGTGTAATCCGCTTCTGCACCAGGGCGTTTCAGAATGTGCAGTTCGAAAGCAGCAAATTCGATCTGGTCAAAGCGCAGTGCTTTGGAACCATCCGGCATTACGTATTCCAGATCGGTACGGGTCCAGTCCAGAACAGGCATGAAGTTGTAGCAAACAGTGTGGATACCGCATTGCGCCAGATTGCGCAGGGTCTGTTTGTAGTTTTCGATATATTTCAGATAGTCGCCGGTCTGCGTTTTGATATCTTCGTGGATAGGTACACTTTCCACGACGGACCAGGTCAGACCCGCTGCTTCGATCATGGCTTTACGCGCCAGAATCTCTTCCACCGGCCATACTTCACCATTCGGAATATGATGCAGTGCATTGACGACACCGGTCGCACCTGCTTGTCTTACATCAGACAGTGACACCGGATCATTCGGGCCATACCAACGCCATGTTTGTTCCATTCTTTTTTCCTCAAATGTTGGGTATAACCTGCTCTATACCAATCACACGGTTGACTATAGAACAGTCTCTGGCTAAACCGGGGGATCAGGTCACCGCGATCATTTCGTCAGCTCCGGCAATCCCGCCAAATTGGTCAACCAACCTCAGACTGACGACCACATCACCTATCCTGGCTCAGTACAGGCAGTGCCGCTTTAGGGCTGATTGCTGCTTATCTGTACTTCCTGGTAGTAACTTTGAACTCATTTACATGTTCTGTCAAAGACCAATTCACAAAATTGGTTAACCAGATCACAAATAATGCGCAAAAAGATATTAGACCAAATATTTTACGGGCCATAACCAGCAAATGCAGGGGCTGAGAGCGTTAAACGGCCCCACCCCAGCCACAACAGGCCGGAGAATAATGATAGTTGTCATGGGGAATTACGGTGACAAAGCAGATTTGGTTAACCAATAAAAAGCGTAGTTCTCTGAGATAAAAAGATGGCGTCCAGCAGTAGCTGGCTGAACCAATAAGGAGGAGGGATAAATACCAGCCCGGAGCTTCGAGGGAGGAGGATGAAAAATCCTCAGAAGCTCCCGGACGATATCAGAATTGACTATTCAACAATGGCTACCGGAATTGACTCAAATAAATAGCCATCAAAGGCCGGATCTTCCACGTCGGATAATTCCAGCAGTTTCTCTTTTACATTTTCCAGATGTTGCCACATTGCCTGACGCGCAGCTTTCGGATCTTTACGCTGCAAGGCGGCCAGTATCTTGTGATGATCTGCTAGCCAGTTCTGCCGGTAAGAGGTATCGGTAATCCGGGTATGCAGCTTGCTCCACATCGGGCTGTTTTTCCGGCGCAGCCACAGCTGTTCAATGATCTCGGCCAGAATACTGTTGCCGGTGGCCTGTGCGATCAGCATGTGGAACTGACGATCACCGTCATCATCTTCGCCACTGGAATCGAGAATGTCTTTTTCCATCTCCAGCGCCTGACGCATCTGGGCGATATCATTCTTGGTCACCTGGGTTGCGGCAAACGCGGCAATGTCGCTTTCCAGAAACTGTCTGGCCTGCAACAGCTCAAATGGCCCGATATCATCCTCTTCACTGCTACTCAGCTGAGGGGATACCGCGCTCTGCGCTCCGGGCAGATTAATGACATACACACCGGAACCCTTGCGTACCTCAATCAGATTTTCCAGCTCCAGCATGATCAGTGCTTCACGCACTACTGTCCGGCTGACCTGATAATGCTCTGCTATGTCACGCTCCGGCGGAATGCGCTCCCCCACCTGATAACGGCCAGAAAGAAGCTCATTACGGAGCCTGATCCCTATTTCCTGATATAAACGTTTAGTCTGTAACATATGTACTCTGCCGTTAACCGTTCTCCATCTGGTGGAATTCTATCATGGCAGGCGAACCAGGCAATAAGACTGGTTCACCAAACCATGATAATAATGATTATTTGTTACGCAGACCGTCAACCAGAGTGAACATTTCCGGATCGTCCTTCTGCAGTTGATCGTACATTGGTTCAACCGCTTTACGGAACGCTTCTTTATCAACAGTCACGAACTGTACGCCTTGTTTTTCGGCAGACTGACGCTCAACAGCTTCAGACTCGGCCCACAGTTTCTTCATTTCCAGCATGGATTCAGCCGCCGCCTGGCTCAGTGCTTTCTGCTCTTTCTCAGGCAGTTTTTCCCACACCTTGCTGGAGATAACCAGCACATCCGGGATCATGGTGTGCTCGTCCAGACTGAAGAATTTGGTGACTTCGGAATGGCGGTTCATGGTCATGGAAGGCACGTTGTTTTCTGCCGCATCAACCACACCCTGCTGCAGTGCAGTATAAAGTTCGCCGAACGCCAGCGGAGTCGGGCTGCCACCCAGCAGTTCAATCATTTTTACTGCGGTCGGACTTGGCTGTACGCGGACTTTCATGCCTTTCAGATCAGCCGGTGAAGTGATGGCTTTTTTCGCGTAGAAGCTGCGGGCACCCGCATCATAGTAGGTCAGACCGATAAAGCCTTTGTCTTTGCCGGATAACAGGATCTGTTTACCGATGTCACTGTCCAGACCGCGATACAGATGATCGGAGTCCTTGAACAGATACGGCAGGTTAAAGGCGCCATACGCTTTAGCGAATGCTTCCAGTTCAGCGGCGTTTGATTTGGCCATATCCAGCGCACCGTTCTGCACCAGTTCCAGTGATTCACGCTGAGAACCCAGCTGCGCATTAGGATAGATACGGATTTTCAGTTCACCGTCAGACAGCTCTTTCGCCCGGTCGGCCATAAACTTCATCGCTTTATGAACCGGATAGGATACGTCCTGGTTATGGCTCAGCTTCAGTGTTGTTGCCTGTGCGATACTGCTTAAACCCATGACCGCGCCTACCATTAAAGCCAGAACCGCTTTTTTTCCACACATGATTTCGTTCTCCAGAAGGGTGACTTGCCGAACGGTCAAAGCAACGTACAACCAGCTGTTGCTGAACCAGTTCTGTATTTCGTCATTAAACTTGGTCCCTTTTCCGGCGAATGTCAAAGACCAATCTCATATTGGTGAACCAGTTCACAAATACTCCATCCAGAATTGGTAGCCCAATTCAACTGTGATCATGATCACCTAAAAAATTCGCTATATGCGTAATAGTTACGCTGCAACCGAATATTCTTTCTATGTTTATAAGAATATTCAGCTAAACGAATTGTTATTCTTTAATCCAAGGTGAAACCTGATGAAAGCATTACTAAATTTGGTCAACCAGATACTTACCCGGTTAATCATGGTGATATCCAGCCTGCTGGTGATCTGTGTGGTCTGGCAGGTTCTGAGTCGTTATGTGCTGGCGGCCCCAAGTACAGCAACGGATGAACTGGCGCGTTTTCTCTTTATGTGGGTCGGTCTGCTGGCTGCCGCATACGGTGTTAACGTAAAAAGCCATCTGGCGATTGATTTGCTGACCATGAATCTGACCGGCAAACGCAAAGCCGTGTCAGATCTGATCATTGAAATTGCGATTGCGCTGTTTGCTGCGGTTGCCATGGTTTACGGCGGTATCGGCCTGGTAGCGAAAACGCTGGAAACCGGTCAAATCTCGCCGGCGATGGGTCTGGAAATGGGCTACATCTACCTGTGTCTGCCAATCAGCGGTGTACTGATCCTGTTCTACAGTATCGTGAACATCTGGGAAAAACTCACTCTCATAGCTTCAGCAGAAGCCTAATCACTTTATAGCCTACAGGAATAACATTATGGATTGGCTGATTGTTCTGACCTTATTTGGTTCTTTTATTGTGCTGCTGGCATTCGCAGTACCAGTATCCTTTGCGATTGGTATCTCGACACTGCTGACTATTCTGATGTCTCTGCCACTGGAAGCAACCATTGCGGTGGTTTCACAGAAAATGGCGACGGCGCTGGACAGTTTCTCATTGCTGGCGATCCCGTTCTTTATTCTGGCCGGTAATCTGATGAACAGCGGCGGTATCGCTATGCGTCTGATTAATCTGGCTAAAGTGATGGGTGGCCGTCTGCCCGGCTCCCTGGCGCACTGTAACGTACTGGCAAACATGATGTTCGGTGCGATCTCCGGTTCTGCGGTGGCGGCTGCCGCGGCCGTGGGTGGTACGATGGCGCCACTGCAGAAGAAAGAAGGCTATGACCCGGCTTATTCTGCTTCTGTGAATATTGCCTCCTGCCCGACCGGCCTGCTGATCCCGCCGTCAAATACGCTGATCGTGTACTCACTGGTTTCCGGTGGTACCTCCATTGCTGCCCTGTTCCTGGCCGGTTATGTACCGGGCATTCTGATGGGTCTTGGCGTCATGGTCGTCGCTGGTATTATTGCTAAACGCCGTGGTTATCCGGTGGCGGAACGTACTACCTGGGCTCAGATCATGAAAACCGCCTGGGATGCACTGCCATCACTGTTCCTGATCGTGATCATCATGGGTGGCATTATCTCTGGTCTCTTCACTGCCACTGAAGCGTCTGCCATCGCGATTGTTTACACCCTGTTCCTCGCGGTGATTGTCTACCGCCAGGTGAAACTCCGCGATCTGCCGAAAATCATTCTTGATTCTGCCGTGACGACCTCTGTGGTTCTGCTGCTGATCGGCTGCTCGATGGGTATGTCCTGGGCAATGGCGAATGCGGATATTCCTTATATGATCAGCGATGCCATTCTGGGCGTGTCTGAGAATCCGCTGGTTATTCTGCTGATTATCAACATCACCCTGCTGATTGTCGGTATCTTCATGGACATGACCCCTGCGGTACTGATCTTTACCCCAATCTTCTGGCCTATCGCGCAGGAAATGGGGATGGATCCGGTGCATTTCGGTATCATGATGGTATTCAACCTGTGTATCGGTATTCTGACCCCGCCGGTAGGTAGTGCGCTGTTTATCGGTTGTTCGGTCGGTAAGGTTTCCATCGATAAGGTCATCGTGCAGTTGATCCCGTTCTTCGTGGTGCTGTTCCTGACGCTGATGCTGGTAACGTACATTCCACAAATCAGTCTGTTCCTGCCGAATCTGCTGCTTGGCTAATCAGGTACGCATGATTTACCAAGACCGGGAGCCTGTGCTCCCGGTTTTTTTAACCCTTGTAGCCAAAATCCGGAATATTCAGCCAGCGGTTACGCAATTCATGGGCCGCCATTTTCGGCTTGCGATCACGGGTGAACACCGCGTGATTGGCGCGCAGATATTCCACCTGAAATTCTTCGGTAAACATCACCGGATCGACATCATACAAACCGGCCACGGTATCGGCACCGTATTCGGTCGTCATAATTGGTTTACCAGGGCAGCGTTTCGTCCAGCCCTGCAGCTCTTCACGCAGTTTCGCTTTGGCCACGGCCAGATCACCGCTTTGCAGATACCAGCCGTAGTAACGGTTCAGGGCCAGCACATCGACCAGCTCCGCGACCTTATCCGTCTCCGGGGTGGCAAACAGGTGTGCGGTGCGGAATGAGTTGGCACCAATCCAGCGCATCAGCTGGAAATCCATGACGTTGGCCGCTTCATCAAAGCCACGGCCATGAATGGCGGAATCTTCGTGTTTACCGAATCCTTTAAAGTAAAACGGCTGCTGGTTGATCAGAAACTGCCCGTCTTTTACCGCCACTGTTCTGACACCGAATGGCTGTTCATACACATCGACAATCGCCGCATTCCGGCCGCACCTTCACCGCAGGAGACCACCTGATTCGCTTCATCCAGCACACTGACCTTGACCTGCAACTGCTCGCCGGCATTTTTGATCTGGTAATCAACACGGCCAGTTGTGCCGTTGTAACCGGTGACCACGGCAACATCGCTGATATAGGTATACGGTGTGGTATAGATCTTCACCGGACGATGGATACCCGCATAGTTGAAGAAGTCAAAATTCGGGCTGTTAGGCACGACTTTGCCCAGCCCTGCGACTTCTTCCTCTTTATAAATACCAACCGGTAATGTGCTTTCATCGACAATATTATTGGCAGCGACGGTGATGCGGTTTTTTCCGCCGGTCAGATAACGAATTTCACCTAATACACCGATATCATTATATGAAGCCGGGACAGCCATATTTAACGTATCGGTCAATCCGCTCTCATACCATTTATCTTTGCTGCCATTACCCTGATCTAATTTAAATTTCCATATTCCGTTAAGATCAATAACGCCGCGACTTTCCGTATTAATCGGATATAACATGTTTATAGCTCCCATAATAAAAAATCCCGCATTAATAAATAATGCGGGATAGTAAGAATCAATAATTCGCCATTAATCAGAACACTGGAATGTCATAACTCACTTTCAGTTTGACATCGTAATAATTCAGCGTGTCACCCAGTGCACTGCCTTCCCGGTATTCTTTCGCCTTATTCAGAATAGCCAGTGCTTTCAGGCCTTTTAACGGACCGGAATCCACTGCGTGCATCACCGAGAAGTTCACTGACTTGCCTTCAATCGCCACGGCTTTGGTATAGTCTTCATAGCCGTCGGTGGTCAGCAGTGCCACACCCAGAGTGGTGGTCGGCAGGATGTTGTAGTTCACACCGGCCTGCAGGGATAACATGTCCTGATGGTTACGATCGATACTCAGATCAAACGGGAAGGTGTAGTCGGTATCCAGACGCAGTGCGTTGAGCGGCAGCTTATCGCCGGCCTGACCAACAGATGCAAATAATGTTGTCTTATCATAGATATAGGATAACTTCGCTGTTGCCAGATAGGTATCGTCCAGCCCCTTGGCATCCAGATCATCCTTGGCCGCACCAATCGTATTCGCATACAGACCTAACGCTTCGGCTTTCATTTTGGCGTCATTGCCGGCATCCCAGGTATAGCTGCCACGGCCCATATACTGGTTCATGGTATCTTGCTGATGCTGTGCACCCAGCATTAACTGCAGAGGACCGGTATCCCAGACACCAGCCAGGTTGTAGCGCGGTTCTTCTTCCTTGTTGTAAGCGTATTCGTCGAGCCAGTCGGTATAAAAACCGCCGGCATAAGCCTTGGCATACATGGCGTACAGATGCAGCTTGTCAAAATCACCCTGCCACAAAGCACCTTCCGCCATACGCGGCACAACGCGTTGTGAAGCGGAATGAATCAGCGGAACCGGATATTTCAGGCTGCCATAACCGGCATCCGTACCAAACCGGCCGACTTTAAATTGCGCCCAGCTGGCAAAATCGAATACCGCAGCCGCACCCGCGATATTAAAACTGTCGTGATCATCCAGATACCAGCGGGTTGATTTATCCGGGTCTGCGCTTAATTTCTGGATCCGGTAAAGATTACTTTCCACGCCAACGACATCAGCCACCTTTCCGGATTTGAAATCAAACATGAACCCCTGGGTCCAGGCATCTATTTCCGGTCCAAATGGCGGTTTGGCACTTGGTTTATCTGCATTACGGTATTCATTCACTAATTTCAGGTTCAGTGAGGAATCAGAAATTACCTTTGATGCTGCCGATTCAGATTTGACTTCCGCAGCAGTTACCTGTGACGCCATCAGTGCCAGTGGCAATACACCTAATAGCAGGGCTGTTTTTTTCTTATGAGACATATAAACCTCAGTCGTTGTTTTTTGTTAGTGCGCATATCACAGACATTTCTGATGAGGCTCTGCATCAGAAATGCGCGTGAATTTTTATTAAAAATAATATTTAAAATTAACTTTGAATCCGATTCGTCATAGACAAACCTCATCCGGAACCAAAGTTGATTGTGTTTTAACAAATATGGGTAAAATGAGTGAAAAACAGAGATGTCACACTCATTTCATAATGGGGGGATAGAATTTAAGAACGTGAATACGAGGCAAAAATTACATGTTATATCTCGGTATAGTCAATATGCGGATTAACGGCGGTTTATATATTTGTGAGCGTGATCATCAAAAGCAGGCAAATATGCCGCATTAAAAAACATAATACTTTTATTTTTGATTTATCAGAGCCTAACACCAAAAAAATCACAAATTTCAGATTGTAAAACCACACGCCCCCATAAAAAGATTCAAAAGAGGCGTAAACACGCCATCGCATGATTTGCCATACAAAAAACGTATTGAGGCTAATAAATATTGAATTGGCAAATATAGCGGTAATAAGCGAATTTTAATGTGTGCATGAATTCAGCGTTTGTTTTTTCCGGGGGGATTCAAAACAAACGCTGAATATTAATTAAAAGAATTAAAGAACGCGAAATAAATAAAAAACACTGCAACATACAAAATTCAGATTCAGAGAGGTAAATAATGAGTAACGTACGCCCTTTAACCTGGAGAAACGTCCTTGGCTTCGGCCTCGGTGATGTCGCCAATAACTTTGCGTTCGCGATGGGTGCCTTGTTCCTGCTGAACTACTACACCGATGTCGCCGGGATCAGCGCCGCCGCCGCGGGTACCATGCTGGCCGCCGTACGTATCTACGATGCGGTGATGGATATCGTTGCCGGTCGTGTTATCGACCGCACCTCTACCCGCTGGGGTCGTTTCCGTCCGTTCCTGATCTGGGGTGCGATTCCGCTGATGCTGCTGAGTGTGGCGGTATTTTCCGTACCAGCCGGCTGGGATGCGACTGAAAAACTGATTTATGCGTATGTCACCTACGCCCTGCTCGGCACCGCCTATTCCTTCGTGAATATTCCGTACGGTTCGCTGGCCACGGTAATGACACAGCAACCTCGTGAACGTGCCCGTCTCGGTGCATCACGTACCATCATGGCATCGCTGACCTTCGTTTTCCTGGCGCTGGTGCTGGGCCCGGTAGTGCGCAGTGTTTCCGGTGCCGAGCTGCAGGCACAACTGACGCAGTTCACGCTGATCCTGGCAGTGGCCGGTCTGGTACTGTATTTCCTCTGCTTCAAGAGCACCCGTGAAGTTGTGCAGCGTGATGTTGAGAGCCCGGCGCTGAAAGAGAGCGTTGGCACCCTGTTCAGTAACCGTCCGCTGATGATGCTGTGTCTGGTCGCCCTGTGTGTACTGATCGGTTATTTCGCCCTGGCTGCATCCACCATGTACTACGCCCGTTATGTACTGGGTGATGCGAAACTGTTTGTGACCATGATCGTCATCATCTCTCTGGTAGGTACACTGATCGCAGCACCGCTGGTACCGGCTCTGGTTGGCCGTTTCGGTAAGAAAAATGCTTTCCTGCTGGGTCTGGGTCTGGGTGCACTCGGCTTCACCTCGCTGTTCCTGTCACCAACGACCAGCCTTGGCATGATTTACTTCTCACTGGGCCTTGGTTCTGTCGGTGTCATGATGTCCATGACGGTAATGTGGGCTCTGGAAGCTGATACCGTCGAATACGGTGAATGGAAAACCGGCATCCGTATCGAAGGGCTGACCTACTCCTTTTTCTCCTTTACCCGTAAATGCGGCCAGGCACTGGGTGGTTCTATCCCTGCCTTCCTGCTGGCAGCCAGTGGTTATATCCCGAATGCACCAACACAGAGTGAAGGCGCGTTACTGGGGATTCAGGAGGGGGTCGCGCTGGTTCCGGCGGCAGCTTTCATCCTCGCCTTTATCCTGATGCTGTTCTATCCGCTGACAGACAAACGTCACGCCGAACTGGTGAAAGAGATTCAGCAGCGTCGTGCTAACGGTACAGCGACCGCGCAAGCCACCAGCAAAGCCGCTGTTTCTGTAGGTCAGGCTGCAACTGAAACCGCCTGATACCCGCTAAAAAGAAAAAATTCGTAACTCAGCGCCCCGATAGGTAGCCATACCCTCGGGGCGCACTTTTTGGTTCATCACCGATTGCTATGTTCATTGCGATGCTGGCTGCCTTTGTCCTGTTTGGTACCGCCCCCGGTTACAAAGATAGACTGAGTCATGGACGCTGACGCATATCAACGATGCGTCATTCTGGCTGTTCAAGGGTTATTTCGACCTGTCGATCAAGGACACCCTGAAAACCTGGGAGATGCTGGAACTGGTCAACTCTATTGTTGGCTTAGGTATGGTTCTGCTGATCAGTCTGTTCGTCTGAGACTGATTCACCGGATAAAAGAAAGCCCCTGCGGAAACTCAGGGGCTTTTCTGTAAGCGATAGCCGGTTATCTGCGGACACGCCGATCTTTGATTTCCTGAACCAATTCGGCGTGTCGTTGATCGGTCAGCGGGTAAAACAGCATCAGGATAAAAGCCATCATGAAGGCAATGGCCGGCACCAGCGCAATGCCCTGCTGAATACTCATCAATGCGTTGTCATTCTGCAGCGGAGCGTTGGGTACATAACCGCTGGCCGCCAGCAGGAAAGCCGGAATAGAACCGCCCAGCGCCTGGCCGCATTTACGGGTAAAGGAGAAAAAGGAGTAGGTCAGCCCTTCGATACGGATGCCGGTTTTCCATTCACCGTATTCCACGGTATCGGCCTCCAGCGCCCACATCACCGTCATCGGGATCATCACCCCCACTGCCGCTACCGACAGGGAGCAGAAAATCCAGATCTTGCTGCTGGCCGGTGCAAAATACAGCGACAGAAAACCCAGCACGCCCATGCTGAGCCCGAACAGAAACGTCTTCTTTTTGCCAATCCGGCCCACCATCATCGGCACCAGCGGTGCTGATACCAGGGTGCCGAACAGACTGGTGATCACGATAATACTGACGAATTGTTTCGGATCACCGAGGACATAACGGGCGAAATACATCGCCGAGGCACTCATCGAAAAATAGCCAATCAGCACACACAGCGCAATCAGACACAGGATCAGCAATGGCTGGTTACTGAACAGGGTGCCGACGCTCTCTTTCAGCGCCGGACGTTCCACATCACGTTCGACCACTTCGCGGGTGCTCTTGAAACAGAAGAAATAAAACCCCAGCCCCATCACCGCCAGAATCAGTGTGAACTGCGTCAGCCGGGTCTGTAATTCCGCCCCGGAAACACTGCGCACCACCGGCCCCAGTACCAGCGCCAGAAACGAAAAGGTCAGTGCGGCCATGATAGTCCGCGATGCCCCCAGCATAGCGCGCTCACGCGGCTGCTGTGTCATCACCGTGGCCAGCGAACCATACGGAATATTGACAAAGGAATAGGCGGTGCCGAGCAGGGCGTAGGTGACATAGGCATAAATCAGCTTGTCGGTCGCATCCCAGCTGGCCGGTACCGAGAATACCGCCACGCTCAGCAGCATCAGAGGCAGGGAGCCCCATAAAAGAAAGGGGCGAAAACGCCCCCAACGAGTTGATGTGCGGTCAATAACACGACCGGCAACGATATCCATGACGGCATCGTAGATACGTACGGCGGCCAGCATGGTTCCGGCGGCAGCGGCGCTGATCCCGGCGACATCGGTGTAGTAGTTCAGCAGGAACAAGGCGCCCATTGCGAACGCAAAGTTGTTAGCCACATCACCGAGACCGAAACCAATCACGTTAGTCCAGGTTAACGGACGCACCTCGTTCATTATTAACCTCCGAAGAGATCCTTCTTGTGTGCCGGTGACATCGCGGTCCAGCGTTTACGCAACGCATAGGCACTGGATTTCGGACGGCGATCACGGGTAAAGATCCCTTTCTTGTTACCACCGACACGAATGATGCCTTGTGAGGTCGCAAAGTCAGCAAAGTTCCATACCTGCTCACCTACCACCGCTTCAACGCGATCAAATACCCGGTGATACATATTGAGGAACTCGATCTGGAACTCCTCGGTCCACATGGACGGCACGACAGAGCGCAAGCCATTCATGGTATCCGCACCGTATTCGGTGATGATCAACGGCACATCGTATTTCTCTTCCCAGGCCCGCAGATCCGCTTCCAGCATGCGTTCTGCTGCTTTCAGATCACCGGCATCGGTATACCAGCCGAAATAGCGGTTCAGACAGATCACATCAAACATTGCGGCGATCTTGTCTTTTTCCGCATTCACGAACATCACGCTGGCATAGGTCACCGGACGGCTCGGATCCAGACGACGGGTCTCATCCACTAACGGCTTAAAGTAATCATAGGCGTTATCCGGACTGCTGTCAGGTTCGTTGGTGATACTCCAGGCCACCACGCACGGATGGTTTTTATCACGCGCAATCAGCTCCCGGATCGCTGCCAGATGGGCTTGTTGTGTCGCGTTGGAGATCCCCTCTTCCGAATACAGTTCTTTCGGTTCCACCACCTGCGGGTTCAGGGTTTTGCCGATCACCATGTTTAAACCCACGGCGGCGGTTTCATTGATCACCACGATACCGTGGCGATCGGCATAATCGAGCACCTCTTCGGCATACGGATAATGCGAGGTACGGAACGAGTTGGCACCGATCCAGTTCATCAGTTCAAAATCATGCACCATCATCACATCGTCATGCGCCTTGCCGCGCAGATCGCTGTCTTCGTGTTTGCCGAAACCGGTGAAATAGAATGGCTCGCCGTTGATCAGGAAGCGTTTGCCGTCCACCTTCACAGAACGGATACCCACGGTCAGTGCATACGCATCGTCCGCGCCCTGCTCACCGCTGAACTGTACCTTCAGGGTGTACAGATAGGCTTTGCCCGGCTGCCACGGAGTGGCATTGGCCACCTGCAGACGACCGTTCTCACCGCTAGCCGCAGCCACTTCCTTGCCTGCCGCGTCGGTTAAGGTCACGGTGACTGAACCGGTCCCGGTAGTTACCACAGAATAGTCCACCACACCGTCACGGCCGTCATATCCGGTAACGGCAGTCACATCCTGGATATGTGCTTTCGGGGTGGCATACAGCCAGACGGAACGGTGCAGACCGGCATAGTTAAAGAAATCATGGAAATACTGCTGTTTCAGACGACCATCCGGCTGGGTCAGTACCTGTCCCGGCGGAATGGTGTCCCAGCTCAGCACGTTGTTGACGCACACGGTCAGACGGCAGGATTTTCCGGCTTGCACATAGGTGCTGATATCCGCTTCAAACGGGGTATACCCGCCCTGATGATCCATCACCAGCACATCGTTCACCCACACAGTGCCGCGATGCGTGGCGGCATCAAAACGCAGCACAATACGCTGATTCTTCCAGCCGGCCGGGATAAAGGTTTCAGTCTGATACCAGACATCGCCAACGTGATCGCGGATTTCGGCTTCCGGAAAAATGTCGTTATAACTGGATGGCACCGGGATCTCACGGGCAGCCGGTAACGGTTGCAGCCACCATTGCTGCTGACGACCTTCGGCAGCGCGATCAACGGAAAATTGCCACAAACCATTCAGTGATTTGCGTTCCCGGAACTGGTTTTCTACAGGCTTCAGCAATTTAGTACTCCTTAGTGATACGCGTCTCAAATAACTATAGGTCAGGTAAGGTTAAACTTTCTTACCGTGTCCTTTTGTGTAAGATTCGCCCAGCTTAGCCATACTTTCCAATTCATTATTCGTTAGCTGTAATACCTTTTTTATATGGGAGTCGCCATGGATATCCGGCAGCTGAAATACTTCATTGCAGTGGCAGAAGAACAGAATTTTGGCCGTGCGGCAGAGCGCCTGCACCGCTCACAGCCACCACTGACCCGCCAGATCCAGACGCTGGAAGAAGAGCTGGGTGTCCTGCTGTTCCGGCGTACCGCCAAAGGGGTGGAACTGACCCAGGCCGGTGCCACACTGCAACGCGATGCAATGAATATTCTGGCGCTGGTAAAACAGGCCACCGAACGGGCCCAGCTTGCCGCCAAGGGTCAGATTGGTATTCTTGATGTCGGGGTATACGGCTCGGCAGCGCTGAATACGATCCCCGCGATCCTGTCGATATTTTCCGAAAA
>MTLD01001154.1_pt1 | contig 26239 bp, 31 predicted proteins | sample 1982471 | NCBI WGS metagenome assembly MTLD01 (sample SAMN05712604, study PRJNA340218) | biofilm metagenome | isolation source: sample SPM anode biofilm adapted to -50 mV | place: USA | collected 2012-02-03 | reverse complement strand
CGTGTTCAGTTTCATCGCTGTTCAGCTATTGAATACGGCTATTCAACTATTGAACACCAAAACAGTGAAAATGGCCTCTGGTGTTCAATAGTTGAACTGATACATAGATTACAGCAAGAACAGATAGTGTATTAAACAGAGATAACAACAACAGGGCCGTGGATTTTCTGGTAGAAAATACTACTTTTCGTAAAATACCAGACAAGATAAGAATATGAAAACAAGACCAATCCATGATCATTTTGCATCCATCAAAATCCCTGACAGCCTAAGAAGGCATCTCAAACTCATCGCCGCAAAAGAAGACAAACACATTTATCAAGTTCTGGCCGACCTGATTGTTAACTACATCGAATCCCATAAACCATCAGATACATAAGCTGAAGAAAGCATATTTCATTGTGATGGTGATCCCCATCGAATAATGAACCTGAGCCGAGAGAGATCTTCTCGGCTGACAGGGTTTCAGGCACGGGATTTCAGGTTCTTCCGTGCTTGAAGGATCAGCCATGTCAGCCGAGAAGGTCTTTTTCATTTAGGAGGAAAAAATGATAAACCAAGATTACATGATTGAAGTTGCATGCTGTTCGCCAAGGTTTCTACACGACGTGATCGAGGCCGAGGCTTTCCCTGAGCATCAGGAGCGTCTTGAGACCATACTTCGAGTCTTTGAACAAACCGGAGAGATGCCGCCGCAGGACCGTCTCCAATCACTGTTCGGTCTTTCGATAGATGCTGTCCATGACTGGGATATTGCTACCGCCTACCAGATGTTGGAGGAGATGAATCAGGAGAGGTACTATCAGGAGGCCGCGTTTGTATTCACCGCAAGCCGAAACAAAGACGAAGACTTCGCGCGTCTACAAAAGCGACTTAGAAGAAACTATTCGTCTGTAAACGACAGCCCGTTGATCATAACCGATCACGCTGATCTTGTGATGGCCTTGAAGCAAGTCGAAGAAAATAAAAATAAATTTCTTTGTACTGGCATCAAGCAACTTGCTCGCGTACTCAACAATGATGAAATAAAGGCATGGATGCAAGAGGCATTGGCGGTAATCCTTGGTCTCTCTGGCATTGGAAAGTCCATTTTCCTAACCAACTTTGCTCGCGATAGCATGGAGAATGGTTACTCAGTCCTCTACGTCTCAACAGAGATGGGAAAGTTAGACATCTTGGAGCGGATTTCCAAGAGCCTCTACCAAGCGATGGATGTACGAGAAATCATCTTGAAATCAAAAAAGCAGTTTGGACGCCTTGCGATACATAAGGTTCATCCATACGAGGCCACCTACCTCGATATTCAGGGGATCATCGATAGCCTCGGCTGGAAACCTGACATCATATACATCGACTATGCCGACGAACTGAAGTCGCATGAGAAAGCAAGCTCGGAATACGATGCACAGGGGTTTATCTATACAGGACTAAAAACCCTCGCTGAAATCAATAATGTTCCAGTCGTAACAGCAACTCAAACCAATCGGACTGCCGCTGATGAGAATGGCGGTACGAAGAAGCATGTTGGCTATGCGGCAGTCGCAGATTCCAGCAAGAAGATCAGGCTTGCGGATACCTTGTTCTCAATAGTTCAGACGCCTGAAGAAAAGGCGGCGGGAACAATCAACCTTGCAGTCATCAAGAACCGAAAAAACACGAGTGGCCAGAACATTGAGTTCGACATCAACTACAAGATGATGCGGATCGAGGAACGAGTGGAACGCCCTAAGGTTCCTGTTGAAGAGGCAGAAGATATGCCCGTAAGGAGGAAATAGATGATCAAGACATTTGAAGTTTACAAACCCCATGTTCCCATGAAGGAGCATTACCTAAAGGCCCCGAACTTCTTCTGGTCTGTTCGAATGTTCGCATTGAAGCCAGTCACCTTCAAGATACTCCAATACTTCGTGCGACAAGCCTATGGCTGGCAGAGAGACACTTACTCGGTTGGCATCGACCAGATCGCGACTGACTGTAATATCAATCGCAAGACCGCATCTCACCATGTCGGGATACTTCTTCGTGATGGCTGGCTTGAGGTCGTGAAAGAGGCAGACCCGCGTTCGAAAAAGACGCGCGAGTATAAGTTAATCCATGGACGAATCGAGATTGAAGCATAGGAGGCGAAAAGTGCGTCCGTGGGATGGGACAGTTCTAAATAATAACGGAGGGTCGGCTAAAGCCTCCCCTCCGAAAAGGAGGATTAGTTAATGTTGCTCTATTGCTCAGGAAGGATGCAGGATCAATATGAAGTCAGCTTCCCCATTCCTGTAGAAGTCACAGATGCAGAGACATTGAGGGAACTCGCCGCCCTCAGCGACTACTGCATGGGGGAGTTTCGCGATGGGTACACGCAAAAGGGGCGGTTCGCGCTCGCTCATTTGGCCGCCGAGGATTTTATCTGCTCTGATGTCCTTTATGCAGACATCGACAATGACGGCTGTAGCCCCTCTACTCAATACACAATCAAAGACTTTGAGCGTGATTTTGCGAGGTGGGAATACTACATCACAACCAGCAAGAGTCATCAGAAATCTAAGCATGATGATCCTCCTCTCGACAGGTTCCATGTACTGTTCCCCCTTGGGCAGAAGATCAATCAACCGGATAGGATGAAGAGTTATCTAAGAATCCTCTATCGCCATCTGTTCGGAAGACAGACTATTGATGCCAGTTGTATTGATGTCGCGAGGAAGTTCTATGGAAATCCGACCAATGAGTCGTATCACCATGTTGGAGAATCGATATTCAACGTCATCGATGCCTTGTGGAGCCGTGAGAGCAAAGAAGTACTGAGGACTGACAGACCGAGGACGACAGGACAGGAAGAACCTTTGATTCAGATACTCTGTCCCCTCAAGGGACTGGTAATCCCCTCACTCGATAAAGCGTATAAGCTCGGATGGTTTGATGAATATCGACAATGGCTCAACCTTGCCGTTGCACTTAAACAAGCAGGATTCGACCGTGAGGTATGGCTCCGCTACTGTCACACCGCTGAGGATGCAGAACTTGCGATAAAGAAGTGGGACACGATCAACCCCGATGGGTCGATCAATGGTATGCAGTATCTATATTCGATCCATGAGAAGCTGGCCTTTTCCGAGGTTGTGAAAGGGAAGCGGTGAAACATGATGGATATGTGTGGGATCGAGAGGCGCAGTTCAGCGAGTCAATCATTCCGAACGTTGTGTAAAAGAAAGGCGCAATGATTAGGACATATGTATATACATGCACATGAGTCGTAGTGATATTCCTGATAACGAAAATTTGAATAACCAGACATTCCTGATATACTCTTTCCGACATGAGAAAATGTCAAAGGAGCCAACTGTGAAAGAAAAATGCAAGGTGCAAAGAATGGGATGGAGACAGGCCGCCGCTTATTTACCCAACATCACTGTGGATGATATTGAAAGAATGCATAGGGAAGACTTAGCAAAGTCAAATGATATTGGAATAAATAGCGATGAATCGTTGGAAGACTGTAGCTATGAGAAACTGATAGCCGGAAAGAGGAGAGTCTTGGGATCAACGCATCCTCGGATGAATTTATTCCTTCATATCGAGACATCAATCCAAGGGATTGATGATCTCATTTCGTATTGGAAATGTTTGTCAGGTCAAGTGAGTTACTTTTTCGCTTCGGAGAACGACAATAGCATTCTGATTGGATATTACGCCGAGTCTGAGCAGGATGCTGGATGCGAAGTGGCGAAATATCGGGAGTACCTGAAGACCGATCAATACGAACTGTTCTATCCATACAGCAGGGATGATGTGAGCGTCGACGCCTTTGAGAGCATGCAGAATATCTATGACGAGCAGGTGTTCTACGAAACCGATACGGGAATCGAGTTCTGGCATAAGGTCGTTACGAATAGGGGATCAGGAGTAATGATGCCCGTGACAGTGGAGTTACTTATACCGGAACTAATCATGAATGCAAATTGTGAGTAAGGGCGCGCCAAACTGAAATGGATTATATATACATCGTCTTCGAGAGCAGATCATCTCGAAGGCGATGCTTGGGGATGTGCGTTCCGCAGGGCAAGCCTTGTTGTATCTTTGCGAAAAGCCAAGCCCCGCTTTGCCCACCCGGCCTTGGTGCCGTCGTCGTAGGCGACATCCAGCTAACCCGACTTTCCGCCGTTGTTCATCTCTACCTTCACCTATTTGACCTTTCGAGCGCGCCCTCCTGAGAACCCGAAGGCTGTCATGTAAGTCGGATTTTGAGGCTACATCCAGATAGCGTAATGGCGATCCAATCGGGCTGGCCGATCAGGTCAGCCCAAGGCATCATTTTCCACCGCGCGACAGCAAAGCGACCCTTGAAAGCCCCAGATTCAGGGAAATCAACCCATCGTGACACGAGGGAGTGTTTGGGCAGGGAATCATCCCAGAAAGCCCTGCGACGCGGCTATGGGCCGCTATGAGCGACTGAGCGGGGGTGGAAAAATGATGATGTTTGGCTATAAAAAGTAAAAAACTACTGGATTTCGCTTATGAGTTCGAGAACTTGCCACTTCCCTTGAAAGAGGAACTCCGTATTGACGCAACCGTTTACATTAGCTCCCGACCAGTAGTTTCGAGCTTCTTGGGTATAAAATGAGTAGCTTACAATGTCGCTATCAAGAAACTCCTGACTTCCTCGATGGATCAAGCCACTGCATAGGGCTCGGTAGATAAACTTCGTTCGGGGATTGTTAGTGAACCAAGTCATCCAGTATTCAAGCCCAGCTTTATCTGTGACATAGAGAGCAGTGCGACGAGAGGGAGCATCAGGGAATTCTTTAACTCGAATTTCCTCGAAGACAAGTTCACGGATGAACATTCCACATTCGAATAACACTGCGGTAGAGTAGCCAAGTATGGCTTTATTCATTTCATGGTTCTCTATCAGTGGTGAGTGGATGTGTTGATCGAGAGTCTTTGAAGCATACCAGCCGTAATAAGGATGCACGGGACATCGTAGTTCTGTTTCAGAGTAAAACTTCCAGAACCTGTTTGAAGCGTTACCGGACTCATATTCCTTGCCAACCTCCAACGCGGCAACTCCATCGTCGGGCGTATGGATATGATAGTAGACCTCATTTTCAACTTGCATTTTTTGATCCTCCTGCTCTTAACCTTTGTCTGCTTCATCTCCCCAGTAGGTCCATTTTTTTCGAGGTTCGGGATTCCGCGCAAACAACTCAAGATAGCGACGATCTGGATATAGTGTTTCGATCAAGGAATAATACTCTACAGGTTTTGCAGAGTGCCGGGTCTTCGGAATGACCTGTACTGAACTGACCCTCGCTGTAATCTTGGGGTCACAGGTCGGCGTAGCTTTCCCTCGACCTCCGATGACTAAAAACTCATGGTCAACCGATCCATAGTGGCCATAGGAATAACCTTGCTTATGCCACACATGTGTAGTCGCATACCGAAATGACCATGCCTCAAGTACAATGAATGCCTTATCAAGATGACATGAAGGAACCCAGAGAAAGAGCGTACTGTCTTTAGCAGATAGCTTCTTTACGTCATCCCCCATATCGCAGATTTCTTCAAGAGACAACGTTGGGTAATGATCGGTCACTTTCTTGAAGGATTTATGAGCATACTCGTATTGCCACGGTGGGTCTGCGTAAATGATCCCGAACTTGCCCTTCGGAAGCGGTGGTGCCTTGCGTTCAGCATATCGCAATGTTGCTTCAAGTCGGAGAGCCCCAGCAGATGAAATTTCTTCTGAAGTTACAAGCCACTTCTCAAACGTTTTGTCGGGGATTAGTGCAATCTTTTGCCAGCGGCTCGCTTCCTGTTTATTGATTCCGATCTGTTTGTACGATGCAGGGATAGCAACGGTAGGTGCCTCCGACCGTTGCTGTTGATACGTCCCCGGTTTTTGTTTCACCATTGCGGAGAGTAGCTGTCCCGCACGTCTCTCTGCTCGTAAGCGAATGGTTTCAGCCTTGCGGATCACCTCTTTCGATTCGCCAGCAAGTTTTGCGGCATAGCGTAACGCCTCGGCACGGTCTCGTATCGACTTGAGGTCTATCACAGAGTGAGCTTGTTCTATTGCCGCCTTCAAGCTATCCCAAACTTCGAGGTAGTTCATTGCTCAAACGCCATATTCCTAAACACTATCGGATTTCATCCGAATAGCCCTGCATGAGTGCCGCAACATCAAGTTTGTGTAGAACCAAAAGCCGTGTGATATCCTCTGCCAAAATGCTTGCGACTTCTACCCGTCTAAATTCCATAAAAAACAGTTCGACGTTTTTCTTTAGCGATTGGAGTTTTGGATGCGTAATAACCTTCATTTCATCCGAAAAATCAGCTTGCGGCGACTTTTTATTCGTTGGAATTATGAGTCTGAATATGCCGGTTGAATCAGGGTACTCTGAGCGGAACCATGCACAGTGATTATTGAACTGACCAGTCTCGTCCTTTGAAATTTCCTCGCGATCAGCTTTTACTTGACTCTTGCACTCAAAACAAATATATCTTCGATCGCCAATATACCACATATTGTCGAATCCTTTATTAAACTGTTTATCCGGGCGCTGTGTATCAAAGCCAAGCAATTTGCCCAAGTCATCAAGAGCCTTCTCGAAAACCTCAGATGATTCTTGGAAGGAAAGCGATTCCGAAAGCGAATTGATGTAGAGCATAAGATCGATATGGGTAGAATGAGAGGTTATCGATTCTCTGATGCGTTGTATTCTTTCCGTTTGCACTATTGGAATCTTCCGATAGGTTATCGCGAGAGGTGGCTTGAGGAGCATGTAATTTTGTCTGGTTGATGACTCTTGAGTTCTAAAGGCAAGATCATGGCTTGTCTCATATCTATATCGTGCTAAAGTTTGAAGAAACCAACCCTTTAGCTCGGGTTCCTCAGAGTAGGAATCACAAATAGCTTGTATAGCCGACTCTGCTCTATCGAAGTCGCCACTCTGAAAGAGGGTCTCGGCATATTTTTCTGCCTCAAAGATATCGACTAATAATGGAGAATCCGATACGTCTATACCATCCATTGATTGACGGTAGAATGCCTTCCATCCTTCATCCCGCGAAATAACTTGTGATGAGAGCGTGTGAATGGTCTTCATGCGATTGGAGGATTCTTTCATTTCCTCTTTCAGTGAGTCTGTTACTACTCTGGCAATCTCGAGTTGCATTCTCGTTTGGCGTGAAAAGTATTTCTCATTTTCTTTACACTTGATAAAATTTACCAAGCGGTTTCCGATCAGAATGATAACGCTGTAATCTCTTTCGCCCCTGACACTTCGTCCCATCCCTTGCTCGATTTTTTGTGCAATTTTCTTCTTGATTATATTGCTTGTACTAAGTGCCAATTCTGAATACTGATCTGCAAGACTCGGGAAATATGGCATCGAGTCTAAGATCAAAATACGGCATTCGTCGTCAGGCAAGTCGATCCCATCATATCGATTCACTAAAACAATAGTGTTTTCAAATTTCCTTTGTTCAAGTAAGGATAGGATTTCATCGATGTTGTCTGTATTGGCGACGATCGCACCTCGTTGTGTATAAATGTCAGATAGGGCTTTTGATGGGACCAGTGCTACTACACCAAATTCCTTTATTTTCGGTGGGGCATATTCGCTAACAACCAAGGATCGATCTATATCGTATTCTACTAATGCCGGTATGATGAAGAGCTTTTCACCGGACCACTTTGAATCAGGGTCTGTAAGCGGTGAGACTACTGCCTTTTTCGAAATTTCCAAGTCCTTGACCATAAACGAGTCATCTTGAGTTGTTGCAGACATCAATATCCGCTGAGATGCATTATGGAATGAACCGAAGCGTTTGATCGGAATTGTGTAAGGTGAAATTTCGATACCGCGTGTACTTACAAAACATTGCCAGTGTTTGATGTTGTCCTTGATAAAAGGCCAACGGAATTCCAAGGAATCATCAGTCCTCATTTCATCGCTAAGCAACGTTAGGACAGCATCAGATTTATCGTTCCAACTCCAATATGGAACAAGCATAAGAGCGTCACGAACTCCTGATGAAATGTCAAGAAAAGAGCCACTTCCTTGAATTTCAAGATCGGATTTGAAAAGACTTAGTAGCGATTTATATAAACGGGTCTCATTATTGGTGCGTATGCATAAAGCTCCTCGAATGGCATCGATACATGCGTGGCTATCGTCCATAATCAATGTGTTTACTGGAATACTTTGCCTATCCAGATGAAACTTGGTCTTACCATTGAACAATTTTTGGGCAGTGCATAATAAAAGACGTTTGCCATCGATAAAGTCAGAAGGGATATCGCGATTATCATCATCGATAAGGCAAAAAGGTATTCCGAATCTCCTTGCTTCTTTTGCAGTCTGGTTGACAAGATGTTTTGTGGGACATAGATATAGGCAAGGCCCCTTGCCTTCATTTATTCGCGATGCGAGCAGAAGGAGTCCTATGAGGGTTTTTCCTTCTCCGGTATGTAACTTTATTATGATATCTCTATCATCACGCCGCTCGTTGAACCATTGAGCCAATATAGTGACCTGCGATTTTCTGAGTGGTCCAGTTTCGCTTCGACGGTCGAGAGATTCATATAGCTCAATGGGATCAATGGGTTTCCGAAGCGAACTACTGCCGATTTTTTTGCTAAAATCGATCATTTTCACCCTCCAATAGAAGACATTATGATATGTGGCTATCCGGCAAACATTCCGTTCTGATGATCAAACGGAGCAAGTGCTAACCTGTTAGCCATAGATACAAAATCGAATATCTTCTCGACCTTATCGCCAAATAGGTCTTCCGGTCCGTCGAAATGGAACTGATCGAAAGGCGGTTCGTAGAGCGAGCCGACTGGCACATAACCATCGCGGACAAAGAAGTCAACGAGCGTGTTCACGAAGGCGATCTGCTGAGTATTGAAGTTTGATTTGTTGATATACTCTGCGAGTTTCTTCTCGACATCTTCCCGCTCAAGCCCAATGAACGAGCGGATCAAGAGTGATATAGGGGGATTCTCGATCTCGAACTGGATTCGGGGCTTGTCCCCGTAGAGCTTCACGAAAATCTCGCGTTCTGATTCCTTGCCCTCAAAGAGAAGACGATCAAGCTCCTCAAGGTCTTTTTCAGTCACAGGCATAAGACGCCGAATCTTGTTGATCGTGATATGATTCTTGTTGGCCTCAAGGAGCTTGTCCATCCGCTTGCGATACTGGGTGAGGTCGAGACCTGAGTTGAGTGGGTTGGCTACCTTGGTAATGTCATCGACCTTATCGGAAAAACTCGTGTAAACGATTCTTCTTGTATCAGTGTCGATGTATTGGATGAGACCTCGCATCTTCTCGCGTATCTCTTCCAGCATGTCCATGGTGATGTCTTGCCAATACTCGTCACTCGCCACTGCCTGAAGAAGCGGCAGAACCTTCTTGACTTCCGGTATAGAGGCTCTTCCCAAGAGGTCTTCCGCCGACTCTTGGATCGCGGCTTGGTGTGTGAGGAAATCTTTGGTTCTATCAAGGAGGGCAAGTTCCGCTCGCATGAGCAGATAATCCCACCGCTTCGCGTCTTCATCTCCAAGATCGAGTTCAGATGGTAGTGGTGCAATGAAGTTCACAAGATCGGCGATCATCTCATCGTTGATAGCTTCCCATGGTTTTTTCTTCTTATACTTCTCAACTTGTCGCAAGAATGGTCGGATGATGAAACTCGATTCATTGAGTCCATCTACAAATGCCTTGCAGAAGGCAAGATGTCGGTTTCCAATGTGTCCATGGTCTTCGTCGCTTTTGAGCTTCATTGCCAATGATAGAGCCATCTTGAAGAGCTTGCTGGTAATCCCTTCAGGAGCACGAACGATCTTTCCTGCTGGGTTAGCAGAGAAAAAGTCGAGGTTTCCACAATAGTCGAAAATGAGGAAGTGCTTTTTGTCGTCTGAAGGCCCGAAAAGATTCGGGCAGAGTCGAGTGCCTCGACCGATCATCTGCCAGAACTTGACCTGAGAATAGACTGGCTTTGCGAAGACAAGATTCACTACTTCGGGGACATCGATGCCCGTGTCGAGCATATCCACGGAAACCGCAATCTTGGGGAACGATTTAGCATCTGAAAACTTGTCGATGAGTGGTTGGGCATCTTTACCAAGAGAATAATCGATCTTCGCACAATACTTGCCCGCATGTTTTGGAAAAGCCGAATCGAAACAATCGACGATGAACTGGGCATGCTTACTGTTCAGGGCGAAGATGATGGTCTTTCCGAGCTTGTCGCCGCCTTCGACCTTGACTCCATACTCCATCAGGTTGCGGATGAAACCTTCGACTGTAGGCTTGTTGAAGAGCCAGCGGTTTAGAGCTTCGGGACTGATTTCATCTGGGTAAGCACCAGTGATTGGATCGGAAAACTTGTCTTCATACTCTTCACGTTCTTCTTCCCCAAGATCAGCATACTTGATGCCCTTGCGAGTAAAGTTTGTCGATACCTTCATCGCCTCGTAAGGGACGAGATAGCCCTTCGCTACGGCATCCTCAAGCTCAAAGGCGTAGCTTGGATTCTTGTCCTCAAGCTCAAACATTTGGTAAGTATTGCGATCAACTTCTGATCGGGGTGTTGCGGTTAGTCCGAGAAGAAGCCCATCAAAGTAGGTAAAGAGAGCTTGGTATTTCTGGTAGATGGATCGATGTGCCTCATCGATGATGATGAGGTCGAAATGTGCGGGGGAGAATCCCCTAACGCCGCCTTCAACCTCATCGATCAGGTTCATCATAGTTTGGTAGGTCGAAAGGCAAACACGGGCGTTGGTGTCAGTGCGAGTTGAACGCAAGTCTGCTGACACCGAGTTTGGGAGGTTCTTTGTAAAAGCTCGCTTTGTCTGTATAATGAGCGAATCTCTATCACAGAGGAACAAGACACGTTTTGCCCAGTTGGCTTTTTGCAGTAGTTCGACCAATGCGATGGCGGTACGGGTCTTACCGGTGCCTGTGGCCATCACGACAAGGGATCGCCGGTGGTGGTCCTCAAAGTGGGAACAGATGGCTCGTATTGCTTCGATCTGGTAAGGGCGATCAGCAATGTCTTTGTTTACAGTCGGATGGGTGATGGACTGGCGAGTCGTTCTACGTTGGATGGCAAGGTCAAGCTCTTCCTTCTTAAAATAACCAGCCACCTTTCGAGGTGGATAGAACTTGTCATCCCAGTAATAGATTTCATAGCCGTTCGTGTAGTAGATGAGGGGGCGCCGTCCATACTTCACTTCAAGAGCATCTGCGTAATCTGCCGCCTGTAGCTTGCCTTCAACCGGATCGCGGCTCGTGCGCTTCGCTTCAATAACCGCAAGGGGCTTTCCATCCGAACCGAAGAGAACATAGTCAGCATAACCCATGCCGGTCTTTGAGGCGTTCCGCTTGACGCCTGAAAGCTCATATTCAACCTTGACCGACTCAGTGCCTACCTTCCATCCAGCCTCTGAGAGCAGGAGGTCGATATAAAACTTCCTCGTGTCTGCTTCCGAGTAGTCATGGGTGTCAGGCTTCGCATCAGCGGCGGCCTTGTTCGCGGCAATCTCAGCCTTGAGTATGGCGAGTTCTTCCTCGGCTAAAGCTCTCTGGTTTCGTTCCTCTTCCAGCTTCTGGGCGAGGGAATCAGCGAGCTTTTGAGCCTCTTCCTTTCCCTTGTCTTGAGAAGCTCCGGTAGGCAAGAGAGAAAGATCGAACTTGAATTCAATGTTGGCGTCAAAATAGATTCGCGTAAACCAATGGAGAACCTTGTGTAGCTCCATGATTGTGTACCGCGAAGTTGCTTGAGGGATCGGACGGGTCTCATGGGCGGCTTGATTGCCAGCCTTCCTGATAAGCTCGCAACTGTTGAGAATATGGGGAGGCGTCGTCTCCTTGAATGAGGTTTCTTTTAGGAAGGCGTTGAGGCTCGATTCATAGGGATGCGACAACTCGTCATCGTTGTCAAACATCCAATGGAGGCTGGCCTCAAGAGCAATGCGGGCGTTGATGCAGGAAGAACGTGGATCAAGGAGCGACGCCTTCTCTGCGGCCAGAGCGAGTGCCTTGATCTGCGGGAGCCTTATGAAATCAAAGTTTGTCATGTTTATAGCTCTCCTGCGAAGGCACGGTTTTGGAGAGAGTCGAAGAGGGAGTTTTCGATCTGAAGCAACTTCTTATTTTTCAAAACCAGTTCTTCTATGTAGTGCATCTTTCTTGAAAAATCTTGTTGTTGCTGAAGTGTTGGTACTGCTATTTCAACTCCGCTAACCAAATCGATGTTCAGGTTCTTCACAGTTGCACCAGCGGCTTTCTTGGAGAACTCTGAATATACCGACGGCGAGCTCAAAACTTGGTAGAGGTAATCTTGATCGATATTTTTTATTCGAGGCCGAAGTAAAAGCCAACCGTCGTGGATGCATCCGTTGGTTTTCATGATATAGGGAAAGCCAAAACTCATGGAGTTTGTTAGAATAAAATCATCAGGACAAACCATGCGAGTTTTCTTCAATCCTTCTTTGCGTATCTTTTTTTTTGTAGAGTAAATGTATTTAGAACTATCCGTAGCGTCACTAATCAGTATCCAGTTCAATCCCGTTGGATCATCAGTGAAGTAATCTTGTATTGGACGCGGAGAACCGCCCCTCTCTATTTCGAAAAGCGAGGATAGGGTTCTCATTTCCCATCCTCTTTCATTTGTTACTGGATCACCAAACATCTCAATGAAAACCGACTGGGCAAGCTGATCCAACTTCTCGATGGCCACCTTGCGTTTCGTCCGTATCGTATCTGAGGAATCGAGGATGGCGGCGATACGCTGTTGCTCGGAGAGGGGAGGGAGGGGGATTACCTGCTCTTCTAACCACTTTGTGCTTAGATTTAGCTGTGCAATACCATTTGAATTCTTTATTGCTTCATTTTCAAAAGCATCAGTATTAAGGAAATGAAAGAGATAGTTGCGGTCAAGTTGGTTATCAAGTGGACGAATGCAACCTACTCGCTGATTCAGCAAAGCTGGTAATAAGTGCTTAGGGAATAGTCCTACTCTTCCTACATTCCCAGTAAGTGAGATAAGAATGTCATTTTCAAATAGCTCATATCGGCCGAACTCGTTTTTTCTTGTGAAGTCCACAAACTGTGGATTATTATCCGCTATTTTACCTTTCTGAACATTAGTTATACGAATAACTCGCAATCCAGTATCTGTATATTCATCACTTTTGAAAGCAAATCCATTCAGTATGTTCGCCACATCTGAAAGTTTTGCACTCGGATACGGCAATGCCTTACTCATTGCTCTTTTCCTTGAGCATCTTGCGGAGCTTCTTGGTTTCAGCGGCAATCTCGGCTGAAATAGCATCTATCTCGTTGAGAATCTCTTCAGGGCTCGCATGCTCAACCGCTTCATGGACGACTTCCTTGTAGCGGCCGATTGAGAGGTCATAGTCCTGCCCGACAATCTCATCCTTCGGAATAACAAAGGACTGGGCTGTGCGAGGATTCTGGGTCTCGCTCTTGTCGCGCTTCTTCCAGCGGGCGAGGACATCGGGAAGGTTGTTCTTCTCATGTTCATCGTCTTTGAGCTTCCGCTCAGGATCAACACCCAAGAGTTCTACCTTGAGGAGAGGAGTGCGCTTGTCATCGAGGCTCCACCCGTCCGCTTCCATGTCGTAGAACCAGACGCCATCCGTACCGCCCGTGCCGGTCTTGGTGAAAACGAGTATGGCCGTGGAGACTCCGGCATAGGGCTTGAAGACGCCAGACGGCAGGGACACGACCGCTTCGAGCTTGTGCTTCTCTACAAGCTCCTTACGGATCGCCTTGTGAGCTTTCGAGCTACCGAAGAGGACGCCATCGGGAACGATGACGGCACACCGTCCACCGGCAGTGAGTAGCCGAAGCATAAGAGCCAAGAAAAGTAGCTCAGTCTTTTTTGTGCCACAGATACGAAGGAGGTCAGGTGCGACTTCATCCTCGGCGAGCGATCCTTTAAAGGGTGGATTGGCTACGATGAGGGTGTATTCTCCCGTCTCCGTGTTGTCGCGGGACAGGGAGTCCTTGTACTGGACATTGGGGTTCTCGACGCCATGGAGCATCATGTTCATGCTTCCGATGCGGAGCATGGTTGTATCGAAGTCAAAGCCATTGAAGAGCCGACCGTTCACATGCTTCTGGGCGTCGGCGGAGAAGAAGTCAGGATCGTTCTTAATGAGGTACTCGATGCATCCGACAAGGAAGCCGGTCGTACCACAAGCAGGATCGCATATCCTGTCCTCGATGGTCGGCTCCATCATGGCAACCATGAGTTTGATGATGTGGCGGGGAGTGCGGAACTGGCCATTCGTACCAGCGGTGGTGAGTTTCCCGAGCATGTACTCATAGAGGTCGCCCTTGGTGTCGCGATCCTCCATGGGGATGTCGGCGATCATGTCCACCGCGTCAGAGAGCAGGGACGGCTTGGGGATCAGAAATACAGAATCCTTCATTGCCCGAGCGAAAGTCGAGTTCTGGGAGGTAGAGAGGCTCTTAATGAAGGGGAAGGCTTCAGTCTGGAAGAGCCTGAACATCTCCTCCGACTCAAGATGGGAGAAGCGAGACCAGCGGAGGTGCTGTTGCTTCGAGCTAAAGATCGGGTTCGGATTGGGCTTCCCTGTCCTCTGTGCCTTCTTCTCGGCCCTAAGCTCGATGTCATCGAGACGCTTGATGAAGAGCAGGTAAGAAATCTGCTCGATGACGGTAAGTGGGTTGGCGATGCCGCCCGTCCAGAAGGTGGTCCAGAGCTTGTCTACTTTGTTGCGAAGTTCACCAGTCAGCATGAATGATTCCTTTAGTTGATTGTTTTTGTAAGCATTTTGCCTTTGAGCCAGTCGTCGATGACATCCTTATGGTAGCGCCACTGCTTCCCGAGCTTTTGCGCTGGGACGGTTCCCTCTCGGGTGAGCTTGTAAAGCGTGGAAACCGGGATTCTGAGGTATTCTGCGGCTTCTGTAACGGTTAGGACGGGTTTTATGCGTGAAACCATGCCAGATAGCATAGCAGACAGCAAAATATCTGTCAAAAACTATCCACAAATAGCCCGATTTGACGGAAGGCGGATTCCTTTGTACAGTATAGAAAAGTCAGTGCCGAGGGGGTAGCAGGGTCAGAAGGTTTAGGTTGTAGCACCATGAAGGTGATGCTTGGTTCCGTAGCAAGTATCCTACTGGTTGGTATTCGAGTTTTCGCCAGTTCCTTTGCTCTGGATGAAAGAAAGGAGAAAGTTGTGGAACACAAATTTGGTTTTAGGTGGATTGTCAAAGGCGTCATGGATTTTGTCTTCGCCATCGGAACCAACATCATCGCTACAACTCTTCTACCCTCTCGGCATTGCGCGTTCTATAAACCGTTGAGGTTATGATTGAAAAACAAGCACCATTATATTCCTTGTTCATTCTTATCGGCGTTTGCCTCACAAGACAATCGAAAAGGATTGGTTTATGTGTTCGATAAGGAAAACCGAAAGGTTTTCCGTCAGATATGTGAAAATGTTGGGTATCGACCAAATTACTACACTGTCGATCTCGATGGCGAATCACCCGACTACGTCGAGGATGAACTCGGGAAGATAGAAGGTTACTGTAAGCCTATTATTCGAAAAATTGAGCAAGAACGGAAAATGGTGGTTGGCGATGATTACATCTCATTGATGCACTTTCTTGGTATTCTCGCCGCCCGAGTACCTCTTGTTCGAGATTCGTTTAATCAAAATATGGACAACTTGGGTAAAATGATTCTACACGTCAGTCTTCACGGAAAAACCCCAGAAGAGATATTTGACTTCATGAAAGAAAGGGGAAGTCCTCTTAGGTCAATAGCTGAAGCAAAAGAGTTGATTGAATTTGCCTCTCGTGATGACTTTGTTCTTTCTGTTGATAAGACTTATCAGGTCGGTATGGTTTTCCAAATGGCAAACCTTATTGCAGAAACATTGATAGATAGAAAGTGGGCAGTTTTTTATCGGACAGATAATCAAGATGTATGTTTTGCTTGTGGAGATGCCCCTGTGATGTTACTTTGGCAGGATGCTCGGCGATTTGGAGATTTACCGCCGGGATTTGCCCTTGAAGAGACCGAGGTCATCGTTCCATTGACTAAGAACATGGCTATAATAGGGCGCTTTGAAGGATTCCCAGCTGGTGATAGCCTTCGAGCTAAGTCCAGCCATATTCGTATGATAAACGGTCATTCAATAAGCTATGCTGGTCGATTCATCTACAGCTACAATGAAAACATCCCAGTCCTTTTACCAGATATGACAAAAGCAAATTATTCATTTCAGCTTTGAGTTATTCTATATCAGCGCCTGATTAGCGATGTTGTTTGATCGTAAATCTTTGTTCCGAACTTATACATGATAATGAATATCCGCATTGCTCACAGTAGTAGTATTCATCCTCCTGCTCCGAGGGCGTAAGGATATGCCCGCAGACTGGACATTCAAGAGCCATGATTTGGCGCAAAGATGGCGTGTTGGACGGCATAAGAATCCTCCTGCAACCAATACGCCCCAAGAAGCAGTCTTGCTTGCGTTTCAGGGGAAGAATTCTCTGAATTTTTCGATAGTGAGCGGTGCAGAACCTTCGTAGTGGTTGTTGAAGTTGACGATCAACCGCTTGCCGTTACCGTACTGTATCTTGAGGGAACCGGCTATTCTCTCGATCTCCTCGTCCTTCGGCCTCACGATCTTGCTCCAATCCTCCCCAGTTCGCTCTTCCATGCCTTCTCGATCCTCGCCATGGAGCCGGACGCAGACGGTTTCTCCGATCCTTGATCCATGTTGACCCAGTATGGTGGCGACATCATCCATCCAGTAGCCTTGGAGGAGAACCGGAGCGACTTGATGTTCCCGTAGAAAGTCGAACCAAGAGTCATCCATCCAGCGAGGATTCCGAATCTCTACGGCATAGGGTAGGTCTCGCGGTAGGGCATTTAAGAAACGACTGAGCTTTTCGAGGAAAACCTGTTTTGAGGGCATCTTGTCTCTGTTGAGGTACTCGAACTGAAACATGAAGACGACGGTCTTGGGTACGATCAGGGCAAGTGACTCGATGAACCGTAAGAAGAAATCGGTGTCAAGGAATCGAGGATTTTCTACGAGAGGCTCGCCTTTGCGGGCATACTGATGGGTCAAGGTCAGGGCGTTGGGACATTTGATTGAAAAGCGGAAGTCGGTAGGAGTCGAAGCATCATAGTCGGCTACAACCTCGCGCCGTGGCAGTGATGCACCAGTCTTGCCGAGAGACCAGAACCATTGATCTACTTCTACCGAGTCGTACTTGCGGGCGTATTCTTCAAGGTAGTTGGCAGGTTCACGGGACGAGTAGACCAGCCCTTCCCATGAAGGGTACTTCCAAGAGCAGGTGCCGAGGTAGTATTGGGACATACAGAAAGTGTATGGGGAAAGAGATTTGTAAACAAGGCAGTTCAGGATGGATCAGAATCTTCCACCGCTCTGCTGAAAGGCTCTGTTCTCTTGCCCATCATGATATGCAAGTTCTGTTCCACATTTAGGACAGGTTGAATGCCCTGCCGCAAAACACGATTTGCAGACATGGATGTCGTTCGGTAACGAAACGCATTTGGGACAGTAGTAGTAATCTCCGGTGTTCGCTTCGAGGTTGAAGTCATCGTTATGGCAGATTTCGCAGTTGATAAGTCGCAACATCCTATTCTGACTCCTTGGTTTTTGAGAACTCCTCAAGCAAATCAATCACCTTGCCGTATCCTTTAGCTTCTGCGATCTCGGTAGCTGTCTCGCCCCTTCGTCCTTCTTTGTTTGGATCGGCTCCGTTTTTCAAGAGCAAACGAATCATAGGCAATCTCAGATTATCGCCATTGATTTTTCGAACCGACATTAGAAGAGCAGTATCGCCTATATATTCCTTGCTCCTTTCCGAGAACGAAAAATCAAATGTTATTGATGCAAGTTCTTTGTTCTGTACGATGAGGTTGCTCGCTCTTCTGACATCATTCTCCTGCACATAATAAATGAAGGAAGTAATAGTAGCATCAATCATGTCATCCGAAAGCCTGTAAGCTCGTAACGCGACCGCAGGAAAATCAGAAACGTTGTCATTATTGCGAGCCAGCAAACCTTGAAGTGCCGCACCTGCGAAGTAATCCCGTAGGCTAATACTGGATTGTTTGTTCATAATTATCTCCTTGTTTCTGAAAATGAAGGAATCGGATTCCTTGGGAGGTTCAAAGGCGATAGTAGTAGACGGCTGTGATTGCTTCTTTGTTAGAGAAGACCATCAATCGACACCTATGTTTTCTCGACTCTTTCTTCAAGATATTGCCGCAACTCCTCGTCAGAGCAGATTAAGAACTTTCCAAGATCAGCGGATTGTTTTGCATTATTGTAGATTTCCATTATTGGCGTCATGCCAAGATGCGATGCCCCCTGTTGCTTGAGCCAACGAACTTCGGCATCTGCTTTATCATGTGTCTCGCCTTCGCTGAGGAGATACCTGATTTCTACTTCTTCTCTACGAACAATATGATTTGCCTGTTCGAGATACTCTGCTCTTTCGTCATCATCTATTTCTCCTTGTTTGCGCATTGTAGAAATATGTTTTTTCATTTCTTTCAGAACCTCTGCATAGATGTCACCAATATCCATGAGTATTTCTTTTGATGCCCATCGTTCTGGATGCGAAAGGATGGAGTTTCTCTGAAAATCACCACTGCCTCGTTTTTTTAGTATATAGATATACTCATTGCCGTTTGCACCACGGATTAAGCAGAGATGGCAATGCGGGCATTCAACATATCCTTTTGAGTTATAGAAAAGTGGTGATTCTGTGCCCTGAAGACCACATTGTGGACATTTGCCTTTTGAAAGGGGGCCCTGTAGGAAGTCATTATAGTCATCTTCTGTCACTTCTTTGGCTTGTTTTTTCGACATATTGTGCCTCTCGCTAATGCCATAGGGATATTGCTCGATAAGTCTAATAGCTTATGCCGGAAAGTCAAGCCGAAGAGTGAAGTATCTACTCTCATCATCATCCCGCTCGATGGCATGCAGGTGGTCGAGTCGGATTGATTACATTGTGCTGGCCATTGCGGACTTGAAAGCCCAGTGGACCGTGTACGATTTGGCGAGTTCAAGACCATCATGGCATTGGTACTTCGACTCGACGAAATACCCAAAATCGTTCCAGAAAAATCGGTAGTCGCCCCAGATGTTGAGGGCGTTCGGTATCATATCCACGATTGGCTTGCCGCAGATCGCTTCCACAAACTCCGCGACATCGGGTCGAGCGATGAGATCAGGCTTGATCTGCATCGATGGGGCCAGCCGAGACTCTTCGGCTCTGGTGTCGTCCTCATCTTCGGTAACAAACCCCCAGAGAAGACCGTTCTTCCGCGTCGGGGTTTCACATGCGACTGAGACGGCATATTCATGCCTTTTCATTTCTTCAGCGGTCGGTTCTCGTCCATCGGCAATTAAAGACTCGTACTCTTGTATAGCCGCCATGGTGAATGCATACTTCCAGATACTGACCAACGGGCGGAAACTGAATATCGACCAGAGCAGTGATGCATCATCCTGCTCATAGCCGAGGATGAGAAAACGGCGCATGCTCCCGTACCGCTCGTCCCGTGTGCCAAAGTTGTCATCTTTGGGAGCATAGGGGATGATGCCGATGGAGGCTCCTCCAAGCAGTTCCCTTATTCGTTTACCGATAAAGGTGGGAGTCTCCATGTTACCTCCTAACAGTCGAAAGAGAGATGAATGCTCTTGTAGTCTCGGGCATTGGATACAAGAGGTCTCTTGTCGAGTAGATCACCGTTAGCAAGTGGTACTTCGATTCGAGCATAATCAGTAAGGGATAGTGAAACATAGAAGTATTCATAGCTGTACTCAAGGGGATTACATCCCAGCCTGAAGAGCCGCGAAAGGAGGTCTTCATAAACAGCCACCTTGTACTTCATGTCTACATACATATCCCAGTACCCAAGACGTTGAACATCATCTGACACCGTGACTGCAACGCCCTTGGAACAATCTCCAACCAGCATGGCGTAAATGCATATTTTTAGATCAGTCGGCACTGGTAGCGAATCGAGCAATGTGTCAAACGGATCAAACTGATCCCATGATTCGAACGTAATAGTGCAATAGTCGTCCTCAACATGATGGTAGGGAAGTCCATTGTATTGGATTGCAGTCTTGAGTCCCTCGTAGACCGATTGCCTACTCATTTTGCAGGACTCCACTCAACCAGACATCTCTCAATCGGTCGATATAATCTTGCCGTAGTTTTGGAGTGAGGATAGCAGTTCGGTAAACTAAATCCTCAAGCATGGCTGTCGTCATTTCCGCTTTTTCAGCATCAGTCAGGGGTGGATCGAAGACGTACATGGTCAGAAGCCCTTTGTGATTTCAAGGTAGTAGGAAGAGATTAGTCGAGGATGCGTAGTCGATCCATTGATGACTGCGATGTAGTCGATAAGCTGATCACGTCCTGCTCCATAAACGATGACTGGAACGACCTCCAAATGATCGGCAATGCCCTTGAGGTGTTCTTTGATTTGATCTTCGACACGGAGGTAGCTGGCGTAGTCAAGGATTCGTAGAAAACAGGGGTATTCGAACAGGTTGTGTAGGATTTTATCAGGATCACGATATAGGTCGAAGATGAGGGCGCGGCGGCGATAGAGAAGATCGGACATGCTTTTGCGATCAGCCTCATTGATGAAGCCGACCTGCACGGTTCTGTCCGCTTGCCAAGTAACCGTAGTGTCGATTGGATCGCTGTAGAAAAGTGTCATGGGGCCGCCTCGATGGTTGGGGTTGTGTAGAAGGCCGCAAGGCAAAGCTGGACTGTTGTGAGCGGAGCCTTGTCTCCCTGAAGAACCTGCTTGAAATACTTGGCTACTTCTCTAATGGTCAGGCTGATTAAACGAATGAAATAGCGAGGAAAAAAGATGGTGTAAAAGTAGCCCTCTGCATCTGTGCGGTGGAGAAAGTAGCAGTCAATAAAATAGATTTTAGCCCAAGCCTGAGACTCAATCTCTAAACCTTCATAGGCTTGGTGTCGGGCATAGGCATAGCAGGTCTGTAAAAGGTGCTGAAGGCTCGGATACTGCAAATCAAGTAATCGGACATCAAAGTGGAAGTTGTCCAGTCTTTGCTTGAGCCTGATGCCGAAGGCTGACACCTGTGGAAGCCACCCCTGCTCCGGGTAGTGGCGGTCAATACTTCTAATCATCTGCCACTCGAAGATATTGGGCATGTTTGATTGTATCAAAAAAATAAAAATAACTCAAAAAAATGGATGGCGATATTTGAATGATCTCAAGATATTCGATTTATTTTTCAATCTCTGGTAAAATAGCTTTGGGTGTAAGAGGGGGCATATGGACGAGTTGTCGGGTCTTGATAGAGAATACTGGCACCAGCTATGTGCCACAAAGCATGAGTACGACAAGATTTCCGACCGCTCGCTTACCTTTATGGGGAAGGCGGTGGGGTGGTTGTATGATCAGTTCATATTCAATACCCATCTTTTTCAGGACACGACTATTGATTGGATGATTGCTGAAGGGCGTCGGTTTTATTCGGATTTTGAGAAACAGTTTGCGGAAGTAGATAGTATTCTGAATAGGGCCTCTTTCGAGGATAACCTGAAAATACTTGATGAAGCAAAGACGGTGATCGGGCGGTATAATCCCATACTGTATTGTGCTGAAGCCTATCGCCTCTTTAAGTTTTGTTGGCTTTACTCCGCGACTGTAGAGAGGTACTGCATGCAGTTCAACCTGCCCGCCAGATCGGGTATTCCTCTTGCGGCATTCTTCTACCGCTATGTTCTGAGGTGGGAGCTTTTCAAGTCCTTGTTCGCCATATGAAGATTACATTAACGCGACTTCCCGACATCAATACCGACCGCGATCTCGCGAAATACGGATATAGAGCCTATGGCCGCTTCGCTCTTCTGAAAGGAGGGGCAGGTCTCTGGTTTGGTGATCTTCATTCGAGTCACCCGCGAGATTGTCAGGTCGGCTCGTACTGGGCGATAGATCGAGAAGGTGTTTTGCTGGTCTCTGCCCGTGGTGCTGGTATTGATGGTGATAATTTGGTAAGCAAACGTCGTGACATTCTGGCGTGGCTGGTTGAAGAGCTTGTCAGCCAAAGGGTAATTAGCAAACCACAGGCTCTTATTTTGGTATAGGAAAAGGGCATCATTTCTGATGCCCTTTTGGTTGGTCAGGATCGGGTTAGCGGGTCCAAGTGTGACCACCAGCTATTTCCGTAGTGATGGTGTTAGAACCCGTGTAGGTAAGGGCCATCTCGGTAAAAGTCGGCCCAACCACGCCGTCGCCCATGTCCACATTGGTGTTCCTGATCACGCCGTCAACCACGCCGAAGGCGAAATCAAGGCTCGCCATGACAGGCTGATGAACGAAGGTCGGCCCTATGTTAGCATTGTTCAGGTAGACGTTGCCGCCAACCGTGATCGTCCACTCGGTGTCATGGGTCGCATCGAACTCAACCACTACATCATCACCAGTGTACATGGTGTCATCGTCCACCGTGCCGTCGGCATCGTTGTCCCACTGATAGATGTCGGACATGGCAAGGGAACCAGCCGCATCAACACGGGTGAAACTCTCTGCGCCGGTTAAGTAGACCTTCACGGAGGTGGGCGGATCGACAGGGGTGGTACAACCAATAACAATCATCGCCACGAAGGCCACGGCGACAAGCATCATAGTCCTCTTCATACTATTCCTCCTGTAGCTTTATGCTACAAATCATATGCCCTTTCGGTTGGTCAGGATTGATCAGTTGAAAATCTGACCCATGAAAGTGATAGTGCCGTCGCCGTTATAGGTCACAAGGGAGAACGGATAGTCGGTGCCGTTGTAGGTCACATGCACGATGCCGGTGTAATCAACAGCGGGATCAGTGAGATCAGTGACACCAGCATCCACATCATCAATCGTAATGGTCTCGGAAGTCCAAGTCCAAGACTTCATGTTGATGTCGTTCAGGTAAGTCTTGCCATCGATGGAGATCGTGAAGCAGTCGGAGACCGACTTGTCATAGGTGACGACCTTGCCATTTAGCAGGTAGTCACCAGTGCCATCTATCCGGTAGACGCCAGCAGAACTGGTGTTCACGAAGGTGTCGCTGGTTTCATCAACATTAGTGAACGCCATGCCGTCTTCCAGATAGACCTGTACGGGGTCGGGAAGCGGATTGGTTGGTTGGGTACATCCCATAACAAGCATCGCCACGAAAGCTACTACCGCGAGAGTGAGTGTCCTTTGCATAAAGCCTCCTTGAAAATATGAAATGGTTTTATATGAGCATGATCACCTTGCGGCGGGTTGTTTCGTCGGATTGCATCATGACATACACCTCGCCGCCCCCTGCTGAAACTAACAGCATGAATCATAGATGTGCTGTAAGGCTATGTCAAGAACAAGCAGGTAGGATGGTTTTTATAGGCCGCGAAGCGCGGATCAGGAGTCGAGGTGTTGCTTGGCGAGGTCTTGGAGGGCTTCCGTGACAGCCTTGGAGGCTATAGAAGAAGCCTCTTTGGCGTAGGATCGTACTGCCTGTCGGGAGTCGTTCGGGACATCATCGACACCGACCTCAAGGAAGAGTTCGTAAGGTCGAATCCCAAGTGCTTTACACAGTTTTTCTACCACTTCTATCGAAGGAGCCTTCTTACTTATTTCGAGTTCGGCCAGATAGGTGGTAGATATGTCCATTCTTTCGGCAAGTTCAAACTGGGTGATCCCGAGGTTGTTGCGGTAGGTCTTGATGTTGGCGGCGAGTATAGAGGGAATGTTGAGTTTCCGTTTCATCGGAAGATGATGAGGCTGGTAGCTTATATGATAAATAAGCTATGGACATTGTTGGTAGACGTGCTAACAGCTTATACCGGACATCGTCGGATAGCCCAAGGGTCTCACCTTGATACTCTTGCGGTCTAAGAAAGTATGCATTCCTGACGCCAGCCAAAGAGGTGTCAGAAAAAATATTTGATTTATTCCTGACGCCATGCAATTCTCACATAATATTCCTGACAGATCATGAGAATGCTCAATAATGGCAAGGCTTGGGTATGCTCAAGTCAGTTCATCTTCAACCGCAAACCTTTCGTCAGGTCGATCAAATGGCTGAATTAAGGGTGGACAGGCTGTTTGTAGAGAAGATGAGCGGTAGGCATGCCTATCGATCTTAACTCAAGCAGATACTCGAATATGCCCGAGAAGGGGATACGGTCGGCGTTTCTGATATCAGTCGTCTTGCTCGATCTACCCGCAACCTACTCTACATCATCGCTATTAATCAGATGAGGATTTTATCCTTGAAGGAGTATATTGAAATCCACAAGAAGGAGGAATAGTTTGCTCTGACAATTCTATTGACATGTTCAGAGCCTGAACGAGAACATATCTTCTTACGGCAAAAAGAAGGTATACAATCTGCCAAGGTATTAGGTAAGACTGGGATTTCTCGATAAAGAACATAAAAAAATTGGGAAGCGACCTATACTAAATGGAATAGCAAGGAGGTAACCGTTACTATTGTCTCTTAATGATGTAAGAGGATTATCCTATTTTAGGAAAATAAAATTCGAATCCTAATAGTTGGAGCCAATATTCTTGAACGGCATGGTAATAGTTTATTTGTCATATTCATTGTAGTTTATTTCTTGTTGTGAGAATCGAAGACCATAGATAATCCTAATATACAGATTTCAAAAGTTATGATACCTACTATGCCTTGGAAAGCATATGGAGTGTTTAATGTTGCCTTCAATATGTTCAAACAGAAAATTGTATTACCAAAAAGAAATACGAATAGACCCATTTTCCGCTTATCCATTATCTGTAACCTCCATAGTATTTGAGGGTATCACTAAGTAGTTTACCCTTTATATTCTTTCATTATAACATACTTCGGTGGAAAAACAAGGAGCTTCAAAGTTGATGAAGCTCCTTACTAATACATCGTTTATGTTATTTGTATACTATTTTACAGGAGAGAATCGCCATGGTTTTCTTTTTCCACTCACGATAGCGTCAGCAGTCTTTGTTGAACTGGTTATAATTCCAGCGACTACATAGTCTCCGGCACTCTTCCCCGTCACTGCATAAAGTGTAGCATCAGCGGCAACTACCGCGGCTCCGACTCCAACAGACCCTGCTACGGTTGTTACTTCGAGTGCGGAAACTACAGCTGTACCAATGGCTATGCCCGTCGCACCATCTGCGACATAACCGGCAACTGCACGACCAGATGGTCGTTCTACAGGTTCGCGTTCTTTCGATCCATTTGCGAATACCGCAACGGACGAAATGAAGAGAATGAAAATTACCAACAATTTTCTCTGCATGAGAGCCTCCTTGAGAATGAGAAGATGTTAGAGCATTCTTAAGAATATCATACCAAAAACAAATAACAAGACTCTTATATGTATAATGATCGCATAAAGCACGGTTCCACACCGCGTGGGGTTCTTATATTTATAAAATTGGAGCAAATGGATTATTAATAATACTATTTTTTCATACTATCTATCTTAAGCCAGTGCAAATAGGTTGCCCTTGAACATCCAATCAACTTAGCTATGGCTGACTTGTTAATCCCAAGAGCTTGATAACGCCCAATCTCAGCCCGTTTTTCGTCCAGCTTGCTCTTGCCAACAGGACGACCTAGTTTGATCCCAGCGGCTTTTCTGGCTTGAAGGGCAGACTTGGTTCTGGCTGAGATGAGTTCCCGCTCAATGCGACCAGCTAGACCAAGTGCAAACACATAGGCTTCACCAGCGACTGAGGAGTCGATAACCGTCCCTGATTTCGTCTCAACCAGCCTTGCCTGAGCCTTGCGTATTTGCTCCACAATGGCAAACAGTGATCCAACCCCGCCGCGTGTGAGCCTCGAAAGTTCCCATACAGCCAGCGTTTCTTCTGGTTTGAGGTTGGCGACCGTCCGTTCGAGTTCGGGTCGTTCCTTAGCGCCAGAGGCGGTTTCGCGGACGATTACAGGGTCTCCAAGACCATGGGCATTGCAATAGTTGAGTATCTCGGTCACTTGTCGCTCGGCGTCTTGTCGGTCAGTTGAGACTCTACAATACCCGATCACCCGTCCCATATTCACCCCTGTGTAATAAAACCTCAATGGCAGATATTATTATACAATAGGTGTAAATAGAAATCAAATAAATCACCGACAATCGGTGTAGAGGGAATCGTTC
>MTLD01000714.1_pt1 | contig 26250 bp, 24 predicted proteins | sample 1982471 | NCBI WGS metagenome assembly MTLD01 (sample SAMN05712604, study PRJNA340218) | biofilm metagenome | isolation source: sample SPM anode biofilm adapted to -50 mV | place: USA | collected 2012-02-03 | reverse complement strand
CTTGCTGTTGAAACTGTCTATTCGATATTGCGATCAAACATCGAACATACTGAGGCGGATGGTTACTTTGAGCTTATGGTGCATGCCATGCACACCGCTCATTGGGAGATAAGCACCAAAGCGCAATCAAGTCCGTCGTTTATGAGGATGGGAACGACTCTGATAGTCGCAGTTTTGCGGGAGAGTAAAGCATACATTGTTAATGCCGGAGACAGCCGTTGCTATTTGTTTCATGGCTTTCATCACCTCCCGACCTCCCTGCTTGGAAGTGAGAGGCATAAATTAGTGCGATTAACAAACGATCACACCGTGGGCGATCAGCTGCTGGCAAGCGGCATTTCCATCGGTCAGATTCCAAAGAAACAATTTCATACCCTAACCCAGTCAGTTGGGTGTGGAGACCCGCCGTATCCAGATTTCAACATTATAGAACTCGAGCAGGGCGACATGCTCCTGATCTGTTCCGACGGACTTACCGATATGCTGGCTGATGCTGAAATCGAAGCCATTCTGACAAATGGAGCCAACAGTCTTGATACTCTCGCCTCAAATCTTATTGATGCCGCCAATGCAAGCGGCGGCAGGGATAACATCTCCGTTGTACTGATAACTTCGCCATAAACCGGACCCAATTCAATTCTCAACGACAACTACCGTCCCCGACTCGCCCTGAAGTACGAACGCATCTACTTGAAGGCTGACGAACCGGCGGCGAATCATCCCCCTCGGACAGACCAGCAGCATCGCCTTCCCATTCTCCCGCCTCGACCGGGAACCGTCCTGGGAGATGGTGCCGAAACCGGGTGCAACCATCACCCCGGCGATCATCAACAGCACCTCCTCCGTCACCTGCCTGCGCAAACACGCCCTGAGTGCAAAGCTGGACGAAGGGCTGCTCCAGGTCATACAGAGCGGGGAGGGGAGGTAAGGGGAGCATAGGGTGCAAAACAAGAAGGCTGCACCATCGGGCGCAGCCTTCACAATATCCATAAGCCAGTGTTCTCGTCTGCCCTGCCTTACAACCCCTTCAAATCCTTACCTGGTGTAAATTTACCGCTTTTTGATGCCGCGATCTGGATCTCGGCACCTGTCTGCGGATTGCGGCCCTTACGGGCAGCTCGTTCTGAAACACTGAATGTACCGAAACCGGGGAATGTAATCTTGTCACCGGCCTTCAATAGCTTGGTGGTGACCGTTATAAACGCCTCCACTGTCTCTGCTGCTACATTTTTGGGTACGTCCAGTTCCTCTGCCACAGCCGCCACAAATTCTGCTTTTGTCATGTTCTCTCCTTTTTTTGTGAGGAATCATATCCCCGGAAATCGGCGCAGTGCATTCACTGCATTTCGCCGCCAACAACATTAATAATGTTCACGCTGTTTATGATTTAATAAAAAAGGTTACAGCCTGATAGCCGTAACCCATTGTTTTGTGAGGTAGTCGTTATAACTACAAGTATAACCATTTGATATGCTTACACTTTAAAAGTGTATGTTTTTGTGCATACCCCTAAAACTACCCCTAAACATTTTTGCGTACCGTATTTCTGCCTCAATTCTTTTGAGTGAATATACAGGAATACCGGAATCTTTCCAACAAATAATAGCATCCTGATTATCACTTTACGGCCAGCACAATGATCAAGATTTTCAATAGCTCGGATCTTGAGAGAGTGGTTTGCGGCCTTGTGCAAATCACTCTTGAAAGACCGAACCGTAAGGAAGCTTTGAATGACTTTGGCATACCAATTGCGATTCTTTCCTAATTACCGATACAACGCCCCAACTCAACTTAAACAAGCCAGCGAGATTAAACGAACGTGAGACTGAACCGACGTGAGATTGAACAGACGTATTAAAATCAGGAGCTATCGAGGTCAAATCTGAAGGCAGAATTTCTGAGCTATGCTTGATTGGCTATAGTGGCAGGAATTGATTCAGGATGTATCTGTTTTTCACAAAAGTCCTCTTTCCACAAAGCTGAGATATTCACCGTCACCGACAATAATATGGTCGAGAACCTTTATACCCATTATTTCCCCTGCTTCCTTGAGCCTCCTGGTAATTGCAATATCCTCAGATGAAGGTGTAGGGTCTCCTGTTGGATGTTGATGTATCAATAGGCATGCCGCTGCATTCGATAACAGTGCTGTTTTGAAGACTTCACGAGGATGGACAATCGACTGGTTCAAACTTCCTATACTTACAAGATCCATGCAGATTATTCTGTTCTTGCCGTCCAGGTGCAAGGCAAGGAATACCTCTTTAGTTTCTTCCATTAGAAAGCTGAATGTCTCATATACCTGTCGTGGTGCTGTGTATCTCTGGTTTGGCTGGAGGTATGAAGTAACATCCTCAGAAACATAAAGGGTCTCGTACACAGCTTTGATCTGTTTGAACTGGATCTTCTGTGGGCCGGTTACGTTATTTCCGAACAGTGTATGCAGTGTCATGGTCTTATCTCCTCTTAGAAACGAAATCAGGGGCTTGTAGGCCTCTTACTGGTGAGTTTAATTAGACTTTATTTAGTGGAATGTTAGTAGAGGTATTGAATCAGTTTCTTAACGACGGTCTCTGCTTTCATGTTCTCCCACTTACTGCCCAAGTGTTCTGAAATCTCCTGGTTGTTGTGTAGGAACAATGAATTGATAGGGTCGCTCTCCGGTGACATATAGCTATTTAATCCCATGTATCCGAGACCCTTATTAATTGCGAGCACATAGATTCCGATGCTTTCAGTGAAAACAAAAATGCTATCTCCGGTGCTGCCATGAAAATGGAAATTGTTGCCGTTATGATTGAGAATTAGTGCATTGATGTAGGTCCCATGATGTTTTTGGATGGTATGCAGCTTGATTGATGGTGATAATATCTGGTGCATGCTGGTCTCCTTTGAACGCAAAGAGGGACTGACCAATATTGGCCGTCCCTCTTCGTTCCTTATTGTGTTTTGGATGAAAGGTCGATTAGATGCTGTGACTGCAATTCTGTACTGTGATTATGCCTGCTCAGTCCGTAACCGATTACCTCCGGCAACAGCATTCAGCTTTGCCACCAGCTCCGGTTTCAGGAACTCCAGATGCAGATTGCCATTAAGACAACACTTGAACTTGAAATAGTCCGTCTGGCCGCTTCCGTCAGGACTATCGGTAATGGCATCATATAAAGGGCCATGATAACTTTTAACCGGAACTTTACCGTCAATCATCGCAAAGACATTATCCAAAGCGGTGATATATTTCTCCCGATGATAATTGACTCTGAACTTGCCTCGGCTCCAGCCTTTCTCCACCTGCCAGGTAAGTATCACTCGCTTACCCAGCTCAAACTCAGTGTTGGTCTTGAATCGGCTCTGTGGTGGCCGCAGATATTCGAAAATTTCATGAACGGCCTCTTCCAGATACACATTGATGTTTGCTGCTGACGTCTCAAACAGCGCCAGTACATTCTCCTCAGTCAGCTCTGGCAATTCTCCCTTGTCAATCTGGTCATCAAGCTCAGTCCTTCTTCGGATTGAAAGCAGGCGACGCAGCTCCATCCGTTTGATAATCTGTGACCAGGCATCTTTCTTGATCTTGGCATTAATCTCATCGCTGGCTTTCTTGCCAACCTCGGAACAATTGTGGTCATTGACACTGAAACGATAGCCGGGACCATCAAGGAACATTGCCCGAAGGGAATTCTGTGCTGATTCGAGAATGGCATAAGCCTCTTCAACTTTCTGAGTTGCCTGCCGGTATGTGCCGATCATGGCGGCAAGTGTTTCGCGTTTTGCTATATCAGTCGTAAATGTGCTCATGGTGTTATCCTCCGTAATCTGTTGGTATCGACATCAATGGTGTAATCGTTGGTTTCCAGAATTGCCCATAGGCGGCGCATGATGTAATGGAGATCCTGGGCGTCAGATGGGCCGACTTCATACTCAACGATAGTGCCGGTGACGGTTTCCAGACTTCTGATGGCTCCGGCAACAGCCAGCAATACTTTCCGGTCTATGTTTCCGTCTGGTGAATGCATTAAGCTCATAGCGTTTCTCCTTTATAGTCGGGCTTCGTAGATTTCCCATGCCTTGCAAGCATGTTTGTGATAGCAGTGGTCTCCTTCGATCATGGCGTCAGGACAACCTACACAAGGGCTGTGACCATCCCAGGCAATCTGTGTCTGATTGAGTCAGAATGGCAGGTGGTTGACTGAATAAGTGACCATGTCCTTCCAATTGAGGTGTGAGAGCTGTTTTCTGACGATGAAGAAGATCTCTCTGAGTTCATGGTTGGTGACTGTTTCAAGATCCACTTCATCAGCAATGGCTTTGAACAGGTCATTGTTGGAAACGCTGAAGGCGCTGATATCGGTATTGATGCCAATTTCATTAGCTCTTGGGTGGGTGATAAGCATAATTCCTCCGTAGAAATGCAGAAGGGGCCGCCAATTGAATGGCAAGCCCCTTTCTGCTCTGTTTGATGTGATATTGCTGGTTTCAGATTTCGTCCATACAGTCCAGACAGTATAGACAGCCGTCAACAAATCCCCATGGATATGTTTCCGGCTCCTGCCATTCAGGAAGCAGTTTCCCGCATTGGTGGCAATACATAAGGTCTCCTATTGGATAGCGATGGCGGACGTGAGATCAACATCCTTGGGTTGCAGAACAAAGGTGTCTCCGTTCGGGAACTGGAAGTCGGCACAATAGAAATGTTTCAGCTCTCTGGGTGACAGGTTGGAAATAACTTCACTCCCTCCACGGAGGCAGTGCTTCTCGGTGTCGGTAAGACTGCGTTTCTTCACTTTGTATGAGTAGATCATTCCGATTCCTCCACTGCTAAGGTTTTGCCAAGAATATGATCTGCACTGGCTTGTGCTCTGGCGGCAGCTATTACAATTGCCTTTTTGTCCTGACGTAACACCGAAAGCCACCCGTTTATGTAGCTGGCCGATAGCTCTACCGTTTCATTACTGATTCCTGCAACTGCTGACAACATCGAGGCCGATAGATCCGCGCAAATTTCTTCAGATGAATAATCTTCCGAACCGAATTCATTGCGTTCGATGACTTCTTTACGGGCCAACCGTGATTTACTTCCTGTGCTATGCGAAAGTTCATGGAACAGTACGTGGTAAAAGTCGGCACTGGTGTTGAAAGTGTGCTCATGAGGCATTTGGACTCGGTCCTCTGAAACCCTGTAAAATGCCTTTGAACCGCCATAGTGGATGTCAGGCCGATTCTTATAGCCTGCAACGATCTGCTCACATTTTTCGATGGGTGAAAACGGGTTGACTGTTTCTTCGGGGTCTGGTGGTACTGTTATTCCGTCACATTGTTCTGCTGAGAAAAGATTGTAATGTTTTAATAGGGGAATTTTGCCAGTTGCTCTGGTGTAGTCGTCCTGGTCCTGGTTATGCTTGTCGAACATTTTCCAAAAGATGACCATTGATGATTTTTCGCCTTTTCTGACATTTCCTCCGAGATCCAGTGCCTGCTTGTAGGTAAGCCAGTAGGGGCTGGAGTATGGCATTGCTGATAGCAGGAATACGTTAATGCCTCGGTACTCTTTCTTTGAAACCAGATTGCGCGGCATACCCGAACCGGCTGACCAGTTCTTGCGCCAGGGGATTGTCCCGCGCTCGATGATTGAGATGATCCTGTCTGTTACTTGCTGATAGATGTCCATTTGAATTCCTCCTGTCGCTGAAATAAGAAAAGGCGCTGTCCCTGTCTCGGGATGCGCCTTTCTCTTGATACTACTGCTTATACTGTCAGAGTTTGCTGTTACGAGGTGTCGTTCATACGTTTACTCCTCTCTGGGTATGGACGCAGGTATCCCTTCGGCGGAATTTCCTGCTTGGTTGTGCTGCATGGTCTATGAATGGTGGATTGGTGTTACAGGTTGGAATAATGGGAATGGGGTTACAAGTATTTGTTAATCACAATTTCTTTACCGATACGTTTTTGTCAAAACCAGTAATCTCTAACGTACCAGTGTTCCCCACTTTAAATGTGCAATTTACATGAAAATCAATGCTAATACGATCACCACGAGCTATAGCCCCGCTTGGTGCATCTTCAATGGATCGTCCAATATTATGAATAATACCGTTAACCTCATAGCGTTTAAAATTCAAATCAGTTTTTACCAAGTTGCAATTATTGACATCAACACTTGTATTTTCCACGGCTATTACTCTAGGACTTACCTCCAACTCATTTTTAGACAATTCTATTAACGCCTTAGAACCTAATGACTTTGCCGAATCAGTACACCCAACTATTGTCGCAAATACAATAAAAGTTATAAACAATTTTGTCATTGTACAACCTCCTTTATGATATTTTTATCTGAGTTTATTAGGATCAGGAGCCTGTTCAGCAAAAATCGGGGATTCTGGAGCTACAGGTGCCGGAGGTACTGCTACTTCTTTTATTAATTTGACAGAAATAATGGATTTAAGAATATTGTTATTATCTCTCGGATTAACGGTTCCAGTAATCGTACATATATCTTTATTACTACATTTTTTCTGTATGGCTCTGTCCACTTTTGAACCAGGGAACCACATATAACTAATACTATTATCATTAGAGTAAATAGCACAATTTTGATTTCCACAATCAAATACACCTGTAATTGAAACTTTTTTAGTAGTTGCGTATGCATTATTCACTATTGATCCTTTTGGAGTTATTTTATTCTTTAGCTTTGCTGGTAGACGGGATGCCTCTAGCTTCTGGTCTTTACCTATGACTTTGGAACTCACTTCAAATCCAAAAATATTCTGACCAAGTCCGCAATTGACAGAATGGCCTTCCTTATCGGAAAAACCTCCATTGAGTTTCTTTTTGATGGTGGCTGCTTTACGCATTAGTTTGTTGTTAAATTCCTCGCTATTGAAGTCGAATTTATTGACGGAGGCAAAATTTACATGAGAAAGCCTTGCTATATAAGACTTACTGCCTCTTGATATCCTGCTTTGGGGACTCCTGATAATTAGGCCATAACTGCTGAAACCCGAACTGGATAATCCCAAGAAATCCTGTTCAAAACTCCTGAAAACTATTAAACAGTCCGTGAGATCGGAATCTAGGTAAACATTGGGGACCCTGATAATGACTCTGCTGCCCTCAGAGCAAATCTCCCCGAATCCGTTTTGGTGGCGATCCTCAAAACAATTTGCTCCACTAAATAGATAGTCCATTATCTCATTCTCGTTGGTTTCACTTGAGATGTTAAGTTGCGACACATTTTCACGTTCTATCGTGAAAGAATTAATGCCATCTGTCCTCAGCTTGCGAACCGCATTGATAATGCTATCGTCCCAGCTGAGCAGCCCCCCGAGAGGGCTGACCTTGTTGGAACTATCAACCACGATGTTATCTACTTCCCATCGTTTCTGCGGGGTCATATCGCTCGCGTGCGCTGTGGTAATTAGCAAAAGTGAAGTGCTGATAATGCTGATGGCGACTAGTGCTTGTCTGATCATGTATTCTCTCCTATTGGTCGTTGCTTTATTGTGTCTTTAAATCGAATATTAGATTTGATAAATTTTATCCATAACGTCCACCGCTCAACACTTCGCTACATAGATTGCCCTACAACTGACCATAATAAAAAAGCCCGTACCAGAGCATACAGCTCATAGCACGGGCCTTCTGGTCCCTGTCCAACAGGTCAGCAAAGTTCCCATAAAGCAATTATTCATACTTACTGTTAGCGCGCATTGAAACGCCGCCATTTCCCAGCATGGTGGCGGCGACCTCTTTTCGTGCCATTTTGGGATAATTCTTGACAATTATCTCGTTCAGATTATGTAGGCATATACGATCTTCTATTGTTATCGGAGAACTACCTATCGGCGAGTTGCTACCGCTTCATAACCACCAGTTATAACGTGTATTTTGTCACTATATTCAAAAGGAACGGTGACCTACCAGCAGTCCGTCTTAAAGTAAACGTTTCAATTGGATTTTGACTTATAAGTGGCGCCACCATGCTGGGAAATGGCGGCATTCTGATGACGGCCAACACTTACTCAGATTGATTTAGAATCTGCCATTTGTACCACTCTGTATTTGTATTATCAAGTCACATGTTTCTAATCTGGATACATAGCAGTACACCAACTCATAGTTGTAATCTTCTGTAAAGGAAGGTGCACTATGGGTGATGTGGTCAGCTCGATAGATTTGGGTATGAAGATCAAGCTGTTAAGGCAGCAGGCCGGTCTGTCTCAAGAGAAGCTGGCCGAGATGGTGGGAGTAACTTTTCAGCAGATACAGAAGTACGAAAACGGTCAGACTACCCTCAATATCCTCAAGCTCCAACAGATAGCCAAAGCTCTCAAGGTGTCGGCCTCTGATTTCTTTAGCTCAGTTCCAGTTCAGTCAGTCAGGCTTTCCATTGAAGAGGATCAGCTTCTACATGCATTCCGGAGGATTAAAAATACTGAGCTTCGGGGTTGTGTCTTGAAGCTGGTAGGGAACATCAACAAGCTAACTAAATAATGCGATTTCTGACTGTGGTACTGGTTACGATGAATCCATAGCTCTGCTCCTTTCTTGAATGATGGTTTGCTGTTATGTGACATATTCAGCTGACAACACTACGGCATTGAATACATGATTGGAATATTTAGGGGGTGGGGTCGGCGAATGATTTGAATTGGAAAAGGGGTATTTCAGGACAGGGGTACCAGAAACTTATGAAAATGAAATTGCTCTCGGAATCATACTTTCTGCTTTTCTGCATATAAAATAAATCCATTCTGTTTTGGCACAAACCTTCTTTGCAATTACATTTCTCATAATGTCATTTATCGCAACATAGTTTTTCAATATATTCATTATAATATTAGTAGCTTATACATCGAATTAGTACAACGCTACCTAGCATACTGACATTGATCAGTGGTACTGGTATAGTGGAGACTTCACTCAGCCTGATAACTCGAATAAAAGCCAACAATCACATTAGCAACAATTGGCTTTTAAATTCCAAAAAGAAGGAGCGGGTGCAATTAAGTCGCTGATATAAAACAAATTAATTACATTATAACCTGTCCTTAAGGCGTAGCAGTGCATTATTGATATGTAAAACGGCCTCTTCAACATCTTTGCCGGATGTAAATCTACCAAAACTAAATCTAATTGATGAGTTCGCTTCATCATCTGTCAATCCAATTGAACGTAAAACATATGATGGCTCTGTTGTTCCCGATATGCAGGCAGAACCACTTGATGCTGCAACTTTTGGTTGTAAAGCAGATAAAATATCATAAGCAGAGAAGTCTTCAAAACTGAGATTTGTATTACCAGGATGACGAATATCATTATTTGGACCGTTACTATTAATCTGCCAGTTTAGTTTATTAAGTGCACCAACAAACTCGTCTCTTAACGCTCCAATTTGTTTACGTTCATTTATTGCATGATCTGATAAAAGGAGTTCTGCTGCTTTACCAAAACCAACACATAATGGGACAGATATAGTTCCGGATCTAATATTGTTTTGCTGACCACCTCCAAATATTTGAGGTTCAATTTTATTCATATGTTCTCTTCTTATATAAAGCGCACCAATACCTTTAGGACCATAAATTTTATGAGCTGACAAGCTCAGAATATCTATATTCATACCAAAAACATTTACACTCAATGCGCAAGGTGCTTGCGCTCCATCACAGTGGAATATCACTCCATGCTTACATGCCAGCTCGCCAATAGCAGCAAGTGGTTGAATTGTGCCAATTTCGTTATTTACGCCTACTATTGAAATAGCTAGAACTGAATCGCTTAAATTGTCAGCAAGAAAATCGATATCGACAACCCCTTCATGATTTACCGGAATAGTAATACATTCAATACCGTGCTTTCTTTGTAATTCTCTTGCAACAGCCAATACACTCTTGTGTTCAACAGGACTTATTAGAATTTTGTTCCTCTTGTCCTGCCGCCGTTCAGCCAATCCAAACAAAGCAAGGTTATTTGATTCGGTAGCTCCTGAAGTGAGAACGATTTCATCTGAATCAGCTCCTATAAGCTTTGCAATGCTACATTTAGCATTTTCTACAGCTGCTGCAGCATGCCATCCTAAAATATGCTCCGCGGAATGTGGATTACCAAATTGAGTCAAAAAAAACGGTGCCATAGACTCAAAAACAGCCGGGTCAACGGGTGTAGTTGCCTGATAATCAAGGTAAATTGTACCGTTTACATTCATGAACAAAATATCCTGTCGCAAGTGTGAGGTAATATCCAACCATCAAATCTGGAACCAACTTCCAGTTTGACATTAGCATGATTTTTAGATAATGTCGACCTGGAACGATCATCCAGGTGAGGTAATATGACACGAGGACCATTATACATTGAAAGTTACAAACCTCAATTTTCGGGACATGAGACTTTCCCGATGCGTCACGGATGGCTGAAAAAAGCATACGACGCTGTTGCCGCTTACGATAAAGCATCAGACAAGCGACTAGTTTTTTCAGAAGAGGAAGCTATAGCTCGTTTCGGAGTTGGAAAGAATATGGTCTCAGCAATTCGTCATTGGTCATCATCAGCAGATATTATTTCTGATTCTGCATCTCAGCTTGGACTTGATGTAACTTCTTTCGGGCAACTACTTCTTTCTGATACAGGCTTAGACCCTTATCTTGAGCACCCTGCAAGTTTGTGGATGATTCATTGGAAACTTGCGGGGCACCCTAAAATGACAACGTGGTATTGGGTATTTAATCATTATGCGAGCGATACTTTTGACAGGGATCATTTATCTACAGGGCTTGAACGTTTGGTAAGCGATCGTAATTGGTCTCGTGTTGCCCCTGCTACGATAAAGCGAGATGTAGAATGCTTCGTTCGTACTTATGCTGCAAAGGCACCAACGGCCAATGGGGGATACGAAGACACGCTTGAATCCCCTTTGACTGAACTTGGATTAATTAAACCAATTGGAAAGCGAGATGGTTTTCGTCTTGTGCGTGGCCAGAAGGCCTCTCTCAGTGCTGGTGTGTTTCTATATGCACTTATTGATTTTTGGAGCTTGAACCCTTCATTAAGTACCATCTCATTTGAAGCAATAGCGCACGAACCAGGGTCGCCAGGCAAAGTGTTTCTCTTAGATGAAAATGATCTTGTTTCTAGATTGCAAGATATAGAAGACATTTCTCAGGGTGCGTATCAATGGTCAGAAGCTGCTGGTTTAAAGCAAGTTATCCGCAAAAAAGAGCTCAATATTAATACTCAATATAAAATTATTTCCGCAGACTATGCACTGAAAGATTAAAAGGTAACACATGGCACTCTCAGATATTGTAAATGTTGCTCAAAGATTCCAAAGATCCATCAGAATTGACACTGATCTTGGAACTTTGTCTGCTCTTGAAGGCTTTATATGTCCCCGTTCATCAACTGAAGTACTATTACAGCTTGCAAACCACGTATCTTCAACTGGCCAAGGTGCTTTTACTTGGACTGGACCTTATGGGAGTGGAAAATCAAGCCTTGTTATTGCAATTTCGGCACTACTGAATGGTGATAAAGAGTTAAGGAATATTGCTAGAAAGAGTATCGGAGAAGATGCTGCAAAAATCATTTCAACTAGCCTACCTTTGCAAAAGAAAGGTTGGAAAATTTTGCCTATAGTTGGTCGAAGGGGTGACCCTAAGACTGCTATTGTCGAGGCAATTGAAGAAAAGCATCTGGCACATTTCGATGACCACAAACACATTGATGATAAATTAATTATAGAGACTCTTATTGCGATTGCTAATGATCAACCAAATATACATGGTGGTTTAATCGTTTTTATCGATGAAATGGGTAAGTTTCTAGAATCTGCAGCCCATGATGAATCTGATGTTTATATTTTCCAACAATTAGCTGAAGCCGCATCAAGAAGTAACCGGCGGCTAATTGTGGTTGGGATATTACATCAATCTTTCCAGGAATATTCATCTAGGCTTTCAAGGGAGCTACGGGATGAATGGTCTAAAATCCAGGGGAGATTTATTGACCTAGCAGTAAATATTGCTGGTGAAGAACAAATTGAACTTCTTACCAGAGCTATCGAAACCCAACGCATTTCCAAAGAGCCAAGTCCTGCTGTGGTTAGTATTGCTAAACAAGTTGCAACTAACCGGCGAGGTAGTTCGCAATATTTAGTTCAAATGCTTGATGAAACGTGGCCATTGCATCCAGTTGTCACCTGTTTATTAGGACCCATATCCCGTCGTCGTTTTGGTCAAAATCAACGCAGTATTTTCGGATTTCTTAATTCAGCAGAGCCTCATGGATTTCAAGATTTTATTAAGAATGCTGATGAGAATCAAATTTACCAGCCTGAATACTTGTGGAATTATCTGCGGGTAAATCTGGAGCCATCTATTTTAGCCTCACCGGATGGACATAGGTGGTCTCTCGCTGTTGAAGCACTTGAGCGAAGTGATTCTTTCGGAAGCTCTGAATTAGATCTCACCATTTTGAAAACAATAGCACTTGTCGATCTGTTTAAAGAACGTTCAGGACTACTTCCGTGTTTTGAGCTTCTTGCGCAATGTTGCTCAAATCATTCTACAGATGATATTAATGCAGCTCTCGAACGCTTACAGAAGAACTCTTTTATAATATATCGTAAATTTAATGATTCCTTTACGATTTATGCTGGTAGTGATTTTGACATTGAACAAGCTGTTGACTCAGTCTTGCAAGAAAACAAATTCATAGACTTTAGCGTTCTCAAATCTTTGGCTGGACTTCAGCCTATACTTGCCAAACGCTATTATCACAAGACTGGAGCTCTATGGTGGTTTGACATCGAGTTAGTGCCGCTCACTGACCTTATTGAATATGCACATAGATTCGAAGCTACTCAGGGAACAATTGGTGCATTTCTACTTGCAATACCAACCGAAGGAGAAACTGAGGAGCAAGCAGAGAAACTGTGCAATGAAGCCTTGGAATCTAAAATTAATGGCGAGCTTGTAGTTGGTGTATCACAGCGTGCTTGGGTGATAATTGACTTAGCCCGAGAATTACTCGCACTGGACAAAGTGCTCAATGAACGTTCAGAATTGGCAGGTGATGCAGTTGCCCGTCGAGAGGTAATAGCTCGCCGTATGCAGCTTCAAGGTCAACTTGAGGCTGAATTAAGTCATGCTTTCGATAAAGCCGTATGGTTCTCATCAGTACATACCCCGCAAAAGCTTCAACTTTCAGAACTAAATGCCCTCGCATCAGAATTAACTATGAAGCGATTTCCAAAAGCACCTCACCTTCATAATGAATTAGTTAATCGCATGAAACCGTCTAGCAGTGCTATTGCAGCGCAGAATAAATTGCTTGAATTTATGGTGATGAGGGAATCTGAACCACGTCTTGGAATTGAAGGTTTTCCTGCTGAGGCAGGATTATATAATTCTCTGCTTCTTGCAACCGGATTACACCAGATAACTCCAGATGGTTGGAAATTTGTTAAGCCTGAAGTTGCCAATAATGATCGATGTCATCTTCGCCATCTATGGAACAAAGCAAGCCAGTTTTTACAAAAGAACTCAGGAAGATCTGTTCAAGTCGCAGAATTATATGATCTCTGGCGCAATCCCCCATTTGGGGTTAAAGATGGCTTAATGCCTGTAATTGCAGTTGCATTCATTCAATCACTACGCGTTAATTTTGCAATTTATCGTCAAGGGGTTTTTCAAGCGAGATTCAAGGATCTTGATGTCGAGTATTTAGCAAAAGATCCGACATCTATTCAATTGCGTTGGATGGATCTTTCGGAACTATCTAAGAATCTGCTTTCTGGTCTTGCGGAAGTTGTTAGGTCGCTTGACGATGAAAATGACCTTAAAGATTTGGAGCCAATCGATGTTGCCTGTGGATTGATCGCAATATATGACCGCCTTCAACCATGGACTAAACGTACCATGAACTTATCGGGAAATACGAAGCGAGTCCGTGAACTTTTCAAACAAGCAAAAGATCCGAATAAATTTATTTTTGATGATATACCCGCAGTATTTGGCTCCGACCACGAATTAAATGATGAATCGAGTCTTAATAAAGTAATTTCACAAGTACGCCAAGGCCTAGAAGAATTATGTCAAGCGTATCCCGAAATGCTAAATACACTTCTTGTAAGAACTATTACGGAGCTTCACGTCCCAAATACGTCTCCACAAGCATTAGCAGAATTGCGCGCTCGGGCTGAAAATATTAAACAAGTTGGTGGTGACTTTCGGCTTGATGCATTTATTGGACATCTTTCGCGATTTAATGGACTAGAAACAGATGTTGAGTCTATCGCAGGCTTAGCTGTTAACAAACCACCTCGTGACTGGATCGATCTTGATTTAGACAAAGCTGCTGTTGAACTCACTGATCTTGCGCAGCAATTTATCCGTCTAGAATCTTTCGCACGTGTCAAAGGCAGAACTAATTTGAGGCATGCAATGGCTGTCGTTGTGGGGATTGATGGTCAACCAACTCCATTCCTCCAAGAATTTGATATTGCGGAAAATGATAGGGAATCTATTTCTAAGTTGGTGTCAGAAGTCGAACAGACGCTATTGGAAAGTGACAGTAAACAACGCAATATAATTCTAGCAGCCTTAGCAGAACTAAGCGCAAAATATATGTCATTAGTTTAGTAGGTTGAATAGAAGCAATCGGTTAAGAGGGTTTACTATGCCTAGCAACGAAAAACATGTACTTGGAATATCTGGGGGACGCGACAGTGCTGCACTTGCTGTATTCATGCGTCAAAACCATCCAGAACTAGACATAGAATATTTCTTTACTGATACCGGAAAAGAACTACCAGAAGTATATGAATTCCTCGTCAGGCTTGAAGGTTTTCTTGGCAAATCAATTCTTAGATTAAACCCTGATCGAGATTTTGATTACTGGCTAAAGCAATTTAACAACTTTTTGCCATCACCTCAAACACGATGGTGCACCCGGCAGTTGAAGCTTAGACCGTTTGAACAGTGGATTAAGCAATTCCTCAATGAAGATTATAAAGTTTATAGCTACGTTGCTATACGCGCAGATGAAGAATATCGAGATGGGTATAAATCCAAAAATGCAAATTTGAAGATACTTTTACCGTTTAAAGAGGCTGGGCTAGACAAAGCTGCGGTTATAGATTTATTGGAAAATGCTGGGGTGGGTCTTCCAAAGTATTATGAATGGAGGTCTCGCAGTGGCTGTACTTTCTGTTTTTATCAACAGAAAATAGAATGGGTTAGACTTAAAGAACATCATCCTGACGCTTTTGATGATGCAAAGTTATACGAAAAGACAGCTTTAGAAAATGGCTCACCATTTACATGGTGTCAGGGTGAGTCACTAGAGGATCTATGCAGGGAAGATCGAATTGTTCAAATAAAGGCGGACCATGAAAAAAGACTTGCAAGAACTCAAAGAAATAAAGTTTTGAATCCTCTTAGACCAAATTGTGAGCTGATTGATATTGATGATCTATATGGTCAGGCGAAGGTCTGTTTGGCTTGTCATAAATAGGAATGTATACATATTAAATCACCTAACTATTTATTGCTCTGATTAAGGCATTAAAAAATTCACGGCCATCGCGAGGTCTGTTTAAAGGGTTATGTGATAGTGATCTATATATTGGTTCGAAAATCTTGTCTGGCCCTCCCCAATCTTCGCGGGTCAATATTCCTGTTGGATGTTTATTGTTTACAATATACCAAAACACGCTACAAAGTTGATACACATCCGATGATTTAGATATTTCATCTCCTTTGCCAAGGCCACTGTTAATGGCTTCTGGTGACATCCAATATCTCGGGCCGATCATCTCGTTTTCATTTGATAGTCCCAATCTTTTTTTCTTATCCACAAATTGACACAATCCCAGATCACTTAGTATCCACTTTTCGCCCATGACTAAAATATTTTCGGGTTTTATGTCTCTATGAATAGCCTTTGTATGTAATTCTGCTAATGCTTCAGATAAACCCTTGAACTGAGCAATATATTCCTCAAAGCGTATTATTCCATTCATTTCATGTAAATAATCCCTTAAATTCGTTTGCGCTAGTGGCATTATGAAATAAGGTACCGCTTTAGTTTCATTATTAATTATCGCTTTGATCCTACCACTAGCAAGACAGCTCATTAATTGAGAATGATCTAAGCCTTTTGATAGCTCAATTTCTTGAATAAATCTTTTGTACCGATTTCGATTAAGAGCTAATTGAAATTTTATCGCGTATTCTTCTCCAGAGATAAATTCTGTACACTTGTGAACGACAGCATTACCACCAGATGCAATTCTATCTTGAATTTCATATTGCTTACCTTCCAAGTTAATAATTTCTTGGACATGATACACATTTTTCTTATTGTGATCTAGAAACAGTGGTATCACAATAACTCCAATTGAGTTGTATCCGTATTAATAGTTTTTTCATAATCTTCAAAATTATTCACAAATAATAGTGGATCATCATGACACTTTATATGCATAAATTGGCCGTTTGAAAGTTGGTGGTTTTTTGCAGCGGTTTTCCACACAAATACAACTTCCTCATGTCTGTAATCAGAAATATCCATATCACAGCGAGCACATTGAACTGTGGCGGGTGGGCACATTCCGTCTCCGGCATAAATATCCCATAAAATGTCATGAAAGAGAGTCACAGTTTCATCGTCAATGAAGTTGTCGGAATAAGTACCGAGAAGAAACCTTTTTAAGAAATCTTTCCTCCATATCCTACTTTGCAGAGTATTTGCTTGTGAAACACATTTAATTGCATATTCAGATAATATTTCGGCAATAGAGTTAGGAACTATATATAAATTAAGTAGTTTCAAATCTTCTCTTAGAGCACAAAGATCCTTGTCCTTCAAAGTCAATTTGTCGCGCTTCAACTCAGCTATTGCTATAAATAAACTATAAAAATCTGCTTTTTGTCTGAATCTTGACTTGGATATCAGCATATGATCAGGATCGAATATGAGTTGAATATCATTTACTATATCAATAAATTCATCCCGCAATCTCTTGCATTCAGCTTCACCCATTTGAGCGTAAGACATAAAAAAACTATCTAAAGTATCTCGTTTATCTTGTGGGCCTGAAATTAAAGCAGCCAATAATTCAGCAATATATTCAACATCGGCCATCCTTCTCCTGCTAGCAACTGTAAATATTTTTGAATCCTCAAAAAAATCCAATAAAGCTAATTCCTCGGCAAGATCTAAGAACTTACCAGGATAGTCAGCTCGTCGTAACTCCTGCTTACTTAATGGGACAGTATATTTATTAATTCGATTGTATATTTCGCGACAGACTGAATCGTCTGCATTTAATATTTCGTTGAAATCTATTTTATATAACAAGAAATGCTCTTTAATTTTCTTTGGCAAATTGTCATAGCATAAACCATTGTACTTGCCGTTATATGGTTCTTTTAAAGCAAACTCACCTCTAAGAAATGACAAAATAGCCTTTATTCTCTGCTGGCCATCTATAACAATTCTATATGTATTGTCATCTTTTATCAGTGCCTGCACAAATATCTTTGGAATAGGAATATTGGTGAGGATGGAATCAATAAGCATAATTTTAGCTGATTCAGACCATACTTCCTTTCTTTGGAAATCTGGACGTAATTCAAGCGTATCAGAATTAACCCAATTTCTTAAATCTGAAATAGGATGAGGACTCGAATTCCAATCCCAAGCCATAAAATCTCCTTTTATATTTGGCGAGTGCATCTGAAAATATTGCTAAAATTGTCCGACATCTGCACGACTATTCTGTAATATTTAGCCAAGGAGCCAATTGATCCCAGATCAACTCAGCCATTCTTTTAGACCTTTTTTCGATATACTCTAATGACCATTCATCCTCTAATTTTCCTATTGCATAAACATGTGGCAAATATTTTGCTTCTAACAATATTTCTTCTGTTTTCGCGTTTAGCGTGATTCCTTCTTTTTTTGCTTCGTCCATCATCTTATGATGTTCATCTTCCGAAGTTGCAGATAGCAATCTGTAAATATGTCTTTTTTTCTTCCATGATGAATTACTGGCTACCGAGTTTTCAATTACAGGCAATAACGTCAAGTTCCCTAAGCAATGGACAAAGTCGGTATCGTCGTAGATTTTGGAATCCCATAATTTGTCATTATCATTCTGGGGAGCAATATGCTCTATTGTTAATTTTTCTTTTCTCCACCATTGATCTAGATTTAGCATGCTAAGATAACCAAGCTTCGATTTCTTTATTAAACCTGGGGTATCTTCATCTGGACAGGTATCGTGAGTTGCAGCTAAAAGAAGTAGTCGGCAAATAGGCGTGCTTATATCATAAATGGGCTGTTTCCATGCTTTTTTTACCCACTCTTCTTTATTGGTTATTTTGCCATGCTTATCAAGAATATGTCGTAAAGCTTTTTTTAAGCTCTCAGATGAAGGCTTGACGCCACTATTCCTTGCCAATGCTGGTACTCCAATGTCAAGAATCCCATCTTCCATCAATTTTCTATAATAACTATCAATCTGTTCGGTTCCTGATCTAGACCCCCGCCATAATATCGAGAAAGCTGTAATCGCTTTTATTGATTCACGTAGCTCGATTAGAGTTGCTGCTTTATCTGCTGGTAAGGATTGGTTGTACTGGGAGTAGAATCTAACTAGTGGAGCAATTGTAATGCTGTGATTACTTACTCTTAAAACGTCTAAACACATTAATTCCAAATCCAACTCTTTGGAATCAATACCAGTGATTTTAGGCTTGTCTTCGGCTCTATCTGGCCAGATATCTTTTAAAAATAAGGCGGTATCAGCTATATGCTTTACGAACGCCCTCTTATCATCGATGGTTTTAATAGAATCAAACTTTTCCTTTAAATGCTTTCTCTGGTCACTCAGTCGCTTTGACAACTTAAATCCGGTTTCTGCCAATGCAAACGGAATCAACAAATTTGTTGTAGCTTTTTGTTTCTCCTGAGCTTTCTTATACACATCCAAATAGCTTTCAATTATGAGCATAGACTTTCTGGATTCTGAAGCTTCATAATCAGAAAGACCTTCTGATTGGATTACTTTTGGTTTAAACGTTTCAAAAGCAGTAAGTGGCTCCCCAGTTGTGTTCAATGCCTCGAACATATCAAAAGCATAGTCTTCATTTTTGGCAGTAACTACGGTTAGCGCCATCCTGTCCATTACAAATTTTGCTAAAACGATTGTCCGAAACAACCTTTTAAAGTTTTCAATCTTCTTGTCACCCGATTCATCTAATAATAACAGTTTAACTTCTTCAGGGAGATCATCTTTAAATATGGTCTCCTGAAAAGTCTTACTCTTAACAATATCTTGCAGAGTAGGAAATTCAAAGTCGGTACCTAATCCACTGGATATATCCTGTATTTTCTTTTTTATGAGCTTCCAATTTTCTAAAACAACTTCATGCTTAGCCTTAAAGGAATCAGTTCCGTCTGGAACTATATGCTTGTAAGGCTCACTTGGATCATCCTTAACATGATTAATATACTCGAAAAGATAACGTGCGATTGGAGAATTATATTTAGCCGTTTTCACTTCTCTTGACCATGTATCTTCAAGAGACCGAATCATTCTTGGATACCACTTATAATCTTTATTTTTATCTGTATTCCCATGGACCATATCGATTTGAAAAGTGGTACCTAAATAGCTGCATATCTCTCTTGATTTATCATAAATCCACTTGTAGCCAAGATCTTCATCTTTGCTGAACTTTTTAGATTCAACTCGTATTTTATCATGCATTGCAGTCATTAGAATTGAAAGCGTTACAAGTCTTTGCTGGCCATCAATTATTAGCATTACAGTGCCAGGCATATGTTGCTTAACAATTGGTTCGACAGTATTGTATTTGGTATCGTGTATCGCTATTATGGTTCCAATAAATGTAATTGAGTCATCGCTACTTAATAAGAGCCGTATTCCGTGAGAAGTATCTTCGAATAATCGATCGATATTCTGTTTTCCCCACGAATACTCTCTTTGATACGAGGGGATATAATAACCAACACCAGTTTCACACAACATGTGCCATGTGCTCTTACCATATGCTTCGAATATCTCTTTTATTTCCACTAGTTATCTCCATGAGCATAAGAAACACATGCTTTCCTTATATTTTATTCACCCCGCACTATACATACTGATTATTTTTGTGTCCAAAACATTTTAAAAATTAGAATGATAAAGCCCACTAGCCGACTACCAATGGGCCTTTTTCGATTAAATGTCTTTTAAAGTTTGCCTCTGAAATTCAGTCCTCAACTGTTCTTGGCATCCAGTTGGCCGGAATCAGATTCGTAGGCGTCTGTCTTGCCCGTTCTTGTACCTCCAGTGCCCTTGCAGAAGTGCCTTGGAGAATGAGCTTGAGCATCCCATTATCGTTGACAAGTAGCATATGTTTATTACTGCCACCGTTAAAGATGGTTTTCTTCCTGTACTCTGAGGGCTCCAGCGTAAACTCGTCTTCCGACCGTCTTCGGTGTACCGCTTGGCTGTGGTTCTCGATTCCCAATAGGTTACAGATGCCTATGGCTGTGTACCAATGTTGATTATCGATGGTTCTTGTTGAAATTGTTTGTGCTTCCTCGTACCCGAATAGGTAAATTGCTATTTTTGTTGTCATTTTGACGTCTCCTATAGTTTGAAATGGTAAAGCCGGTCCCTTTCGAGAACCGGCTTATTTGGCTGATTGAGACACCTGCTTGTGACTCTTCCGGAAGTATTCAATTGTGGGGTAACTTGGGTAATTGGGTAACAGCTTCTTTAACCATCTGAAATAATGCAGTTCTTTTTCTGTTTCTGGAACCCATTTTGGCACCCGTTACCCAGCACTTTTCCTTTGTTACCCATAAATAATCCTGACGGGTAATGGCATAAGCTGCTAAATATCTAATATCATGACATTTTATCTGACCGGCACCTAGTTACCCAAATTACCCGGATTTATAACAGGCTCGTGGTCGGCAAGTACGGTATGGTTGAAAATGTACATCCTTTTTTTCTTGGCTTCGCCGGGAATTGTGCAGGGCTGTGCAAATTTCCCGTCTTTCCCTTTGTCTATGATCTGGAGTTTGTGAAGGATGTTAGCCGCCGCTTTCGGGTCATACCCTTGGCAGATTTCCTTCTTGAATTGTTCAGGGAAAACTGTGTAGTAGGTAAATCCATCGGAATGCCTCTTTTTAAAGCCGACACGATTGATAGTCATCTTGGCATCTACTCCAGGGACAGTACAATCGGTAAACCTTGATGAGCCATGGGCTTCAAAGAAGGCTCTCACCTGGTTTACAAGCCTGATTTCTTCAGAACGTTCGTTGCCACCCCGTTGTTCGAGATACTTATTGAAACAGAACTCCGCTGCTTTTCGGGCTTCGTGGATCTCCCATCCGGTGATCCGCCATCTGGTCGCAAGGGTTCCGGCTGCTGCAACCAAACCGAAGCGTTTCGCCACCCGTTTTATCTGACCGTCTGCGTCCGCTTCGACATTCCTTTCGACAAAATTTTCAATCATCTTTTTTGTGAACCTGATGACGGTCTCACGATTGGCCACCACCTTTTCCAGGAAAGCAGGGAAGGCTGTGCCATAATGATTATTAGCCGCCTCGCGGACAATTTCGTTGAACACGCTGCTATCGTCATGCCCGAGAAGATCACTGTAGATGCCATACTCCCCGCAGTCTGCCGGGATGTTGACGAGCCGCACCTCCATACCAGCCATGATGTTTTTCCCGGCTTCTTTCATATGGCCTTCGAGGGTTCTTTCACCATTGGAGAGAAACAGTGTCCGGAATTGCACCCGCTGCCTTGCTTCCCCAGTAACTGTGCTGCGGCCTTTACCCAAACCATTGCCAAGCATGTAAATGATTTCACCAATGTGGGAAGCGTTTGACTGACCGATCTCATCTATCGGCAGGAGGATGTCATTGTGGGCCTTGGCTGTTCCCTCCATGGCATTGATAGTAGAGTTCCATTTCGGAACTACCTTGCTCGGATCACCGAAAACACTGGCTGCGGCCAACAGAGAGGTACTTTTACCGATGCTGCTGTCACCCACGAGATGAAAGCCGCCATTCTCCATCTCCAGAAGTTGCAGTAAAGGTGCGGCAAAGGCGGTACATACTGGAAAAGCGAGCATCGGATTTGCCATACAGTTGAAGGCCACTTTTTCTCTCCAGCCCTCAAGAGTTCCGCTGGTTTCAAACGATACCGACTTACTGCTGGTATTGTTGAAGACGAATTCTTCATCTGCTTTTCCGATGCACTCATTCGGCAGCAGAAAGCAGTTGCTATGCCATCCGGTTTTGTTGCTGAACCGGATACGCCTGTTTTTTGGCGCTGGGACGTTGTGGATGAAATCGACAAGCCGCTTGGCAAGTACGTTGTTGGTCGTGATGAATAGCCCTTCGTCCCTCAGACTCTTGATGATAGTTTCACAGTCCCGCCCGATATCGCTGAATCGGATAATGGCCTCACGACGGTTGTCATCCATATCGACGAATTCAATCAGCTTTCCGTAGCCGGTATTCTGGGTGTCTCGGACAATAGCAAGAACCTTCACTGGCTTGCTGATGAAGTCATCGAAGACTTTTTCATTTTTACCGTCTTCTTTGTCTTTAATCTTTTTGCGCTGATAAAGCCCTTTCTCACTGCCAGCGGCCTTCAGGACAAACACCCCATCTCCATAAGGCGAATAGAATGTTTCTTCGGTGCTTTCTTCCGTGTATTCACTTATTGTGCTTTCCAGTTCTGCCGATGCCCCTGCCAGGTCCTGATCGTCTGGAGTGGCTTCGTAATTTACTGATTCAAAATTCATAATATATATCCCTTTCTAAATTTAGTTTTGTCCAACCATGTGAGACTGGCCGGGAATAGCACGGTAGATGCTAATTTTGAATGTACCCAGAGACAGGCGCCTATCCCTGGGGCTGCTCAATCAATCGCCTGATGTCTTCGACACGCCACACAGTTGTACGCGGTCCCAGTTTGACCGACTGAGGAAAACGACCGTCTTTCACACCTTGCCACCATGAAGATTTTGAAACGGGAATTAATGCCGGAATGGGAGGATCGGCTTTGCGGTTGCCGATGATTTGTGGAAGCCGGAGATAGCCGGTTTCGGGGAGTGGTACTGCTTTTGCCTGGTACATAAAAAAGACCTCCGTATGGGATTAACAACGGAGGTCTAAATAATATTTATAATAATTTTGGTGTCTCAACTGAGTTTTGCTAACTTCAATTGAGTTTCGTTTGCTGATTTTATTCAGTTTTTATTGTATTTATTTTCGAGGAAGTAGTAATTGGGCTTGTTTCAGCCTGTCCCTGATCGTGTTTTCGCTTACTGACAAATCACACTTGGCAAGTGCGTTCATAATATCTGATACTGTCGTACTTTTCCTATCTGCCGGGTCATATCCGTAGCAATCCATCGCCATTGCGATAAACATTTTCAAGAGGCCATCAATTGTTTTGGCGTTGTCTGATATCGGAGTAACAGGCTTCTTCTCTTTCTTTCCAGCCGGAGTATTGTCACCGGCTTCCTGCCCTTGGTTATTTTTAGGCTCATTGAGTGCTGTAGGCAATACAGTTAACTCATCGGGTAGCTTGTAACCATTCTTTATTGCCCACTTACAAAATTCAACCATATTAACCATCATAAGTTCAGGTTTGTAATAATGGAGAATATCTGTTGGTATCCCATCGTCACGAAAACAATTTAATGCATTGCACATATTTGCATCAAATAATACTTTGTTAGCTAGCCGCTCTTTTCCATTGAATAATTGAGCATATTCGTCTGGATCAGTTACTTTTTTGTCCATCAATTCAAAATGGGCAAGTAGCGATGCTGCTTCATCGAGATTTATAGTTTTGAGTCGTGAATAATGAACGTAATTTGGTTCATTGATATCAGCCATAGTTCCTCCAAAAGACGAATTATAAAATCGCAACCAGCAGTAATTGGGTAATTATACCGTGTTAGCACGTAAGGGTATTACTTTCGCGCCTGCCTTCAGCCCATCCAGGTAATCAGCCCACAATTGCATCATCTTTTTACGCTCTGTAAGGTGGGCTGTCCGGTTATATGCCCTGCCGTTTGCATCTCTGACGGCATGCGCGAGTTGATGTTCAATCAGATCAACTCGCTGCTGTAACACTTCATCGAGAATTGTCCGAGCCATCGCCCTGAATCCATGAGATGTCATTTCACCTTTGTATCCCATACGTGCAAGACCGGCGTTTGTTGCCATATTACTCATTGGTCTAGCATTTGAGCGAGCACAAGGGAAAACATATTTACTGGTTCCAGTCAACGCTCGTAGCCCTGTGAGGATTTTCACGGCCTGATGCGATAAAGGTACAAGATGCCTTTCCCCTTTACGATCTTCCTTGATCCTCTTCTTGAGCTTCAACCGTTCGACTGGAAAATTCCACTCTGCTGCATCCAGATCAAACTCCGACCATTCTGCATTACGAAGTTCTCCCGGTCTTAAAAAAACCAGTGGAGCAAGCTGCAATGCGCACTTTACCGTGTAGGTGCCTGTAAAGTCGTCAATAGCTCTCAGTAACCCTGCAACCTCTTTCGGGTCAGTAATTGCGGCATGATGTTTTTGGCTTCGTGGAGGTAGTAATCCTTTTAGATCCGCTGTCCAGTCACGTTCTGCTCTTCCTGAACCAACGGCATACCTAAATATTTGGCCGATAACAAACTTAACTCTATGAGCTGTTTCCAGGGCAACTGCTTCGATTATCTGCAATACTTTCAGAACATCAGCACCCTTAAGATCCGCAATTGGCCTAGCACCTATGACAGGGAATACATATTGTTCAAGGCGTCGTAGTACCCAGTATGCATGAGAGTCAGACCAGGTTGATGAAAATTTCGTATGCCATTCACGGGCCACAACTTCAAAACTATTAGCATCACCAGCTGTTTTAGCTGCCTTTAGTGCCTTTTTGTTTTCATTTGGGTCAATGTCGTTAGCGAGCAATTTTTTGGCTTCGTCGCGGCGCTGTCGTGCATCTGCAAGGGAAAGGGAAGGGTATGCACCAATCGCAAGCAACCGCTCCTTTCCTTGGTAATCGTATTTCATCCTCCAAAGCTTGCCTCCAGAGGATGTTACCAACAGAAATAAACCCTGTCCGTCAAACATTTTGACGTCTTTAGTTTGTGGTTTTGCATTGCGAACCTGAATGTCAGAGAGTGGAGCAATCTTTTTAGGCATTGGCTTTATCTTCTTTCGGGGTATCAATTTTACGAAGGGGGTATGATGGGGTTTTATGTACCCCGAAAACGGTTGGATTTAGGGGTATTATACTGGACAAAGCTGGACAATGCAAAAGAAAAAGCCCCTGATTTCTCAAGGGCTTTCGCTTTTTATCGGATGTTGCTGGACTGCTTAGTGGCGGAGAGGTAGGGATTCGAACCCTAGGTACGTTTCCGTACACCTGATTTCGAGTCAGGCACCATCGACCACTCGGACACCTCTCCGCAAAAGAATAAATTTTGATGATGATTGCAATCCTGGTAATATCCGTGGGATAAACAGGAACACCTTATATACCATGTCTGAAAAAAATTCAAGATATTGCTTGAAGATAGCCTTGATTACCCAGAGGGCACAAAAATCCCGGATCGCACCGGCGGTACATTGAAAGCTTCCCTATGAAAGCAGATGCACAAACAGGCCACTTCGTAGTTTGGGTTCGAACCAGGTGGATTTCGGTGGCATAATCTGATCTTGGTCAGCCAGTTCGATCAATTCACGTATGGAAGTAGGATAGAGGGAAAAAGCTACGGCATATTCACCGGAATCCACTAGCTTGATGAGTTCGTCATTACCGCGGATTCCGCCGACAAAATGAATGCGCTTGTCAGTGCGTGGATTTTGAATGCCAAGCACCGGGTTCAGCAAACGGTCCTGGAGGATGGAAACGTCCAGCCTACTCACCGTGTCGATCTCGTTGACTATTTCCGCCATGGCGTGCAGGTTGTACCAATTCCCTTCAAGGTACATTCCGAAGTGGTGTCTGGCTTCCGGTTTAACAGGAATTGCCGATGGGGTTATGTCAAAGCAGGCCTTAACTCTGGCGATGAATTCGGACACGCTCAGATTGTTCAGGTCCTTAACAACTCGATTGTATGGCATGATGTTGAGTTGGTTCTCAGGAAAGATAACCGTGAGGAAGAAATTGTATTCCTCTTGCCCTGTATG
>MTLD01000823.1_pt1 | contig 26294 bp, 23 predicted proteins | sample 1982471 | NCBI WGS metagenome assembly MTLD01 (sample SAMN05712604, study PRJNA340218) | biofilm metagenome | isolation source: sample SPM anode biofilm adapted to -50 mV | place: USA | collected 2012-02-03 | reverse complement strand
CTCCCGCCGGCCCGGCGGGCCGCCCTGCGGACCCTGACCTGGGCGGGCTTCCGGGAGCGGGCCCTGGTGCTGTTCTTTCCCGCCCCCGCCAGCTACACCGGCGAGGACCTGGTGGAACTCCAAGTCCATGGGAATCCCCTCCTGGTCCAGCGGCTGCTGGAGGGGCTGGGCGAGCAGGGCGTCCGGCTGGCGGAGCCCGGGGAGTTCACCCGCCGGGCCCTCCTGAACGGCCGGCAGGGGCTCCTGGAGGTGGAGGCGCTCCGGGATCTGGTGGGCGCCGAGACGGACACCCAGATCCGCCAGGCGCAGGCCCGGGCGGGGGCCCTGCCCCCCTGGATCCCGGCGGCGAAGGCCGCGCTCGCCCCCTGGATGGCCCGGGCCGAGGCCGCCGTGGACTATGGCGAGGAAGAGGGTATCTTTCTTGATTTCAAGGAGATGAAACAAGGCCTGACCCACCTCCGGGAGGGGTTCCACGTGGAACACCGCCGGGCCCGCGCCGCCAGCCACCTGCGGGACGGGCTGAGCCTGGCCCTGGCGGGGCGCCCCAATGCCGGGAAGAGCACCCTCTTCAACGCCCTCGCCGGGGAGGACCGGGCCATCGTCACCGAGATTCCCGGCACCACCCGGGATGTCCTGGAAGTCCGCTGCGAGTGGCGGGGCCTGCCCCTCCGGCTCTACGACACCGCTGGCCTGCGGGACACCGAGGACCCTGTAGAGCGCCTGGGCGTGGCCCGGGTGCGGCCCGTCCTGGAGGCGGCCGACCTCATCCTGCACCTGGTGCCGCTCGGGGGCGCGGCGGCGGATCCCGTTCTGGACCAGGCCCTGGCCCCCTTCGCGGGAAAGGTTGTGGTGGTGCGGACCATGGGGGACCTGCTCGGAACCCCCCCGGCGGGCGCGGTAACCGTGTCCGCCCTCGCCGGGGACCTGGATGCCCTGGAGGCCCTGCTGAAGGACCGGATCCTCGACGGGCTGGCGCCGGACGCCTGCCTGGGGGCCCTGGCCACGGGGCGCCAGGTGGCGCTGCTGGAGGAGTTGGCCCGGCAGGTGGACCTGCTCCTGGGCCTCGAACCGGGCTGCCCGCCGGAACTCCCGGCCTCCCTCCTCCAGGGGGCCTGGGGCCTCCTGGCGCGCCTCACTGGGGAGGACCGGGCCGAGAGCGCCCTGGATCAGGTGTTCAGTGGATTCTGTCTGGGGAAGTAGGAACGGGAGCGCCATGCAGCCAGGGATGGAAGCCGTCATCGGACTTGAGGTCCACGTCCAGCTCCGGACGCGGACCAAGCTCTTCTGCGCCTGCCGGAACGCCTACGGGGCCCCGCCGAACAGCCTCACCTGCCCCGTCTGCCTGGGCCTTCCCGGGGCCCTGCCCGTCCTCAACACCGAGGCGGTGCGCATGGCCCTGACCCTGGGCGTGGCGCTGGACGCGCGGATCCAGCCCCTCAGCACCTTCTACCGGAAGCAGTACGTCTACCCGGACCTGCCCAAGGGCTACCAGATCACCCAGGGGCCCGTGGCCCTCGTGGAGGACGGGAGCCTGGAGATTCCGGGGGATCCCGCGGCCCGGGAGGGCGAGGGACCGGTGCGGGCGCGGATCGAGCGGGCCCACCTGGAGGAGGACGCCGGCAAGAGCAGCCACGAGTGGAGCGACGCCGGGAGCCACGTCGACCTGAACCGGGCCGGCGTGCCCCTCCTGGAGATCGTGGGGGCCCCGGACCTGCGGAGCCCGCAGGAGGCTTCGGACTACCTGAAGGTCCTCCACCGGCTGGTGGTCTTCCTGGGCATCTGCGACGGCAACCTGGAGGAGGGCAGCTTCCGCTGCGACGCGAACGTCTCCGTGAGGCCCCGGGGCTCCGACGCCTTCGGGACCCGCGTGGAGGTCAAGAACCTCAACTCCTTCCGCTTCGTGAAACAGGCCCTCGCCTTCGAGATCGCCCGCCAGTCGGCCCTCCTGGATCGAGGGGGGGCCGTGGTCCAGGAGACCCGGGGCTGGGACGCCGCCGCCGGGGAGACCCGGGTCCAGCGGAGCAAGGAGGCGGCCATGGATTATCGTTATTTTCCCGAGCCAGATCTGCCCTCCCTGGACGTGTCCCTGGCCGAGGTCGAGGCCGTGCGGGCCGCCCAGCCCGAGCTGCCTGAGGCGCGGATCCGGCGCTTCCGGGACGACCACGGACTGAGCGGGGAGGAGGCCCTCACCCTGATGCAGAGCCCCGCCTTCGCGGACTACTTCGAGGCCCTGGCGCGGACCTGCGGCCAGGGCAAGGCAGCCGCGAACTGGATGCTGGGCGAGGTGAGCCGGACCCTCAAGGGGCGCGGCGCCGGCATCGAAGGCCTGGGCCTGGCCCCGGAGGCGCTGGCGGAACTGATCCGGCTCGTGGCCCAGGGAACGATCAACCTGGGGGCGGCCCGGGAGACGGTCTTCCCCGCCCTGCTGGCGGGCGAGGGAACCGCTGCGGAGATCGTGGCCCGGAAGGGTCTCGCCCAGGAGGCGGATCCCGGGGCCGTGGCCGCCCAGGTGGCCGCCGTCCTGGCCGCCCACCCGGACGTGGTGGCCCAGATCCGGGGCGGCCGGGCGAACCTGAAGGGCTTCCTCGTGGGGCAGATCCTGAAGGCCGGGGGCGGGAGGCTGGATCCGAAGGCCGTGAACCGCGTCCTCGACGAGGTCCTCGCCAAACCCTGAACCTGGCCCCATCCTGGGGCATGTCCAACGAGATCCCTCCCTCGCTGCAGGCCTACCTTCCCGGCGCCAGCCACCTCTGCACCCAGTGCGGCCGGGCCATCGTGGACGCGGTGGAGACACCGGGTGAACCCTTCCGCTGCACGGAATGCCAGGGTCTCGTGGCCCCCCCGGAGGACGAACTCACCCGCCAGGCCCTGGAGGACCGGGGCCCCGTGGACCTGCCGGACGACCGGCCCACCTTCTGGCGGGTGATCGCCCTCCTCGTCTTCGCCATCGTGGCCCTGATCATCGTGTTCTGGAACCGCTGAGGCGTCTCCACCTATGCTGGGGGTCGGGAGCCGACCATGCCCAGACCCTGGGGACCCACCACCACCGCCATCCACGCCGGGAAGCGCTTCAACCCGACGCGGGCCGTGACCACGCCCATCTTCCAGACCTCGGTGTTCCAGCTGCTGGAGAACCGGGAGGGGGCCGAGTTCGCCGCCAGCGTGGAGCCCCCGGCCTTCTACACCCGCTGGGGCAATCCCAACACCAGCGAGGTGGAGGCCGTCCTCGCCGAGCTGGAAGGGGCCGAGCGGGCCCTGGTGGCCGCCTCCGGCATGGGCGCCTTCGCCCTGGTCTTCGAGGCCTTCCTGAAGGCCGGTGATCACCTGGTGGCCCCGGCGGCCATCTACCTGGGCACGGAGCAGCTCATCCGCCGCTGGGAGGCGGAGCGGGGCCTTAAGGTCACTTGGATCCAGGACACGCTGGACCTGGGCGAGTGGGCCGCGGCCATCCGCCCCGAGACGCGCATGCTCTGGGTGGAGACGCCCTCCAATCCCACGCTGGCGATCACGGATTTGGCCGGGGTGGCGGCCCTGGGCCGGAAGCACGGCATCCGCACCGTGGCGGACAACACCTTCCCCAGCCCCATCCACACGAAGCCCCTGGCCCTGGGCATCGACCTCAGCGTGGCCTCGGCCACCAAGTACCTGGCCGGCCACTCGGACGTGGTGGCGGGCGTCATCGCCGGTTCCGAGGCGGACGTGGTGGCCTGCTGGCAGATGACAAAGGTGTTCGGGCCCACCCTGGATCCCATGGCGGCCTGGCTCCTCCACCGGGGCCTCAAGACCCTCGCCCTGCGGGTGCGCCGGGCCTCGGACAACGCCCAGGCCCTGGCCCAGTGGCTGCTCTGGCAGCCGGCGGTGGCCCGGGTGGACTACCCCGGCCTGCCTGGCCACCGGGGCCACGAGGTGGCGGCCCGCCAGATGGTGGACGGCTTCGGCGCCATGATCGGCTTCGAGCTGCGGGCGGGCCTCCTGGCGGGCCAGCGCTTCTGCGAGGCCCTGGAGGTGGTCACCCGCGGCGTGAGCCTGGGGGGCGTGGAGAGCCTCATCCAGCACCCGGCCAGCATGAGCCACCTGAAGACGGCCCCCGAGGTGAAGGCCCGCCTGGGCATCGGCGATGGTCTACTGCGCTTCTCCGTGGGGATCGAGGACCAGCCGGACCTCATCGCCGACCTGGAGCGGGGCTTCCAGGCGGCGGCGGAGGCCCGGTGAAGCTGGTCCTGAACGGACAGCCCCGGGAGGCTCCCGACCTCGCCACCGTGGCCGACCTGGCCGCCTGGCTGGCCCTGCCCGCCTTCGGCAGCGCCATCGAGCTGAACGGCGAGGTCATCCGCCGCGCCGACCACGCGGCCACCCCCCTGAAGGAGGGTGACCGCCTGGAGGTGGTGCGGCTGGTGGGAGGCGGCTGAGAGTGCCTGACAGAACCCCGACGGAGTCGCGAGAAAGCCAGGCGGGATGCACCGCAAGGAAGGGCCCGTAGGGCGAGGGACATCGTTCAAGGGCCGTGACGCCACGGGGCGCCCGCCTGGCTTTCTCCCTCCGGGCGAGGGGTGGCGGGTATCGCGATGCCGCGTCACGCTCATCGCGCGTAGTACCCGCTACGCGTCTCCTCGCGTTCCTCGCCTCGCTCGCCCGGCGCCCCTCGCGCGACCCCATGGGTGTTCTGTCAGGCACTCTGGCTCAGTTGATGCTGATCGTGTAGCCGTAGGTCCCCGTGGCCGTGGTCGCCCCGGCCCGGACGCGGACGGCGTAGACGCCGGCGGGCAGGTTGAGGCTCAGGGTCCGGGTGCTGCCGGGGTTGGCATAGCTGCCGGCCCACCAGCCGCCAGGGCCCAGCAGTTCCAGGTAGAAGTCCTGGCCCCCGGTGGGCGTCAGGGTGATGGTCCGGGTCCCGCCGCCGTGGGTGAACCGGTAGGCCTGGCTCTGGTCCCAGTCGTAGTAGCGGTTCTGGGAGGCGTCGTAGGTCTGGAGGGCGCCCGAGGCGGCATAGGGCACGCCCACCGTGAGCCAGAGGGCATTGGTGTTGAAGTAGGCGGGGGAGGGATCCGGCACGGCCTCCAGGGCCAGCTCGCCCAGGACCGCGTTCCAGGTGGTGCTGGGCACCCGGCTGGCCACGCCCAGGAGGTAGCTGGGGTAGCAGCCCAGGGTGGCCTGCTCGTACTCCCCGGTGCCGTCGGCATAGGGCCTGGTGGAGGTGACGGCCTGCCAGAGGGTCTGGAGCCCCGCCTGGGAGCCGCCCAGGTCGTTCTTCCACAGGCCCCAGAGGCTCACGGCGATGGAGCCCCGGGTGAACTCGCCCTTGTTGGCGTTGGCCACCATGGCGTGGCTGGAGAGGTCGTAATCGTCCACCTGGGCGATCCCGCTGCCGTCCACATAGCTGTCGAGGATCTGGGGATTGTTGCGGGCGGCGGCGGAGAGGAAGTCGGAGAAGCCCGCCACGAAAGCGGCGGTGGATTCGCTGGGGGTGTAGCGGCTGACGTAGACGTTGTCGTTGTCCCGGCGGAGGAGCGAGAGGGCGCTGCTGCCGTCGGGCTTGTAGCTGTCGTCCGCGAAGAGCAGGCGGGCGAAGGTCTCCTGGAGCACGCCGTCGTCCCACTCGTCCGTCTCGGTGTTCGCGGCGCCCGAGTCCAGGCCGTACACCTGGTGGCTGAAGAGGGCCCGGCCGCTGCTGCTGGTGAGGATCGTGCTGGAAGAGGCCCAGGTCACCTCGGGATAGGTGCGGGCCTGGTCGGCCGGATTGAGGCTGGTGGTCCAGAAGGTGTGCAGGTTGGGCAGGCGCAGGGTGCCGGTGCCGTCCATGTCCCGCACGGCGGCGGCGAAGGTCACGGCTTGGTCCGCGATGTTGAAAGCCCCCGCGATGCGGTTGCTGGCCAGGGCCGTGACGGCCAGGGTGCCGTCCTGGTTGGCCGTGAAGGTGTTGCTGGTGACGTACCAGTCCGGGAGGGCCGCGAAGGCGCTGGAGGTGAGCGCGCCGAGGGGCTGGGGCGCGTTCTTCACGCTGCCGCGCATGAAGAAGCTGGTGGGATCGGCGCTGGGCACCTGGTAGCGGGCGTAGACGTTCACGTAGACCTGGGACCCGCGCGCCACAGAGACGGTGCCGGTGCCGCCGCTGCCCAGGTAGCCCGAGGCCAGAACGGCGCCGGAGCCCGCATCGCAGAGCTCGGCGTAGCAGTACCGGGCCGGGAGGGTGGTGGTGGCCCCGAAGCCCGTGGCGGTCAGGGGCCGCTTCTCGAACTGGGCCTGGATGGTGATCTGGGCATCGGAGCTGTACGTGGAGCTGGACCCGCCGCCGCAGGCGGCCAGGGCGCCCAGGGCCAGCAGGGACGCGACGAAGCGCCAGGTTCGGATGTGCATGGGACCTCCGGGGGATGGCGGAACAAGTCAAGGGTCGTGCCAAGCCTGCCTAGCGCCAGACCTCCCAGCGTCCGCCCGGCCATCCCGCCGAGGCTTGGAGGCGCCAGGCCGCCGGCAGGGCGAGCAGGACCGCGGGTCCGCCCGCGGGGGCCTCGGCCTGGAACCGGTGGAATTCGTCGGCCAGCCCCTGATCCAGGAAGGCCCGGGCCAGGTCCCCCCCACCCTCCACGAGCACCCGGCCCACCCCGAGGGCCGCGAGTTCGTGCAACAGATGGCGCAAACTGCATCCCCCCGGCCCGGGGGGCAGGTGGAGGTCCTCCACCCCCCGCAGGGGTTGGGGATCGCCGGTGACGGCCCGCAGGGCCGGCTGGCCCTGCACGGCCTGCCAGACCCGGGCCGTGGGGGGCACCTGGCCCTCCCGGTCGAGCACCACCCGGTAGAAGGTGCGGTGGGGGGCCGTGGGCCCGGGCCAGCGGTCCGTGAGCTGGGGGTCGTCGACCTCCGCCGTGTGGCGCCCCACCACGATGGCCTCGGCGGCCCGGCGCAGGGCATGGGCCAGCTGCTGCACGGAGGGGGGCGTGACGGGGGTGGGCCGCCCCTCCGGGCCCAGGGCGCCGTCCGAGCCCAGGGCCAGCTTGAGGCCCACCCAGGGCAGGCCGGTGCGGATGAGCTTGAAGAAGGGGGCATGGAAGCGGGCGCAGGCCTCGCCCAGCACGCCTTCTTCCACGGCGAGCCCCTGGGCGCGGAGGATGGCCAGACCGCCCCCGTCCACCCGGGGGTTGGGATCCCGCACGCCCACCACCACCCGGGCGAGGCCCGCCTGGATCAAGGCCAGGGTGCAGGGCCCCGTCCGCCCGTGGTGGCAGCAGGGCTCCAGGGTCACGTAGGCCGTGCCGCCCCGGACGTCCTCGCCGCGGATCTCAGCGTCCCGCAGGGCCATGATCTCCGCATGGGGATCGCCGACCCGGGTGTGGACGCCCGCGCCCACCACGCGGCTCCCCTTCACCAGCACGCAGCCCACGGGGGGGTTGGGGCTGGCCAGGCCCACGCCTTTCAGGCCTTCCTGCAGGGCCAGGGCCATGAACCGCGCATCGCCGTCCGACGTTCCCGGGTCCGGCCAGGGGCCGCCCGTGGCCAGGGCCCAGGCGAGATCCGGGGTGAGCTCAGGCATCCAGCAGTCCGTCCACGAAGGCCCCGGGGTCGAAGGGGATGAGGTCGTCCACGCCCTCGCCCACGCCTACGAAGGCGATGGGGAGCTTCAGCCGCGCCAGAATGGGCACCACCACGCCCCCCTTGGCGCTGCCGTCCAGCTTGGTGAGCACCAGGTCCGTCACGCCGGCGGCCCGGACGAAGGCCTCCGCCTGCTGGAGCCCGTTCTGGCCGGTGGTGGCGTCCAGCACCAGCAGCACGCGGTGGGGGGCGTCGGGGATCACCTTCTGGAGGCTGCGCCGGATCTTGTCCAGCTCCTTCATGAGGTGGTCCTTCGTGTGGAGCCGGCCGGCCGTGTCGATGAGCACCCAGGGCGTGCCCTTGGCCTTGGCGCTGGTGGCGCCGTCGAAGGCGATGGCCGCGGGGTCGCCGCCCATCTGGTTCCGGATGACGGGCACGCCGGCCCGCTCGCCCCAGCGTTCCAGCTGGTCGATGGCGGCGGCGCGGAAGGTGTCGCCGGCCACCACGAGGACACCCTCGCCGCGGGCCTTCAGGTGGGCCGCCAGCTTGCCCAGGGTGGTGGTCTTGCCCACGCCGTTCACACCCACGAGGAGCACCACCTGCGTGCCGGCGGCCTGGAAGGGCTGCGCGGGGCGCTGGTGGAGGATCTGGAGCAGCTCGTCCTTGAGCACGGCCTTGGGATCGATCTCGGCGGAGGCCTTCAGCTCGGTGCGGAGCCGCGCCATCAGGCGGTCCACGCCCTGCACGCCGAGGTCGGCCTGGAGGAGGAGGTCCTCCAGCTCCTGGAGCTGGGCCTCGTCCAGGCGGCGGAGGCCGAGGATGCGCCCCAGGGGCGCCAGCACCAGATCCTGGGTGCGCCGGAGCCCCTGCTTGAATTTGTCGAAGAGACTGCCGAGCACGCCCACCTCGCGAAGGATCAGTCTACCTGCGCATCTCCTCAAACCCGCGCCCGGATTGTGATCCAGGGCATAGGCCCCGGGAGGATCATACGTCCAGACCACCCCCGACCGAGGCGATCCGTCCCCATCTTCTTCGTGGAGCGACCATGATCCCGATGCCCATCCCGCCTGCGGACCCGCTGCCGCTGCCGTTGCCGCCCCTCATCCTGAAGGTCCTCCTGCTCCTCACCTTCGCCCTACACCTGTTGGCGGTGAATCTGGGCGTGGGCGGCACGGTGCTGAGCTTCGTCCACGGGGCCCGGGGCCGGGCGGGCGACCGGGACCTGGTGCGCCGCGTGGCGCCGCTGGTGCCGCCGGCCGTGACCTTCGCCGTGACCCTGGGCGTGGCCCCCCTGCTCTTCATCCAGCTCAGCTACGGCCAATTCTTCTACTCGGCCACCGTGCTCTCCGCCTTCCCCTGGCTGGCCCTGGTGTTCCTTCTCATCGCGGGCTACGGCCTGCTCTACCGCTTCGTGGGCTCCACCGCGTCGGACCGCTTCCGGCTCTGGTCCGGTGCCCTGGCCTCCCTGCTGCTCCTCGCCATCGCCCTGGTGCTGGCGAACATGACGACCCTCTCCATGCGGCCCGACCTTTGGCATGGGCTGGCGGCCGCCTCCCCCCACGGGACCCGCCTGAACCTGGCGGACCCCAGCCTCTGGCCCCGCGTCCTCCACTTCATCACGGGGATCACGGCCTCGGCGGGGATGCTGCTGGCGGGCTGGGGCGCCTGGAAGGACCACGCGGGGGCCCGGGGGGCGGGGCTGCGCTGGTTCATCGGCGGCACGCTGCTGCAGGCGGCCTGGGGCACCTGGCTGCTGCTGCGCCAGCCTCCGGCGGCTTTCCAGATGCTGCTCTCGGGCCACGCCTTCGGCAGCATGGCCCTCTGGTTCGGCATCGGCTGCGGCGCCCTGGCCCTGCTCATGGCCATTCCGGCCAGCCAGCGGGGCGCGGCACGGAAGGCGGTGTGGCCGCCCTTCCTGCTGGCCCAGGGGGCGGTGGTGGGCATGCTCCTGGCCCGCGACCAGGCCCGGGACGCGCTGCTGGACGCGGTGGGCTTCAACCCCTACGCCCTGCCCTTCAAGACCGACTGGACCTCGCTGGGGGTCTTCGCGACCTCGCTGGTCCTGCTGGTCGTGCTCCTCACCTTCCTCGTCCGCTGGGCCCTGGCGCCCGTCCAGGCCGGCGCGGAGGCCCGCCATGACTGACATCCCGCAGACCGTCGAGGCCCCGCAGGGGCTGTCCCGTAGGGCCCTGGGCCAGGGACTCTTCGCCGCCGCCGCGGCCATGTACACGGCCGCCCTGGCCTGGCCGATCTTCCGCTACCTGAAGTCCGGCACCACCGGCGCCGACGAGGGGCCCCAGGTGAACGAGGTGAACCTGGGGGCCGAGAAGGACTACGCCTTCGGCAGCGGCAAGCTCTTCCTCTTCGGGAGCAAGCCGGCCCTCCTCCTGCGCCGGAAGGACGGCCACTTCGTGGCCCTCTTCGCCACCTGCACGCACCTGGGTTGCACGGTGAAGTTCGCCGCGGACCAGGACCGCATCACCTGCGCCTGCCACGGCGGCGTCTACGACCCGGACACCGGGCGGAACATCGGCGGCCCGCCCCCGGCGCCCCTCAAGCCTCTGGTGGTAAGCACGGACGGCGGCGCCGTCGTGGTGAGGAGGGCCTGAAATGAGCGTCCACGCCTGGCTCGACGAACGCATCGGCATCGCCGATTTCATGTCCTTCCTGCGCAAGAAGGAGGTGCCGGACCACCCCCACGCGGTCTGGTACTTCTTCGGCGGGATGACGCTCTTCTTCTTCATGATGCAGGTCCTCACGGGCCTGCTGCTGATCGTCTACTACCAGCCGGGAAGCGAATCCAGCTACGGCTCGGTGCAGCGGATCACCTCGCAGATCGAGTTCGGCTGGCTCATCCGCAGCGTGCACTCCTGGTCGGCCAACCTCATGCTGCTGTCCGCCTTCTTCCACATGTTCAGCGTGTTCTTCATGAAGGCGTACCGGGCGCCGCGGGAGCTGACCTGGTGGAGCGGCATGGGCCTCCTGGGCCTGGGCATGGGCTTCGGCTTCTCCGGCTACCTCCTGCCCTGGGACCAGCTGGCCTACTTCGCCACGAAGATCGGCCTCGACGTGATGGAGAAGAGCCCCCTCATCGGCAAGGAGCTGGCCACCATGCTGCGGGGCGGGGCCGATGTGGGGGTTGTCACCCTGCAGCGGTTCTACGCCCTGCACGCGGCGGTGCTGCCGGTGCTCTTCATGCCCCTCCTGCTGCTCCACCTCTGGCTGGTGCAGAAGCACGGCAACGCCGCGCCGCCCTCCGTGGCGGAGAAGAAGACGGTGCCCTTCTTCCCCACCTTCCTCTACAAGGACCTGATGGTCTGGTTCCTGTGCCTGAACCTGCTGGCCCTGCTGGCCAGCCTCTGGCCCTGGGACCTGGGGCCCCAGGCGGACAAGCTGGCGTCGGCCCCGGAGGGCATCCACCCCGAGTGGTACTTCATGAGCCAGTTCCAGCTGCTGAAGCTCATCCCCGGCAAGGTGGGGCCCGTGGACGGAGAGCTGCTGGGCATGGGCCTCTTCGGGGCGGGCGGGGTGCTCTGGGCCCTGGTGCCCCTCTGGGACCGCGGGTCCCGGGGGCGGCTGGTCAACCTGGTGGGCCTCGGGGCCGTGATTGTTCTCATCGTGCTGACGATCTGGGGCTATGCCGGCGTCGCGGGAAAGGGGTGAGCCATGAACTATCCGGTCTGGGACGTCCCCTTCCTCGGCAGCGGCTGGGTGGTCGGCATCATGGCCATCATCCACATCTTCCTCTCCCACTTCGCGGTGGGCGGGGGCCTCTTCCTCCCCGTCATGGAGGCCCATGCCCGGAAGCACGGCGATGAGGCCATGCTCCGGTGGCTGCGCAAGCATGCCCGGTTCTTCCTCATCGTCACCGGTGTGGCCGGGGCCGGCACCGGGGTGGGCATCTGGGTGGTCATCGCCCTGGCCAACCCCCAGGGCGTGGGCCACCTCATCCACGGCTTCGTGCTGGGCTGGGCCACGGAGTGGATCGTCTTCATCGCGGAGATGGCCTGCATCACGGCCTACTACTACGGCTGGGACCGGCTGACGCCCGAGCGACACCTGAAGGTGGGCTGGCTCTATGCGATCTGCAGCTGGCTCACCCTGGCCGTCATCAACGGCATCATCACCTTCATGCTCACGCCCGGGAAGGGCTGGACCGAGAGCCACTGGATGTGGGACGGCTTCTTCAACCCCACCTACGCCCCCAGCCTGATCATGCGCACCCTCGTGATGTGGGCCCTGGCGGGGGTCTACGCCTTCTGGACCGCCGCCACCATCGAGGACCTGGACCTCAAGGAGCGGGTGCTGCAGTTCTCCGCCCGGTGGGTGCTGCCCGCCTACGTGCTGCTGCCCCTCCTAGGCGGCTGGTACTTCCTGAACATCCCGCCGGTCTCCCGGGAGGTGCTGCAGGTCGGCATGGCCGGGGCCGCCGCGGGGAACTTCTCCATGGCCACCCGGGTGACCATGCTGACGGTGATGTCCACGGCCACCATCGGGGTGATCGTGTACTTCGGGCCCTTCCGCAACGCCCGGGCCTTCACCCGAGGCATGGCCGGCGCCGTGGCCGTGGTGGCCCTGCTGGCCACCGGGGCCTCCGAGTGGGCGCGGGAGGTGGCGCGGAAGCCCTACGTCATCCGGAACGTCATGTACTCCAACGGCGTCCGGGTGGAGCAGGTGGACGCCTTCCAGCGGGAGGGCTACCTGCCGAACAGCGTCTGGGCCCGGGAGTACGCCGCCCTGAAGGGCGACACGGCCCTGGCCCGGGGCGAGGCCATCTATCGGGGCCAGTGCGTGGCCTGCCACACATGGGACGGCTACCGCAGCATGCAGAAGTTCATGACTCCCCGGAACCTGGACAGCGCCCGGAACATGGTCCGCATGCTCCGCTCCCGGGATCCCAAGGAGAACATCTACTCCAAGTTCATGCCCCCTCTGGCCGCCACCGAGGCCGAGGGCGAGCAGCTGGCCGCCTACCTCTATCAGCGGGCCCACCCCGGCCCGGTGGCGATGGCCCGGAAGTAGCGTCCGCCCGGGTTCCCTCCGCGCGTTCCACGTGGAACAAGGTCACTTGTACGGGGACGGCGGCGGAGGGAGACCCAGGCTCGGAGCCAGGAGGGGGGAACTGACCCGGGGCGGGCCGGGCCAGGCATCCGGGGTCACCTGTCCCCCGGTGGAGGTGGACCAGACCGCCAGCCCGAGGAAGAGGAAGACGTCCGTCACCGGGCCGACCAGGTGCTCGGGACCCCGGGGGCGGAGGGCCTCCGGCGAGAGGACGATCCGGTGGCCGGGGCCCGGCAGGCGCAGGGGCGGGATCCGGGGCCGGCCCAGCTCCTCGACCCGGCAGGTCAGCTCCCAGGGCGGCTGGAAGGCCGGGGCCCCGGACTGGGCGGGGCCGAAGGCCAGGGGCGGCAGCGGGAGGAGGATCGTCAGGGGAAGGGACAGCATGGGGCTCCCCGGACCAGGATGGGCCGCCGTGGGTCCGGGGCCAGGGGCACCGTCAGCGCCGCTTCTGGGGGGCCGGGGCGTTGGCGGGCCGCTTCCAGCCCACCAGGGCCCACTCGAAGACCTCCTCCACATGCTTCACGGGATGGAAGCGGAGCTGGGCGCGCAACTCGGGGTCGATCTCCTCGAGATCCTTCTGGTTGGCGTGGGGGATGAGGATGTCCTTGATGCCCACCCGGAGGGCGGCCAGGGCCTTCTCCTTGAGGCCGCCGATGGCCAGGGCCTCGCCGCGTAGGTCGATCTCCCCCGTCATGGCCAGGGTGTTCTTCACGGGGACGCCCTTGAGCACGGAGAGCAGCACGGTGGCGATGGCCAGGCCTGCGCTGGGGCCGTCCTTGGGGATGGCGCCCTCGGGGAAGTGCACGTGCAGATCCTGCTTCTGGAAGACCTCGGGATCGATCTGGAAGGCCTCGCCGCGGCTGCGGATGTAGCTGAGGGCCGCCTGGGCGCTCTCCTTCATCACGTCGCCCAGTTGGCCCGTGAGGGTGAGCAGGCCCTTGCCCGGCATCTTCAGGGCCTCCACGAAGAGCACGTCGCCGCCCACGGCGGTCCAGGCCAGGCCCGTCACCACGCCAACCCGCGGGGCCTTGAGGCGTTCGTCCTGGAGGAACTTCACGGGGCCCAGCAGCTCGTGGATGCCCGCGTCGTCGAGGGTGAACTTCTTCTTCAGGCGGTTCTCCGCCACGCGGCGGGCCACCTTGCGGCAGACGGCGCCGATCTCGCGCTCCAGCTGGCGGAGGCCGGCCTCCCGGGTGTAGCCCGTGATGACGCCTTTCAGGGCCTTCTTGGGAATGGACAGCTGCTGTCGCGTGATGCCGTGCTTCTCCAGCTGCTTGGGGATGAGGTGGCGCTCGGCGATGCCGACCTTCTCCTCCAGGGTGTAGCTGTTCAGGTAGATGATCTCCATCCGGTCCCGGAAGGCGGGGTGGATGGGCTCCAGCTCGTTGGCGTTGGCCAGGAAGAGCACCTGGCTGAGATCCAGGGGCACGTTCAGGTAGTGGTCCCGGAAGGTGTGGTTCTGCTCGGGATCCAGCACCTCCAGCAGGGCTGCGCTGGGGTCCCCGCGCATGTCGCGGCCGATCTTGTCCACCTCGTCCAGCATGATCACGGGGTTCATGCTCTTGATCTGGTGGAGGGCCTGGACGATGCGGCCGGGCATGGCGCCCACGTAGGTGCGGCGGTGGCCGCGGATCTCGCTCTCGTCGTGGACGCCGCCCAGGGAGATGCGGGCGTACTTGCGGCCCAGGGCCCGGGCGATGGACTTGCCGAGGCTCGTCTTGCCCACCCCCGGCGGGCCCACGAAGCAGAGGATGGTGCCGCGGAGATCGGGCTTGAGCTTGCGCACGGCCAGGAACTCCAGCAGGCGGTCCTTGATCTTGGCCAGTCCGAAGTGGTCCTCGTCCAGCACCGCCTTGGCCTGGTCGAGGTCGAGGTTGTCCTCGGTGAGGCTGCCCCAGGGCAGTTCCGTCATCCACTCCAGGTAGGTGCGCGTCACGGCCGTTTCGCTGGAGTCCGGGTGCATTCGCTCCAGCTTCTTGAGGTTGCGCTCGATCTCGACCAGCGGCTCCTCGGGCACCTTCATCTTGGCCAGCTTGTCCCGGAAGGCCTGGATCTCCTCCGCCAGCTCGGAACCCTCGCCCAGCTCCTGCTGGATGGCCTTGAGCTGCTGGCGGAGGTAGTACTCCCGCTGGCTCTTGTCCATCTCGCCGCGGGCCTCCATGGTGATCTTCTGCTGGACCTCCAGGAGCTGGATCTCCCGCATGAGCAGCTCGTTCACGCGCTTGAGCCGCTGGCCGGGATGGGCGATCTCCAGCACCTCCTGGGTCTGCTGCAGCTTGAGGTCCAGGTTGGAGGCCACCAGGTCCGCCAGGCGGCCGGGGTTGTCGAGGTTGCTGGCGATGACCAGCACCTCCTGGGGCAGGGCCTTGCCCAGAGCCACGGCCTTCTCCAGGGTCTGCTTCACGCTCCGGAGGAGGGCGTCGACCTCCAGGTCCGGCACGGGGAGGTCGGGCTCGCCCAGGGGCTCCACCCGTGCCTTGAAGAGGTTCTCCGTCTCCGTGAAGTACTCCACGCGGACCCGCTGCAGGCCCTGCACCAGGGCCCGGATCCGGCCATCCGGCAGCTTGAGGACACGCATGATGAGGGCGGCCGTACCCACCTGGTAGAGGTCCTCGGGCCGGGGGTTGTCCATCTCCACCTGCTTCTGGGAGAGGAGCAGGATCATGCGGTTCTCCACCAGGGCCGTATCCACGGCGCGGATGGACTTCTCCCGGCTGACGCTGAGGGGCAGGATCACGTACGGATAGACCACCACGTCCCGCAGGGGCAGCACCGGCAGGACCTCGGGCAGCTTGGGGGACTCGTCGGGCTGGGCGGGCTGGAGGACTTCATCGGCCACGGGAAACCTCGGTCGTCCAGGATAGCGCTACTTCTTCCGCGTCCTCAGGACGGGGACCTCGGCCTCCCCGGGGAAGAGCGCCTGCGGCAGGGGCGTGGCGGGTTCCGGCGCGGCGGGGGCGGCGCCCCGCGCGGCCTCCTTGTGCATGAGGCCCTCCAGGGCCTTCACGAAGTCCGGCAGGTCCTTGAAGTCGCGGTACACGCTGGCGAAGCGGACGTAGGCCACCTGGTCCAGGGCCTTCAGCTCGTCCATGATCAGCTCGCCCAGCTCGCGGCTGCGGATCTCCCGGTCGGGCCGCTCCATGAGCCGGGCCTGCAGGTCTGTCACCAGCTCCTCGATGCGCGCCAGGGAGACGGGCCGCTTCTGACAGGCCAAAAGGAGGCCCTTCATGAGCTTCTGGCGGTCGAAGGGTTCCCGGCGACCATCCTTCTTGAGGATGACGAGGGGCACCTCCTCCACCCGCTCGTAGCTGGTGAAGCGGCGGCTGCAGGCAAGGCACTCCCGGCGCCGGCGGATGGAATCCCCCTCGCGGGACTCCCGGGAGTCCACCACCTTGTCTTCCATGTGCCCGCAGAAGGGACAGCGCATGGATGCACGCTAGCAGGTCGGGCCGTGCGCCGGCGCGGTTTCCACGCGGTTGCGGCCGCCGCCCTTGGCGGCGTACAGGGCCCGGTCCGCCGCCTCGCAGAGGGCAGCCCCGTCCCCACGGAGAGGGAACTCGGCCAGGCCTGCGCTGAAGGTGGCGCTGAAGGCGCCGCCGGGGCCGTGGAAGCGCAAGGCGGCGAAATCCTCCCGCAGCCCCTCGAGAAGGATCCGCGCCTCGGCCAGTTCCGTGTCCGGCAGCACGATCCCGAACTCCTCCCCCCCGTAGCGCCCCAGGACGTCCGTGCGGCGCAGCCGCTGCTGGAGCAGGCGCGAGAATGCCCGCAGCACTTGGTCGCCCATCCCGTGGCCGTGGGTGTCGTTCACCCGCTTGAAGTGGTCCAGGTCGGTCATGGCGAAGACGAGGTGGCCCGACAGCCGGCGGGCCCGAGCCACCTCGATGTCCAGCTGATCGAGCAGGGCCGAGTGGTTGAGGAGGCCCGTGAGGCCATCCCGGACCATGAGGCCCAGCAGCATGCGGCCCCGCCAGGCGCGATGGGTCACGTGGGCCACCAGCTGTTCCGGCGCGATGGGCTTCGTGAGGAAGTCATCGGCGCCCTCGCCCATGGCCTCCATCTGCCGTGCGAAATCCCGCTCCCCGGAGAGGAACACGATGGGCAGGCCCGCCAGGGGCTCCACCTGCCGGATGACCGCCGCCACCTCCTTCCCGGTGCAGGCGGGCATGTGCATGTCCAGGAGCAGCAGGTCGGGCCGCATCTCCGCCAGGGCTCCCAGGATCTCCAGGGGGTCCGCCAGGGAGCTGGCCAGCATGCCCGCGCTCCGCAGGGTGAGGGCCAGGCCCTCGGCCACCTGGGGATCGTCGTCCACCACGAGGATGCGGTAGGGATCCTGGGGTTGCCGGGCGCAGAGGGCGTCCAGCCGGTCCGCCAAGGTCGAGGCGCTGATGGGGCGGGCGAAGAAGGCCTGGCCCCCGGCCCGGATGGCCCGCAGTCGGCTGGCCATGCCGCCCTGGCCGGAGAGGAAGACCCGGGGGGCGGCGAGGCCGGCGAGGGCGGCGGGCAGCGGTTCGTCCGCGTCCAGCAGGAGCGCGTCCGGGGCGGGGCCACCGGGCAGGAGGGGGGCCACCCGGTAGCCCAGGGCCTCCAGCTGCCGGCCCAGGGCCACGTCCTCGGGTCCGGCCGGATCGAATCCGATGAGCGGCAGGGCGGGCATCGGGGCGGCCAGGGGCTCCGGCACGCCGGGAGTCAGCGGCCCGAGGGCCGCGAGGATCCGCTCCGCCCGGGCCGCCTCCTCCTTCGAGGGCCCTCGGCCCTCCTCGGCCGGGGTTTTCAGCAGACGCTCCAGTTCCCGGGACCACTGGGCCAGGGCGGCGTAGCCGAAGGTGCCCGCCGAGCCGGCCAGGCGATGAGCCAGGAAGTGCGTGCGCGTGGCCTCGCCCGCGTCCAGGTCGGCCGTCCAGGCCGCGTGGAGGGCCTCGAGACGTCCGGGGAGGTCCGCGGCGAAGGCCTCCCGGAGGGCGGCGAGCTGGGCCTGGAAGTCAGCCATGGTGGGCCTCCCAGAGGGCGCGGACCTCGTCGGCCAGGGTCATGGGGTCGAAGGGCTTGGCGATGACGCCGAGGGCACCCAGGGCCTTCAGCGCGGCCACTTCCGGAGCCTGCACCTTGGCCGTGAGGAAGACCACGGGCGTGCCGAGGCCCCGGTCCCGCAGGGCCGCCAGGGTGGCGGGACCGTCCAGGCCCGGCATCATCACGTCCATGAGGATGAGATCGGGCCGATCGGCCTCGAGCCGGGCCAGGGCCTCAGGGCCGGAAGGGCAGAGGTCCACGCCGTAGCCGCCGACCTCCACGAGGCAGAGCCGCAGCAGGTTCCGGATGTCGGGCTCGTCGTCCACCACCAGGATGCGGGTCAGGGGTGGGGCGGGGGTCATGGGGCCACCTCGGGGAGCTCGAAGAAGAAGATCGTCCGGCCCGGCTCGGACGTGAAGCCGATGAGGCCGCCCATGCGCTCCACCAGCGCCTTCGCGATGCTGAGCCCGAGACCCGTGCCCCCCCGCTGGCGGCTGTCGGAGCCGTCGGCCTGGGCGAACTTGTGGAAGATCCGCTCCCGGAAGTGGGGCGGGATCTCGGGCCCGGCGTTCTCCACCTCCACCCGCAGCCGCCGGCCCGCGCGGAGGAGGCGGACGCGGACCCGCTCCCCGGGCGGACTGAACTTGACCGCGTTGCTGAGCAGATTGCCGAACACCTGGAGGAGCCGCCCTTCGTCCGCCGTGACCCGGGCGGTGCGGAGGTCCGCCGGGGCCGGGTCCAGCTCGCAGGCCACGTCGAGACCCAGGGCGTAGCCCTTCAGGTCCTCCAGGGCCTGCAGGAGGAGGGGGTGGAGCGGGAGCTCCCGGAGGTCGAAGGCCATGCGGCCCGTCTCCACCTTCTCCAGGTCGAGGATGTCGTTGATGAGGACGAGCAGGCGGTCCGCGTTCTTCTGGGCGGTGGCCACCAGCTCGCGCGCCAGCCCGGGCAGCTCGCCGGCCACGCTTCCCGCCAGGAGGCCGAGCGACCCCTTGATGGCCGTGAGAGGGGTCCGCAGCTCATGGCTCACCGTGGACACGAACTCCCGCTTCAGGCGGTCCACGGCGCGCCGCTCCGTGAGGTCCTGCACGGTGCCCACCATGCGCAGGGGCTGGCCTTCCGCGTTCCGGTAGACCTCCCCGCGCTCCACCACCACCCGTTCCGAGCCGTCGGGCCGCAGGATCCGGTGCTCCACTCCGTAAGTGGGGCCGCCGTCCAGGGCCCGGGCCACGGCCTCGGTGATGCGGGGTCGGTCCTCCGGATGCACGGCCTCCATGAAGCCCTCGTAGGTGGGCGTGAAGGTCCGGGGCTCGTGGCCGAAAATGCGGAAGATCTCGTCGGACCAGACGATCCGGCCCGTCCCGAGCTCCCAGTCCCAGCTGCCCAGGTGGGCGATGGCCTGGGCCCGGGCCAGGCTCTCCTCGCTGGCCCGGAGGGCGGCCTCGGCCTCCTTGCGGGCCGTGATGTCGAACTGCAGGGATAGGAAGGTGGTGGGCCAGCCCTCGCGGTCCAGGAGGGGGGCGATGGTGGCGTCCACCCAGTAGAGTCGCCCCCCCTTGGCCCGGTTGCGGATCTCGCCCCGCCACACGCGGCCCGCCCGCACCGCGTCCCACAGGTCCTTGAAGAACGCCGGTGGATGGTGGCCGCTGTTGACGATGTGGTGGGACCTGCCGAGCAGCTCCGTGACGCCGTAGCCCGAGAGGGCGCAGAACAGGGGGTTGGCCTCGAGGATGCGCCCCTCGGCGTCCGTCACCGAGATCATGGCCGCCGCATCCAGGGCCGTCTTCAGGTGTCCGAGGTCCCGGAGGAGCCGGTCCGCCTCGGCCCGGTCGCCCTTGGCCCGGGTGAGGTCCTCGGCGATGCCCATGAACCCCGCCAGGGCCCCCCCGGCGCTGCGGATGGCGGACACCGAGAGGGAGACGGGCACGCGGGTCCCGTCCCGGCGGAGGTAGGACCACTCCTGCTGGTCCGCCAGGCCCAGGCGGGCCTTGGCCACGAAGGCCTCGAAGTCCGGCCCCACCGTCCAGCCCAACTCCCGGGAGAGGGCCTGGGCCCGGCGGGCCACCTCCTCCGGATCATGGAAGATGGCCGGTGTGGCCTGTCCCACCACCTCCCCGGCACCGTAGCCCAGCAGGCGCTCCGCCGCGGGATTGAAGGTGCGGATGACCCCCTGGGGATCCGTGGAGATGATGGCGTGGGCGGCTCCGTCCAGGATGGCCCGGCGGAGGGCCGCCTCGTCGAGCGGGGGCTCGATCCGGGCAGGATCCTCGGGGGGCGGGGGCGGCATGGGACCTCCCGCCCCTCATCGGCCGGAGGCCGGCCCGGACCCAAGTTCCGTCAGACCTCGACCACCCGGGGGGCCATGACGGCCTCGCAGGTGACGGAGTTCGCCACGAAGCAGTACTTGTGGGCCTTCTCGAAGAGCTCGACCACCTTGGCCATGCTCGTGCCCCGGGGCACGCGGATGACGGGGCGCAGGTGGACCTGGGTGATGCGGGTGACCTTCTCCACCGTGTCCAGCACGGCCTCGGCGTGGTCCTCGTAGCCGCGGACCTCCACCTTCGCCTTCGCGCAGAGGGCCAGGAAGGTCAGCATGTGGCAGGTGGCCAGGGCCGAGCCCAGCAGGTCCTCGGGGTTCCAGCGGCTGGCGTCCCCGGCGTACTCGGGGGCGCTGCTCACGGCCAGCGGGTGCTTGCCCTCCGTGGCCACCGTGGCGTTGCGGTTGTAGGTGCCGTCCAGGGTGTTGCCGGTCCAGGTCAGGGTGAGCGGGTAGGTGTGGGCCACGGGAGCCTCCTCGAAAAGCCAGGGGACCAGGGTAGCCGGTCCGGACCTGATAGCCTGACAGGGCCCCCCGGAGTGTCCATGCGCCTGTCCGTCCCCGCCGCCCTGGTGCTGCTCGCCCTGCCTGCCCACGCCCAGTTCTGGAGCGAGCTGGCCAACCCCAAGGTGGAGGTGGCGGTCACCCATCCCCCGGGCCTGGGCCTCAAGATCGCCCGGCTGGCCTTCGCTCCCGCGCCCGATGCCAACTCGCGGGAGCTGGCGGACGCCCTCACGGCCGATCTGGTGCAGAGCGGCCAGGTGGAGGTGGTGGACCGGGCCCACCTGGATGCGGTGCTGAAGGAGCAGGAGCTGGGCGCCAGCGGCTACATCGAGCCTGCCACCATCGCGAAGCTGGGGAAGCTGCTGGGTCCCAGCGCCCTCGTCATCGTGAATGTGAACCGCTCCGATCTCAGCCGCAACCAGGCCACCAAGGAGGAGCGCAGCACGGACTACAAGACCAAGCAGGAGGTGGTGCGCCTCCGCCGCACCAGCATCACCAGCCTGGACTTCAGCGCCACGGTGCAGGTGGTGGACCTCAGCACCGGCCGTGTCTTCGGGGCCCAGCGCCTGGAGGACACGCCCAGCCTCGTGAACAGCTCGTACGACGGCTGGCCCGCCTACCCGCGGGACGCCGACGTGCGCCGTCTGGCCTTCGAGACCGCCAAGGGCAAGGTGCTCCGGATGCTCCTGCCCTGGAGCGAGACCCGCAAGCTCACCTTCTTCGACGACAGCGTCTTCGGCATGGACCGCGCCCACGAGCGCCTCAAGGCCGGCGACCTGCGGGGCGCCCAGGCGCAGGCCGAGGCGGGGCTGGCGCAGTCGGAGCAGGACAAGGGCCAGAAGCCCAAGTACTACCCCCGGGCCTTCTACAACCTGGGGATCATCCGCTTCGCCCAGGGCCAGTACGAGGAGGCCCTCCCCCTGCTCCGCACGGCCCTGGACATGCAGCCCGACGCCAGCATCTTCCAGAACGCCCTGAAGGAGTGCCAGGACGCCCTGGACCTCCAGGCCGCCCTGCGCCGCGTGGAGGCCCGCTCCGCCTCTGCCCCCGCGCCGGAGCCCGCCCCCCGCCCCGCCGAGCCGGCGCCCACGGCCCCGGCCAAGGCCAGCCCCGAGGAACGTCTCCAGCGCCTCCAGGAGCTCTACCGGAAGGGCCTGCTCGACAAGAAGGAGTACGAGGCCAAGAAGGCGGAGATCCTGAAGGAGCTGTGAGGCCCTTCGCGGGATAATCGGGGTTTCGCCCGGAGTCCCATGCCCACGCCCGCCCGCCTCCATGTCGCCCACGCCCTGCAGGGAGTCTTCGGGGACGGGGAGCGGGTGCCGGACGTGTGGGACCGCGGCCTGGGCGAGGAGGCCGGTCTGGCCCAGGCCCTGCTGGGTCTCTGCCTGCGGAACTGGGGGCGGATCCAGGCCTTCGTGAAGCCCCAGCTCAAGGATCCCGACCGGGGCGTGCCCCTGGGCACCCGGGTGGCCCTGGCGGTGGGCCTGGCCCAGTTGGCCTGGCTGCCGGGCGTGACCGACTTCGCCGCCGTGAATGAGGCCGTGGGTCTGGCGGCGGACCGCGACATCGGCTTCCCCCCCCACCGGGGCCTGGTGAACGCCCTCCTCCGCCGGGCGGCGAAGGACCGCGAGGCCCTCCGTGCCACCCTGGAGGCCCTGCCCGCCCGCCTGGACCGCAGCCCCTTCGCGGAGAAGGTGCTGGCCGCGGCCCTGGCCCCCCATGGGCGGAGCGACCAGGCCGAGGCCCTCTGGACCCGCCTCAGCCGCCCCCCCCACGCGGCCTTCCGCCGCCTGAAGGGCGAGGTCCCCGAGGGTCTGGAGCCTGATCCCGCTGCGCCCGGCTGCCTGCGCCAGGTCGAGGGGGCCCCCTTCCCCCGGGCCTGGCTGGAGTCCGGGGCGGGCATGGTGCAGGACCGCAGCTCCCAGGCCCTCCTCGCCTACGCCTGGGGGGGCGCGCCGGGCCGCATCCTCGATGCCTGCGCCGCTCCCGGCGGCAAGACCACGGCCCTGGCCCTGCGCCACCCCGGGGCCGAACTCTGGGCCCTGGAGCAGCAGCCCGGCCGGGCCGAGCGCCTGAAGCGCACCCTCGCCCAGCGGGGCCTGAAGGCCGAGGTCGTCGTGGCCGATGCCGCCGTCTGGCTGGCCGGGACGCCGGGGGCCTTCGACCTCCTCCTCCTGGACGCCCCCTGCAGCGGCAGCGGCACCCTCCAGAAACACCCCGAGCTGCCCTGGCTGGGGGATGCCCTCGACCTGCCCCGCCTCGGGGCCATCCAGCGGGGGCTCCTCCTGGCGGCGGCGGACCGCCTGGCCCCCGGCGGGCTGCTGATCTACGCCGTCTGCTCCTGGCTGCCGGAGGAGGGCGCCGCCCACCGGGCAGCGATCCTCGCCGCCCGCCCCGACCTGCGTCCCGCCCCGGTCTGGCCCGCGGCCCTGGGGGTCCCGGCCGAGGCCGAGGGGGGCCGCACCAGCTTCTTCCGCCCCGATCCCCTGGCCTGGGAGGGTGAGGGATTCCAGGCCTTCGCCCTCACCCGCTGAGCCCCGGAGACCCCGAGAACAGGATCCGCCTCGAGGCCGGGACCCCCGGAAGGGCGCGGCCGCCCCTGATCCGCCGGGTCTGGAGGGGGCCGGCCGCTGGCCCATCCCGAAAGATTCTTTCGGAAGAATGACGATCGATTTTTTCTTAAACCCGTAACAATCGGGCAACAAATCAAACACGTTTCCAGTCCAGAATCTCTCCGGATAAGCATCAAAAAGAGAGATTGAAATCATTGTTAATCATCGAGTTGATTGAATTCGCCTGGAACCCCGAGGGAAAGCCGATCACCAGCTCCTGTTTCGCCGGGTTTCCCGGTTGATCGCGGGTGAACTTTAATCTGTTTTGACATATTGCATGTAGATCAAAATGACGTATTGTTAAAATCCTTTATCTCGAGAGATCCATGCGTGAGAACCAACAGACGTTCGCAGAACCGGTGGTGGCAACGATGCGGGAACTCCTGAAACGCCCCGCCATCCGACAGGGCTGCAAGCTGGTCCTGGACGGGGCGGTGGCGGCCCTCGCCTGGACCCTCGCCACGAGCCAGGTCCGCCATGATGTGCCGACCCTCCTCGGGACGGCGGCCTGGGTCACCTTCGCCATGGCCGTGAACCTGGCGTTCCGCTACACGAGCCAGCACTTCCGCCTCCTGGCCATCGAGGAGGCCGAATCCTTCATCTTCGGGACCCTGGTCATGGTGGGCTCCCTGATGCTGATCTCCCCCTTCCGGGAACGGATCGGGATCGATGCGGACGCGCACACGCTCTACCTCGTGGCGGGCCTCGTCACCTGCCCCATGTGGCTCACCCTGCGCCTGTGCTTCGTGGCCTACTACCAGCGCCATCACCGACTCCGGTACGCGCACGAGCACGAGAAGACGCACCTGAAGACGGAGGGGCAGGCTGAAGGCTGCACCGACTGCGACCAGGAACGGGTGCACCGCACCCTCATCGTCGGCGCGGGCCGGGCGGGGGCTATCCTGTGCCAGGAGCTTCGGGCCAACCCCCAACTTCAGTGCCGGGTCGTGGGCTTCGTGGACGACGCCCTCGAGAAGCAGGGGGTCCGGATCCAGGGCATCCCCGTACTGGGCCACAGCCGCCTCCTCCCCACCTTCATCAAGGAGCGCCGGGCCACGCAGGTGATCCTGGCCATGCCCCGGGCGCCGGGCGAGACGCTGAAGGCGCTCAGCCAGGTGCTCCAGTCCGAGGGCGTGCGGGTGAAGACGGTCCCGGGCATCTCCAACCTGCTGGGGGACCGCCCCTGGAAGCCGGAACTCCGCGACATCGCCATCGAGGATCTGCTGAGGCGGGAGCCCATCACCCTCGATCTCGGCTCCATCAGCCAGCAGGTAGAGGGCTCCGTGGTGCTGATCACGGGGGCCGGCGGATCCATCGGGAGCGAGCTCGCGAGGCAGGTGGCCCCCTTCCACCCCAGCCACCTGGTGCTGCTGGGGCGGGGGGAGAACAGCCTGTGGGAGGTGGAGCGGGAGCTCCGCCAGGCCTTCCCGGGCCTGAACCTGGCGGTGGAACTCTGCGACATCCGCAACGCCCTGCGGCTGCAGCGGGTGTTCGAGATGTGGCGGCCCCAGATCGTGTTCCACGCCGCAGCCCACAAGCACGTCCCCTTCCTCGAACGGAACCCCGAGGAGGCGATTGAGAACAACATCTTCGGCAGCCTCAATGTGCTGAGGGCCGCCCTGGCGAGCCAGGCCCGGGCCTTCGTCAACATCTCCACCGACAAGGCCGTGAATCCCACGAACGTGCTGGGCGTCTCCAAGCGCATCGCGGAATGCCTGGTCCTGCAGGCCGCAGACGAGGCGCCACCGGGCTGCCGGTACGTCAGCGTGCGGTTCGGGAACGTGCTCGGCAGCCGGGGCAGCGTGATCCCGCTCTTCCGGGAGCAGATCCGCCGGGGGGGGCCGATCACGGTCACCCACCCGGACATGACCCGCTACTTCATGACCATCCCGGAGGCCAGCCAGCTGGTCCTCCAGGCCGGGGTGCTCGGCCAGACCGGCAAGGTCTTCGTGCTGAACATGGGGTCGCCCGTGCGCATCGTGGACATGGCCATGGACATGGCCAGGCTCTCCGGGCTGGTCCCGGGGACCGACATCGACATCCGCTTCACGGGTGTGCGCCCGGGCGAGAAGCTGTTCGAGGAGCTCTTCACGGAGGGGGAGCAGGGCGGATCCGACGTGCATGCGAAGGTGTTCGAGGCGAAGCAGGTGCCCAAGGAGGCGCGGATCCTGGAGGAGACGCTCCAGCGCCTCCGCGAGGCCATCGCCCTTCCCGAGGGGCAGCGCCAGGGGGAGATCCTCCGCTGCTTCAAGCGCCTGGTGCCGACCTACCAGCCTTCCGCCATCGGGCTGGGCAAGTATGCCGAGCCCGAGCAGCCCCCTGCCCTGTCCCTGGAGGAGGTCACGCTGGTGAACTAGCGTCGAAGGGGGGCCCCTGCCGACGGGGGCCCGGGCCCTACCAGACGCCCATCAGCAGGCCCGTCCGCAGGTAGGACCAGAAGGTGGGGTGGTGGAACAGCTTCGACGGCTGGTCGGGCTTGAAGGGTTTCAACTCGCCCTTCAGGGCGTCCTCGATGGCCTGCACGGCGATCGAGCGGAAGGCGGAGGCCTGGAGGTAGAAATAGGTGGCGAAGTTGTCGCCCTTTCCGGCCTTGAAGGGGGCCTGGTAGATCACCGCGCCCGTGTCAATGCCGGCATCCACCAGGTGGACCGTCACGCCCGCATGGTCCGGGTCCCCCGTGGCCAGGGCCCAGTAGCCGCCGGCCTGGCCCCGGTACTTGGGCGTGATGCCGGAGTGGAGGTTCATCAGGGGCGCCTGGATGGCGGCGAGGGTCTCCTTCCCGATGATCCGGGTGCCGAAGACCAGCACCACGTCCGGCCTGAGCCGCTCCAGGGCCTCCCGGCAGGCGGGACTGTTCACCGAGCCGACTGGGATGACCTCGCAGGCGGGGTTCGGGCGGGGATCGAGGCCATGCTCCCGGATGATCTGGGCGATCCGGGCCTGGCTGAGCCGCGCGATGCAGCGGTAGAGGCAGAGGAACCCGAGCTGCCCGACGAGCGCCACGGGACCCTGGTGCTTGAGGCGGCGGCGCAGCATGGTCCTCCGGTCCTCCTTGTCCTCCTTGAGGACGGTGACCGGACCGAACCGCTCGACCACCGCATTGAGGATGATCCAGGAGTGGGGCGATCCGTTGGTGAGTGCTGCGATCGTGGCCATGGTCATTGGATGTTATCACAATGACCGAAGTGACAGGGATTGGATGGGAATTTACCGGCTGGTCGCCCTGGCTCAGGGCGGCGTCCCGTTGCCGGAGAGGGTGTTGTTGGCGATGG
>MTLD01001343.1_pt2 | contig 26298 bp, 23 predicted proteins | sample 1982471 | NCBI WGS metagenome assembly MTLD01 (sample SAMN05712604, study PRJNA340218) | biofilm metagenome | isolation source: sample SPM anode biofilm adapted to -50 mV | place: USA | collected 2012-02-03 | reverse complement strand
TATGCGCTGTCAACCACAAAATCGACTTGAAAAAAAGGCCCGCCGGCATCGGCCGGCGGGCCTTGGGTCAATTTTCGGCGGCCCTGCGTTCCAGCCGCTTCCATTCCTGATCGACGCGTCCCTGGATGATCTCCAAGTCGCCGTCCGTCAGGTGGCGGAAACGGTTCTGCGCGCGCAGGTAATCGCGCACGGGCAGGTCCCCGCTTTCGTTGAGGGTGTAATGGAAGCCGCTCTCCACCTCGTAGAGGGGAAAGGCCCGGGACTGCACCGCCATGCGGGCCATCCTGACGGAGAGCTCGGGCGCGAAGCCCCAGCCCGTCGGGCAGGGGGAGTAGAGATGGATGAAGCGCAGGCCGCCCTTGATGGATACGGCTTTCCTGATCTTGCGCTCGAGGTCGGCGGGATAGGCGATGTTCGCGGTGGCCGCGTAGGGTATGCGATGGGCGGCCATGATCTCGACGATGTCCTTCTTCTCGGTCCTCTTCCACTTGTCGCCCGGCGTCGTCATGGTTCGCGCGCCCCAGGGCGTGGAGGAGCTTCGCTGGACGCCCGTGTTCATGTACGCCTCGTTGTCGTAGCAGACGTAGATGAAGTCCTCGCCGCGCTCGGCGGCGGCGCTCAGGGCCTGGAAGCCGATGTCGAAAGTGCCGCCGTCGCCGGCCCAGCCGACGACGGTGGTGTCCTTGTCGCCGCGGAGGTCCAAGGCGGCGCGGAGGCCGGACGCCGCCGCCGCCGTCGTCGCGAACCCGGTCTGGAGGACGGGCACGTTGAGAGAGGACTGGGGGAAATTGCCGACGATGATCGCCCAGCAGGACGCCGGGATCACCATGATCGCCTTGCCTTCGAGCGCCCGCAGCGCGAGCTTCATGGCGATGGTGCCGCCGCAGCCGGGACAGCCGACGTGGCCGGGGTTCAGATATTCGGGTCCCGCGTAGAGTTCGTTCTTCATGATCGCAGCATCTCCTCGTTGAGGCCGAGCCAGAGGCTCTCGGCGGCGGGCTCCCCGGCGTCCCTGGTCATGGCGTACATCGTCCTGATGGTGTCGACGGTGACGTCCCTTCCGCCCATGCCGGCGATATAGCTGTAGAGCCTCGGCGAGCCGGGGCCGTAGAGCGCCGCCTTGAGCTCCTGGGCGAAAATGCCGCCCGCGCCGAAGGAGCAGTTGCGGTCGAGCACCGCGACTTTTTTCGCGCCCGAAAGCGCTTTCCGGAAAGCTTCCGCTGGGAAGGGCCTGAACATCCGTATCCTGAGGAGCCCCACCTTTTCACCCTCCGCGCGGAGGGCGTCCACCGCGACGCGCGCCGTGCCGGAAGCCGTGCCCGCCATCACGAGGATGGTGTCGGCGCCATCGCAGCGGTAGGGCTCGACGAGGCCGTAGCGGCGCCCGAACCTGGCGGCGAAATCGGCTTCGATGGCCTCGTGGGCCGCGGGCGCCGCTTCCATGGCCGCCTGGATCGACCGGCGCATCTCCATGTAGACGTTGGGCGGCGCCACTTCGCTGAGCGCGCAGGGATGCGCGGTGTCGAGCGTGAACTTGGGGGCGAAGGGCGGGAGGAAGGCGTCGACCTCCTCCTGCGAGGGCACGTCCACGGGTTCGTAGGTGTGGGACAGGAAAAAGGCGTCCAGAACCACCATGACGGGGAGGTTGAGGGTTTCCGCCAGCCTGTAGGCGAGAATGGTCGTATCGAGCGCTTCCTGGCCGTCGGCGCAATAGAGCTGGAGCCAGCCGGTGTCGCGCTGCGCGAGGCTGTCGGTCTGGTCCATCCAGAGGTTCCAGCCCGGGCCGAGCGCGCGGTTGACCTCCGCCATGACGATGGGAAGCCGCGCGGCCGAGGCCCAGTGGAGCATTTCATGCATCAGGGCGAGCCCGTGCGAGGAACTCGCGGTGAAGGAGCGCGCCCCGCCCGACTCGGCGCCGATGACGGACGCCATGGCGGAATGTTCGCTCTCCACGCAGATGAAGCGGCCGTCCAGGCTGCCATCGGCGCAGAATTTGGCGAGCTCTTCGACGATGTGCGTCTGCGGGGTGATGGGATAGGCCGACACGACTTTTACGCGGGCCAGCCTCGCCGCCTCGGCAACCGCCTGGCTTCCTTCAAGTACTTCTCTCATGACTGCTGCTCCTCTATCACCATCGCGCAGCGCGGGCATTCCTTGACGCAGATGCCGCATCCCTTGCAGTAGGACGATTCGACAGAACGCTCGGGACCCGCCTCCGTGAGCCATCCGCCGCCCTTGGCCGCCCGGGGCGCCGCCACGGCCGCCTCCGGGCAGAAGGTTCTACAGTTGTCGCAATCATTGCAAATGCCGCAGTTGAAGCAGCGCTCCGCCTGCGCCGCCGCGCGCGCGGCGTCCAGGGCGGCCTCAACTTCGCCGAAGCCGGCGATGGCAGCCTCGGGCGCCACGGAGGCGCCCCGTTCGCCCCTGGAGCGGGGGAAGTAATCCAGGTTGATGTCCGACAAGGCGACGACGCGCGAATCGCGCGCGTTGCGGGGTCCTCCCCGGTAAAGTTCCATGGAGAGCGCGCGCCCGTCGCCGACGGCGCTCCTCGCCAGGGCCGCCTCCACGGAAGCGGCGCCGCCCGAGAACCAGGCGTCCAGGGCGATGGCGGCCTGCTTTCCCGAGGCGATGGCGTCGGCGACGCTCTCGTCGGCGTTCACGGGATCGCCGCCATACATGACGGGGATGCCCGAGGGGTCGTTCCAGAGCGCCGCGCAGTGGCTCATCGAAGCCGCGGCGGCATCCTTGGCGGGGTACATCCAGGATTCGGCGGGCGCTGCGCCGATCGCAGCGTAGACGGCGCCGGCGCGGATCGTCTCAAGCGGGCTTTCCTCGGAGAGGACTTTCATCCTGCCGTCCGCGCCAACTCCTGCGGCGCGCATCTTCCGCACTTTCAGGGCGATCCCCTTCCCCGACTTCTCGACGGAAACAGGGGCGCGCAGTTCCAGGAGGCGCACGCCTTCCTCGAGAGCCCGCGACACCTCGCTGCCGAAAGCGGGCATGTCCTCGCGGCGCCGGCGGTAGACGATCGTGGTGGACAAGCCGAGGCGGACGAGGGTGCGCGCCACGTCGATGGCGCTGTTGCCGCCGCCCACGACGATGGCGCTCCCGCCTCCGCGCGCGGCCTCGGCGGCGGCGCCGCCATTCCTGGCAGCGTCCAGGAAGGCGAGCCCGTCGACGGCGAGTTCCTCGCCGGGCACGCCCAGCTTCTGCGGCTTTCCGTTGCCGCAGGCGACGAAAATGGCGTCGAAGCGGCCCTTCGCCGCGGCGGCGAAGTCGGCGCCCACGGGCGACGAATAGTGGATTTTTACGCCAAGCGCCTCGATGCGACTCACTTCGCGCTCGACCGCGTCGGTCGGGAGCCGGTAGGCGGGGATGCCCGATCGGAGCACGCCGCCGGCCGCTTCCGACGCCTCGAAAATTTCGCAGGAATAACCGAGCCTGGCGAGGAAGTACGCGGCGGCGAGACCTGCCGGACCTGCGCCCGCGATGGCGATTTTCCTGCCGTTCGGCGGCGAGGCCGCGACGCCCGAAGCCTCGGCGCGCGCGGCCGCCGCCTCGTCGACGAAGCGCTCCAGGGCGTTGATCGACACCGGCTCGTCCCGCTCGCCGCGATTGCACGCCGTTTCGCAGGGATGGAAGCAGACGCGCCCGCAGATCCCGGGGAAGGGGTTCTCGTCGAGGATGGTCCTCCAGGCGGCGCCGATCTCCCCGCGTGAAACGAGCATCTCGATGCGCGGAATATCCTCGCCGCAAGGGCAGCGGGCCGAACAGGGCGCCGTCTTCTCGGCGTAGCGGGGGCGCATGAAGCTCCAGGCGCCGGTGTTGTTGGCCAAAGTGGTCGTCCGCGACATCGGCAGGAAAAGGGAGACGCGATCCGCGCCCCCGTCATTCATCGCTTCTCTCATACCGCCGCCTCCCTGGCGAGCATCGCGTCGTCGATCAGGCCGAACTGCATGAGTTCGGCGTAGGCCTCCCTGGCCGCCGCGACGTTCTCGGCCAGCTTGATGGGCATTTCCCGTTCGATGGCGGCGGCCACTTCATCCAGGGGCGGCGCCCCGAACAGGCGCGCGAAAGCTCCCATCATCGACGTGTTCGTGATGGGCTGGGTTTTGCCGCCGAGCCCGTGTCCCAGCGCGATGCGCGATGCGTCGACGCAAGCCAGGCGGAACCCCTTGAAGCGCGAGACATCCTCGGGCAGCCCCGGCGCGTTCAGGAGAATCCAGCCGCCCGGCTTCAGGCCCTTCGTGACGTCGACGACCTTGAGGAGCCGCGCGTCCTGGACGACGACATGATCGGGTTCATACACGTTGCTGCGGATGTAGATCTTGGCGTCGTCGAGCCTGAGGTACGCTTCGACGGGGGCGCCCCGGCGCTCCGATCCGAAGACGGGAAAGGTTTGCACCCAGTACCCGGCCGCGAAAAAAGCCTTGGCCAACGCAATCGAGGCGAGGACGGTGCCCTGGCCTCCCCTGCCGTGGAATCGTATCTCCTGCATTTTGCCGCCTTCTGAGAGGATCTGGATATGAATGATATGACAGGAACTGACGCTAGCAAGCGAGGAGGCTGTTTCACCCCGCGCAACCGCGTTTCAAGAATTATAGCACTGCCTTTTTAAGGCATCAAGCATTTTTTGGAAAATTGTTCTTATTCAGAGTAACCGCGATATCGCATATAGAAGAAAAGCGTGGCCGTCATGAGCGCGTGGCCATAGTCCTCGGCGCCGATAAGATCGATCGCCTCCCGCTCGGGTACGAGCAGGACTTCGATTTCCTCGTGCTCGTCGAGGGCTTGCTCGCGGTCGAAATAGCACCCTTCGGCGATGAAGGCGTGGAAGGTGTTGGTCATGAATGCCGGATTCGGCGACAGGTCGCCCAGCGGGAGAATCATTTCGGCCCGGTAGCCGGTCTCCTCGAGGAGTTCGCGCGCGATGGCGATGACCGGGTCCTCCCCCGGATCGACGATGCCGCCGGGAAACTCGATGGAGATGCGTCCGGTGCCGTGGCGGAACTGCTTGATCATGACGAAGCAGCGCCCCATGGGCGTGTCGACGACGGGGATCACGCCCGCCCAGTCGAGGGCGTTGACGAGGTAGAATTCGCCGCGCCTCCGGCCGTCGCAGGTCTCGCGGTCGCTCTCCGATACGCTGAAAATGCGGCAATCGGCGATCGGTCGCGCGGAGATTTCCCTCCATTTGCACGGATTGTCCACGATGCACCTCCCTCTCAATCGAGGCTTGAATCCTAGAGGCGCTTTCGGCGGCCGTCAAGCCAACCCTGACGGCCCCGCCCTTGAGGGCGCGTCACCGCCTACAGCGACGCCAAATACGCCATTCCCGCCGAGAGCTGCGGGAAGAGGCCCACCATTCCCTTTCGGAGCACCCTGCCCGCGGCCTTCGGCAGCAGCTCGTCGAGGAGGCGCAGGTGGTAGTAGGGGCTCCCGACGAACTCGCGGCGGGCGATGGATTCCTTCAGCGTCGCGGCGATCGCCGCCCGCGTCTCCTGCGCCCCGCGGAGGGCGTCGGCGACGGCGAGCTCATCCTCCACCTTCTTCGCCGCGATCGCGGCTTCCAAGTCGACATAGCGGTACGCCTTGACCCGCGGCACTTCCAGGATGGAGGCGGCGCATTCGAGGTACTTCAGGAAGAGGTCGCGGTCGTGGCGCATTTCCTTAGGAAAGGCCGACGCCTCGGCGGGGTCCACCTTTCCGGCGATGGCCGGAAGCCCCGAGCGGCTCGCGAACGCCCGCTCGGAATCCGGGTCGGGTTCGACGAAATACCAATACCCTTTGTAGCGTCCGAAGGTCCGCATCGCGTCGAGATAGCCGAGGAGCTCGAACTCCTTCATGAATTCGCGGTCGAAATCCAGCACGCCGCCCATATCGATCGAATTCTTGATGTAGACGGTCATGCTCCCCTCGACCTCGGGCCGGCGGTTGATGCCCATTCCCGAGATGTCGGATACGATGACGCGCCGATAGCCGCGCTGCCGCGCCATGGCGTAGGGAATGTTGTCGGCCATGCCGCCGTCCATGTACCGCTTGCCTTCGATCACGGGCGGGCTGAAACCCGGGAAGGCGGCGCTCGCCATGAGGTAGTCGATGAGCTTGCCCTCACCCATCTCCTCGATGTACATCTCGCGGGGCTTGAAGCTCGTGAGGTCGATGGTCACCACGCCGAGGTCCTTGCCCGAAGCCCTGACGCGTCCCTCGTCGATGCGCGATTCGAGAAGCTTTCTGAGCGGGCTGGTATCCAGGCCGCCGTGCTGGTACACGGAGCGGAGGAGGTTCTGCGTGTCGGCGAGGGAGGATCGGCCGACCGAGAGCTTGCCGTCCTCCACGAAGCCCTCCGGCAAGGCCACGACCGAATCGACCGTGATCGATTCGGAAAGCCCCTCGACCGCGCTGTCGTCGTCCTGGGCGAGGAGCCCGGCGACCACGGCGCCGATCGATGTGCCGACGAAAGCGTCCACCTCGATACCGAGCTCGCGGAGCGCCTTCCACACGCCGAGATGATAGACGCCCTTCGCGCCGCCGCCGGCGAGCACGAGGCAATAGCCGCGATTCAGATCAGCCATGCTCCCTCCCTTCCCCTGCCGTGATTATCGGGGAAAAGCGGGCGGCGCGCCAGGGAGCGGAGACGCGGCGGGGGCGGAATCGTCCTTGAGCCGGCGGGAAAAGCCGCGATAGAGGGCCATGGACAGGCCCACCGACAAGGTGTCGACGATGGGCTGCACCCAGAATATCCCGTAGAGCGGCACCAGCCGGTTCATCAGGAACATGAGGGGCACGTCGATGGTCGCCTTGCGGAATATCGAGATGACGAGGGCGCGCTTGCCCTGCCCCATCGCCTGGAACATCGTGGTGATGAGATAGCTGATGGCCATCATCGGGGTCGTCAGGCAGAGCACGCGCAGAAAGGCCGCGCCCAGCTTGATGGTCTCGGCGTCGCCGATGAACAGCCCCACGATCGGCTCGGCGAAAAGCTCGAAGGCCGCGATGCAGAGGAGGGAGAAGCTCACCGCCAGGGCGCGGGTGAAGGCGTTGACCTTCCGCACGCGGTCGTGGCGCCTCGCCGCGAAATTGTAGCCGATGAAGGGCAGGACGCCGTGGGAAATGCCCGTGGTCACGTTCATGGGGATCATGTCGATCTTCTTGACGATGCCCGCCGCGGCGAGGGCGGAAGCCCCGTAGGAAGCCGCGAGGTTGTTCAGCACGGTGTTGGACGTCAGCGACAGCACGGTCTGCAGCGAGGCGGGCAGTCCCACCGAGGCGACGGACCCCGCGATCTCCTTCTCAAGCGAGAGATCCCGCGGATCGAGGGAGATGATCGTCCGTCCGCGCGCCGAACGTATCCTGATCAGAAAATAGGCCACCACGGCGAGGTTGGACAGGGCGGTGGCGATGGCCGCGCCCTTTACACCCATGCCCAGGGGCCAGATGAAGATCGGATCGAGGATGCAGTTCAGGATGCCGCCGAAGGACATGCCGATGCTGGCCTGCCGCGAGCCGCCTTCCGACCGCACGAGGTGGGCGAAAACCATGCCCATGGCAGTGGGAGCGCCGCCGACGACGAGAATCCAGAAGATGTAGTCCCGGGCGAAGCCGATGGTGTCGGCGTCGGCGCCCAGGAGGCGCAGCAGGGGGTCCATGAAGGCTAAGGTGGTCAGCGAGAAAAGCAGGGCCGCGGCCGTCGCGGCATAGACGCAGAAAGCCGCCGTCCGCCGGGCCTTGTCGAGCTTGCCCGCGCCCAGGTAACGCGAAATGACGCTGCTGCCCCCCACGCCGAAGAGGTTGGAGATGGCCGCGAGCATCGTGAACGCGGGGAATACGAGCGAAACGGCGGCGACCATGCGGGGGTCGCCCAGCTGTCCCACGAAGAACGTGTCCGCGAGATTGTAGATCATGGTGACGAGCTGGCTGATCACGGTTGGTATGGCCAGGCTGGCCACCGCCCGGGGGATGGTCGCGTCGCGGAAGATTTCGGTCTTATCGGAAGTCATCGGGGCTGCGGCCCCAGGCGCGCCTTGAAGGCGGCCACGTTCCGGCCGAACTCGGCGCTCGCCTCGTCGATGGAATCGCAGATCTCGTCCATCGATTTTCCGGCGCTTTCCCTGGCGGCGCGGATCGTCGTGAGGCACTCGTTGCCGTCCATGAAGGAGGCGGCCTCCACGATGTGTTCCTGATCCTCCTCCGGGATGACGATGAAGCCGTGCTTGTCCGCGTGGACAAGGTCGCCGGACCTGATCTCGCAGCCGAAAACCTCCACGGGCATGCCCCACGCCACGGGGGTCGAATAGGCGTGCCCCACGCAGAGCCGCCGGGCTATCGCCTTGAAGCCGGCGTTGGTCATCTCGTCCAAGTCCCTGACAGCCCCGTCGGTGATGGTGCCAATGCAGCCCAGGGCCTTGTGCATGTTGGCGCAGACCTCGCCCCAAAACGAGCCCACGATGGCGCCCGGCGAATCGAGATCCTTGACGATCACGATCTTGGGACCGGGCATTGAGGCGATATACCGCCTGTATTCGGACCAGGCCCTGGCGGCGCCGGCCGCATGGGATTTCTCGCCCGGCTGGCAGGTCACCGTCACGGCGCAGCCGATCATGCTCCCCATCTGGGGCATGAAGTCGCGCGTTTCTTCCTTGTTGAGCCTCGCGTCGAGCCTCTCGGATCGAGTGATCGCCTCCCATCCATTGTAGATGGTGGGCGTATTCCATCGCTTGAGCTTGAGGAGATCGGTATGGTTGAGCATTGGCTTCCTCCCGGGGATTCGCGGATCCGCGCGAACCTCAGTATAGCCGCGCTGCGGGATCAGGTTAAAGTACGCTCCCCGGGGATGTCCGCTATTTGCGCCTGGTTCGCGGAATGAGGGCGAAGCTCGCCGCCACGAACATCGCCATGAGGAGGAAAGCGGGCAGATAGGACTGCCAGCGCGCCCTGAGGATGCCGGCCACCAGCGGCCCGATGAAGGACGCGATCACGATGTTCAGGTTCGTTATGCCGAGGTTGGTGCCGTAGTGCCTGCCCCCGAACCGCTCCTTGACGTAGGTGGAGACCGTCACCGGACCTCCCCCGTAGGCGAGCCCCAGCACCGCGTAGGAGGGGAAGAGTATCCAGAGGCTCCCGGTGAGGTGGGCGAGGATGAGGCCGGCTGTCGCCGCGGCGTAGAGCGAGCAGGCCAGGACCATCGCCGGAACGTAGCCGCGGCGATCGTAGATGCGGCCGTAGAGGAGGCGGGAGGCGCCGTTGAACATCGAGATCAGCCCCACCGACAGGCCCGCGAGCCCCATCGGCGCGCCGAGGTCGGCGGCGAAGGGGGCGGCGTGGCCCAGGATCAGGAGGCCCATGCCGCTCATCAGCACCGCCCAGAGGAAGAATTTGACGTACGAAGCTTCGCACAGCATATCCCTCGGCGCGGGATCGGCGTCCGACCCGCTCGAGGAAGCTTGGCCGTCGGCGGGTCTCAGCACGAAGCTGCCCGCGAGCATGACGAGCCCGAAACTCGCGGCGAGCGCTCGGAAAGCCAGGCGCCAGCCGAAGCCCACGATGAGGGAGGTCGTCGCCGAGCCCAGGACGAGGCTGCCCAGGCCGAAGGACATGAGGAGGATGCCGGTGGCGAAGCCGACGCGGTCGGGAAAATGCGCCACCACGGTGGCGAGGGTGGCGTTGTAGCAAATGCCCACGGCGAATCCCGCCACGACGCCGTAGGAAAGATAGAGGGCGGGCAAGTTCGTGATGGCGGAAGCCCAGCCGAAACCAGCGGCGAGGAGAACCGCGGCGACTCTCAGGATCGCGCGCTGCCTGCGCTTCGCCACGAAGGAGCCCCCCGTTATCTGCCCGAGTATCGAGACGCTCATGGAAAGCGTGAATACGAAGGAGGTCTGTCCCCTGTTCCAGCCGAAAGCCTTTTCCAGGGGCGAGACGAAGATGGACCAGCCGTAGATGAGTCCGCTGAAGAGCATCATGAGCGCGCCGAAGCAGAGGATGAGGGTCCTGCGCGCGCGCGGTTGCCTATGTGCGCTTTCCATGCGATTTGTTTTCCTTGCCTGGAGATCGGCGGGGCTCCCGTCTGGTCGCCCCGCCTTGGATTCCGCTAGAGCTCCGCGTTCCCCTTCTGGTGATATCGCGCAACGTCATGCGGCGGGAAGATGCCCTTGTCCGTCACGACGCCGTCGCAAAGCTTGGGCGGCGTGATGTCGAAGGCCGGGTAGAATCCGCCGACGCCCTCCATCGCCGTGCGCACGCCCATCGCCGACAGCGCGTCGGCGGGGTCGCGCTCCTCGATCTCGACAGTGTCGATGGTGGGGTGCTTGGGATCGGGCGTCCCCGTGACGAAATAGGGGATGCCCCAGTAGCGCGCCGCCAGGGCGATCTGGAAGGTGCCCACCTTGTTCACGATGTGCCCGTCCATGCAGATCACGTCGGCCGCCGAGGTGAAGACATCGACCTTCTTGGCCTTCATGACGTAGCCCGGCATGTTGTCGGTGATGACGGTCACGTCGAAGTCCATGTCCTTCACGACGCTGGCGGTGAGGCGCGCGCCCTGGAAATAGGGGCGCGTCTCGGGACAGATCACCTTGATGGTCTTGCCGCGCGCCCTGCATTCCCTGAGCATCGTGCCCACGATGGTTTCGGCGAAGCACTGCGTCATCACCGTCCCGTTGTCGGGGAACATGTCCACGAGGAATTTCGCCGACTGGGCGCTCTTGCGGTAGCGGGCGTCGATGGTGGCGACGGCGTGCTCCAGGACGCCCTCGTCGACGGGCTTGCCCGCGTCGAGCGCCTTCCACGCGGCGTCGAGGCAGCCTTTCGTTACGCCGATCATCCGCGCCATGGTCGTGGGCCGCGCGTGCGAAAGCGTGAAAGCCGCGTCTTCCATGTGCGCCCTGAACGCCTTGGCGTCGAGCCCCCTCGCCTCCCTGGCGGCCAAAGCCATGCCCATGGCCGCGGCGAGGTAGGGTCCGCCGCTCTGCGTCACCATGTCCTTGATGGCCTGCGCCACGTCGCGGTGCGTCGCGCAGCGCACGAATTCGACGCGCGCGGGATAGGCGCGGCGGTCGAGAATCCGCACCTCGGCGCCGTCGTACCAGGCGACGTTCTCATAGCGCAGCATGAAAGCCAAATCTTTGTCAGCCCTTTCGATAGCCATCGCATTCCTCCGTTGCGAGCGCGTCAGTAGACGCTCGCGAGCACATCCATCACATCCCGGACCGTCGGCTGCACGGGATTGTTCCCCATCGAGCCGTCCACGAGGGCCTTTTCGGCGAGAAGTCCAAAATCCTCTTTCCGGACGCCGAGCGTCCGCAGCTGGACCAGCGTCCCGATTTCGGCCGAGAGCCGCTCAAACTCGGCGATGGCGAGATCGGCCATCGTCTCGTCATCCTTGCCCTCCGCCTCGAGCGGCCTGAGGAAGCGACCGATTTCGGCCAGCTTGCCCATCGCCGCGCGCTTGTTGAAGCGCATGACCGGCGGCAGGAGTATCGCGTTGCACAAGCCGTGCGGAAGATCGTAGACCGCGCTCAGCTGGTGCGAGGTGGCGTGCACCATGCCCACGCCGCCGTTGCCGAAGGCGAGCCCCGCGAGGTACTCGGCCACCGCCATGCCCTCCCTCGCCTTCTCGTTCGAGGGGCTCCTGACGGCCTCGGGCAGCCAGGAAAATACGCAGCGGATAGCGGCCAACGCGAGCTCCGAGGTGAGCAGGAATCCGTTCTTGGAGATGTAGCACTCGACGGCGTGGACAAGGGCGTCCATGCCCGTGGCGGCCGTCAGCTTTTTCGGGAGGCTCATCATCAGCGAATGGTCGTTTACCGCGATCGTCGCCAGGGCGTTCCTGTCCTTGATGCCCGTCTTGGTCCGCTTTTCCTCGTCGGAGATCACGTAGGCGCGCGTGCACTCGCTCCCCGTGCCCGCGGTCGTGTTCACGGCCACGATGTCGAGGGATTTCTTCGCGCTCTTGTCCACGCCCTTGTAGTCTTCGACCGCGCCGCCGTTGGCCGCCAGGATGCCGATCGCCTTGCCGCAGTCGTGGCTGGATCCGCCGCCTATCGTCACGATGAAGTCGCAGCCCTCGGCTTTCAGCAGGGCGAGCCCCGCGTTCACGTTCAAGACGGTCGGATTGGGCTTGACCTCCGCGAAGAGGGCGTGGCCGATGCCGGCGCCGTCCAGAACAGAGATTATCTTCGCCGCTATCCCCAGCTCGACGATCGACCTGTCGGTGACGACGAGGGCTTTTGCATAAGCCCTCCGCGAAAGCTCCTCGCCGAGACCCTCCGCGCAGCCGTAGCCGAACATGCTGCAGCCGGGCCCGAAATATTTATATACAGCCATAACGCCCTCCTTGCGATCCCGCCGGATCAGTCCTTGATCCCGAATTTAGCCTTCATTTTTCGAAGGGGCTCGTCCGGCACGAGCCGGGCCTTTCCCGCCTGGAGGGAAAGCGAATAAATCTTCGAGGCATCCTCGACGTACTCGGCCCTGATGAGCGCCTGGTCGATATCCTTGCCGATCGCGATCACCCCGTGGTTGCTCAAAAGGCAGGCATGCCGCTTTTCAAGGGATTTGAGGGCTCCGGCGCCCAACGCTTCGGAGCCGGGCATCTCGAAATCCGCCACGGGGATGTCGCCCCCGAGGAAGCCCACCATTTCGATGAGGATGGGCGGCACCGACACTCCGATCACCGCGAAGCTGGTGGCGTAGGGCGAATGCGTGTGCACCACCGAGCCGATATCGGGGCGCGCCTTGAGTATCATCGTGTGCATGCGCCATTCCGACGACGGCTTGTGCGGCCCCTCGAGGATCGCGCCGTCCATGTCGATCACCATGATATCGTCGACCTTCATCGTCTCGTAGCGGACGCCGCTCGGCGTGATCGCGACCATCTTCCGCGCGGCGTCGCACATGCTCAGGTTGCCGCTCGTGCCCGCGAAGAGCCCCTCGCCATAGGCGCGGAGCGTGATTTCAAGCACTTTTTCCTTCATGCTGCGTAGTGTGTCCATTAAAACCTCTCCCATCGTCGCGCCGCGGTCAACGCGACAGCGTTTCCAAAACTTCGTGAAGCCCGCGCACATAGGCCCCGCCGGAAAGGTGGGCGCCTCTACGCAGAATGAAATCCTTGGCGCAGAGCATGACGAGCCGCTCGGCCCTCGTCCTCGCGCCATCGTCGGCGATGCGCGCTATGTCGGCTACCTTGGCGACGCCCACCGTCCGCCTGATCATCTCGAGCCCGGCGACGCCGGCCGCGTCCTCCAGGACGGTGTCGGCGAACCAGCGCGCGTAGCGTTCGCCGCGGGCGATCTTGTCGGCGGCTTTGGCCTCGAGAAGCGCCCTGAACTTGAGCGCGAACCGGTCGATCGTTCCGGCTATCGCGCCGTCCAGCCACGCGATGTACGATTCGCGTTCGGAGGAATCGCCCATCGTCACCGCCGCGTTCGCCCATGCGAAGCAGAAATTGCCCACCACGTTGCCGAGATCGTAGCCGATCGGCCCGAAGAAGGCGAACTCGGGGTCGATCACCTTCGTCGAATCGGGCTTGGCGAAGATGGAGCCCGTGTGCAGGTCGCCGTGGATGAGCGCCTGCGCGTCGTTCATGAACTTGTACTTGAGCTTGGCCACCTCGAAATGCAGATCGGCGTCGCCGTAGATCTCCCTCTCCACGAACTCGGCGTTCGGGGGGAACACCTTGTTGCGCCCCGAGGCGTTGGTGTAAGGATCGGTGTAGACGAGCTGCTCGGTGATCGCGCAGAGATTGGGATTCGTATAACGCTTCACCAGCTCCTTCTTCTCGACCGGGTCGGCTACCACGTCCAGCGTCGGCACCAAGGTCAGGACCATGAAGTCCGTGATGTCCTCGACGAGGCGAGGGAATCGCTTGTGCGCGATGAGCTCGTAGCGCAGGATCACGTGGTCGGACAGGTCCTCCATGCAGACGCAGGACATCACGGGATCGTAGAAATAGACTTCGGGAACGAGCCCCGGAGCGTAGCGCCCCTCCATCTGGAGGATTTCGGTCTCGATCCTGTTGCGGTCGAAGCCGAGCACGCGAGTCCCCGACCTCGTGCTCGCGTCCGCCTGCTTTACGATGGCCGAGCGTCCGCTCGCCGGATCGCGCACTCTGAACACGTAGTTGATGTTGCCGTCGCCGATTTCGGAGCACGCAAGGGCGCGCGCCCCGGCGAACATCTCGAGCTTCTCGGCGGCGTATTCGGCCGCCTCGGCCTCGGACATCCTGAAATGATGGTCGAATTTCGACATGCTGCGTTCTCCCCTTTTCGGCGGCTCAGTTCTCGCCCTTGCTCGAATAGTAGGTCGAGGCGAGCGCGAGGGCCAGCACCACGCCCTTGACGGCGTTGAGCGAATAGTAAGGGACCGACATCATGATCAGCCCGTTTTCGAGAATACCGACGAGGGAGGCCCCGATGAAGGTTCCGAAAGCGTTGGGCTTGTCGGCGCCCGCCACGGATCGCCCGATGAACACCGCCGAGATGGCGGGCATCGCGTAGCCCGCCGCGCCCTGGATCTGCGCCGACATGTTGCGCGACGCCACGAGGATGCCGCCGAGGCCGATGAACACGGCCGCGAGCATGCCCGCCAGCACCCTGTATTTCTTGACCGGTATGCCGGAGAGCCGCGCCGCTTCCTTGTTCCCGCCCACGGCGTAGATATACCTGCCGTATTTCGTGTAGGTAAGGAAAATATGGATCACTATCACGATCACGATCATGATGATGATGATCGTCGGCGCCTGTCCCATGTCCTTGAAAATCTTCGGAATCTTGCCGAAGGTCTCCGCGCCGTTCGCGCGGGGCATGCCCTCGCTGACCGCGCCGCCGCCGGAATAGGTGAGGCTCACGCCGTCGAGGGTGAACATCATCGCCAGCGTGGCGAGGAGGTCGGGGATCTTGCACTTCACGATCAGGAACATCGTGACGAGCGTGAGCCCCATCGTGAGGGCGACGGCCAGGGGGATCGCCTCCCACATGCCCATCTTGTACCATACGAAAAAGCTGATCACGAGCGAGCCCGACATCGTCGCCATCGAACCGGAGGACAGATCGAACCCTCCGACGGCCAGCGTGATGGTAAGCCCGATCGCGATGATCGTCGTGATGGAAATGGCCCTCAGGATCGTGATCATATTACTGCTCGTAAGGAACATCGCGGGCATCTTTATCGCGAAAAACGCGAAGACGACGACAAGGGCGATGATCGAGGCCCATTTCGTGATGAACCCCGTGATCAAGCCTTTCTGCTTTGCTTTGCTCTGAGTGTCCGGCATTATTTCCTGCCTCCCGCGGCGTAGTAGAGTATTTCTTCCTCGCTGGTCTTCTCCGTGACGAGCTCGGCCGCGAAGCGTCCGTTGTACATCACATAGACCCGATCCGTAATGGCGAGTATTTCATTTATTTCAGACGATGCGTAGAGCACCGCCTTGCCGCCAGCCGCCAGCTTTTGGATGAGCTGGAAAATATCGCGCTTGGCGCCGACGTCGACGCCCTTCGTCGGTTCGTCGAGCATGTAGAAGTCGGAGTCGGAGGTGAGCCACTTCCCCACGGCGACCTTCTGCTGGTTGCCGCCCGACAGATAGCGGACCCGCTGGAAGACCGAGGGCGTCTTCACGCCGAGATCGGCCACCAGCCTCTTGGCGTTCTCGAGCTCTTTCCGCCTCTGGACGAAGGCGAATCGGTTCGTGAACTTGTCGAGGCAAGCCGCGGAGAGGTTGAAGTACACCGGCTCGGAGACGAGCACGCCTTCCTTTCGGCGCTCCTCGGGCACGAGGGCGATCTTCTGCCGCACCGCCTGAGTGGGGCTCCTGACCTTGACGGATTTCCCCCTGCATCGGAGCGAGCCGGATCGCATCCTGTTCGCGCCGAAAAAGAGCTTGCACAACTCCGTCTTGCCCGCGCCGACAAGCCCGCACACGCCGACTATCTCGCCCGAGCGGACCGTGAAGGAGACATCCCGCACCTTGCCCTCCTCGTCGACGAGATGCTCCGCCTCGACGAGAACCTCGCCGATGGCGACCTTCCGCTTCGGGAAATTCTCCTCAAAGCTCCTGCCGAGCATGAGATTGACGATCTCCTGCGTCGTGAGGCTCTTGTCCACTGACTTGTTCGCCACCACCTGGCCGTCCTTCATGACCGTCAGGCTCTGGCATATCTCGAAGAGCTCGGGGAGCCGGTGCGAGATGAAAATCACGCCCACGTTCTCCCTGCTCGCCAATTCCTTGGTTATGCGAAACAGCTCGGCCACTTCCCCCATGCTCAGGGGTGCCGTCGGCTCGTCCAGGATGAGGAAGCGGCAGCGTTCGCGCACCGCCCTCGCGATGAGCACCATCTGCTTCTGCGCGAGCGAGAGCGACGACATCTTCCTCGTGACGTCTATGTCCATGTGCAGGCGGTCCAGTATTTCCCGCGCCGCCTTGTTGACCCTGTTCCAATGGATGAGCGTCCTGCCCCTCATGCCGGTGACGATGTTGTTGAACATGATGTTCTCGGCAACCGACAGGTAGGGGAAGAGGGCGGTATCGACCTCCTGGTACACGAGCTCGATTCCGAGATCCTTCGCGCTCCTGGGATTCCTGATCTCGCAGGGCTTGGAGTCGATCAGGATGTCGCCGGTATAGGTCTCGTTGGCGCCAGCGAGCACTTTCATGAGGGTCGACTTGCCCGCGCCGTTCGCTCCGACAACGGCGCGGATCTCCCCGGTGCGCATCGAGAAATTCACGCTGTTGAGCGCTTTGACGCCGGGGAACTCGATCGAGATGTTCTTCATTTCGAGCGTGCAGACACTCTCTGCCATATGATTCACCTTCAAGCGAATTGAACGTTGTGCGATTTTGAAAGAAAAGGCGCGCGGGGGCGATGATGCATGACGTTGGGCGAAACTGGCCCGCGCGCGCCGTCGGAAACGGAACCTTACTTGAGTCCGGCCGCCTTCCTGAGCTCGGCCATCCACGGCGTGATGTTGTCGTTGTTGACGCCGTATCCCTTGATGAGCGTGCCGAGGTTGGTCACGTTCGCCTCGGGCGTCAGCTGCTCGGCCAGGATGACCGAGGGCTGGAGGATGTAGGTGTCGGGCGTGGGATCGCCGGCCAGCTTCTGCGCCACGAGCCTGATCGCCGAGATGCCGACGTTGGGGAAATGCGTGGCCACGCAGGCTCTCCAGATCTTGTCCGAAGCGCGCATGTAGTTTATGTCCTGGTTGGAGATGTCGATCGAGACAACGGGGATATCGGTGCGGTTAGCTTCGGTCAAAGCCTTGTAGGCGCCGCGAGCGTAGGCGTCGTAGGCGCTCCAGATCACATCGACGGTGCCCTTGGGATACTTCGGGAGCACCGAGGAGACGACCGCGGCGATGGAGCCTTCGGAATCCGCGGGGTTGGAGGGGCCGAGCACCTCGAGGGTCTTGATCTTCTTGGCTTCCTCGAACTTCTTGTAGGTTTCCTGTCTCCTGTCGAACGGTGGGATGCCGGGGCCGCGCCACAGCTTGAGGACCTTGAGCGGCTTGGGCGCGTCCTTGTACAGGACGTCGCAGATGTAGTCGAGGGAGAGCTTGGCCATCTCCTGGTCGCTCTGGAAGGTCGTGGTAACGCCGGGAATCAGCTTGCCGTCGGCATCCTGGATGACCGTGTCGAAGGTGACGACCTTGATCCCCTTGGCGACGACGTTCTTGACGAGATCGTAGGAGTACTGGGGCTTGCCGTGGGAGATGATCATGCCCTTGTAGCCCTGCTGGGCGCACTGGTTGACGATGTCCTGGAATCTGACGTCGTCGCCGTCCGCGGTGAACACGTCCACCTTGATGCCGTACAGGGCGCCTTCCTTGATGGCGCCGTCGAAGGCCATCTTGAAGATTTCAGTGGACGTTCCATTCAAGACATAGGCTACCTTGTAAGCCTTCGCCTTGAATTGCTGGCCTGTCGTCTTGGCGTCGGCCGCGCCCGCGCAGAGCGTGATCGCGACGAGCAGGACTGCCACGATAGAAATGGTCTTTTTCACAAGAACCCTCCTTAAAACGAATCGCGAATATAACCTCAAGGGGCGCCGGCGAAGGCGCCTCCCCGTGCGAACCTGATCAGCGGCCCTTGAGGGTCGCGAGTACTGCCGCCGCGGTGTCCTCGTCGGTGATCAGGCCGCTGATATAACGGCCGCGGATAGCCCCGACGATGGGCAGCACCTTGTTGGCGCCATAGGCGACGGCGGTGACCGGGCACTTCATGGGCACCTCGGCGGTGACGGATCGGTCTTCGATGGGCGTCGATATCCTCTTGCCCTCGATATCGTAGAAATGAGTCAGAAGGTCGCCGGCGGCGCCGCTCTCCATCAGGGCCGAGACTTCCTTGTCGGTGATGAACCCGCGGCTGTAGAGGACCGTATCCTTCACGTCGCCGAGGCCGACCATGGCGCATTCGACTGAATTGGCCATCTTCAGTATGGAAGCCATCACGTAGTCGCTCTTGACGAGCTGGGCGATGTCCTTCGTCGGCGCGATGGAAGGCGCCCAGATGTTGAAGTAATCCACGCCGAGCAGCCTCGCGAGCATGATGCCGCTCGAGCAGGGGTTCGAAGGATTGACGGCGTAGTTCGGCATCGTATTGCCGGTCAGCGAGACGATCCTCTGGACCTTTTTCCTGCGGGGAGGGTCGAGCGCCTCCAGAGCGGCCGCCACGATCCGACTCGAGCCTACGCCGATGCTCTCGTAGGTTTCGCAGAATCCCGCGAATTTGAGCGAGGCGGCGTAGGTGACGCTCGATTTAGGATCATGCCCCGTCGGGACGACCATCAAGTCTGCGAGGCCCGAGAGGTCCTTGAGTTCCTTCTCGATGTCGAAGAGGGATAGGTAGTCTTTGGAGATCTTGATTTCGACGATGTTTTGCTCGCGGATGACTTTCAGGAGCCGTACGATCTTGATGCGCGGCATGCCGACGAGATCGCTGATTTCCTGCTGGCTCAGATTCTCGTAGTAATAGAGCCAAGCTATCTTCGCGAGCAAGGTTTTGTTCAAATGTTCATCCATAAGAACAATTGTTGTATCAGTTCTCGCAAGCTGTCAAGCGATTTTTTTATAGAAACGCGCACGTGCCGGGAGCATAAAAAAAAGGCTTCCCCAATGGGAAGCCTTCCTCAACTTTAGCAGGGACAGGACTCGAACCTGTGACCTCCGGGTTATGAGCCCGACGAGCTGCCAACTGCTCTACCCTGCGTCGTGTTGACAGTAATTTACAGAAAACGGCAAAAAATGTCAATAGACGGAAAAGGCGGCACAACCGCGCCAATCAGAAATCGGAGGTCAGAGCTTGAACAGACGGTGCAGGTTCGTCGACTTTGCGACGCGATAATGCAGATAGAGCAGAAAGGCGGCGATTGGGACGAGAGAGACCGCCGTGATGGCCGACCAGATGAGCCGCACGCTGCCCGATACGAAGAGATCGACGAAAATTTCGATGCCCAGGCACTCGACGGCCGCGCCGACCAGCGCGTAGGCGAAGATATTGAGGCCCTTGCGCTTGGCGTTCGCCGTCATGAGCGCGACCGCCGCCACGACCAGTTCGGAGAAAATCGCCAAAGGCACGGCGAGCCGCCAAGCCCATCCGAAATCTCCCGTAAAGAGCCCCAGGGCGAGGAGAAACAGCGGCAGATCGAAGCAGGCGACGAGATAGCGCCAGGGACGGGTTTCATCCATGACGAGGAAGGCGGTGGCCATGATCGCGATAAAAAGAAAGGCGGAAACCGGGTAGAGGGACCAGGAGAGCCTCGCCGATACGAGGAGGTTGATCAGGAAAAGCCCGATGGTCGCGATGGAAAGGGCGACCGTGATGACCTCCCAGGCGATTTTGCGCTTGTCGCGGACAGTGAGGGCCTTCGCATCCTCAGCCTCTCCGAGGAAGGAGGAAAATCGCGAAGCGGCGCCTGTGTCGTCCTCGCAGGGAACGCATTCATTGGCGGCGCCGCGCGGCATGGCCCGGGAATTCCTGGCGCCGCAGAGGGGACAGACGGGGGCATCGCCGATTTCGACGCCGCAGTCGGAACAGTAAGCCATGGTATTCACTCCTCGCAATCGCGGCAGCGCACGCTTACGGACAGCCCGAGGCTGCGAAGGCGGCGGAAGAAAAGCCTTTCGAGTTCGCGCGAGCGCGTAAGGCTGCCGAAGGTGACGATAAGGTCGTTGTTCCAGGAAAGCACCGAAGCGTTCGTGAGCGTGGTGACGCTCGGCGCGGGGATGAAGGCGACCGATTCCACGTAGGGCGCGAGGCCCGGCGGAAGCTTGAAGGCGCCGAGGTTCGAAATGAAGCCGCTCAGCATGGTCTCGCCGAGCTTGGCGAAGAGTATCCGCGCCGCCACATCCTTGAGGAAGAGCGGAACCATCCGGACGAACAGGTTCCTCGTCCCGCCCGCGTTCCTGGAAAGCTGCCGGGCCAGGGACTTGGGGTCGTTTTCAAGCCGCATCTGGTAGTGTGCGCGCTTGGCCAGCTCATCGAAGCTCCTCGCCCCAAGCTGCATATTTTCGCGGAGGAGGATGAAGAGCGAAAAGTTGCGGTTCGTCTTGGTCTTGAAGAATTGCCGCAGGTTGACCGGGATCTCCACGCTGATGAAATGTTCCTTCGGGCGGCGCGGCTCGGCGAACCAAAGGGTCTGAAGGGCTTCCAGATAGACGGCGCCGAGGAGCTCGGTAAGCGTGATGTTGCGTTTTTTCGCCTCGAGCAGGACTTCGTTGAGCTTCAGGCGCGCGCAGAGGACCCTGTATTGGCCGTCGGGGAGACGGGGCGAGCGCAGATGCCAGGCGCGGGGATTCGGCTCGGGCAGGGGCAGCTTGCCGGGGAAATGCTTCTGATAGCCATCCTCATGCTCATCGCGGTCGGGCGTCCCGTCCACCGGGAGGATGTCCGCGTACTCGCCCTCGCCGAGCGCGGCGCAAGGGTCGACGCCCTTCAGCGTGAAATAGCGCGCGAGCAGCGTCTTCATGAAGGAGAGGCCTCCCGAGCCGTCGGCAAGGGCGTGGGAGAATTCGCCTGCGATCCTCCGGCCCGACAGGCGCACGCGGAAAAGCCGCTTGCCCGGGCTGTTGATGTTATAGCGCTGGCAGGGAGAGGCCTCGTCCTCGTCCACCTGGGGGCTCGTCCTGCATTGGTCGAGGTAGTACCAGAACATGCCGCGCTTTAAGACGACGTTGAAATAGGGAAAACGGTTGGAAGTATCGGCGAGGGCGCGATTGAGGAGTTCCCCGTCCACGTCCTCGGTCAGAGTGAGCTCGAAGCGGAAAAGGCTGGTGGCCACGTCGTTCGTGACGGCGGGCATGATGACGCCCGCGTTATCCAGGCCGTACCACACGCCGGATTCGTCGACCTGTTTCGTCTGGACGAAACGTTGGCTCCTGTCGTTCACTACGCTTAATTATAGGAACGGCACGTAGGGAAAGGCAAGGACGAGCAGGACGGTAACGATCAGCGCGGGCAAGAAATCGCCCGTCTTGAACTTTTTTATGTTGAGGAGACCAAAGCCGATCATGATGACGAGGGCGCCGCCGATGCCCGTGAGCTCGGCGAGCATCACCTCGGAGACGAAGGGCTTCGCCCAGACCGAGACGAGGGTGAGCATTCCCTGGTATACGAGGATGGAAAGGGCCGAGAAGGCGACGCCCGGTCCCATCGCGCCCGCGAAGATGATGGACATGAAACCATCGAGCACGCTCTTTGTTAGGAGGATTGAGTAGTCTCCCTCGGTGCCGGCCTTGAAGGAGCCGACGATGGCCATGGCGCCCGAACAGTAGAGCACGGAGGCGTTGAGGAAGCCCAGCGCGAAGGTGGAGCCTTCGGAATCCTTGGCGAAGCGGCGCTTGAGCCGCTCGCCGAGGCCCATGACGGCGCCTTCCACATTGAGGAAGGTGCCGAGGAGTCCGCCGAGGATGAGGGCGAGGGCGAGGGCCAGAAGGTGGGTCGTTTTCATCGCCATCTGGATGCCGATGACGAGGGACGTGATTCCCGAGGCGGCGAAGATCGCCTCCTGGTAGCGTTCCTTGATGCCCTTTCTGAGGGCGAGTCCGGCGAGGGAGCCGATGACGACGGCGAGCGCGTTGATGAGCGTAGCGAGCATGGAACACCTTCCGCGGGGTCTGCGGAGATCGGTTCTGGTTGACCCCGGCCGCGGAAGTATAGCATAATCGTAGAATCGAAGGGGAGTCTATGCGGTTTGAAATCGATAAATATTCAATAGCGGCGCGCTTCGCGCAGAGGGCGGGACTTTTTGCCGCCGCCTGCCTCGCGATGGCGGTGATAGCCTCCTGCGCGACCAAGCTTCCCCCGATAGCCGAGGGCGCGGGTTCGGCGGAGATTATCCAGATGGCCCAGGAACGCAGCGACCTCAACGACTGGAAGGGCGCCCAGTACTATTACAAAGCCCTTCTCGAGAAATTCCCGGATGATCCGGCGCTCGCCGTCACGGCCATGTACGAGCTCGCCTTCATCGAATACAAGCAGGGACATTGGGAGTCGGCGCGGGCGGGCATGAAGGCGGTGCTGGACAAGTACGCGGCACCCGAGGGAGCTTCCCTGCCCCAGACCTGGAAGATACTTGCTGAAAAGGTCTTGGCCAAGCTGCCCAAGCAAGTCCAGCCGACGGCCGCTACGACGGTGCCCGCGGCGGCGGCGGCTACTACTACGACGACGGTGCCCGCGGCGAAATAGGCCGTTTCTAGCGCGAAAAACCAATACGCGCAGCGATGAGAAGCTCTTTCAGGACGATTCAGCGTCCCGAAAGAGCTTTTTCATTTATGCGGATCCTTGATCGAAACCCGAGAGCGCGTCGGCGGCCTCGACCCACTCGTCGTTGAGGGCCGCGGCCTCGGACTCCAGGGCGGCGATCGAAGCCATGATTTTCTTGGCCTTGGCGCCGTCCGAATAGTTGGCGGGCAGGGCCATGTCGGCCTCGAGCGCTTTTTTCCCGCATGATATGGCCTCGAGCCTGGCGAGAATGTCTTCCTCGCGCTTCTTGAGCTTGCGGTACTGCGCCTTCCTCTGCTTTTCCTCCTCCCAGGAGAGCGGCGGCGGCGACGCGCCGGGCGCGGGGGAGAGCGGCTGGACGTGCGGGCGCGGGGCGGGCGGCGCGCCTGCGGGCGGCACCTCGCCGGCATCCGCCGAAGCCGCGGCGGCTGCGTCCAAAGCCGCCTTCTTCTCGAGGTAGTAGGCGTAGTCGCCGTAGTAGAGCCGCGGCGTAGTCCCGGCCTCCAGCTCGAGCACCATGTCGGCGAGCTCGGCGATGAAGCCGCGGTCGTGCGACACGAAGAGCACGGTGCCCTCGAAGCTGCGCAGAGCCTCCAGGAGAACGTCCTTCGAGGTAAGGTCCAGATGGTTCGTCGGCTCGTCGAGCACGAGGAGGTTCGCCGGGTGCAGAAGCATCTTGAGCAGGGCGAGCCGCGAGCGCTCCCCGCCCGACAGCACCGAGACGGGCTTTTCGACATCGTCGCCCCTGAAGAGGAAGGCGCCGAGCAGGTTGCGCAACTTGGGGCTCAGATCGAAGGGGCAGACCGTCTCGGCCTCCTCCTCCACCGTGCGCTCGGAGGACATGGCCTCCGCCGATTCCTGCGCGAAATAGCCGATCTCGACGCCCGAACCGAGCGTCACCGCGCCCTCGAATTGCTTATCCACGCCGGCGACGATGCGCATAAGCGTCGACTTGCCCGCCCCGTTGGGGCCGACGAAGGCGATCTTGCGCCCCCGCTCGATCTCGAGCGAAAGGTCCTCGATAACGCGCAGATCGCCGTAGGACTTATGGATGCCTTCGAGGCGGACGGTGACCTTGCCCGAATGGGGCGCCGCCGGGAACTTGAAGTGGATGTGCTTCATGCCCTCGGGAATTTCGATGGGCACGATCTTTTCGAGCATCTTGATCCGGCTCTGGACCTGGGCGGCCTTGGTCGCCTTGTAGCGGAAGCGGCGGATGAAATCCTCGAGCTTCTGGATCTCCTCCTGCTGGCGTTCCCAGAGCTCGAAGATCGCCGCGAGCTCGCGGGCCCTGCGGTCCTCGTAGGCGGAGAAGGTGCCGGGGTAGCGCGTCAGCTTGCCGTTGAAGAGCTCGTAGACTTCGTTCACGGTCACGTCGAGGAAGTAGCGGTCGTGCGATACCAGGAGGACGCCGCCCCGGTAGCCGCGGAGGAAGTTCTCGAGCCAGTTGCGCGCCTCGAGGTCCAGGTAGTTCGTCGGCTCGTCCAGGAGCATGACATCGGGGTCGCCGAGGAGGATCTTTGCCAGGGCGAGGCGCATTTGCCAGCCGCCGGAGAGCGCGGGCGTCCGCTTGCCGAAATCCTTCTCCTCGAAGCCGAGGCCGCGAAGCACTTCGGAAATGCGTTCGGCGCGCCTGAAGTAGCCCGACGACTCCACCGCCCGTCCGATCGCGTCGAATTCCTCCAGAAGGCGGGCCATGGCGCGGCCTTCCAGGCCGGGATCCTGGAGCTGGCGGCCTACTTCCTCCTGGCGATCGATCATGCCCGCGATGTGGGAGAAAGCGGTCTCGGCCTCGTCGAAGACGCTGCCGGAGCCGAGCACGATGCCGGTCTGCGGCAGGTAGCTGATCCTGGCGCCCTTGGTGATGGCTATATCGCCCGAATCGGCCTTGAATTGGCCGACGGCGATCTTCATGAGCGTCGACTTGCCCGCGCCGTTGGGACCGGCCAGCGCCGCGCGCGACCCCTCCATGAGGGTGAGCGTGGCCGACTTGATGAGGTCGCGCGCCCCGAAGGACACGTTGACGTTGCTTAATTGGACGAATGCCATGGGGTACCGCCTGGGATTATTTGCGCGCGAAGTCGAGCGTAGCCGTACCGAGGCGCTTGTCCGTCTCGCTCAGGGGGAGGCCGGGCGCCGCCGGGACCGCCCTTGCGAACGTGAGCCCCGCGGCATCGAGCCGGTAGACGTAGTCGGAGCGCTGCCCCGTCGGTTCGGGGTAGAGCGAGAACCCGCCCTGCCATTCAGCCGCGAGGCTGTCGGCGAGCCTGAGCCCGAAGGATACGGCGCCCTTCTGCGCGGCGGAATCTCCGTCCGAAGCGGGCGCGAAGCCCGCGGGCAGGAAATCCGCGTTTTTCCACGCGTAGGTGGCGCTCGGCCAAAGCTCGAAGCCGCCGGCCTGGGGCGAGGCGAAGGCGAGCGCGCCGGAGGCTTCCGTCTTGGCGCCCGCGGCTTTCGCCGCCTGGAGGAAACCGCGCAGCGCCGCGGAGCAGCGCGCTTCCTCGGCGCGTATGGCATCCCTGATGTCGGCATCGACGACGACGAAACGCACCTGCGTATCGCCCGGGCGCCAGCCAGCGGACTCTGCAGGCGGTTCCTCGGCCTCCGCGCCCCAGGAGGCGACGAGGCTGCTCGGGCCGTCGAGCTTCACCCTGAGGTCGGTGGAGCCGAACACGATCCAGCCCTCGTCCTGGGTGATCGATGAATAGGAGAAAACCTTCGAGCTGGAGGGCAGCTCGACGCGGATCTGGCGGTTCTTGGCGTCGCCGAAGAGCCCGAAGCGCAGCGAGAAATAGTCGGTATCCACCATGCCGTCCTGGATCATCGCGGCGTACCAGGCCGGACGCCAGGTTCTGGAGAAGATCGAGGCGACCGCGTCGGCATCGGCTTCCGGCGAGGTTTCGTCGGGAATGGTGCCAGAATTCTCGTCGACGATCCGCATCGCGTGGCTGAAGGCGTAGCCGACCGTTCCGTCGAGGGTCAGGACTTCGTACCAGTCGCCCTGGAGCTTTTCGCCGCCCGTATAGAGCGCCTCGCCGTCCACGCGCTTGAGGACCTTGACCATTTCGCCGCTCTTGAGGCGGTAGACTCTGTCGGCCGCGTTCGAGGGCTCCTTGCGGACGGGCAGGCCGTCGCGCGCGGCGACCATGTACACCGAGACGAGGTCGGCCATATCGGCGACGCGCCTGGATGCGGCGCCCTTGGTGCGGAACATCTCGATCTGCCATAGCGGCACTTCGACCTTGGAGGAAGCGTCGCCGGGAAGCCCGATGACGTAGTCTTTCATGATGCTTGACTTGAGGTAGACCGGTACGATCGAGCCGGCCTTGGCCTCGGTGCCTTTGACGGTCCAGAGCACGACGCCCCAGCCTATGCGCCCGGGCGCGCAGGAGGCGAGCGCCGCGGCAAAAACGGCGATGAGGAGCAGCGCGCCGGCGAGTTTCGCCGCGCGGCCGAGAAAGGACAGGCTACCTTTATTCATTCGCTCCAAGTGTACACCGCGGGGCGCTTTTTGGTAAAGGCGAGCGCTGCGAAGCGAGCGCCACAAAGAAGCCGCAGCATGGCGAACGGCGGCGCGGCCACCGGCC